>Ga0302200_10001131_pt1 | contig 25458 bp, 27 predicted proteins | sample II_Bog_N3_1_FD_194585 | JGI IMG/M metagenome (GOLD analysis project Ga0302200, IMG submission 194585) | Peat permafrost microbial communities from Stordalen Mire near Abisko, Sweden - II_Bog_N3_1 | ecosystem: Environmental > Terrestrial > Soil > Wetlands > Peat | place: Sweden: Abisko... | reverse complement strand
ATCGCACCCGTCGTGAGTTATCCGTTCGGAATGCTCCTCGATCCAAAACCCCTCTAAAAGCCCATTTTATCTTGTACCAGCGGTCGGGTTCGAACCGACACATCTTTAGAGGATACCGGATTTTGAGGCAGGTGGAAACACTCTGTTAGAGATAGTTATAGCTAATAATAACCAATTCTGTTGGTCTTGGGTATGCCCAAAACCACAGAACCACAAACCAAACCCACAAAAATAAATGGGGTTGGGTTGATGTATGAGGAGAAGCACGCCAGGTATCGTGTCCGGGTTGGCAAAAAGTTCTTGGGAAAGAATGCCAAACCCTACACCCGGTATTTCCATAGCGAGAAAGAAGCAAGGGTGTTCATTACCAGCCTGAAGAAGAAGGAGTCCGGAGACTTCAAGGCAGCCGATGAGCTGGAAATTTCCAAAACCGAGATGAAAGATATCAAGGCAGCCTTACGGTTTATCAAAGATACTCCCCTCCTAGACGTCGTAACCGATTGGATTGAGGCCAAGAAGAGGGAGGCAGAGAAACCCAACTCCCTTACAGTATCCGAAGCAATAAAAAAGCTGATGGCGTTGAAGGATGCGAAGGAGCTAGGAGAGCGCCACAAAACCGAGATGGAAGCAAAACTCAAAGAGTTTTTTGCACCATATTTAGAGACACCAATTGCTGATATCACCTATGACCAGGCTTTTGATCGTGTGATTGCACCAGCTGGAAAACCCCCGAACCAAACCGAGCCAACCCAAAGCCAAAAAAATAAAAGGGTGCGTTATGCCAACATCCTTTTCCGATTTGCCTTGCGTGTGGATTGGATAACCAAAAACCCATTGAAGGCGTATGGGGAAACCCCAATTTCCCGCTCCAAGGTCGTTGTGTTATCTCCAAAGCAGATTGCATCGTTGATCCATCATTGCCAAATCCTTCGGCCTAATCTGCTCCCGTCCATCTTGATCAAGTGCTTTTCTGGAGTCAGAAATTCAGAGCTCTTCCACCTACGTTGGGAGAACATCAAAGAAGAAATCACCGTGCCAGCCGCTTTTGTTAAAACTGGAAAAGAAAGGTGTGTTGTTATCGAGCCGGTTCTGAAAATTTGGCTTGATTGGATCATTGAAACCACAAACCCCAAACCAGAAGATTTGGTTTGTCCCCTCCCCCGTAGAAAACCAAGAAAGGGCGTGAAGGAATCCCCAGAGTGGAAGCGGCTAACGAGTGCTTGGTATAAGGCCATCAAGCCAGTTTCAAGGGCGGCCGGTATCGTCCCTTGGCCCCAAAATGCCTTGCGTCATCTCTTTGGAAGCTACCATCTGGCCTTGTATTTAAAAGAAACCCTGACCGCTACCCAAATGGGAAACTCGGTTGCCACAGTCAAAGCACACTACACCAACGCCGTCCGGGGAGAGGCTTCAGATGTCTTCTGGAGCCTTGGGCGCAACACAGTAGCGGAGCTCTTGAAAGCACCAGTTCCGGTAGATGATACGCCTATAGGGCCACGCCGGAACTTCAGTGATTTGGACTAACCATCTTTGCTGTGGTTCTACTACCCTCCCTTAGGGATTTAGATTGATCATTTCCTTTGACAAACAAATCACCCGCATTATTTTTTCACCACGAACGCTTGCAACGCAAGCGACCCAATGACAACGGGAATCGCTGATTTAATCGCATCGAGCCTGAAAAGTTCAGCTACCACTTCTGAAAAGGAGTGGTAGTTTTTTTGCATCTGATCCCAAGAAGAAGTCGGCAAATGAAATTGCCGGTCTTTTTCTTTGTCTCTTCCCCAAGGAAGAAGTTATGAGCACACAGGCCGCAGAGCCGTAGCGGAATAATCTCTTCCGTTGCAAGCCCCACAAGAAGGCGAGAATGGGCCCGCCAACAGCTCGTCGGAGCCATGCCCTCACTTTCTCTTCGGCCAAGCAGGCTGGGCGAAGTTTATCATAGTTAACCTTTCAACACTTTACTGACGGCGGTCAGATTCGCGATTGCCCCCATTACAATCTCATTTCGAGAGTCTGGCGCGCAAGGGAGCCTAATCGTCCGACGATAATGAACAGTCCAGAGACCAAACTGGCGGGGTTTTTCCGTATGGTTTACGAACCAATGCCAATATAGGTTGCTGGAGTGGATGAAATGATCGTAGATTTTTCACCAACGGCAGGAACACTCTTGACTGCGTAAACAGTGTCCGTGACTTGATCATTTTTAATATCATACATCATCACGGAGTCACCTTTAGTTCCAGGAGTCTTGGAAGTTTTTACGATTAAATGATTCCCGAGAGATTTTTTCTGTTCAGCAGAAAGATTTGAATAGTAGTTTCTGGCTCGTTCTTGGGCGAGACGCTTCTGTTCAGCGTTAGCCTGGTTCTTGGCAATAATGTATGTTGTGCCAGCAGATAGAGCCGCAACCCCGAGTGAAACGGGAATGGTTACATCGGATTTTACCCCAGTTGTCGCCAGAACAATAGCCGTAGCACCTCCCCCAACGACTCCTGCAATTGCGGCTTGTTGTGCAGGTGACATACTAGAGCACCCTGTTACAAACAAAGAGGAAGTAACTGCAATCACTGTAAGGATATTAATTTTTTTATTCATATTATTTTGTTGCATCTATTGTTCCTGAAACGAGTTTTCCTTGTGGTTTGGTTTTGATTCTCCAGGTTGCAATTAATGAGTTCTCGATAACTTTACCGCTCATCTCCATTGTGCCAGCAGCATTGTTCCAGCCCATTGTAAAACTTACCGGCTGAGATGAATTATCAAGAAAGCCATTATAGCCATCATCTGTCTTTCCATTGCTCATTGTGAGCGTTCCGTGAATTGGAATATGGCTATGAGGGGGATTTCCATCAGGAGAAGATTTGATATTCAAAGAAACCTTCGATTGATTTCCAGTTTCGGAATTGACGATCGTTCCATTGAAATTCCAATTTACCGAGTCTGTATTTGTTGATGGTATAACTGTTTTTGTTGGAGTAGGGGCAGGTACTGGGGTGCGGGTACTCGTCACCGGCAAATTTTCAAATACAGGGGTAGCTTCGGGGATTACCGTTGTATTGGTTAATTGCTGGGGTGTTGCAGTAACACCTAAGCGGGTCGCTATATCATGAATATCAGGACCCGAGGAATGAACTGTCTCAAACGTGTCGTTTCTCGATGAAACAGTTCCATTTGTATCTTTTTCTGTACTAATACAGGTACCAGTAAACTTGGAAGCGTTGATTGTCCCTGTATTAACATACTGACTGCTTTCATCGCCATTAGTGTAAGTAATTGTTTCGGATGTTGGAATATAATTTCCTGATAAATGGCTGTTAGGCACGTGTGAAACCCCGTAGAATTCGTATCCTGTAAAACTAATATTCCCGTTAGCACCATTTTGGAAATTTTCCATCACCACTGTAAGAGGATAGTTTGTTCCTGTTATGGTATAACTTCCTATATATTCCACGGTATCTGGACCATGTGCTGGTGTTGGATAGGGGTTTGGGGTTGGGGTTGGGGTTGGAAAATCCGTATTGGCGTTATTATCTAACGATTTAACGTAATCTCTAATCCAAAAGATTTCATCTGGAGTGATTTTTTGCATTTTTTTTAAATATATATCACGATCCTGTCCAATGTAACTAATTCCGTACCCCCCATTAGCATAACATTGCCAAGCCTCAGTCCTTGAGCGTTCTAAATTAGAAAATCCATTACTATTATCCTTAAAAAATAAAGGAAAAGCAAGCTTTACAAACTTTAATTCCTGTCCGGCTAGCCCCTCTCTTAATACTAAAAAATTTCCATTTATTGAATAATAAAATACTTGATTATGATCCGAATTATGTAAACTAATAAGCGATTTTTTCGTGTCGACACTGTAGGTGTAACCTAGATCTTTCTGTAAAGAACAGCTGGTTGGATGGTCAGTCGGAATGCCATTCTGTATAACTAAAGACGAAAAATCACATTCCGAAGAACTATTAAACATAATTACAGGATGAAAAATGCAACCTCCAGTTTCTTCTATCGCTTCTCTGGAGAAATTTTGCATACTAGCCACATTGTGCTCTGCCCAGCTATAAGTACCTTCATTAGATAAGTGAAAAGAAAAAGCATATATTGACATATATGCATTTCCAGCAAAGGGGTTGCTGGAATCCACTTGGGGAGTTGGGCTTGGTTGAGGTGCTTGGTCCTGCGTTTTCCATCCCCCCCATATTGAATGCCAGTCATAAGCCCGTGAGGTCGGTGCCGTAAGGAGAAAAATGACAATGAGCAGGCAATAGTTAAGGCGTTTCATAGTGTAGATTTTGAGGGCTTTGATTCCTGCTTCTCAAGAAGGTCTATTTAAGTCGCTTCATTTTGTCCATTCTTCAGTGTCCCCCTTATCGACCTGTATAGATGCTGCTAGGGAATCCTCTGGGCTCATCTCCTTGATGTGCTGGCGGAGGTTGATTTCCCTACGGCGGAGCCCTTGATCTATGACCATAGGACAGGCTCCCAGATGGAGGGTGGAAACTTGGCTCTTTCTAGCGTCTGCCCGGTGGTCTCTATTTCCTCCTCTAGTTGGTTGTAACGCTCCCAGTCCGGGTGGTTTTCAAACTGCTTTTCAAACGCTGCGTGCTGCTCCCACGTTGTGCGTTCTTCTCCCTCCGGCTCCCTAAGCGCATCCCGGAAAAACTCGAGGATGGCTAGATCGTTTGCGTAGGTATCTTCCTCTGCTATGTGTTGTGTTTTTGTGTCCATATTTTTGGGTTTGTGGTTATTAGTCTTGTTGGGCTTCTTCCCGGATTGATTCAAGTTTCATTCCCCTCCAGCCTCGCTGGGAGGAAGTGCCACGATCAATGGAGTTGCTGGTTGTTTTTCCGAAGGCTTTTTCAACCGCTTCGATCAGCATTTCTTTGCCGATACGCTCGGGCCAGGCCACAACCTTCTTGGCCTCGGTGTAGCGCATATATGCCGCCCAGAGCTCGTTAACAGTGACGCCGGGCCGCTCTGGGTGGTCACCAATTTCTAGAGCCAACCTTGCGAATTTTTCGACATGGGTGCTTTGATCCATGACTTCACGGACACGCTCCATTTGGATTTCTGATCGCTCCCATCCGTTCGCTAGTAACTCCTCTAGACCGCCCAAGGCGAAGTTCAGAATGCCCGAGGCTTCCCCTTCATCAGCAAAGAGATTCTCTAGGAGCTCTGTGTCTTGCTCCTCGCGCCGGTAAGGCTCTCCATCCGCATGGACATACACCAAACGCTCTTCCCAAGCCGAGGCATCGACATCAGCCCTCACCCGTAGTTTTTCAAAATTGGTTGTGGCGAAAATGAGTTTGTCTCCCCGCAACTCGAAATCTTCGGAGGAGTTTTTACCCTCAACCCGGAGCTTTCCAAAGCCCGTCAGTTGCTTCCACGCCTCCGCGTAACTTCTAGTCATGAAGTCAGATTCTACATCTTCGGCAGTGAGAAGGATTTTCCCCACAAACCGCTTGGCCTCAAATTTTTCACCCATGCGTTTTCCTTCGATGGATACAACTTTGGATCCTCCGCAAAGCATGCCCATAATTAGCGGCAGTTGGGACTTGCCGAGGTTTGCACCCCCATGGAGCACAACCATCTTCTTCCAACGGTTGCTGCCCCAGAGGCAAACCCCCATGGCCTTTGCTATGGCTTGCACATCATCTTCCCGATGTTTGAAGATTCGGTTAAGCCATGCGGAGGTTTTCGCCACAGAAGCCTTGGTGTTGTAAGACACCGGCAGGCGGTAAGTTTGGTAATCTTCGGGACGGCCCTGATCGCCTTCGGTAAACTCCCGTGAGCCGTCTTTTTTGACTTCAAGCCTCCCGTTTTTGAGTAGGATAATCCCACGGGGAGGATTTGCGAAGGCATCACGGCGAACAACACAGGGGTGTCCAGAGAGACCGACCACGATCGGATCAATAGCCTTTAGCTTGGCGACCTTGTCTAAGATAGGGCCAAAATCAGCGCCCATTTCAGAGCGAATATAAGACCCCACAATGTTGATGACCTCTGGCTTGGTTCTCACACTCCAGAGGCCGTTCTGGAAGGCGAAGAATTGGCCGCAAACTGGGTCAAATAGGAGTGTGCGAAGGGCTGCTATTTGCTTGATCCAGTAGCTTTCCGACAAGCTTTCTGGGACTCCCTTGGCGTTCTCAACGCACCAGTTTTCCTCGGGTTGTAGGTCTTTGGCGTTGGAGAGGTCTCTTTCTGCTTTTTCGAGCGCTTCTTGGGCTGCTGTGATTGATGATATTTCTGCGATTTCTGATTTCATGGTGCGTGCGTTTTGGTTGGTGTTTTTTGAGTGTTATTTGGCGAGCCAGATGATTTGTTGCAAAGCTCCGCCGGGTGTTTTTTCTGTTGAGTTTCTACGGGCACCTGGGACACGGGTGCATGATTGGGAAAGGGCTCCAGCATCGGCACCAAGCCGAGCGAGCGATTTAATTTTTGTATCCATAGAGGCGAGATTGCTTGGCGCGTCAAAGATGCCGTGCCATCCCTTGCCCCCGGTGCTGATAACCATGCGAAGATTTAAACCGAGGAAGTCTCGGGCATAGCGCCAGAGGGCTACATTGCCCTCCAAACCCTCGTTATCGTGTTCCACGATGAGGAGACGCATTCCGCAGGACTGATCCATTTTCCGGCTGTCTGCATCGGCTTTCCAAAGCAGGCCACGGGCATGGTCTAAGCCCTCTGTGGTAATCTTGTCCCACATGATTTCTGCCTGCAACACAGGCTGAAATAAGTGAGTTAAGAAGGCATGATTTGAGTCATACCGCTCACCAACCCAAGCGATATCGCCGGGTTGCCAGAGCTTGCACCAGAGCAAGAAATGTTGTTTTGGATCTTCGGGGATTTCCGCAGATTCCCCAAGGGAGGAAAGGTCTCCGGCTAGACTGTTTCTTACCGCAGACCAAAACTCTTTTGAAGCTTGCTCAATTGCTGCTTTTTCCTTGGATAAATCCCTAGGTTTTGGCTTCCAGTTTTTTCCAATCCCGTTGATCAAGGCAGGCTGCAAACGCGCCATCTCACGGCGATGATCTTTGCCATCCTCGCCCTTGTATTTGATGCAACCAAACCGGCCATCTGAAAACAAAACCAGATGGTTTCCTTTGCTGTCCCCCCCGGCCGCCTGACATGCAGGGCAAGGCCCGATCCACCTCCCGTCACCAGTATCAGTGAGGGTGAGTTTTCGGGCAGCCTTGGGAGCCGCAACCGCCTCCGGTGCTTTGCCCTGGTTCTCCGCCTTGAGCTTCTGCTCCGCTTCCGCCCTCGCGAGCGGATTGGAGAGGTATCGACCATATTTCGGGTTCACAGCCACCCCCTTCTCGCCATCAAGGCGCGGTGCTTTTTAACTATGGTCTTGATCTCTTTGGGTATCCCCTTGGACCCCTTGAAATCTGGAGCTAAAAACCGATCAGGTTCGCCTTCCACAGACACCCGCCATGGGGCCGGGTATCCACGGCGATACTCCACTTCAACGACCAAATTTCCCGCCATGTTTTCCAAAACATATTGCTCTTTTGTTGATCCTACGGGAGCGACAATTCCACGGGCCTCCGCTGTTGTTGAGGATTTTTCCGTATAGCCGTCCCGTAGGAGAATTTTGTGGAGAGATTTGGAAAACTTCCCAGACAAGAGAGACTCTAGGTAGCCGTATTTTGATCTAAAAAGTGAGGTATATTCTTCCCCGATGATGAGGTAGATGGAGTTTCCTCTTTCAAAGATTCTGCGTGCTGGAGTTTTCATTTGACCTCCGCTGTTGAGAATTTTGCAGATAGCCATTCTGGAGTGAGCCAGCCTTCCTCTTCCAAATACCGGCGAGCAGCCAGACGATCACCATCACTGTAGTTATAACAACCCTCACCATCCCTGCACTCGAGGTAGTCGGTTATTGCGTGCTCTATGAGGCGCTCATGCTTGTCTTGGTTGAGGTCGTTTCCCTCGGCATCAAAACCGCGCGATTTTAGGATTGAGATGCACCGGCGGCAGGTCACAAGATATTCAACTTCTTGGTAGTCGGTGCGTTTGTGTTCTCCGCATAGAGGGACTTTTTTCCCCTCGCTTGGAGCGTGTATGCAGTGTCCACGGGATGCCGAGGAATAGCGGGATGTGCCAGCAATGTTCATTGGGCCTCCTGTTGGTTGAGTGTTGCACCGGCATTAGCGAGGTTGGACAGAGCAGAGATCCGCTCTTGGGCGATACCCTTCCGGGCATCCCATTGGGCCCGGGCAGCAACGGCACATGGCAGCTCACAAGCCTCGGCCGTGGCAACCGTGTCTTCTTGCCACTGGCAAGCCTCGTTGGCAGTTTGAGCCACAAAGTTGAGCTGTGGCCCCCACGCCTGCAACATGATGCAAGCCCCGGCTATTGATGCCATCATGCCTAGCGATGTAAAACCGCCAGTTTTACGAGGACGGCCTAAACCGCGTGCCTTTGTTTCTTCGCGTGCTTTTAAGCAATCCTCGGCATCGAGATAACGCCCGTAGCGGCGGCATTTTCCCAAAGCAGCGATAAAGCTCACGGCTTGAGGGCTGGCACAGAGCCATCTCGCGATGTCACTGGCGGACGCGATTGTTCGACCCGTCGCCGGGTCTAAAACCGCCCCCTCAAAAGAGAAGGTTGACGGCGGGGTGGGATTGATTATCTTTTTCATGTCTTGGTTTCCTTTTTTGCGATTGGATTTCTGAGATTTCTTAGAGGCCCCGGGTCTGATCACCCGAGGTCTCTTTTGTTTTTATGCATTTGTAGTGATTTCGATTTCGGCGTCTTGTAGTGCGATGTCGATCGTCTCCGCTAGATCAATGACGCATTCCGTTTCTACTCCCCCAGACTCAAGCCATTCTAGTTTGAGCTCGTCTTCTTTTCCTGCGTTTTGTATGAAATCCGAGAAACTCTCGTCCTCGTTCCCGTCATATTTCAGACCGAGAGCCCTAGCCCACAATTTTTTACTCTCTTCATCCCAGTTTGCGACAAGGTCGGAGAGGGAAGAGTATTCGTCCCGGATTTCAACGAGTCCTCTGCCTTTTCCATCAGCGTTATAATTGTCGCCGATGTTCAGCCCAATTTCGTCATCCCAGTAAACCGTGATGATGTGAGCGTTGTTTGTGGTGAAGATCGCTTTTTTGATTGCCTCAAAAGCGGTGTCTAGTGTGTCTGTGTTTTTTGCTTCCTCTGCTAGGCGTTCGAGGACGATTTCTAGGCCTTTTTTGGCGGTGTCGGCAATGGAGTCATCATCTTCACCGCCGATTTCGAAGGTAGGGAAATCCGCGTCCTCCGCTGGAGTGCCTTCGGCTATCCGCGCGAACTCTAAGCCGACGCTTGACCAAAAGGTCTCGTTGGCATCAGCTTTGACACCTTTATCATTTTTCAGGATTTCTGAGAGTGCCTCTAGCGGCTCGGGGTTTTCGAGGGGTCGGTTTTCTAAGATAGAGTCAGCCCAGTCGCTGGCGTCTCCGTCTTTGGTGATGACGCCTTCTCCGATGATCGTGACTTCATCATCGAACGCCCCTTCGGAACGGCGGAAATATGTTGTGCCTTCGGCATCAACCGTGATGACCCCCTTGTAATCGCTGTCGATCAATTCTTGAATTGAGTCGGTGAGATCAGCTCTATCAATAGAGATGTCCTTGATTCTTTCTGCGATGACATCGGATAGAATGTCGCTGTAGGATTTTGTTTTCATGGTGTTTGGTGTTTTTGGTTGGTCAGCGGTCGAGGTGGTTGTGATCGCTTGCTATGGAGGTTGTGGGGCCCGAAACATCGCAAGTCAATAGGTGCGCCTCATTTTTCTTAAAATAATTGCTAAAAAGTTTCCGCATCCCACGTAGAACCGCATATACACTAGCTCCAGAGACTAAAACTTTTTTCACTTTTTTTCATTTCTTGGGTAAATCCGCTCATTTTTCTGATCACAGGAGCCAAAAACCGCCCTAAACCGCCTCTAAAACCGTCCAAATCATGGGACAGATGGGAGACATCTCCCCGGCGCTCTCGCCTATTAACCGCTATCTTCTGGGATACTTGGGAGACATCTATCCGGCGACCTACGCTTATACATATGCGTAATATGGGATAGATGGGATACATTACCTATACGCGTGCGCGTGCGCGTGCGTTACCTATACGCGTGCACATTTAGAAGAAAAAGAAATACACCTATAAAGGTAAAGGTCGCCGGATAGATGTCTCCCACCCATCCCACAGCTTCCAAGACGGTTAAAGTAGGGGGTCTCCATGGGCTGTGCCAAGGGAGAAGAGAGCTTTCAAGGGCGAAGCCCTAAAAGGCATCTAGCCCCTACTCCTCTTCGGGTTGACGGTTTAGCTTATGCATGGCACAAGACCTTTCGCGTGAAGCAGCAGAGCACGATAATGTTTTTGATCCCCGGCATGATCGGGACAAAGCGGCTAAGAAGCGCCGGTTAGAGACATCCTACGAGGCAGTCCCTGCGGTAGAGACGGTTGCAGGAAGCAGAGTGATAGACGGAATTTTCAGGTCTCCTATCAAAGGGTTTTCTTTCGTCTTCCTTGGAGGAGAGGCTCGAAAGGCGGTAGATCCGGCAGCCTACACCAGGTCGGCTATCGAGATGAGCAAGCAACGGGCCAAATTCAAGCGCGTTAGGCTTAGAGATGGGAAAGAGGTAAAAGACACCGGCCGTTACAAACACGGCGCTGTGACGCTTATGACAACGCTGCCTCCGTGGTCTGTGCGGGCGGTTGAGAGGCTCGGGCCATCGGAACTGGAGCACTTGATGTTGCACCTGGCTTCCAAGCAAGCAGAGGCGATTGAGACGGCATCTGGACGGCCTGCCTTTGGCGGAGCCTGCCACTTCGATACCGCGGTGCCTCACTTTGCAACACACCTACCCAAAAGTTCACCTGATGGGGTTGTTTACCCTAAGGCTGATTTTAGAACAACGAACTCTTGGAATGTAGGCACCAGGAGGATTGAAAAGAAATTTCCCGGGTTGATGACGCCTAGAAAACTGGAGCTTCTAAAAGGCAACATGGAGGCTTACGGCGATAAGCTGCCCATTGAAATGCTGGCCTCTGATGTAATCGACAACGAGCTAGAAAAGTGGATCAAGTCGCGGGGCTTCGAACTGCAATACGAGGCGGATTGCAAAGCCTACTTCAAAGCAAAAAAGAAGGCACAAAATGAAGAGCCACTGAAACCCTTGATGCAGGCGGCGTTGGGTCACTTCCATCGGCACCTGATTTTCCCTATCGCCTACAGTGCGATGAGTTTTGCCATGTGGCGTATGATTCCACGAGCCATCAGGCCGGGCGTGATGCTCTCTATGCGAGCCAAACAAGTGATCCGAAGCCCGATTGATTACGGTGTAAGACAAGGCAAGCAACTAGCTCTAGCCAAACTGCGAGTTAAAAACATTTGCCCGGTTGAACGCATTAGCATGGAGAATCCGGAGGAGTTGCTCCACCCAGAATTGGAACATCACCCTATTAGTTAATTTATTAGTTTTATTACAAACAAAAAACATTAATGGAAAATTTGACTCTCAAAAAGAATGGCCCAATAAACTCAATATGGATCAAGAAACATCAAAGTGCTTTGTATTACATAGCAAGCGTGCGCAGTCGCTTGAGGACGCAGTTGCAAACCTCATCGAGCTCGTGGGGGCTGTCATAGAGGCCGTTGATTTGTTAAACCGCGCCACGAGCCCGGTGCAGGTCACAAGCGCCTCGGCAACAGGAACCGATGTCATGGCGGCGATTTTAACGGGTCCAGAGCAAGCCCCAAGGGCCCTCCCATCAAACACACAGTTGTGTGAGTGCAGCAAGCGCAGGCGAACAAGGCAGCTAGAGCGTGAGACACCGAGCCAGAAGCAAGCTCGACTCCATGCGGAAAACAAGTGGTTGGATGCAGTTAATCGCTCACGAGCTCGTCTCGCTAAAGACCTAGGAATTTTGGTTGGTGCAAGTGGTGTTGCAAACACGGGGGGCGTAGTAGTTTCCGCCCGTGACAACATGCAACCCGGAGAGATGGAATAATATGCCTCCTCTTACTTTCCCTCAATCTGCGACACGCATAGCTCTCTCACAGCTACCAGCAGAAGACCGCAATCATCTATCTGACACAGATAGGAACTACCTGAAAGCATGGGATGCGCTCACTTATACCGAGCGTTGCAGGTTGCACAAAAACGGCATATCCGGTCCCCTATTAGCCAAAACCCCACGCCCAAAAATGGGGCAAGAAGAACGCGATCCATTTTCAACCATTGAAGATTCTTGCCCTGATCATCGCTATTTTGATGAACCAGCAGAAGAAGAAACAGTGCTCCAGATCGCAGCGGAGGCAGTTCTAAGGGTGCTCTACATACTAACAAAATCACGTCACCCACAACTCCGACTTTCAACAGATCTGCTATTAGCCCTAATTAATCGTAGTGATGAAAAAAGCCAGTCCGCTATTGCTAGGAAATATGGTTTGACCCGCGCCGCAATTTCAAAACGGTTGCGAGATATGCGGAGGGGGGAGTATCTCCAAGGCTTAGAAATCTACTTTTTTGGAGGCAAAAGGGATGTATCCCAGCAGGCAAGAACGCGGGCAATCAGAGTTCACAAACAGCGCAAACAAAGTAAGTCAACAGCAGCGCCCAGCAGCTCACTCTGAGTCTGTCATATTTTTGCAACAGGCAACTCCTGCCAGTTTGTTGTGTAGTTGGGTGAATGCCTTTCCGCCCTCATCTTCCACCCTTTGCCGGAGCTCTCCATCCCCATAGAGGCGCGGGTAATGACAGGAGTACGGTTATCACCCATGCGGCGATTGATCTCATCTACGATCTTGTCGATGTCCAGACGCTTACTCGTAGATGAAGAGGCATCGAAGAGACTCGGCTGATATGCATCCTCAGACACCAGATCCGCCAGCATCACGCCGGTCTTTTTGTAGCGATAGCCTGGACGATAGATTGAATGCAGCAGTTCCCGTGCGGTTGCCATCAACTCCGAGGTTGAAGCTGTTGGCGCGGGCAAGGTCATCCCACGTGTTGGGTAGTACTGTGGCTCATCCTTCCTGAATCTGTTGGTCTGAAGGAATACCTCCAAGTGGGTGGCAAGGAGTCCGAATCGCCGGATCTTTTCCGCTGCTCGGGCAACATGATTAGCAAGGGCCTCTTCTAGATCGACCAGTTCCTCGACAGGACTACCAAACGAACGGGAAGCCATCACCCCTTTACGAGAGGGAGGCATCTCTTCCAATTCAAGGCAGGAGATCCCGTTCAGCTCTCGAAGCATCCTTTCACCGATCACGCCAAGGCTACGGCGAACGGGCACAGGATCAGCGAGCCGGAAATCAAGGGCGGTATGAATGCCCAGCTTGGCAAGTCGCCTAGAGAGATTCTTTGCCACTCCCCAAAGATCGCCGCAGGAAGTGACAGCAAGAAGGCCATCGGGATCAATGGCAGTCGTAAAATCAAACACGCATCCCGTTCCCCTGTTCTTCTTGGCGTATCGATTGGAAAGCTTCGCCAGGAGCTTGGTTGAGGCTATGCCGATACAAACGGGGATTCCGGTCCATTGCAGGACACGGGCTCGAAGCTCCCGAGCATTCTCTTCATCAAAGCCAGCAGGGAGACGAAGAAAGGCTTCATCTATGGAATAAACCTCAATGGCCGGGACGGCATCCCGCAAGATCGACATAACCCGTGCCGACATATCGCCGTAGAGAGTGTAGTTCGAAGAAAAGACCCTGATACCGTGCTTCCTGATGACCTCCTTTTGCTCATGGAGCGGGGCACCCATAGGAACGCCCAAGTCTTTTGCTTCCTGACTTCGGGAGATGATACAACCATCGTTATTGGAGAGCACCACCACAGGCACGCCGACAAGGGAGGGGTCAAAGACCCGTTCGCAACTACAAAAGAAGTTGTTGCAGTCCACGAGGGCAAGCCGATCACTCATGGCTATGCGAATTTGTGAATGCCGTAGGTGACGACACCCCAAACAACCAGCTCCTGATCTTCGCCAAGCTGGATCGGTGGAAACTCCGTATTAGCAGCTTCCAAAAATACCTTTCCTGCTTTCTTCCGAAAACGCTTCACTGTGAATTCACCGTCAATCATTGCAACGACTGTATGACGATCGACAGGCGTGATAGAGCGATCAATCAGGAGCACATCCCCGGTCTTGATTCCGGCTTCCCTCATGGACTCGCCTTTCACCCTCAGCATAAAGGACGATGCAGGGTTGCGGATCAGCTCCTCGTGGAGGTTGATATGCCCTTCCAAGTGGTCATCGGCGGGGGAAGGAAAGCCAGCGTCCACCTTGGCCGTTACAAACGGAATCCGTGCAATGGTAATTGGATCTAGGGGCTCCGGCAGGAATAATTCCATCCCCTATTCTGATGCCGAACATTTGTTCGTGTCGAGCAAGTATTCCGTTTGCTTCGGGTGATTCAGAAATGTAGTGAATTCGAACCCAATTTTTGAAGAAACCGCGTTCACCGAGATCAAACACCAGAGAAAGAACACGATCCTTGACGCTAGCGGTCGGGAGTGGTTAGGTCGGGCATTTAGGCTAACTAGCACCCAACTATGAACGCAGACCATCAGCCAAAGGTTTCAATTTTAAGCACCAAAGGGCTTTCAATAGTAGTCACCGGCATTGTATTGATAACCGCTCTATTAAAAGCAAACTCGAAAGATATTCCTGAAATAGTAAAAATTATTTTCGACTCCAGTTCTTTTTCCCTCATTGGATGGGTGCTGGCAGTGGTATTTCTGATTGGGTCGGTGCTTAGTATGGTGTTTATGGCGATTTCTCATGATAAGGAAATAGATCGTCTGGTTTCTGAGCGAAATGCGCTCCAGAAAATACTCATGGAGAAAAATCATGAATGAGATAATTGCCAGACTGATCCTGCTATATCTCGTCACCTTGCTTATCGCGGCTTTTTACTGGGGCGTGGTTCAAAAAATTCTAATGAGAAGATTTTTGTGCAGATTTTTTGCTCATAGAGACGAACTCCGGAGGCTTGCAATTATGGGTATTGAAGATCCAAGCAGCGCTTCATACAAACAACTTGACGGTATAATAAGTATACTAATTGAGATTGCACCAGTTTACAGTCTAACGACATTTGTGTGGGCTTATATCAGAAATAAATATACGCATGCCCCGCTGAATACAAAATCTAATTGCGATATGTCAGTAAGATTGCTTGAACTTAGAAATAAAGCAATTCGTGATTTTGTATTGGCCACTTTTTTAAATTCTCCACTTTTCACAGCTATATTAGTAATTTTTAATCGAATCAATAGCGTTTTGTTATCAAAGTATGTTGCATATACTATTGCTGATTTTACAACTAATCGCGCTTATCGGAAGGCATAAAGTAAAGCCTTTAAATCACGCAGAAAGAAAATGGCTAGACGAGAAGATATTCAAAATCGCCGAAACGATTACGCCGATTACACTGATGCAGAGCTAATCCATACAACATACCAATTTACTGAGTTTACGGCTCAGAATATTGCTGCTCAACAATTATTGGCCGAAAGAAGAGAGTTCAGAGAGGAACAGCGAAATCAGAAAATCGAAAAACGATTGAATGAACTGAAGAAGCCCCATTGGAGCGTTGTCCCTACATTTTGGCTTACTTTCCTAGGTGCTGTGTCAGCAGCCCTTGCCGCCTGGTTCTCTTGGCTGGCGCTGAAAAGGTGATGACTCAAGCTGCCGCTGGTCTTGTTTCTTGACGGTATAAGGAAGGTGTGGTCAGTTCGTGCAGTTAGGCGTTAGATACCTCAACCAAACCCACGACTCACATGGCTCAATGCACAGCACCAGTAAGGGGACATTACTCAGCGAGCGCTGAAGCGGACTGCCCAGCATGCCGTGGTCGTGGCCGCTACAGCCGATACAGCAGCGGAAACGGGTCATACTCGCCCCCGTCCTACTACTCCCCGTCGGGGAGCAGCGGGAGCAGTGGCGGCGGGTCCGGAAGCAGCACAAGACCGAGGTGGGCGCGAGCTGGTTCGTCCGTGATCTACACGCCTGCCGAGGTACGAACGCTCACGCCGTTTCGCGAAAAAGTCGAAAAGCGAGCGTCTCTGCCTGATCTTCGGGACGTATTTCTCTGCCATGCGTGGGACGATCGGGGAGGGGCCGCTAAGGAGCTTCATGATCTGCTCGAGTCACGTGGTGTCTCGGTTTGGTTCAGCGAGAAGGATGTCGTCCTCGGTTCATCGTTGCTCCGCGAAATCGACAAGGGACTGGCAAAGTCGCGAGTCGGAATCGTGTTGGTGACCCCTGCGCTGCTGCGCCGCGTCCAAGGAGAAGGCATCGCCGACAAAGAGCTTTCGGTACTACTAGCGCGTGACCTGCTCGTTCCCATAGTACACGATACAACGTATGAAGCTCTTCGCGAAGTCAGCCCGCTGCTCGGCTCGCGAAGCGGCCTGAGCACTGCGGATAATTTGATGGCAGACGTCGCGACCAAGCTCGCCGAGTTGGTCGCTGCCTAGTGCTGTTACCGGATGAGCGGCCTCCAAATATGGGAACGCCTCGAGCAGACTTCGAGGCGCCACTATGTCACAGGGTTTCCGATCACCCTACATTTTGAAAGAATTGGAATCAGTTGATGGCAGTAGCAGCACCCCCAGCTCTTTGAGGTATTCATTGTGCTTCGCCGTGGCCTTTTGGATGTCCTTCTCAATGTCCACCAAATTGGCGTGAGTCATTGTCAAATCAATCTCCTCCTCGCCCACTGCCGTGCTGATGTAACGGGAGATATTCAGGTTGAAATCATTCTTCTCAATCTCCTTCATCTCCACCCGACGAGAGTAGCGGGGCTCCTCTGTGCGATTCTGGTAGGTGTCGATGATTTTGGTGATGTCCTCATCGCGTAGGCGGTTCTGGCGCTTGCCTTTAACGAAGTGCTCGGCGGCATTGATGAAGAGCACATCGTCGGGCTTCTTGCACTTCTTGAGCACGAGGATGCAGACGGGGATGCCGGTGGAGTAGAAGAGGTTCGCGGGCAGGCCGATCACGGTGTCGATATGGCCGTCCTTGAGCAGTTTGGTGCGGATGCGCTCCTCTGCACCACCTCGGAAGAGCACGCCGTGCGGTAGGATGATGGCCATCACGCCTTCGTCTTTGAGAAAGTGAAAGCCGTGGAGGAGGAAGGCGAAGTCGGCGGCGGACTTGGGGGCGAGGCCGTGGCTTTTGAAGCGCACGTCATCGGCCAGCGTGTCTGTGGGTTCCCAGCGGTAGCTGAAGGGGGGATTGGCTACGATGGCGTCGAAGCTCGGCTTCTTGGCAGGGTTCGCCTCGCGCATCATGTCCCACTCGTTGAGCAGGGTGTCACCGTGGAAGATCTCGAATTCCGTGTCCTTCACCCCGTGCAGCAGCATGTTCATGCGGGCCAGGTTGTAGGTGGTGATGTTCTTTTCCTGGCCATAGATTTTGCCGATGGTGCCGCCCGCCTTGTTCACTTTTTTGCGCACATTAAGGAGCAGGGATCCGGAGCCGCAGGCAAAGTCCATCACGCTCTCCAGGCGCTTCTTCGTGCCGGTTTTCGGTTCCTGGCTGTCCAGCGTAACGATAGCGGAGAGGATGTCGGAAATCTGTTGCGGGGTGTAAAACTCGCCCGCCTTTTTGCCGGACCCTGCGGCAAACTGGCCGATCAGGTATTCATAGGCATCGCCCAGCGCGTCGATGTCAGTGGAGAACTCCGCCAGACCTTCGGCGATCTTCTGGATGATGGTACAAAGCTTGGCGTTCCGGTCCTCATACTTCTTGCCCAGCTTGGGGGAACTCAGATCAATCTCGGAGAACAGGCCTTGGAAGGTGCTCTCAAAGGATTCCGTCTCGATGTATTTGAAACCCGCTTGCAGCGTTTTCAGCAGCTCCCCGTTCTGGGTGCGGGCCAGGTTGGCGATGCTGTTCCACAGGTGCGCGGGCTGGATGACGTAATGCACCTTCCGCCGCATCTGCTTCTCGAAGGCTGGGATGTCTGTTTTATTTTCCTCATACCAAACTTGGAGAGGGGTTGCTGCACCTGATTTGAGCAATACATCCAAAGGAATATCTGGATAATCCCGCCCCAGCTCCTTCTTCGCCGCCGTCTCGTAGTTGTCGGAGAGATAGCGCAGGAAGAGGAAGGACAACATGTAGTCGCGGAAGTCGTCTGCATCCATCGCCCCACGCAGTTGGTCGGCGATGCTCCAGAGGGTGTTGCCCAGTTGCTTTTGGTTGGCTTCGGTCATGATACTGATGGCTTTGCGATTGCTTTGGATCGGGCTTTTTTCGGAGCCTTCGCTGGTGTGGCCGCAGGCGGCGCTATTGTCTGGGGCGTCGTCGGAAAAAGACTAGGATTGAAGGGATAGCGATTGATAAAATCTTGAAGAACCTTTCGGAAGTAGTTCTTGTTCTCTTCCAGCATCTCCTGCGGCTCGTAAATGGAGTAACCGCCATGGCTCAGGATGTTGATGAGTCGCTGGTGAAGCAGGCCTTCTTCGTCGTCTGCATCCTTTTTGATACAGGCTGAAAAGTGCCGGTAACCGTGGAAGCTGGCGGTCTTCTCAAGAATCGAACGCAGCATATTGAAATGGTGGGTGAATAGCCTTCCGCTTTGGTCGGCTTCGTAGAGTTCGGCAAGCGCAGCGACGTGGTGAAAAAAGGGGGTCTCGCCGGTTTCTCGAATGATGTAGCCACCCGGTTGCTTCTCGCGGCTCAGGAAATACTGGGATGCCTTTTTGTTTCTGCTTTCCTGCCTGAACTCATTGTAGAGGACATTGAAAAAGAGTGCGTGGTGGGTGGATATTACCGTCTTTAGATGGCTGCCCTGCGACTTCAGCAAGTGGGCCAAGTGGTTTGCGACCGTGATGGCATTATGTTCATCGAGAGAAGAGATCGGGTCGTCGATGTAAATGTATTTAACCCACTTGTAGGCTTCGATACCGTCCATCGCAAGCTGCACCACCGCGAGGAAAAAGCACCAGATGAAAATGTTCTCTTCGCCACGTGATACTTTGATGTGTGATTCAGTTCTGGTTCGTTCCTCAGTCTGCGGTTCCGCATTCTCGACATAATTGGGGTTGGGGACCTTACGAGAGAAAATTACTTCCCATTTGTCTGTATCGATTCGGAACTCAAAGTCTGTGTAACGACTGAGAAAGGGACGAATACGAGTTTCCATCTCCATTTCCCAGAGAGATGTAATGAAGCGAGATTCTGGATTGATCTTCAGCTTTCTCTCACGGTCTTCTTTTAGGTCGTTGTCCCATGAAAAGAGGTCTTCTGTGAAAGCATTGAAATAAAGTGTGTCGGGCTCATCGCCGACTTTGCCCAGCCCCTTGAAAGTGGTGGAAAGACGAGTCTTTCCTGTCCCATTGTAGGCGTATAAAAGAATGAAATTCTTCGATGCGAGTTCCAGACGAAGATAATCTGCCAAGTCTGTCAAATTGGGAAACGGTGGAATGCTCATCCTTCATCCTCCACTGCCGACGGGAAAAGCTGCTGCATTAGCCCTTTCTTGTGAGCATTGAGAGCTTCCAGTTTATCGCTTTCAGCTTTGATCAGGCCATCAATCGAGGAAAGACACGTTGAAATTTTAATCTGCTCAGAAGCTGTAGGGACGAGCACGCGCTGGGCCTTCAAGATGCTTCCGGTAATGAGAGGCTGGCCTGAACCAAAGATCAGGTTATTGATGTTTATGCTTCCTAGGTAATGGAAGATATAGTCGATTGTTGCCGCTGGTTTGAGCCTGATGACGAGAGTGTTATCGGTCACGCCAAACTGACCGCTGGCTTTTGTTAAATGACCGGCATTGGCACCTACACGAGCAACGAGGATGTGGGGAGTGTCGAAACTGGGTGTGACAGTTTTGCCGATGACACCTGTCGATCCATACAAATCAAATGCTCCGTCAGATTCTCTCGTGTCTTTGCCGGATGAAACGCTGAAACACAGATCTCCGAGGGTCGCATCATTCCATTCGCGTTTGAATTCGGGGAAACGGAGGCGAGGTTGGGTTTCGCCTTCGCGGGGGAAAAGCTGCTGCATCAGTCCTTTTTTATGGGTCTTGAGCGCGTCCACTTTCCGCGCTTGCGCGGCCATTAGCTCGTCTACCGAACTCAGGCACTCGGCGATTTTTTGTTGTTCGGCGGGCTCTGTCGGCAGCGGCAAACGGCCAGACAGGAAAGTCGTGTTTGTGATCTGAAGCGTATTCTTCGCACCCTTTTGGCAAAGCGGTGAAAGGAAGTCCTTCGACCGGTTTGGCGATTCAAAATAGGCCTCGATCATCAAACCCAGATACGGGTTGGGTGGCGTGAAGACGCCGTAAAGTGGCGAGAGTGCTACTTCTCCGTCGAACTTGCATTGCTTCACGATGCCGAAAGGGAAGGCCTTCAGAGGGCTCTTCGTGTAAACGACATCGTAGCGCCGCCCGATGGTGTAGTGCGAAGTGTCAGCGGCAGCGAAACTGCGGCCCAAGAGTTCGATCTGGTTGACAATGCCGTATTCCATCGAGACCGAGAAGACATCACGTCCGTCGGTGTTCTTGAGTTTGTGTTCCTTTAGAACCTTGGATAGGGGCTCGTAAGCCCACGGATCGCTGAATCCGGGAAACCGCAGCTTCGGCACCAGCGCGGGCGTTGCCTCTTCCGTCGTGGCGGTGGGTTTTGTCTTACTGCTCATACGCGCTGAGTCCTGAGATGTCGCGGCCCCCGGCGCGTTTGGTGAGGAGGGGGTGCAGATCGGCCATGAGGGCGAGTTCGGCCTGGGTGCGGGCTTTCCAGCCGAGGTCGAGCGGGGCCATGAGATCGCTGAGCTGCTCGCCATCGAAGATCATGCGGTCGAGGATGCAGTCCACGAAGGTTTGCAGGGCGGCGGTGGCGAGGCCATGCTTCGCGGCAATGTCGGCGAGTTCCTTGGCGTTCTTCTCTGCCTTGAAGCGGGTGTAGCCCTCGCGGATGGCGGTTTCGCTGAGGCCCTCGCCCGCCTTGAGCGTGCCGATGTATTCGGCGATGTCGTCCCGCTCGTTCATGAACTTGGCATCGGCGCTGATGAGGCCGATGAGTTCCTCGCGGGTCATCTTCGACTTGCCCGGCCCTTTCTCCGAGAACTTGGCGAGGAGGCCCATGATGTAGTCATAATCAATGACGGCGGAGGCGAAGAGGACGAACTCGAAGTCGATCTGGTCCACGGTATCGTCGGTGGTGTCGTCTTTGTCGTTTTGTTGGCCGCTCTTGCCCTGCTGGTCTTTGAGCTTCTTGGCGGTTTCCAGATATTGGCCTTTGAAGCCGCGCAGGGCTTCCTCGGGCAGCGCTTTCTCGATGGCCTTTTTCTCCTCTGGTTCCAGGTCGGTGTATTGGTCGAGCTGGGTCTTGAGCCGCTGGACTTCCTTGAAGTGGGTGATGAAGGCGGCCTTGGCGGCATCGCCCTTCAAATTCGCCACGGCGGAGGGCGTGCAATCTAGGCCCTGGGACTTCATGAAGCCGTCGAGCTTTTGCACGGCCTTCTCCAGACTCTTGATGACCTTGGGGGCAGGATCAACGAGCCAAATCTCCCGCGCCTGCTGGCCGGTCTTCTCCCCGGAGAAGAGGGCAATGGCGGCATCCACGGCGAGCTGCTGCTGGCGGAAGTCGAGGATGTTGCCGTAGGGCTTGGTGCCGTTGAGCACGCGGTTGGTGCGGGAGAAGGCCTGGATCAAGCCGTGGTACTTGAGGTTCTTGTCCACATAGAGCGTGTTCAGGAACTTGGAATCGAAGCCGGTGAGCAGCATGTCCACCACGATGGTGATGTCGATCTTGTGGTGCGGGACGTTCGGGAAGGCTTTCCGCAAATCCTCGTCCGGCCACTGCTGGTCCTTGATGCGCTTTTGCACATCCTGATAGTAGAGATCGAACTCGCTGAGGCGGTGATTGGTGCCGTAACGGGCATTGTAATCGGCGACGATGGCCTCAAGCGCCTTCTTCTTCGCCTCCGGATCGACCTTGTTGTCTTCCTGCTCCTGCGGCAGGTCTTCGGAAAGCTGTTCGATGTCCTTTTTGGCGTCGGCATTTTCCGCGAGTTGAGCCGGTGGGGAGAAGACGCAGGCGATGTTCAGTGGGGTAAACTCGGGATCTTCTTTCACCTTCTCTTTTTGCAACTCGGCGAACAGCTCGAAGTATTCGATAGCATCATTGATCGACGCAGTAGCAAGGACGGCATTGAAACGGCGTCCGCCAGTGGCGGCATCGTGCTTGGCGAGGATGGCGTCGATGACTGCTTTCTTAGCGATGGCTTCGCCCGGCTTCGGCGTTTTCTTGCCTGATTCTTCCTTGGGCTTGAAGTAGTCGATGTGGAAGCGCAGGACGTTCCCATCCTCGATGGCGTGGGTGATGGTGTAGGCGTGGAGTTCCTTCTGGAAGAGGTCTTTCGTGGTGACGAGCGTCTTCTCCGCGTCTTCGGAACCAGCCTTTGACTCAATTCTGGCCACCGTCGCGTTGTCTTTGAAAATGGGTGTGCCGGTGAAGCCGAAGAGCTGGGCCTTGGGGAAGAACTCTTTAATCGCTTTGTGATTCTCCCCGAACTGGGAGCGGTGGCATTCGTCGAAGATGAAGACGATGCGTTTGTCACTCAGCGGGGCCAGCATCTCCTTGTAGGTGGGCTGGTCGTTGTGCTTCCGTTGCTTGTTGCGCTTGCTGTTTTCATCCAGCGCGAGACCGAGCTTCTGAATGGTGGTGACGATGACCTTGTCCGCGTAGTCCTCGGACAGGAGGCGGCGCACGAGGGCGCCCGTGTTGGTGTTCTCCTCCACGCAGCCTTCCTGGAAGCGGTTAAACTCCTCGCGGGTCTGGCGGTCGAGGTCCTTGCGGTCCACCACGAAGACGCATTTGTGAATGCGGTCGTTGAGCTTAAGTAGCGTGGAGGCCTTGAAGGAAGTGAGTGTCTTACCGCTGCCGGTGGTGTGCCAGATGTAACCGTTGCCGTTGTCCTCTTCGATGCACTTCACAATATGCTGCACGGCATAGACCTGATAGGGCCGCATGATCATGAGCTTCTGCTCGCTCTCGATGAGCACCATGTAGCGGCTGATCGTCTTGCCGAGGGCGCACTTCATGAGGAAGCGCTCTGCGAAGTCGTCGAGGTGGGTGATTTTGTTGTTGAGTTCGTCCGCAAATTCATAGACGGGCAGGAAACGCTCGTCGGCGTTGAAGGCGAAATGTCGGGCGTTGTTGTTGGCGAAGTAGTAGGTGCGGTCGCGATTGCTGACGATGAAGAGCTGCATGAAGCACAGGAGTGTCTTCGTGTAGCCATTGCCCGGATCGTGCTTGTATTCGACGATCTGCTCCATGGCGCGGCGTGGGCTGACGCCAAGGGTCTTCAACTCTACCTGCACGCAGGGCACGCCATTGATGAGGATGAGCACATCGTAGCGGTGGTGGCTGTTGTCTGTGTTGATGCGGAGCTGGTTGATGACCTCGAAGTGGTTTTTGCACCAGTCCTTGAGATTGACCAGGGAGTAGTTCAGCGGCGTACCGTCGTCGCGGGTGAAGGCATTAATGCCGCGCAGGGTCTTGGAGGCGGTGAAGACATCGTGCGTGACAATTTCATCGAGTAACCGAGCGAGCTCGGCGTCGGTGAGGCGGACGCGATTCAGGGCCTCAAACTTTTCCCGGAAGTTTTGCTCGAGAGCGGCGCGGTTGGTGATGTCCGGGCGATATTGGTATTTGAGCCCCTGGAGCTTACCGATGAAGCCCTCCTCGATGTCTCCTTCGCGGACAACTGAACTTTGCGGCGAAGCAGAGAGCCCATCGGTGTAGTTGGAGGAAGCCATTGTGATATTTAGGGGGATTTACCGGAGTCCTATTATGCAACTGGTGATTCACCGAAGACTTGATTCCGATCCAGTTCAGTGGCTGCTACTGCTTCAAAAATCATTCGCGTCAGGCTAGCAATCTCCCATTCCATTAAAAGCAGAAAGCCTGAAACATCCCTCAAAGGGTGGAGTTAACCGACAGTCCAGATTCCCCAAAAAACAGCGGATATGATGCCTCCCGTTTTATTTATTCAATTTAGCCCGGCATCCCCTCGCCTTTACTTCCTCCCGGTTTTAGTTTGCAGGCGCTCTAGATTCTTTCTCTGCAATTTCCGCTTCAAAGGCTTTGAGCATGGAGAACTCGAATGCATCAACATCACCGTCCTCTGCAAGCTTAGATGCAATCGTGAGATAAGCTGCCAAGGCAGGTAAACTGACCTCACTGGACTCCGTCCTCTGGAGGATGATTTCCGCGGTATCTTTGATCCTAGAGATGACTATTTTTCGATCTATTTTCTTGGGCATCACTCAGCTTTACCACACCGCCTGTTGACCCGTCCAGAGGTGTGAGAGATCGGCAGCGCCTAGGGGTGTCCATACCAAGCGCACCAAGGCGGTCTCTATTTTTTATTGAACCTATGCAAATCGCTAACGCGTTGAGCGATTTGACGAATGCGACATGCGTTTCGCATGAGAAATGCATTTCCCATTCGTTGACACAGTCCGGGTGTATGGACATCTCGATACAGAACACCGTTTTGGTAGAATTCACCCAAGAGAAACTCTCTGCCTGCCTGAACGCCGCAGAGGAGCTGGGAGACCCCATTGCAGCCGAGATTGAAACCATAGGAAAACTAGGTTTGAAAGTTTTAGTCCCCTACCCCAGTGCGGTTAAATACCTAAATGCGATCCGCTACTTGGCTGAACAAAACGCACAAGAGCAATGAGCATTTATCTGGGCATAGACAACGGCTTGGCAGGTGGGTTGGTTTGGCTAAATATCTCCGGGGAGATTATCAGAAAAGAGGTGATGCCCGTTAGGGATAACGGGAAGAACCGCCTGGTAGATGCTCGCACTCTTGCAAAACTTCTGACGGCTGAACCGAGCGTTAGAGTAGTTGCTGAGATAGCAGCCAAGTTTTCACCGGGCAAGATGGCGTTGTGCTCAACTTGGCACTCATGGGGAATCGTTCAGGCTACCCTAGAACTCACCCAAGTTCGTTGGGAGCCGGTTGATGCTCAACGCTGGCAAAAGATCATGTTGCCGGGTCGAAAGACTGGAGAAACCAAAGCGGCGGCTCTTGAAACCGCTCGTAGGCTCTGGCCTAGCGAAACTTTTTTAGCCACAGGACGTAGCTGCAAACCCCATGACGGTTGGATTGATGCTGCCTTGATCGCAGAGTATGCCCGGAGAGGGAATTTGTAGGTTTCTCTGTATAACCAAATCATAACCACTTTTTTTGCCCCAAACCCAAAACCACAAAACCACAACCAAATCCACAAAATGGCTCTAGAGCCTGTATTCATGCTACCAGCGGTCGGGTTCGAACCGACACATCTTTAAAGGATACCGGATTTTGAGTCCGGCGCGTCTGCCAATTCCGCCACGCTGGCTAACAAGAGTGGGCCACTATGCACTCGGACCTGTCACTTGCCAAGATGATCTTCCCCGACAGCTCCCTGAAGGTAAC
>Ga0302200_10001125_pt1 | contig 25546 bp, 20 predicted proteins | sample II_Bog_N3_1_FD_194585 | JGI IMG/M metagenome (GOLD analysis project Ga0302200, IMG submission 194585) | Peat permafrost microbial communities from Stordalen Mire near Abisko, Sweden - II_Bog_N3_1 | ecosystem: Environmental > Terrestrial > Soil > Wetlands > Peat | place: Sweden: Abisko... | reverse complement strand
ACTGAAACTGGGTTTGCACAACCCCCACCTGCCAGCCCAACGCGAACGATGAAGGCACGGTTGAGTTGATAACCTGCTCGTCGCCATCCAGCCATACGGAGCGATAGGTCACGTTGCCGGAGTCGTCGCGCGCATAGCCGATCTGAATGTGATGCCAGGTGTTTGTGGTCCACTTGGACACATCGCAGGGTTGAGTCGACTGTACCCATTTGGCCCCCGCTCCGCTGTATTCCCACGTTTGGGAATACCCGCTGCACTGGAAGGCAAAGATCACGGTTTGCCCGTTGGCTGTTACCTGGTTTGAATCCATTTCAAGGTTGGCAATCGTGCTTCCCGCCTCAATCCAGACCCACCCGTCATAAACAAGATTCTTCGAATTGGTGTCATTCGCGTATGCCACGCTGTATATTTCACCGCCCGCATTTGCGTAGCTGGAGACAAACTGGCGTGCGTCGCCGCTGAGCGATGGCGTGCCAACCAGGCTCGTTGCCCCAACCGCAGTACCGGGAGTGCCCGCGTCGTGGTTGAAAATCCACGTGTCGAGCGCCTGCAGGCCGCTCGCGGCAATTGCGCTTGCGGGAATCACAGGCCCCGATACCGGAGGAGGTGTAATGACGTAGCCCGCCTTGGCCGGACTGCTGTCTGTATAGCCGGAAGCAACTGCAAGGGCTTCGATTACCTCGGATCCGCTTACCGGAATTGCGCGAGAGTATTGAGTGGAGGAAGTCGTGGGCCCGGAACCGTCGGTGGTGTAGTAGATTGTCGCGCCCGGTGTGGCGGCAGATAATGACACCGCCTGCGCGGACGTGTATGTCCCGGGAGCAGGTGAAAATGCGGGCATGGCGGCGGCAGAGGGAGTGCTGATGCCGGTAGTTGGCGCGTTCGTCGCGGTCACGAAACTATTGGCTGCGCAACCTGTGAAAAGCAGAGGCAGCAGGAGGCAGGGAACTGCCCAGAAGAGGTTCCAAGTTGGGGTGAAAACATCAAGCTTCAGGGAAGCGGGGGGGAAGGACTTCATGGGCGCGCCTCGGGTATTCTGTTCCGAGCGCGCACGCGCACATGAACGACACCTAAGTTGCTAGAGTGAAAGGGGTTCTATCCAAGTGCGTAAGCCCTTGCATTCTTGCTTAGAGATCATCACGATCCGCTTTTCCCAGGACTGATGTGAGCAGAATAGCACACATTTCATGATCAATTGTGACCAGTGGCACTCAAATCGGGCGCAAAGGTAATGAACCACAACCGCCCGTCCCAAATTGGGAATCTATGGAAGTCCAGCGCGCCGATGTCGCGATCGGCTTCCTTTTGTATGACACAGATATTTTTAGATATTTCAAGGAAAAATCGCTATCTAAAGGTGAATCGCGGGCAGTCTTCTGAATATATGCGGTCTTAGCGACCCAAACGATGTGGTGAGCTCGCTGGGGCTCGAACCCAGGACCCACGCCTTAAAAGGGCGTTATTGATGGTTCTGCATCGTATTGCATGGCACTGCATAAGGTTAACAATCGTCTGTGTTCATGCGGTTATTCACTCTTAGCTTAACGCCGGATCGTCGCAGCGGGTTGCGCGCAATACGGCTTTCGTGTATCACATTCGTATCACAGTTCGGGAAAGTGGGACCTCGCGCCGGTGATCTAAGGCCGAGATTTCGACACCGGTTCGATCCGGCTGTGATACGGGAGTGATACACATGCCACGGAGACCCGCACCCAGCACAGGGGTGTACGAAAGAGTTTCAGGTAGCGACATTTGGTCTGCGCGAATTCGCGTGAACGGCAAGCTAGTGCGGAAGAGCTTCGGACGAGGTCCCAAGGGACGGGCCGACGCAATCGCCTGGGTCGAGAAAGCGAGGACAATCCGGCGCACAGGAGAGGGCCTACTACCAGCGACCGCCAAGCGACCTGTTCTAACTACCGCCGAGGTTGCTGTCCTCGGCGACAGGAACGCGATCACGGTTGGCAAGCTGTGCGATGAGTTTGAGCGCTATGTGAAGGCGCACCCGGAGGAATACCGCGATCAGGCGAATCCCCCAACACGAATTGCGGAGATCAAGGCGAAGTTCGGCGACCGTGCCGCTGTCACGCTCAAGTCGTCCGAGGTCGAGGACTGGCTTGACGAGATTCAAGAAGAGCGAAGCCTTGCCAACGCGACCATCAACAAAATGCGCGGTACCCTTTCCATGGTCTTCAAGCATGGCAAGCGGAAGGACCTCGTCAATGTGAATCCTGCGGCAGATGTTCCTCTCCGAGATGTGGGCGATGGGATGATCGAGCGTTTCCTGAGTGCCGATGAGGAGAACAGGCTGCGAGCAGTGCTTCAGAGGAGGATGGACTTGCACGACCCCATCAAACAACCTGAGCTGCGCAAACAGGCGATTCACAGACTCCTGGAGTTCGAGGTATCCCTGAAGTCGGGTATTCGCCGGTCAGAGCAATACAACTTGCAATGGGGTGATGTGGATTTCGATAGGCGCATCATGCGCCTCAGAAAGACAAAGAATGGAAAGCCGCGCAACGCCTATATGATCGACGATGTCGCAGCAGCGCTGAAACATTTGCGAGACCTCGATCTGGAACGCCGGGATCGGTCCGCTGACCAACCGAACAAGTCACCGAAAGACGTTGTCTTCGCCAAAGCCGACAACAAGAAGTGGTGGCAGGCCGCATTAGACGAAGCGAAAATTCAAAACTATCGGTGGCATGATAACCGGCATACCTTTTGCTCACGGTTAGTGCAGGCCGGGGTGCATCTGAAGGTAGTCCAAGAGGCAGCGGGCCATGCCTCAATCGCCTCGACGATGCGATATGCACATTTCGCACCGTCCCAAGTGGTGGATGCAATGGCTGTCCTGAATGCGAAACGTTGACGATTACGCGACACTGTCGGTTGCAAATCGCATATAACATGTTATATATTTCGATTCAGCCATGAAGGAGCGCAGTCAACGCCAGCCAGCGAGGATCGAGTGGGAGGGTGACTCAAAGGAAGCTCTGAGCAACTTCCCTCATGATGTGAAGGCTACGCTCGGATTTTCGTTGCGACAAATTCAGAATGGGAATAGCCCTCGTTGCGCGCACCGTCCCATGTCTTCGGTTGGGAAGGGCGTATGGGAACTGAAAGACGGTGACGAACGGACGTGGTATCGCCTGATGTACCTGACGCGGATCGGCGACACCATCCACGTTCTGCATTGCTTTGAGAAGGACAGCAGGAGAACCGATAGGCGCGATCTCGATGTGGCGAAGGCCAGGCTGAAGGAAATCCGGCGAAGACTGCTGGATACGAAGTAAAGTACATCGACCAACCGGGAGTGGTTAAAATGAGCAAACCGAGTCACATCACCACGGGCGACGTTCTGGACGACCTGGGATTCTCCAGGTCGGAAGCATCGGCGCTGAAGATCAAGGCCTCCATCATGGAGGCGATCCTGGCGGAAATCGACCGGTGCGGCTTTACTCAGGGGCAGCTTGTGGACGTGCTGGATGAGTACCAGCCGAATGTCAGCAATCTCCTGCATGGCAGGATCAGCAAAGTCAGCATTGAGAAGCTGCTGAGTTATGCGGACCGGCTCAGGATGCGAAGCAGCATCGAGTTGCGTCCGCCAGCCAACGCGGGTGCGGTCAAATCGGCAAAGCGCGCAGCACCCAAAGTCGCCGCGTAGGAATGAACCTGAAATCTACAAACGAGCCTCGGCATTTCGCCGGGGCTTTTTGTGTTTACGCTCCAGTGAGCCCCCGGAATCAACGTTGGCGAGTCGGCAAAGTTCGGGTTGCGATTCACTGCGCGGATATTTACGATGGGCGACACAGACGTGGTTGAAGGCAAGACGGGAGTGTTCCATAGTGATGAGCTATCCAGCCAAGCGCCTCGGATGGTCGGATTGGGCGAATTTGCGGATCTCCTCAGTCGGAATCAGGACGCGATTGGCGATTCTCCTCGTTGCCAATCTCCCGTCTGAGATCATGTAATCCACGCCGCGGATGCTGATGGAGAGCATTGCAGCAGCTTCTCTGCGGCTGACCAGCAGCTTCGCGTCGGGCAGCATCGCCGCTTTTGCAGGCGGCTTTCGATTTCGATTCTGCCGCTCGGATGAACGACGCCGCTGAATCCTGGAATCCTCTGGAACAAAAATTTCGCCGACGGAGCACGCCGGCAGTGGCTGGGGTACAGGGTCGATCTCGCACCCATGGACCGTTATTGCCGCTTCGACCGGGAACGGCAGGTCGTATTGGCCGGTCTGTTCGATGCGCGGGCGGCGCGGGGGAGATGAAGAAAGACGCAAGCGGCACCTCACCGATCTTGCATTTCTTGACAATAACCTGAGTGTAGACGTAACGTCAAGTTGTAAATCTACACTCCACACGATCGCCCGAGGCACCGATGGCCGAAAAGACAGCTCAGCAACAGGAAGGGGCGCCAACGCCTCCGCCGCAGCAGCAGGTCCTCTCGATCCGGGTTACGGAGGCGCTTCGCTACCGGCTCGAACACCTGAAAAAGATGCACTTCCTTAAAACCGGCGAAAGCGTTTCAACCTCGGAAGTGGCGAAGCGGCTTCTGGAATCGGCGCGGGATGACCGGCTCGAATTCGTCCGGTTGATGGCCGAACCGATGAAGTCACTGCTCAACGCGCGCCGCAAGATGGAGTCCAGGCTTCCGCTTTCGCAAAGCGAATGGATGGTGGTTGCCTACTACTGCCAACTGGGCGCAGAAGCATTTGAAGAAAGTATGCCGAACCAGATCTCCGACGAATCGCTCGTCGGAATTCTGGAGGCATTCCTAGCGGTTTACGGCCTGCAGAACGCCAAGCGAACTCCCCAAGACGTGTTTTACCTTGCCAATCTTCCGCCGGATGAAGCAGTCGCAGGCAAGCGTACACAGGAAATCGGATGCGAGGATGTGCGCCAGGTCGTGCGAAAGACGATCCATGCGCTCAAAGATCCCACCGCACAGCGATGGAAGCCGATCTTCGCAGCTCGCAACCTGTATTTTGTGATCGACGAAACGGAAATTCCGAGCGTGGAAAAACTGAATGAGGCCCTCCTGCCGTACTGGCCGATCCTGTGGCGGGTCTGCGCGCGGGGGCACTTCTATCACAACAGCAAGCCGCTCGTTGACCAGGTGCCAGGGAAAGAGGTTTATGACCCCTTTGTCGATCCCCCGCTGCCGCTCCTTGAAGAGGGCGAATGCAGCATCGCCCTGCCTCGGGGACGATATGGAGATTTCGCGCTGAGTCTGAAGTTACCGGGAAAGCTCTCGACCATCGTTCCCATGGGCGAATTCGTCACCATTTGCGAGTTCCGCGCAATGATGGAACGGTTTGATTCGGAACATGAAGGGTCCTTCTGGCGGGGCTATTACTTTTCCGCATACACGACGAAATTGGAAAACGGCGAGATCGTGGTTACGTTCCGCTGCAATGAGAACGGAATCACGTTTGATCTTGAGCATGCCTCTTGGCAGGCGTTTCGCAAACTACTTCGCCGCGCGTGGGAGCACCCCGAGGTGCGTCGTCTCTGGGATGATGAGGTCCTTCGGTATGGTGAGTTTTAAGTGCGGCGCCGCTTCGCGTCGGGTGTATCTCGACACTCCACCCCTGAAAGGTTGCTGCCAAGGAACTTTGGGTTTCAATTGTAAACGAGCTGAAAACACGCAAGTTGCGTAAGAACGGTATCTGCCGAGATATTGGCGTTTACATCTGAAAACGGAGGCAAAATGCCACTCTTGAGCGATGAACAACTACTTTCCAGAAGCCGATTGAAAGGACGCGACCGCCGCGCCTTCTCAGTGAGTACAAAGCTCACTTCGGAGGAATTTGATTCGATTGCGCAGGCCTCAAAAAGTTGCGGCAAGGCCATTGGAGAATGGGCAAGAGAGGTGCTGCTCAGGGCAGCAAACGCGGCCGTTGGGAGAATGTCCAACGAGGATTTGATGACCGAACTGGTCGGGGTTGAACTCTTGCTCATGAACGCTCTCGCGCCCATTATTTACGGCGAAAAGAGAAACGCAGACTGGTATAGCAATCTCCTGAATCAGGTTCGGGAATCGAAGTCCGAAGCTACGAAAGTGGTCATTGCCAGGCGCCTCGCAGACCGGAAAAATCGCATCCGGTCTGAAGGCAGTGACTGAAAGCAGCGGTCGCGGTCTTGTTCTGAAGGGACGAATGACATTCCCCGGATAGCCAGAGCGTAGCCGAGGCCCGGCCGGAGTCAAGGCCGCGCTTCGCGCGCCGCGTTCGCGGTCGGAGAGCCTTGACACCGGCCTCCCAGCCTCGGCTTGTCATGCAGCTATTCCGGGAATGTCCGGCTTTCCCCTCGGGCTGAATAGGTATCGTTTTGGTCTGCCGTCATCAAATAACAACGGACATGGACGTTTGTCCGTTTCGTGATCCGGCTACTTTAATTCTGGTGGTCGATCACGACGCCGCCGGACCTTGGCAGCGTGAGATTTCCCGACAGAAGGCGATTCGCTCTCCCCACATTGAGGCTTTGAAATGCAATTCAGATGTCCAAGCGCGAAGGATGATCGGGTTGGCAAAGAGGGGATTCGACGCTGGCTTGGAATCGTGATCGACGCGGCCTGTGCCCCAACGAGCATCGCGCGTATATCTGCAATAGTTGCCGGCAATTCTTCGGCGCCGACGACGATCTGTGGACGCTCCAATACCATGTGGAGGCGCATGAGCGTTGGGGCGATACGCCCTACGATTCTCGTCGCCCGTCTCCGATTCTGACGAGCGTCAACCAGCTTCTGCTTTGTGTGTTTTCCTCAATAGGTCACAGTCACAACGATCGTATCGGAATAAATGGCAGGGTTGCCGGATTGTGACGCCGCCATTTGGCCATAGACGGTGCTCTGTTGAGCGAGTCCGTTGCCGGACCCGGCCACAGTATTGGTGCCGGGGGTGTTGCCCCAGTTCAGACTGTGCCCGCTGTCCCGGAACATCTGGTAGTCCAGTGTCGCGTTCGCAGGACTTTTCATTTTCCGGGTGGTTATGGTCCCGCCCGCCACTGACCCCGCGTTGAGGCCGATACTGTAAGTCGTGCCGCTTGTGCAGGACACTGTGATGGTGGAGAAATTGGTGGTGAGGAGGCCCGCGTAGTTGCCGAAGTTCAGGTCAGTCGCCGAAACCGAGCAGCCGGCCAGGACCGTTGCGGTTTCACCCATTGCGGGCGGAGAAGGGGGGGCGGCGCCGTTGGTTATGTTAGCGTGGATCGTATCGACATAGCTGCCCGGGGGCTTAAATTGCCCAGCCGGCACAATGGCATATACGGTGAAGCCGTGGGCGGTGCCATCGCCGGTGCCGTTGACTGTATCGGTAGGAGGGTTGTTGCCCCAGTTGATGGTGTGCGCAGAATCCTGAAATAACTGATAATTCAGCAGATTTGTACCGCTGTGCATGATGCGGGTGGCCGTGGTCGCGCCAGTTCCCGTCCCGGCATCGAGGCCGATATAGAATTTATTGCCGCTGCTGCATTGCACAGTCACCGTAGCAGTAACCGAAAGGTCAGCTGTGGGATTGTAGTTGCCAAATGCCAAGCCCGAGGTGTAGGACGTGCAGTAGGTCTGCGCCGCTGCCTGCCGGGCGCCGCAAGCGATCAGCAGGAACGCAGCAAGAGCGAGTCTTGGCATCATGGTTTTGGCTCCAAGCAGCGCAGCGGTCCGATTATGGGGATGTCCCCGGGTAGGGGTCGGTAGTTGAAAGCAACATTGCAGCGCCGGCCGTCCGGGAGTTCAACGGAAACCTGGTTATCGCGGGAGAGGTCCTGAATATAGGCTTCCCCATCGTAGCCGACGGGGCCAATGACGGCGGTTCCAATCAGCTTGGCGGTGCTGCCGACCGGAATGGGCACCCCAGCCTCATCAACGAGGCGGATGGTGGCGGCATGGCTGATTCTCATGGGGAACCTGACCACTACTCCAGAGCGATCCTGAGGCCGCACTTCCCGAGCGGTAACTTCAATCGAGCTGTCCGGAGGAATATCGTTTGGCTCGATGGCAATGTGGTTGAGATCGAAGGCACGCATATCGGGCACCAGCAGCCGCCCTGAGGAGTTGGTTCTACCCACGTCGCGGTTCTCCTGCAGAACGTGTATGTGCCCCATGGGACTCGAGTCTACGATCGCGAAGCTGTCGTAGATCGTGTTTGATGGAAACAGGCCGCTGTCAACCAGCGAGACTGCGCCCTGGGATTCGAGACGCAAAGTCGTTTGCCCACTGGTGCTGTTGATGCCCGCTGAAAGCAGGGTCCAAGGAGATCTGTATTGTCCCAGGGCGAATTCGCTCAGGCCTTCACCTGCGGAGATATAGGCCTGGTAGCCGAACTCGCTAATCTTGGCCGCAGACATTTGCGTCTGCACCTGCACCGATCCGTCCGACGTCCCACTGACGCCGGCAGAACTGCGTCTGCCGAGTGGGATGGACAGGCCGAACTGCAGTCCGCCGCTGGCAGCGCTGGATAAGTCTCGGAACTCGTTGACATAGATCGAGAAGTGACGGAACGGCAGTGAATAGTTGGCCGAGAAGACGTGGGTGTGCTCGGCCGACGCGACCTGCAACTGGGCAGGGCCGCCTGGCGCATCCCGATCAATCCCCGCGTAGGCCACGCCCGCGGATCCGAGCCGCCTGAGCGACAGACTGGTGAAGGCACTGAGCTGCTTGCGTAAGACTCCATCGCCGTTCATTGACGCGACATCCCGGTAGGCGGCTCCCGCGATGGTCGCGGAAGCGCCGAGGCTGAATACCCTGCCGATGCGCTGGGCTCCTGCAGAAAATTGTGCGCCGGGGCGAGTGGAACCGACGCTGGCCGCCGCGGCGAAATTCACCACGCCGAGATTTCCAATCTGCACCACGCTACCGGCGCCTGCCATGCCCGTGCCTTGAGTGCCTTCAGCGCTTCCTTCGATCGTCACTTTCCTGGCCAGACCACGGCGATAAATCACGGTGCCTGCAATTTTTCCGTAGTCATTGCTGACAGAGCCCCAGTTGCGGCGCACCAGGCCGGCTTGCGCTGAGAAAGTCTGCAAACCCGGCGCCAGCAGTGCAGCGCTGGCGTAGAAGGGCTGCGACACGGTCACTTGTTGACCCAGTGCATTGGTCATCGCCATCGAGATCGTTCCCGCCCCCGACACTACGGGGAGCTGCGGAATCTCGAAGGGCCCAGCATCGATCTGGCGTGAGAGCACCAGGTTACCGTCAGCCAGTACGTCAATCGTGGAGGGGACAGCGGCCGAACCGGCAACAGACGGAAGGGGGAAAGTGATCAGATCAGGGCGCATGCTGAAATCGGAACGAATCTGAGCGCCCTCCAGCCGAATTGGCCGGGTCCAGCTCAGGCCGCCCGTGATGAAATCGCCCAAGCTATAGCGGCGCAGCGAATTCACGTCAGCGAAGGAGTAGGTCGAATCTAGGCGAATCACCGATTGTGAACCGCTCCCGCCTGAAGTCGAGTTGGTATTGGCAAACCATCCCGAGCCGATGACACCCAGGGGCGAGAACGCTCGCATGTCCATGGATCCGCTGCCACCGATGCGGCCGCCGTTGAAGGTTCCGGCGATGTCATAGTTGATCGTCATGCCTTTGCCGCTCTCGATCAAAGGACCGCTGGTCGACCGCGCACTCTCATCGAGCAGTAGCAGCGCCGGAAGCAGGTGGTCGTCGCTTGTTGTGACATATATCGTCTGGGTCTCTTGGTCGACCCTCCAAGCCAATCCCGGCAGATCCGACAGCGCGATCAGAGTAAGCGCTCCCGATGAGCGGGAAGCGGGGTCCCCTGTGATAAGAGAGTCAGGAACCTTGAAACCGAGATCGCGGAGTTCGTCTGGCTGAGCCATCATCCTGCGGTCACGCAGGGTAAACTCGCCCACCTTCCCGATGGAATGCCCGTTCACCTGTACCTCCAGGAGCAGCGTCTGGTCAGCAGCCGTGGCCTGTCGCGGCATCGTTGTCAGCACGAGAACTAGAATCCCCGCATAGCGGAGACATCCGGACGCCATGCGTTCAAAGTCATGGAATCCCGACAACCGGAACCTGCTGTTCAATGGGGATAGTATCGGCGTGAGCCGTCAATTGCAGAGTCTCGCCCTTAAGCGGCATGGACCCTTGTAAAGCAATTGGCCAACGCCGGGTGGCGCCGGCGAGAATATACGGAGAGGCGCTGGATTCCGTCCTAAGTTTGCGGCCGTCACTCGCCAACAGCATGATATCGCGGATCACTTCATGGCGCAGGCCGTCATTGACTCCCACCAGGTAGCTCTGGCCAGCGTCGCTTTCGATGTGAAACAGCAGATGCGGAAGCCCACGGACCTCAGACTGAGCAAAAATCGGGATGGACATGCGCAACACGATTTGTACGACCCCGGGCTCTCCCGCCACTGGGATCTGATCGAGCAGAATACGGTAGGTGGCTTCCCGCCCTTGCGGCGAATGGCGCAGCACGAGGCGTATGAGTTGCTTGGCCCCTGGTGCGATCGAGACCAGCGGCGGACTCGCCACTACCTCATCGGAGGCATCGAGCTGGTCGTTCCCGTGCGGCTGGTTCCACGCATAGGCACGTATCTGAATAGCCGTGGTTGCGCTTCCCTCATTGACCACGGTCATGGTGGTGGCTCTCTGTCCTGGCGTCATCTGAATGTTGACAGGCAAAACCCTCAACCCCTGCGCTCTCACTGGGCCGCCCAAAAGCAGAACGACAAAGAGAGCAGTGATCGTCTTGAATGGCGCTGCTATTCGGAATGAGATCATTGAAGCCTCTTCTCACTACATAGCCATCGATCGACAGGTGGCGATGCTGGTAATCGTGTTGGTATCGGAAGCGGACGAAAGATACTGCACCGCCGCAGCCTGGTCATCCCAGATTTGGCTCAAGCCGCCCGTACTAGACCATGGTTAATCGCGAAGATCGCCAACTCAAGGCGATTGGACACGCCCGTCTTGTCGAAGATCTGCTTCAAGTGATGTTTCACCGTTTCCGAGCTGATCTTGAACTCCGCAGCGATGTCTTTGTTGGTACATCCTTCCGCAATCAGCGAGGTAATCTGAAGTCCGCGCTGAGTCAGCCCGAAAACCTGCATTGGGGGTTGCTCAGTCTCGCGCATAAGTTCCTGAAGAAGATTCACGAGATCGTAAACGGGCGTTCCGAATGCCCAGTAATCTCCCTCGAGAACCGCTTCAATACATTCGTGCAGTTCCGACTTCGAGCCGCCCTTGTTGACGATTCCCCTGGCTCCCATTCGCATCGCCTCGAGCACCTGAGCCTTGTCTACGTTGCTGGCCAGAACCACGGTCTTGGTATTGCAATGGCGTGCCTTCAACTGGCCAAGCGCTTCCATTCCAGACATGTTTGGCATCGACAAATCCAGAAGAAGAATATCGGGATGGAACCGCTCGACATTCTGGAGCGCTTCGATGCCATCGCAGGCTTCGCCAACCACTCTGAAGCCCTCGTTCGCTTCGAGCATGATTCGGACTCCCAACCGGACAACTGGATGGTCGTCCGCAATAACAATTCGAATGGACTGATTCGATATCATCATTCACTCCCCAAGCGCAGGAATGCGCCGAAGTTCGATAGACGTGAACGCGAGACAATGGCACAATTCTTCAAGAAACAACAGGACGGACTCTTGAGCCGCCGCCTGCTTCTCTATCTTCGAGCAGATTTTCCCGACCTCCACTGCGCCTACAACTAAACTGCTGCCCTTCAGGTAATGCGCCTTTCGTTGCAGGCTCGGGAAGTCATTGGCCTCGGCCAGCGAGATCAATTGAGCAATTGTCTGGCGTGCATCTTCCATGTACGCAGTACAAAGCAACCGCAATTTGAGTTGCCGTTCTTCGAAGAGGCCATGACCTTCCGGCGCCTCCGGGGGTACACACGGAAGAAAAGCCTGGTTTTCCTTGCCCAAAGCTGCACGAGCGCGCGTCAACGCAGCTTCAAGTTCCTGGAGCCCTACTGGCTTCGAAAGGAAATCATTCATGCCGGCAGCCAGGCAGGCATCGCAATCTGAACTGCTTGTTTTCGCCGTCATGGCGATGATCCACGGCGCAGTCGCCGACCCTGTTGCCAAGCGAATTTGCCGGGTGGCATCGAGACCGTCCAACTCCGGCATCTGCAGATCCATCAGCACCACATCGTAGAATTGCCGAAATGTCGCCTCAACCGCTTCGATTCCATTGCTGGCGACGTCACTGCGATACCCAAGCTTCCCGAGCACCAGAGTCGTAAACTTCTGATTGACTGGATTGTCCTCAGCCAGAAGAACTCGGAGAGAAGCGACTGACGCAAACTCTGGCATGCAATCCTGCTTCGCCCCACCCATCCGTGAGGGGATAATCCCGATTTGAGGGGAGATCGCATTGATTTCTTCGTATGAACGAGCCGGTTTTGATACCCCCCCGGCTAGTAATTCGACGGCGAGGCTTGGGGAAGCCAAGGGATGAAATGGGACGCCAGATACATTTGAGCCCGATAGCCGAATACACTCGGCCGGCTCGATGCCAGAATTGAGCGCAAGAAGCCGCCGTAGCGCTTTGATCCGCTCAACTTCATTCGGGGTTGGATCCACAGTCATTCCTTGCTACATCGGCTCAAAGACGTAGCAGTTTCAACTGTTTTGGGTCTTGCCTCGGTTCCAGCAGATGCATGCACAAGTCCCAGAGCGCCGACGTGGGTGTACCGCCAGCGCGGAGCAACCTCAATTAGGCTGCCATACGTCCGGCTTTCGCTCTTTGGGCCAGTTAGCGAATTCATCGGCAGTCCGCGGTTCAATGATCGACTCGCCTCCCATTCCACGGAGTAGGCCCAGTATCAAAGCCAGCACAAAGCGCACCGGACATGACATGCCCAGAAAAGAGACTGCTTCTTCCTGCCGTTTGCCGGAGGGAAGCGCACACCACTAACCGTTCTGTTTTGTTATAGCTACCGGAAACTCTCTCGTCGAGATGCCCACGCGTCAATTCCGGCCAGTGTCCCACTGGCACCGATGGGGGGGTCGGCCACCCTTATGTGGAATAGCATCACTGTCTTAGTGGCTCTATCTTTGGTCTACAAGCTAATCACGCTGAACTAAAGAGAGAAGGATGACCATGAAACTGACAGCCGCAAGAACTACATGTTTCGCCGCTACCTCAACCCGTTTTGCCGGTATTTGCACCCTGGGGGTCTTAGCGCTTCTGACCTCCATCCCTGCCGCAGCGGCGACCGCTACCACAACTTTCGCCGTAACCGCAACAGTTCAGGCCACTTGCTCAGTATCCGCCACTGCGATGGGCTTCGGAACCTACTCTACCGCTGTTGCGACAGCGACGTCGACCGTCACTGTCACCTGCACGAACACCACTCCGTACACCGTCGGGCTGAACGCAGGAGCGGCAACTGGCGCAACTGTAACCAACCGCAGCATGACGGCTTCAACGGTGTTACTGGGCTATGGGCTGTTTTCGGACGCCGCACACTCGGTAAATTTCGCTACTACGGCCAGCATCAACGGCAACAACCTTGCCCAGCCGATCACGATTTACGGCCAGATTCCGGCGGGAGAGTATGTGACGCCCGGTTCCTATTCCGATACGATCACCGTCACCGTCAGCTATTAGAGAATGGATTTTGTGCAGATAGTGCCGTAACGATCATGAGAGAGGGATGACGATGTCGCTGACCGCCAAAAGGACTACACGTATCGCCGCTACTGCAAGCCGTCTTGCCGGTATCTGCACCCTGGGGTTCTTAGCGCTGCTGACTTCCACCCCTGCCGCTGCGGCGACCGCAACCACCGCTTTCGCCGTAACCGCAACTGTTCAGGCCACTTGCGCAGTCTCCGCCACTGCGATGGGCTTCGGAACCTACACTACTGCTGTGGCGACATCGACATCGACCGTCACTGTCACCTGCACGAACACCACGCCGTACACCGTCGGGCTGAGTGCAGGATCGGCAACTGGCGCAACTGTAACCAACCGCAGCATGACGGGTGGAGCGGTGTTACTGGGCTATGGGCTGTTTTCGGACTCCGCACACTCGACAAATTTCGTCACTACGGCCAGCATCAACGGCAACAACCTTGCCCAGCCGATCACGATCTACGGCCAGATTCCGGCCGGAGAGTATGTGACTCCCGGTTCCTATTCCGATACGATTACCGTCACCGTCACCTACTGAAGAATTGATTTCACGCCGATACTGCCGCAATCATCGTACGAATGTCCTGGCGAGGCATACTGAGAACGATGCTTGGTCTCAATAGGACAATGGGGCTTCACAGGCAGGCAGTTTTCGCCGCGCGCATCAGCCGCCGCACCGTTCATTCGAATAAACTTACATACAGTCTGAGTTCGACGCATCCCTCGGAAACCGGCCTTATAAGTAGTTCATTGTCCACATTTCGTAGGGAATAGCGGAAAATATTCCCCTGAAGTCCTTTTTGGAGACGGTCAAAGTTTCAAAATCAGGACCGGGTATCACATTCCTCGTTGATTGCGTCTCTCAAAAAGAGAAACTCCTCATCCAACATTGGCATGAGGTCGCTGACTGGAACCAGATCCCCGGCGTCTGCTGCCATTTCCATTTCCGTTGCCACATTGCGAAGACGTTCGCCGCCGACATTTGCGCATGCGCCTCGAATCGAGTGGGCCTGCCGCGCGGAACCAGGAACATCTCCGCCTCTAACAAGATCCTTCAAAACCTGAATCTGGCGCGGGGTATCGTCAAGAAACATCTCAAAGCCAATCTGGGCGATTTCATGATCTCCCGCCACGCGCTCCAACACGCCAGCTCGATCGAATATCGGCGCGACAGATCCGGCAGCGCGAGTTGGGACCAGCTGTCCTGTCGTTACCGGTATCGGGGAGGCAGGGATGGGCAGCCACTTTTCGAGCGCTAATCGCAATGTCATCATTGATACAGGTTTGGTCACAAAGTCGTTCATGCCCGCTGCGAGGCAACGCTCTCGGTCGCGTTGCATGACGTTGGCGGTCATAGCGATGATGGGAATCCCATGACTGAGGACGGCAGACTGCGGATCGCGGATTTGGCGAGTGGCCTCGACGCCGTCCATCACCGGCATGCGCATATCCATCAGAACCAAGTCGTAAGGGATGGACGCGAGCGAACTGACCGCTTCGGCGCCATCGGCTACGGCGTCAGCATGCAGGCCTAACCTGCGGAGTATGCCCAGGGCGACTTCCCGGTTTGTGGAGTTGTCCTCCGCAAGCAAAATGCGCGCATTGACGCCAACAAAAGACCGAACCGATTCTGGGTTCTCCTGGGGCAGCTCTGGGGCCAAATTCTTCGCAGGATCTGAAGCAGGGCCGGTACGGCGGGACAAGGCTTTTGAGAGAAGATCGAGCAGCTCTTCCCGCCGCACTGGTTTGGTTGCGCAACCGGAGAAGCCAATCTGTTCGAGACGCTGCGAGCCTTTGCGAACGCCGAGGGATGTCAACATCACCATCTTCAAATCCGCCAGTCTCTCATCCGCTCTGATGGCGCGACCAAGAGCCTCGCCATCCATTCCTGGCATCTGCATGTCGATCAAGGCGACTCGGAAGGGATCGCCTTGATCCAGCGCCTGACCCAGGGCGCGGAGCGCCCATGGGCCGCCTTCAACGACAGTCGTGCGCATGCCCCAACTGGCGGTCACATTAGCAAGGATCTCACGGCTCGTGGAATTGTCATCGACAATCAATATAGGTTCGCCGTTCAGGTTCGCCGAAGTTTGACTTTCCGTTTGGTTCTCCTGGAATTGAATGCCTCGGCCTAATCTCACAGTAAAGTAAAACTCCGAGCCCTTTCCCTCATGGCTGGCGACGCCAACCACTCCGCCCATCATCTCCACCAGTTGTTTCGAGATGGCCAGTCCCAAACCTGTACCGCCAAACTTCCGTGTAGTGGATGTATCTACCTGGCTGAATTGGTCGAAGAGTATGCCTATCTTGTTTTCCGGAATCCCGATTCCCGTGTCCCGCACGGAGAAGCGCAATACGCATTCGGACCCCCTGTCTTCTTCCAGAGTGACCCGAACGTCGACCTCGCCCTCCTCAGTAAACTTGATGGCGTTGCCGATCAGGTTGGTGAGAATCTGGCGCAGGCGCCCTGAGTCGCCACGGAGCAAACTTGGAACCGTGGAGTCTGCAATGCATAACAACTCCAGCCCCTTCACATTCGCCGACAGTGCAAGAGTGGCTCCCAGGTTTTCCAGCAGGTTGCGAAGATCGAATTCCTCAGTCTCGAGTTCAAGTTTGTTCGCCTCCATCTTGGAAAAATCCAGGATGTCGTTAATGACCTGCAGCAACGATTCTCCGCTGGTGCGCACGGTGTCAGCATAGCGGCGTTGCTCGGCCGTCAGGTTTGTGTCCAACAACAACCCGGTCATGCCGATAACTCCATTCATCGGAGTGCGGATCTCATGGCTCATGTTGGCTAGGAACTCGCTCTTGGCCGCCGTCGCCTTCTCTGCCTCTATAGCAAGTGCGTTGGCGCGCACAGTCTCCATTTCGAGTTGGCAATTGGTTGCCAGCAATGCATCGGCTGCTTGTTTCTGCGCCGTAATGTCCCAATTTGTGCCGACCATACGGACTGCTTTTCCGTTGGCATCCCGCTTGACAAAAGCGCTGGCACGAATGTGGTGAATACTTCCATCCGGCCAGACAACCCGGAACTCACTATCGAATTCCTTTTCGCCGCGGATAGCGGCTTCGCTCTCTTCGTTTGCTCGCTGGCGGTCTTCCGGGTGCACTCGCGCCTGCCATGCCTCGCAAGTACCGTCAAACTGCTCCCGCGAGATTCCGTAGAGTCGCAACATTTGCTCGTCCCAAAGGAGTACTTTATGCACAAGGTCATTGGCCCAAATGCCTACGCCGCCGGCGCGTGTCGCTAACATCAGGCGGTCCGCAGTTTGCCGCAGAAGAATCTCGGCTCGTTTTCGCTCCGTGATCTCTTCCGCAATTCCAGCCACGCGAATCATTTGCCCGGCTTGATCGCGAATCGGAAATGCCCGGTCGCGAATCCATTTCTCCTGCCCGTCCGGAGTACAGACTCTGTATTCAGAGTCGAGATCTTCTCCTTGCAACTGCCTCAGGAAGATCTCGTGCGCTCTTGCGCGGTCGTCGATATGGATCGCTTCCAGCCAGTCCATCGGGTTCTCATAAAGGCTCTCGCAGGACCGGCCCCATATCTCCTCGTATGCTGGGCTTATATAGAGCATCTCGGTGCCCGCCGCGCTCATCATCCAAAAGACTTCATGGATGTTTTCCGCAATCTGCCGGAACTTCTCTTCGCTGCTCTTGAGGGCCTGCTCCGCTTGCTTGCGCTCGGTGATGTCAATGTGCTCTACAACGATTCGGAGTTGGCCATTGAAAGAGAATCGATTGACTTTGGCAATGAACCATCGCTTTTCTTGGGGGGAGTCGCATGCATACTCTTGCGAGTGCCCCACGCTCTCCCCACGCAGCACGCTGCGGACGCCATTGGCAAATTCGGCCGCCTCATCGGCTTCCTCGCCTTCAGCCCGGTCGCACACGGCGAGGTAGTTGGCTCCTATGCCAAAGCTGTCGCATCCCGAGGTGGAAGCATAGACCTCGCCAAGACATTCCTTCTGGTTCGCTTGCCCAAAGTCCTTCCATCGCCGGTTCACCGCGATCACCGTGCCCGTCTCGTCAAGCACGCATATATTGGATGACAGATCATCCACGGTGGACTGGGCAAATTCCTGGGATTCCCGCAGCGCCTGTTCCGCTTGTTTACGCTCGGTAACGTCCGTAGTTAGGCCGACGTGGCCTAGGAATTCGTTTGTCGCAGAAAACCGCACATCTGCGCACGAATTGAACCAACGCCACACGCCATCGGCGCGGCGGATGCGCGCTTCCCCATTGAATGCCAAATGATCGTGCACAGCACGCTGAAAGCCCTCTGCATACTCGTGCGCATCCTCAGGGTGAATCAACAACTCCCACTTGCCTCCTTCCAAATCCTCACAGGTTGTACCAAAGGACTCCCGATACGCCCGGTTGATGAATAGAAGCTCCCCCTTTGCATCGGTTGTCCACATCACGGCAGGGCATTCGTCAGCCATGACCCGAAAGCGATCTTCGCTTTCGCGCAAAGCTTCCTCGATTCGTTTGCGATCCGTGATGTCGCGGATGATGGCGCAAATGGCGACCACTTCGCCCGAGGAATTCTTGATTGGTGACCCTGTAATCCAAACCTGAATTCTCGATCCGTCTTTGTGCTTGCACAGAGTCTCGTACTGGGATACGGTGCGTCCCTGCGGAGCCTGGTTGATACGATCCGCTAGTTCATCCAGGCGCTCACGGGTCAAGAGCATGGATAAGTGCTTCCCAACCGCATCGTCAGCCGCATAACCGAACAATGCACATGCGCCGGGGTTCCAGGAGAGAATAAAGCCTGCAGTACTGATGGCCATGATGGCGGCGTCGGAAGATTCCACGATCGATGCCAGCAAAGCTTTGTTGTTTTCCGCCTCTCTGCGCTCTGTGTTATCCCTCAAGATCGCAGTCACTGCAATGACGCTACCCGCGGAATCTCTGATTGGGAAACCAGATACATTTACGTGGATTAGCCTCCGGCCTGCATGTTGGCAGAGGCCGTCGAGGTTTGAAATGGACTTGCCTTGGGACACTGTGTTGATGCACTCGACCATGCGCGACAGTAGATCCGGTGGGGTAATTATGGATACGCTCTGCCCGATCGCTTGCAGCGCGGAATAGCCAAACAGTGCTTCGGCACCGCGATTCCAGGTCAGGATGATTCCCGCTGGGGTAGTTGCAATGATCGCGTCGTTCGAGCCTTCCACAATTGCGGCGAGAAAAGCCCGTGCACTTTCGGCAGAACGCCGCTCCGAAACATCATGCTTGATTGCGATGTAGCCGGTGGTTGCGCCGCTCGCGTCACGGACAGGAGCGATCCGCATCTCCTCTGTGTAAAGACTCCCGTCTTTACGACGATTGACCACTTCGCCGTTCCAGATATGCCCGGACTTGATCGTACGCCAGAGATCTTCGTAGAACTCGGCAGGTTCGCACCCGGACTTGAGGATGCGAGGATTCTGCCCCAGAGCTTCATCGCTGGAGTACCCTGTCATGACTGTGAATGCAGGGTTTACGAACTCTATCTTCCCGTCAACGTCGGTGATAACAATGCCATCGGCCGCTTGGTCGACTGCTTGAAGCAACCCGGCATGCCCAACTGAGGATGTTCCCTTACGCACTCACCACCTCGATGCAGAAAAGGCATACAGCTTCTATCGGTCAAATACGACAGTTCTAACAGCCCCCGGTGTAAGTGCGACTACCCCTTAAGTGGACGCCTTGAAGGCACGGAAAAGCGCAACTCCCGCTTCTATTTGAGGCACAAAGAGGGAAGGCGCGCGTGCGGCAATCAGGCAGTCAATTCCAGCGCCGCCCCTGCCCATACCAGCGCCGACCGATAGCAGGCAACCATCTCTTTTTCGCTGAGTCCATTGGCTTCAACCACCGTGTCGCAGGTGGCCCAGTCGCCGTGCTCGTGGCTCTCAAGCCATCCCAGCAGAACGCGTTCGCGATTGGCCGCGCCTTTGAGCGCCGACTTAATCTCATCCCGCAGCGGCAGTGTCGGCACCAAGTCCTCCATGGGCATCAGCATCATCGCCGGCAACATGCTCAACATGCCCAGCAAGTACTGCTCGCCAGGGTCCAGCCCGCATCGCTCCGAGGCCAGTTCGCAAAACCGCCCACGCAGAAAAGCCATGCGCAGGATCTCCAACGGTTGCTCGCCGTTAAGGTCGCTGGCGATGGCCAGCATCACAATGCGCCGGAAGGTCTTTTCGCCCAGCACCAGAAGCGCTGTCTGGATGGAACGAATCTCCATGTGCAACGCATACATTGGCGAATTGGCCAGGCGCAGCAGCCGGTAGGTCATCGAAGCGTCGCGCTTCATCATCCGGCTGGCTTCATGCACGTCAATGTCGTCGCTCTGAAGCAGTTTCAGAAGCTCGAAGTGACCCATCCGGTTGGAGGGAATCTTCCGGTTGTTCATCAGCACCGGGCGGCAGAAGTAATAGCCCTGAAAGAGCGTGAAGCCTTCTGTCCTGGCCTGCTGGTACTCCTCCTGCGTATCCACCTTTTCTGCCAGCATGGCGATCGGCCTGCCACGCAGACGCTGGAAGAGCCTGAGCCGTTCCTTCGGCCCGGTCAACCCGAAGTCCACTTTGATGTAGTCGGCCAACTCCACCAGAGGATCGAATTTCCTCTCCCACACAAAATCATCCAGCGCCAGGCGGTAGCCAGACGCCTTCAGCCTCCGGCAGGCGGCAATCAAATCCGGAGTCGGCTCCACGGTCTCAAGGATCTCAAGAACTGTCATGTCCTTGGGCAAAATTCCTACAAGCTCCTCGGTCAGCGCATCCAAAGTGCAATTCACAAAGGCCGGCAAGCCGCCAGTGAGTTTCTCCAGCCCAAACATCACAGTGTTGTCGAGGATGGTCATGGTCGCCTTGTCGCCATCTCCTCGAAAGGCCAGCTCCGGTCCGGCCCTGAAGAGCAATTCGTACCCATGCACCCGGCCGTGCAGATCCAGAATTGGCTGGCGCGCTACGTATCGAAGTCCTTCTCTCCACTCCGTCGAGATCGACTCAAGGGCTGAGGCCGGTGTAGCGAGAACTGCCATAGATACCTTCCAGCAGCGCCTATCGGCTGAATGCGTCGATAAATTCAATGCGTGAGCAAGACCTGCCGGTTTTTAAGCACGAGGAAGGAAGCCGTTAGTTCACGGCGGCGGGACGGGAAACGAACTCGTTCACCGAGCGGACGATCAGACCTTCAAATGGAAGGTGGAGCGACGCACTCGATCTTGGTGCCTCCTGACGTACTTGGGGATAAGGATCAGGAGCTTGTCGGAATAGCCGCGGCCGATTAGGTCGAGAATCGTCCCGCGCATTTGTTATTCGGCCCTGGACTCGATCTCAACCGCTGCCGTCGAACCGAAAGTTCCGTCAATGCGGGCAAAACTAGCACCGCAACTCGTATTGATGCTCGCCCACGACTCAGGCAAGCGTTTTGAGTTTCGCACACGAGTACTGATTTTCCGTATTTGTCATGCTGCTGCCCTTCGCTCCGAGTTCCTGATGAATCCTTTAGAGGCGCGCGTCAGGTCGCTCTCACCCGTCTTCCAGTCGATTCGGATGGATATTCTGGGAAACAGCGTGAGCCAATTGTCAGGTCTGCGCGTAGCCTCTTTGTGTGGGCGCGCAGAATACAAAGGTAGTCGTGAAGCGGATTCCGCGGCTCCATCATCTGATGATATTCGCCACATTGCCCGCGAAGTTCGGCGCAGCAACATCTTCAGTCGCTGCCAACAGATTCTATGCGCAACCCGGAATGAAAGTGATGTGCGATTCAATGCGAGCGCGTGCAATTCAGTGCAACCCCCCGACCCGCTTTTTGAGTCAACTGAATTTCCGCGAAGGATGGGTGTGTATCACTTTCGTATCACAGCAGCCTTCTTGGATGTCCACTCATATCAGATTAAGTCATTTATTATGAGTGGTGAGCTCGGTGGGGATCGAACCCACGACCCACGCCTTAAAAGGGCGTTGCTCTACCAACTGAGCTACGAGCTCACATCTATTTCAACTTATTTAGATTCAATAAATTGAAGGCTATTCAGTTTTGAAGTCCTCGTGACCTTTTTGGCGTTGGTAGCCAATTTGTAGCCACTTTGTACCGAAACCGATCCCGGGCGAACCAGGGTCTCCAGCGCTTGCAACTTGTGAGTTGGGACGAGATGGGCATACCGGGGGGTCATCGCGATCATCTTGTGTCCCATCAGTTCCTGCACTGTTTCTAAGTCTACCCCAGCCACCACCAGACGGCTAGCGAAAGTGTGCCGGAGGATATGCCAGGGAACCCCATCGATCTTCGCCTGTTCGAGGGCGGTCGCAAACCACTTGCGCGGGTTCTTGATCAGCACGTCACGCTTGGAATGGAATAGGGTCGGAGGTAGTCCGAGCCGCTTGTGACGATCCTGGAGGCGTCTGAGCACCTCTACGTCGGCACTGTTGAGAGTGACGAAACGGCCCGTGCCGTTCTTGGCGATTGAGAGGTCGAGGACCACCGGTCCAGATCGACCTGGTCCCGGGCGGCGGTGAACTGCTCGGACGTGCGTATGCCGGGATGCAGAGCGATAGCGAGCCGCGCAAAGGCGCTTTCACCTTCGTCCCTGATACGGCCGGGGCAAGGCGCCGGCGACGGCTTTCCGGAGCTCAGCATCGTAATAGGTCACATTGCTACGCAAGACAACGCGGCGTTCACGGCAACGGCTCCGTCCGCGGTAACTGCTCCGTCCACTGCAACTGCTTTAGGAGCCGGCAGGTATAAAGTAAAACTTCGCAGTTTAGCTTTGTATATGCTAGAGTCGATCTATGAGCAAACAGAAGAGCAATTCGGGAGCGACGCGCGTGTCGGCTCTGGCAGGGGAGCTTCGTGTTCTGATCAGCCAACTGAAGCGCAGGCTAAGGGAACAGACCCATCTGGGCGACTACACCTGGTCTCAGGCGGCTGTGCTCATCCGCTTGGAACGCGATGGTCCCGCCACAGTAAGTGCACTCGCTCGAGCTGAGGGTGTGCGACAGCAATCCATGGGCACCACGGTTGCCGCGCTTGAGGCGGCCGGCCTTGTGAAAGGCTCACCCGACCCGACCGATGGACGACAGACGATCCTGTCTCTCACAGATACCTGCCGGGAAATCGTCAAGACCAACCGGGCCGCAAAAGACGATTGGTTGTTCCGTGCCATCGAAACGAAACTCTCTTCCGCGGAGCAGGAGAAACTCGCGGTCGCCCTTGAACTGCTCAAACGCCTCGCCGATTTTTAGGCAGATCCGCTGCCGAATTCGCAACCGGTCTATTTCGACCGATAAGGAGAACATCATGGCAGTCACGGCTCTCGACCCCAAATCCGCTCTCATCCTCATAGACCTGCAGAAAGGCATCGTTGCTTATCCAACCGTCCATCCGGCCGGCGAAGCGGTAAAGCATGCCGGCGCGCTCGCCGATGCATTCCGCCGCCACAGCCTGCCGGTGGTGCTCGTCAACGTCACCGGTATCGCGCCCGGACGGACGGAGCAGGCTCGCCCACGCGGAGAGTTTCCTGCCGGATGGGCCGATCTTGTCCCCGAGCTAAACCAGCAGCCGGAAGACCACACCGTGACAAAGCGGACGTGGGGAGCATTCACGAACACGGGCCTTGATGAACATCTTAGAAAACTGGGCGTCACGCAGGTCGTGATCGCCGGCGTGGCCACCAGCATTGGCGTGGAATCAACCGCGCGCCAGGCGCACGAACTAGGGTTCAACGTGACGCTCGCCGTTGACGCCATGACCGATATGAGCCCTGAAGCCCACAACAACAGCATCACGCGCATCTTTCCCCGTCTGGGTGAAACCGGCACAAGCGGGGAGATCGTTGCTCTGCTCGACAGCACACGCGCGTGAAGGTACCGGCAGGAGATTCGGGTTCGACAAACAATTTCGACAAACAATGAAAAGGAGCAACTGGCTATGAATTGGATTCACTCTGTGTCTTACTTCTTTGGTGGCGCCTTCCTTGCAAATGCTGTTCCGCATTTTGTGAGCGGCGTGATGGGACGCCCCTTTCAAAGCCCCTTTGCGAAACCGCCCGGTAAGGGGCTTTCTTCCTCGACCGTAAATGTGCTTTGGGGATTCTTCAATTTGGTTGTTGGTTACCTGCTTGTCTGCCGTGTTGGAAACTTCGATTTGCGCTCCGCAACGCATATCGTTGCATTGGGACTGGGCGTTTTCTTCATTGGCCTGATGAGTGCGCGGGGCTTCGGACGGTTCCACGGTGGCAATTCTCCCGGAGATGCGCGAGAGACACGGTGAAGGACATTTCCCCCAATCTGTCTAGCGAGACCGATCAACTCGATCCGATTATTTGGAAGATCACTTCCGTTGTTGTGCTCGGCTCTTTTCTCTCCCAGCTCGACGCAACCGTCGTCAATGTGTCTCTATCGAGCCTCGCCGTGCAATTGCATAGCAGCCTCGCGGCGATTCAGTGGGTCACGAGCGGATATCTTCTGGCACTCACACTGATGCTCCCTCTGAGCGGCTGGCTGGTAGACCGCATCGGGGCCAAGGCCCTTTATTTATGGTGCTTCTCGGCTTTCACGCTTTCCTCAGCCCTATGCGGAATCGCATGGTCGGCGAACTCGCTTATCGGGTTCCGTGTGCTGCAAGGCATGAGCGGAGGTCTACTGGCCCCGATGGCGCAGACGATGATGGCGCGCCATGCGGGAAAGCACATGGCGCGCGTGATGGGTTATGCCGCTGTACCGATTCTGTTCGCACCGATCCTCGGCCCGGTGATTGCCGGCGCTATTCTGCAATATGCTTCCTGGCGCTGGCTTTTTCTGGTCAATCTTCCAGTGGGGGCACTGGCTGTCCTATTGGCCGTTCTCATCCTGCCCAAGGATCATGAGGAGATAAGGCCGCGAGACCTCGATCTTGTTGGGCTGGCGCTGTTGTCGCCCGGACTGGTGCTCTTTCTCTATGGCTCCGATCACCTGGGCGATCGAACAGGTCTTGCGGCTCTCATTGTCTCCATCGCTCTGCTTGCAACGTTTTTCTCGACCGCCGCAAAAAAGGGAGACAAAGCCCTGATCGACCTTCGCTTGTTCAGGAGCAAAGTGTTCTCAGCCTCGGTGGTCACGCAGTTCATGGCGAATGGCATCGCGTTTGCCGGTCAGATGCTGATCCCGATCTATCTGATCCGCGCTTGCGGCCTGTCACCCAGCGCAACGGGCTGGCTGCTGGCTCCTCTTGGCTTAGGGATGATGTGCTGCTACCCGCTGATGGGAACCTTGACGAAGCGTTTCGGCATTCGCAGAGTGTCGGCTGGAGGCGCGCTTCTGGCATTTGCCGGCACACTGCCTTTTCTCTACCTGGCAAGTCACGGACTGGTTCTCGCTTTACTCGCGTCCGCTCTCTTTATCCGAGGCATGGGCCTGAGCACGGTCGGTATGCCGTCGATAGCATCCGCATATGCTTCGGTCAAGCGACAGGACTTGCCGATGGCGACGACAGCGCTCAATATCGTTCAGCGTCTTGGCGGCCCGACACTGACGACACTGTGCGCGACATTTCTGGGATGGAGATTGGGAGTTGCTCATACCCATGATGCCGCGCTGGGTCCATTTACGGCGGCCTTTATCCTCCTCTGCGCCTTGCACGCCCTCTTGTTTGCAGCCGCAATGAGGCTTCCTCTCTCCATCCATGGGGTGTCTAAGTGGCGTGTTGACGAAGCCGCCGATGCCTTGGAAAGCATTTCGGAGTGACACAGATTCGCTGCAAGATCGCAACGGGTGAGTTTTGCGCAGGGTTCTCACGGTGAGTCGTCCCATACGCGACTCCCGCGTCCTCGTCGAGAAGAAAATCGTCCATCATCTTGTCTCCTCCCAGATACTCCGGAATGCCGAGCGGCGCGAGAGTTTCGCGGTCCACTCGCACCCGCATGAAGAGCTTGAGCACTGTGGAAGTGTAGTAA
>Ga0302200_10001123_pt1 | contig 25567 bp, 21 predicted proteins | sample II_Bog_N3_1_FD_194585 | JGI IMG/M metagenome (GOLD analysis project Ga0302200, IMG submission 194585) | Peat permafrost microbial communities from Stordalen Mire near Abisko, Sweden - II_Bog_N3_1 | ecosystem: Environmental > Terrestrial > Soil > Wetlands > Peat | place: Sweden: Abisko... | reverse complement strand
CATGCTGGACACCTTTCCATTTGATCGCGGCACCACCACACCGCCCACGCCCCCCACGCCGCCCGCGCCAAAACCATGAAAAATTTGCCGCCAATACAGGTAATCGGAGAGGACATCGAGAGACAGGATGCTGGCGGCATCGGTGGATCTGGTCATCCTGTCTGCATATAGACGCCGCCGGGCGACGGTGTTAATGCCCTCATCGCCCAAATAAATTTAATTTGCCGCCATAATGGAGCAGACGTAGAGGACAGCGCCGGGACGAGGTGTGGCGGCTGGGGTCATAACCGCCTCGTCCCACCTTTCCCATCGCGGGCGACGATGGAGGTGTCCTCATCGCCCAACCGGGCGGCCTCCGGCAATGGAGGCCGCTTTTTTGTAGAAGGCAGTCCTGATTGTTTACAGGGTTAGTTTTGGAGTTTTATTTCGGGCGATGACCAGCTTTACACCACAATCATCGAACCACTCGGACACAAGGCCAAAGAGCGTAACGAAGCCTTTCAAGTTGAATATGGCAAGGTCATCAATCGTTTCACCGCTGAATTCATCAAAGATTTTTGCCTGCCTGATGGCTCAATCCGTTGGAATCAGATTGTTGAACTCAATTCGGAGATTCCAAAACCAAAGATTAGGAAAAACAAAACCAGGTAAAATACAGAGGGTTGCCTGTGTATTTCCATCCAATTGCCTTTCACCGTAAACCGAGCAGGCCTTTCCGATGAGCGCGGACTTCAGAGCGAGGTGAGGTGCTTTTGGACTTCGCGGAAGCTGTGCAGGAAAATCTCGTTGTCGGCCACGGCCTTTTCCACGAGCTGTTTGAGCAGGATCATTTCGGCGCCGTTGATGACGGCGTGGACGCTGCATCGAAACGCCAGCATCGGGTCGAAGGTCTTGAAGGAGTTGCCGCACAATATGACGGTGGCGTGACGCCGCAGGCTGACGGGCATGGATTGAAGCCGCTTGAGCGTCAGGTTTTCCTCGGGCGTGGCGGCGGCGAAAAGCTCCTCGGTGATGACCACCTCGTATCGCACCTGGCTGAAGCGCGTGAAAAATTCCGGGTGCGTGCCGGTGGTGTGTACCTTGTAGCCGAGGTCCCTCAAAACCCGTTTGGCGATCTCCACCCATTCGGGATTGGACAGCGCCAGGAGCGCGGGTTTGTCCGCAGCGGTGATGAATTGTGTTTCGAAGGCGTCGGACATTTATTGTTTGAGTTTGAGGCCGGTCAGGGACGGGATTTCGCCTTCCACAGCGCCGCCGCTGCGCATCTTCAACGAGCCGACGTTCGAGGTGATTTCGCCGCGTTCCTTCTTGATGTTGTCAATGCCGCGCGAGACGACGCCGCGCTTGCTGCAATAGAGCAGGGCGTTTTCCTCGGTGATGATGCCTTTTTCAAACGCCTCGATGCAGGCCTGGTCAAACGTGCGCCAGCCGAAGGTATAGCTCGACTCGATGATTTCGTAAAAGGTCTTGCCCTCGCTTTCGCCGAGGCGGACGGTTTCCTCGGTGCGGAGATTGTGGCCCATGATTTCGAGCAGGGCGTAACGTCCGCCGCCCATTTTCGGCGAGAGACGCTGGCTGACGATCCAGCGCAGGGAGTCGGCGAGGCGGATGCGGATTTGCTCCTGGTCGTCGGCCTCGAACATGCCGAGGATGCGGTTGATGGTTTCGCCGGCGTTGACGGTGTGCAGCGTGCTCAAGACAAGGTGGCCGGTCTCCGCCGCGCTCAACGCGATCTTCACCGTCTCCTGGTCGCGCATTTCGCCGACGAGAATCACCTTGGGCGCCTGGCGCAGCGCGGCGCGCAGGCCGTTGGCGAAGGAGTTGAAATCGATGCCCTGCTCGCGCTGGTTGAACGTGGCCTTCTTGTGCGGATGCACAAATTCAACCGGGTCTTCCAGCGTGACGATGTGGCAGGCCTTGGCCTCGTTGATTTCGTTCAGGACCGCCGCGAGCGTCGTGGATTTGCCGGAGCCGGTCGCACCGGTGACGAGGATCAATCCGGTTTTTTCCTTCGGCAGCAGCTTGAAGATTTCCGGCAGGCCGAGTTGTTCCAGCGTGGGAATCTTCGTGGTCAACTGGCGCAGGACGGCGGAATAATTTCCGCGCTGCGAGAAAATGTTGACGCGGAAACGCGCCCTGTCCATGAGGGCGTAGGCGGAATCGCACGAGCCGTTTTTCAGCAGGTGCTCGACGAGCTGGAGGTTGTCGCCGATGAGATTGAGCGCGATGGCCTCCATCTGGTATGGCGTGAGCTTTTCCAGGGGGGGATTCATGGCGACCGGCTTGAGTTCGCCGAATGATTCGACCTGCAACGGCCGGTCCACGGTGAAGAGGAGATCGGAGACCTCCTTCTGCGAGTCCAGCATCGTGGTCAAAATCTGGTCCAATTCCGGGCGTCGCATAAATCACTCCTCGTCTTCGGGCGGATGCGAGAGGAACGCACGGAATTTTTTCTTGTCGAGCGACTTGTCGTAGGCGTCCTCGGGCGCGATGCGCTTCATCCGCAAATGTTCCATGATGTGGTCGTCGAGCGGCTGGTTGCCCGCCTTCTTGCCGACCTGGATCATGCCGGGAATCTGGTGCGTCTTGTTTTCGCGCACGAGGTTGGCGACGGCGGTGTTGAAGACGAGGATTTCAAACGCGGCGACGCGGCCTTTCTTGTCGATGCGCTTGAACAGCGTCTGCGCGACGATGCCCTTGAGTGATTCGGACAAGGTCTGGCGGATTTTGTTCTGCTGGTCGGCGGGGAAAACGTCGATGATGCGGTCCACCGTCTTGGCGGCGCTTTGCGTATGCAGCGTTCCGAACACCAAATGGCCTGTGCTCGCGGCTGTCAGCGCCAGCTCGATGGTTTCCAGGTCGCGCATTTCACCGATCATGATGATGTCCGGGTCTTCGCGCAGCGACCCGCGCAGCGCGGCGGCAAACGATTTGGTGTGGACGCCGACCTCGCGGTGGTTCACGAGGCAGCTTTTGCTTTCGTGGACAAACTCAATCGGGTCTTCAATCGTGATGAGGTGGTCTTTGCGGTTTTTGTTCGCGTAATCCATCATCGCGGCAAGCGTCGTGGATTTGCCGGAACCCGTGGGGCCTGTGACGACGACGAGGCCGCGGTGCAGCATGGCGAATTTTTTCAGCACGGGCGGCAGCGGCGCGTCGAACTTTTCAAAATCCTCGAACGAGAGCACGCGGCTGGGAATCTGGCGGAACACGGCGGCCACGCCGTTTTTCTGGTTGAAGAAATTCACGCGGAAGCGCGAGATGTTCGGGATTTCGTAGCCGAAGTCCACGTCGCCGGTTTCCTCGAACTGTTTTATTTTGTATTCGGGGGAAATTTCGTAAAGCATCGTCTTGAGCGTGTCACTCTCAAGCGGGGGGAAATCCACCCGTTGCATTTCGCCGTTGATGCGCAGAATGGGGGGGTTGCCGGAGGACATATGCAGGTCAGACGCCTTTTGCTCAAACATCAGGTTGAAAAACGCATCTATTTTTGCCATAAATCCTCGTTCGTCCGCGAATCTTAACCAAACCCGAGACAAACGCAAGCCATGAAAACGCCCGCCGACGTGATCCGCAGCGAAATTGAGCAACGCGGTGTCATGCCATTTGCACGGTTCATGGAGCTCGCGCTTTATGCGCCGGATTGCGGATATTACGAGGCGAAAAAGGAGAATGTCGGTCGGCGCGGCGATTTTTACACGAGCGTCAGCGTCGGGAACCTGTTCGGCGAACTGCTGGCGTTTCAATTCGTGGAATGGCTCGAAGAATTGCGGGGTGCGGAGAACGGGTTGCGGATCATCGAGGCCGGTGCGCATGACGGGAAGCTGGCGGCGGACATTCTGGCATGGATTCAATTGAACCGTCCGAAGATTTACGAACAGCTTGAATACATCATCGTCGAACCTTCGGTGCGGCGGCAGGAATGGCAGCGCGAACTGCTGAAAAATTTTACGCCGCGGGTCCGCTGGCTTTCCCGTTTCAACGAACCGGCAATACAAAGGTTCAACGGAATTGTTTTCTCCAATGAACTGCTGGACGCCTTTCCCATCCACAGATTTGGATGGGACGCGGCAGGCAAAAAGTGGTTTGAGTGGGGTGTCGCGCCTGACGGTGAAAAATTCAGATGGGCGCGGCTGCCGAATCCGGTTCAAGATTCGCAATTCACGTTTCGTCCGCCACCGGAACTGCTTGCCGTTTTGCCGGACGGTTACACGGTTGAAATTTCGCCCGCCGCAGAGAACTGGTGGCGCGAAACCGCGGGTGTTTTGGAAAATGGAAAGCTGTTGACGATGGATTACGGCATCGCCACGGACGAAATGTTTTCTCCAGCACGCCCGCGCGGGACATTGCGCGCCTATTTCCGCCATCATGCCAGCGACGACGTTCTGGCTAATGCCGGCGAGCAGGATTTGACCGCGCACGTCAATTTTCCCGCCATCCGCAAAGCGGGCGAGGACGCCGGGCTGATCACCGAACACTTTTACCCGCAGTCAAAATTTCTCACGGAAATCCTCGCGCGCGCTGCAAAAAGCAACTCCTTCGGCAGATGGGACAGTTCCGACACGCGGCAATTCCAAACGCTGACCCACCCGGAACATCTGGGCCGGGCCTTCCGCGTTTTGGTTCAATCGCGCTGAAGCTCGTAATTCAAAACCGACAGGCAATAAGCCGCCGCCGTCTCGACACGCAGAACAAGTTTGCCCAGAGAAATGGGAATCGCTCCGGAATCTTGAATCAGCTTCAACTCCTCCGGGGTGAAATCGCCCTCCGGCCCGATCCAGACGCCGACGCTTTGTGGCGGAGCCTTTTTCTGCATTTCAATTTCCCGGAAAATTTCACGCGGATGCCGGCGCTCCTGTTGCAGCGACCCGACGAGCAACAAATCGAATTTCTCCTTTCGCGCCAGAAACTGCCCGATCGTCACCGGTGCGTTAATTTCCGGCAGCCACGCCGCGCCGCATTGCTTGATGGCTTCGACGGCGGTCTGCCGCCATTTCTCGCGCTTGTGTTCGCCGCTTTCGCCGTCCAGCTGCATTACGACGCGTTCCGACAAAATGGGCGCGACGCGATGCACGCCCAGCTCGACGGATTTTTGGATGATGCTCTCGATGATTTTGCCCTTGGGCAGCGCCTGCAACAAAGTGATTTGACAGAGTGGCGCGGGGACGAAGTTTTTCAGCGACACGGAAAGGGTTACGGCGTCGCGCGAGCAGTTTTCAACCGTGCAGAGAAATTCATTTCCCACCCCGTCCAGAACCGCGACGAGTTCTCCGTATTTCATGCGAAGGGCTTTCAGCGCGTGATGTGCCTCGCGCCCGTCCAGCCGGAGCGTTTCTCCGGCGCAGTTTTTGGGCGGCAGATAAAACCGGTGCATGGCCTACTTGAAAAACTTTTTCGCCTTCTCAAAAAAACCGTGCGCGATGGGCGTTTCCTGGCCGTCCAGCAATCCGGCGAACTCCTGCAACTTCGCCTTCTGCTCCTGGTTCAAACGCGTGGGCACCTCCACCTGCACGCGGACATGCAGGTCGCCGTGGCCGTAGCCCTGCAGGTTTTTCACGCCGCTGCCTTTCACCCGGAATGTCGTCGCGGGCTGTGTGCCGGCAGGAACTTTGATTGTCGCCCTGCCTTCGAGCGTCGGCACCTCGATTTCCGCGCCCAGCGCGGCCTGGATGAAGCTCACCGGCACCTCGCAAAGCAAATCATCGCCGTCGCGCTGGAAAAATTCGTGCGCCTTGACGTGCAGCATCACATACAAATCGCCCGTCGGCCCGCCGCGAAAACCCGCCTCGCCATTTCCCGTCGAGCGCAGTCGCGAACCCGCGTCCACGCCGGGTGGAATGCGCAGCTTTATTTTTGAACTGCGCTCGCGCTTGCCGTTTCCATGGCAGCTCTTGCACGGCTTCTCCAAAATGCGCCCCGCGCCCTTGCAATGCGGGCATGACTGCGCGATGCTGAAAATACCGCGCGACATGAGCACCTGCCCGCGCCCGCCGCACGTTGCGCACGTTCTCAATTTTGAGCCGGCCTCCGCGCCGGAACCGTCGCACGTCTCGCATCGGTCGAGCTTGGTCACGGAAATTTCCTTTTCACAACCGAGCGCCGCCTCCTCAAGCGTGATTTCCAGATCATAACGCAGATCTTCGCCGCGTTGCGGGGAGGAAGGATCCTGTCCGCCGCCAAAAAGATTTTCAAAAATGCTTCCGCCGCCACCACCGCCGCCGCCGAACACTTCGCGGAAAATATCGAAGGGATCGTGGAAACCGCCCGCGCCACCGCCGCTGCGCGCGCGCTGGCGCGGATCAAACGCCGCGTGGCCGAACTGATCGTAGGCTGCGCGTTTTTGAGGGTCGCTCAACGCCTCGTAAGCCTCGCCGAGTTCCTTGAACTTTTCCTCGGCCTGCTTGTCCCCCGGGTTTTTATCCGGATGATATTTGACGGCAAGACGCCGGTAGGACTTTTTGATTCCCTCGGCGGTTTCCTCGCGGGTGACTTCAAGGATTTCGTAATAGTCGCGCTTTGCCATGGGAAATTTAGCGTTGCAGAATTCGGATTACGGTTTGGCTGCGGGCGCTTTTGCGACAATCACTGCGGCGGGACGCAGCAGCCGGTCGCGCAATTTGTAGCCTTTGCGGATCTGCTGGAAGACATGGCCTTCGGGAATTTCAGCGGTTTCCTGCTGTGAAACAGCCTCGTGCAATGCCGGGTCAAACAATTTTCCCGCCGAGTCAATTTCTTCAAGCCCGCTTTCCAGCAGGACATTTTTGAGCTGCTGCTGGATCATCGCGACGCCCGCCTGCAGCGCGGAAAGCTTTTCGCCCTCCGCATTTTGCGCGGCATTTTGCGCCATCTCAAAATTGTCGAGGATGGGCAGCAGTTTTTGCAGTAGCGAGGCATTGGCGAATTGTGCGGCCTCGGTGCGCTCGCGTGCGGCGCGCTTTTTGAAATTTTCGAAGTCGGCGGCGGTGCGGATCCAGTTATCCTTGTACTCGTCGGCCTTGGCGGCTAGAGCCTGCAATTCAGCCGGTTGCTCCGGCGCGGGGGCGGGTGCAACTTCCGTTTCGTTGGTGTCTGGTTCTTTTTTCTTCATGCTTTTATTCCGTCGCAAAAAATTCAGGGTGACAGGTTATACCTTTTTTAAGAATCCGCAACCGTGTTGAAGCGGCGGCCTATTCGCCGATGAAATGCAGGGCGACGCGGCGTGAGTGGATGCGCGTTCGATGTTCCCATAAATAAATTCCTTGCCATGTGCCGAGGGCGGGCCGTCCGCCCCTGACCGGGATTCCCATGTTCACCGCCGTCAGCGCGGTGCGGATGTGCGCGGGCATGTCGTCCTCGCCTTCCGCCGTGTGGATGAACAGCGGGTCGCCGTCCGGAACGAGCCGCTTGAAAAACGATTCCAAATCCCGCCGCACATCCGGGTCGGCGTTTTCCTGGATCAACAGCGCGGCGGAAGTATGCTGCAAATGCAGCGTGAGCAGCCCCTCGCGAAATTTATTTTCCGCAACCCATTTTTCCACTTCACGGGTGAATTCATATAGCCCGCGCCCGCGCGTGGCGATGACCAGTTCTTGCGAAGCCTGACGGAGCATCTGGATGATTACTGGTTTGCCGGCACGCCCTTGTCGGCGAGCAGTTTTTCCAGGTCGGGATTGCGCGGCTGGCCCTCGTCGAGAGCCTTTTGATAATGGAACCGTGCAAGTTCCGGCGACGGCGGATTGTCGCTGATGTAAATCACGGCGAGATTGTTGTGCGCGGCGCCGTAATTCGGGTTCAGTTCGAGCGCCTTGCGCAACGCCGCCTCCGCCTGTGTGCGCAGACCCTTGTGGCTCAACGTGACGCCGATGTAGTTTTGAATCTCCGCGTTCTGCGGATCCAGTTTCGCCGCGCGGCTCAACGCGTCCAGCGCCTCGTCGAACTTTTGCTGACGGAATTTCAGGTAGCCGAGGATGGACAGGTCGTAGGAATCGTTGGGCGTTTGCGCGAGCGCGGCATTGATGTGGGTTTCGGTGCTGTCGAGCTTGCCTTGTTCCAGTTCGATCGCCGCGAGATTGCCAAGGGCCAGCGCGTTGTTCGGGTCGCGCTGCAGGATTTTCTCATAATCCTCCCCGGCCTTGTCGTATTGTTTGTCGGCAAAATAATTTTCCGCCTCGGCGACGAGCGCCGCCGAGCCGGCGGGCAATTCATTGATGTTTTTGTCCGTCGTGCTGGCATTGGATGCCGGCTGCGGAGCCGGCTGTTTGAGCAGGGCCGTTTCTTCCGGCGTGTATGGTACAGCCTGCGCCTCGTCCGCCGCGATGCGCGCCTGAAGCGTGCCTACTTCAGCGTTCAGTTCGCTGATGCGCGCATCGCTGTCCGGCTGTCTTGGCGACGCGACAGACGCGTTGGTTGCCGGAGACTGCAATTGCCGGACGCGGTTTTCCAGAGCCTGTTTTTCCAGGGTGGCCAGCTGGTTTTCCAACTGCAACGACGTGACCTGCGCCTGCAAATTTGTCAGTTCGGTGTTGGCAGCAGGCGTTTCGACCACGCTGGTCGACGCGGCTTCGGAAGCCTGGGCTTGTGTTGCCTTGAGCAGATCGTTTTCCTTCATCAACGATTGTATTTCCGCCTGCGCCTTGGCGAGGTCGTCCGAATTCGCCGCCGCCGGCTGCACCGCCAGCGCCTCCTTGAGCTTCGCCTGAAGCGTGGCGTTGTCCGACTGCAAACCCTGCACCTGCGCGCGAAGCCCGTCTAGCTGCGCGGCGACCTCGGCGGTGAGGCCGTTTGTGGCCGCCGCCGGTTCCGTTTGAGCCGGGGCGTTCGTCGCCACCGGAAACTGCGCGGTCAGTGCGGCGATTTTTTCCGCAAGATCATTCAAACGGTAGCTGACAATGGTCTGGTCCCAGTCCGGGTAAACCTTCTCAAATTTTTGAAGCCCGGATTGCGCCGCGACATACGCATCCAGCGCCTGGCGCGGCTGGCCGGCGGCCAGAAGGGAGTCGCCCTGTTGCATCTCGCCGTAGATGCCGATGTATTGGTTGTCGGGATCCTGCTGCGCACGCGCCCGGGGCAGGGCGATGACGAGCAAAAGAATTGCGACCACGGAAAACAGTTTCATGGTTGCAACGTAGCCGAACACCGGCCGCTTTGCAACGCCGGGCCGCCGGGCCGGTTCAAAGAAGACTTGTTGCAGTGGCAGCTTGATTTTCAACCGTGGCGGATTCAACTTGGGCGCAAAACTTCGTATGAGGATGAGTTGGAACAGAATTTTGTCGGCCTCGATTGCCGTGATTTATATAGTCACGGCGTTCGCAGCAATTGGCCTGCAAGGCGCCTTTACAGTTTTTGGGTTCGTGATTTTGCCGCTGGCCTGTATCTGGTTCGGAGATTTAATGGGCGGCTATACCGGGCCAACGTCCGGCATGGCAATCACTTCCCCGTCACCCGGTTTGATGGTTTGCATTGCCGGCTGGGTGTTGTTGCTCTTACCCGTCATAGTAATGATTTTTGAAGCCGTGTAGGCGTTCTCCCGTTCAGCCTGGCAGATAAATTGAAACCAGACCGTGACATTGCCGCAATTGACCCGCCCATCCCGTTCTGGTAGTTTCCGGCTCGCGTCATGAACACCGCGCTTAACCAGCACGTCTTGGTTTTGAACCGGCTGTGGCAGGCAGTCAATGTCTGCACCGCACGCCGCGCCCTCACCCTCCTGTTTCAAGGCCAGGCCCAGGTCGTTGTCGGCGCCGAGGACGGCTCCTTCCGCACCCTCAACTTTCACGAATGGCGCGATGTCTCCGCCGACGCACCGCACGACGAATCCATCCACGCCATTTCCTTCCGCATCCGCGTGCCGCGCATCATCCTGCTGCTCATGTATGACCGCCTGCCCAAGAAGGAGGTCAAGTTCACGCGCCACAACATCTTTGAGCGCGACAAGAACACCTGCCAGTATTGCGGCGAAGTTTTTGACCGGAAAGATTTGAACCTCGACCACGTCATCCCGCGCGACCGCGGCGGGCCGACCACATGGGAAAACATCGTGTGCTCCTGCATCGAATGCAACACGCACAAGGCCAACCGCACCCCGCAGGAGGCCGCCATGCACCTTGTCCGCAAGCCCAAGCGCCCCAAATGGCGCCCGTTCGTCCAGATCAGCTTCAGCCTCCAAAAGCACGACAGTTGGAAACACTTCATTGACCTCGCCTACTGGAACGTCGAGTTGGGCGAAGACGCCGTTTAGCTGCGGAAGGTGTATTGAAGAAAATGGGACTGCCCGAATGAGTCAGTAGGTACGGCCTGCCCTTATAGTCTGCACAAGCTGCAAGTGCTACAAGTTAAGAAAACCACGAACTACAAAGACAACCCCCATAATTAGAATCAAACTTCCAATCAGAGCAGCCCAAGATCGAGACATCACCGGACCAAGTCCGCATCTTCCCCAGCGGGGCGGTTTGCCGGTAGGGTGAATAGCGTAAACCAAATGATAGCCGCCGATCAGCACACAAACGAACCCGACAAAAAACAGTGCTGTAGGATTTGATGTCATGAAGCCTAAAGTATAAAGCTGAGCCACCGCCGACTCGCGGCGTGAACCGCGACAAATGGTATTGGTTCGATAGAATTGTCAGGCGTCTGCATAGTAATTGTCTAAAACTGCCTAAACGGTTCCAGGCTGTCGAACAACTGCAGGTCAACACTGTTTGTAGAACCGTCCAACGCAAGCTCGACGGTGGCCTGAATGTCACCATTCCCATATCCCTGCCGGACAGCCCAAAGCCAGTGACCCGCCACAATCCGTGCAGGCCGGCCATCTGCAAATGGCTGGTGCTGATAAAGTGCGTATGCCTTGTCGTTGGCCAGCCGAATGGCGGCGGTCGTGGCCTGTTCCGAGGTCAGTGTTTCCTTTGTATTGGTTGGCTCTGGCACAGTGCCATCAAATCTTACTGGTATCTCAAGCGATGGAACCGGGCCATTCCAATTAAGCGCCTTCGGATCAGCCAAGAAAGTAACAACGTAAACCCATTCTCCTGGAGCAGGCATTATTCGCCGTAATTTAACAGCGTCAAATGGGGACAATCTCCAAGCTTTCATGTCTTCTCGAAGCGCCACGGTGTTGACGAATCTTTCCGCCGCCTGCAATGCCTTGTCTCGCGAAAGCAGTGGGTTGCCTTGGGTGGAGTCATCCCATCGGTCGGTCCGATACGTCCAAGATCCGAGAGTAATATCGCTCCTGGCTTCCATTGTTTTGTGAGCACTCACGCACCCGGCCAAAAAAAACAGGCTGATTGCGCCGCCCCAAACACGAATGCCCGGCTTCATAGTTAACATTGATTAGGCCGCATTGCATGCACGGAGTCATGCACGATTGTTTTCACGATGGCCTCTGCTGGCATGGGGTTATCAAAACTGACGGGTGATTTTCTGTCAAAGGTTTTATTCTCATCCGCATCCGCCCACGTCCCGCAGGGACATCCGACAATAGCCCGGCGTTTCAATGCCGGGGTGTTCGCCCATGGTCACGAGTCCCACCGGGACGGCTGAACGAATGGCAAATCGTTTTCTCCATCGCCATTTCATTGTTGTATGCCCCGGTCGTCCCTTCGGGACTTGGATTGTTTTGTTTTCTTCCCGGCGTTAAAACGCCGGGCTATTTTCTAATGTTGCTTCGGAACGCTCCAATGCCTCCGGCTTATTGTGATTCGTCGCCCATCAACTTCGCCGCCCTCGCGTCCTTCGCGCGACAAAAAAAGAGCGGCCCCCGTTTTCCGTCTTCGTCTTTGACTTCGACGCGACGGGCCGGAGGCCGCTTTGATTTTGCCCTGATTTGTTTTCTAACCGGCAAACGTCACCGTCACGATGTCGCTCGGAGTCCCGAGCTGCTCGTCCCCCCACAGGCCGAACGCCTGGTATTCCCGCACCTCGGATTGTCCGGGCACGGCCAGCGGCGTGTGGTCGTCGTAGGGCGAGTTGGTGTCGCGCGAGACGAACTTCCATCCCATCGTGCCCTTGATGCGCACGTAGAGGACGATGCCGTCCGCGCCGTTTTTCTTGAACTTGAAGCGCACATAGCCGCTGTATACCTTGGCGGTGAACTGTGCCTGATACGTTTCGGGATTGAACGGCGTGTCGGTGCCGACAATCTCCAGTTCCTTGGCGATGGCATCCGTCATGCCATCGGCCACCTTCCATTTGGCAATCTCGCCGCGCAGGCCGGCGAAGCTGATGTTGGATTGTGTCGCCTTTTGTTGGTTGGCGGTTTTCAAGGCGGTTTTTGCCGCGTCCGCAGCATCCATGGCCGCGAGGAGCGAGTTGCACCAGCCGGTGATGAGGCTCAACCGTGCGGGTGTGATTTCGAGTTCTGTGACCAGGTCAGGGACGTTGGTCTTGATGCCGTTGACCCATTTTCTCTGCGGGCCTTCTCCATCTGGGATGAAGTCTGCCATACTATTTATTCCTTTCCGGCTTGCGCCGATGGTTTGTTTGTTTTGACCCCACCCCCTATTGCGGGCAGGGATTTTTGGTTGTATCACATTTTGGCGGGGTGTGGAAGACGGTATTTTGGGGTGACCGGGAGGGCAAAAGTCGTAAATCGTTGAGAATTAAGGAGAAACTCCAAAGGCACAGCAATTTTTGTTGTACATTTGCCAATTATATCTCCGGGTTGGCGGTAAAAACCCCTGTTTTTTGGAAAAAACTCCCGGGGTGGACAGAAACCCCCCCGGGGTGGCGAGCTTACGCCTCGGGGTGGACACTTCACCCCGTGGGGTGGCGAGTTTACCCCGTGGGGTGGGCACTCTACCCCGTGGGGTGACGAGCAGAACCCTTGGGGTAGGCGCTTCATCCCCGGGGGTGGCCGCAAAAACCCTTGGGGTGGACTCCTCACCCCGTGGGGTGGCGGGCAGAACCCGTGGGGTGGACACTTTACCCCGGAGGGTGGCGAGTTTACCCCGAGGGGTGGACGGAAGAATCCCGGGGTTATGCCGCGCTCGCCGAATCTTATTTGGTGCCGTCCCGCCATTATTCCGGCGGCACCGGGGAGCGGACGCCCCGCTCCGGGGGGTTATCCTCCATGCGCCGCCCGTGCATTCAAAGTGAATGACTTCTCTGCATCTTGAGGCACGCTTTTGCCTTCGAGATAGTCAATTGACTGGTTGTAGAGCCAGATTTGCTCGTTCGTGGTCACAGACGCTCCATGATGCCCAAAATTGAAAGTTGAACCGCCGCTGTCTCGTGGCGTAGAAGGGCAGGTGTGCTTTCCGTTTCACAATTTCGACTTTATCACTGCGAAACGATTTGTCCAGCGGCGCGCCTCGCAACGTCTGGCGCCAAATGCCACAGGTTTCGGCGGCTGGTTGGAATGCCCTTTATTTCTTTTCGTAAACAATCTCTTTGTTGGTGATTTCTTGGGAATCAAAAATCTGTTTGCAATCTTCTTCGATTGTCATCTGCATCGTCTCTCCGTCGTCAGCAGTCTTTTGGACGGTGCAGGACTTGATATAATCGCCAAAAAAACTTGTCCCTCTTTCGCTGATGTTATGTTTGTATTCCGTTCCATTTTGAACAAGTACGCAGGAGCCGGAAATGGATTTCATGTCCTCAGTCCCCATCACCGTTATGCTCAAGGCTTTTGACTTGGTGACCGGCCCCGGAATCTTTTCCTCCACATTGCAGGACAGATAGTAGGCATCGCCGCTTTTGCCATAGGGAAGCTGCGCGGCGTTTCCTTTGGGTGTGAATTCCACAACAATCCAGCCGGTGACTGCCACGCTGGGCCTGTAACGAATGCCGTTCACCACGTTGGTCGCTTGAAAATCGTCAGGCAGGGGAGCCAGCTTCACTGCGGTCCATTCATGATTTGTCATGTCGGCAGCCATTTTGCCCATCATTGTCTTAAAGTTGTCGGACACACCCTGCCAGTTAAACAGCCCAATCAAGGCACTGGCATCTTTTGCTTTCAGCGCCGATTCAACCTCGGCGCGCAACTGTTCTGCGGAAGCCGGAGGGTCTTTGGCAAATGCCGATGTCAGGCCGGAGCCGATTAACAGTAAACTTAAACAGACGATGGCTTTGTATTTCATAGGGGTTTGCTTTCTGAAGGTTCAAAGCTGTGCCACGTCGCGAAGGAGTGCAAGCGTGAAATCGTGACGGTTTATTTTCCGCGCCGTCCAGGAGTTAAAGAGTGCCGCGACAGGCCGCCGCGAAATATCCAGCGTGTGAGCAAAACCCCGCAAACCACCCCGGCCAGCAGCACCGGCATGATCAAGACGGACGCCGTGTCACTCGCACTGGCGTGCAAATGGTTGAGCGATTGAACCAGCTTTGTGAATGTGTCTTGATCCATGCGTGGGTCACCTCGCGCCGCCTGCCGCCAGCGCAATGGTGGCGCTCTTCAATCCCGGCGCGGTGGCGGTGAGCAAAATGTTTCCATCCGGTGCAGCCGCCTTCACAAACGCGACGCAGCGCCCCTGATACGCGTGGCGTTCGGCGGCCTGAAACGGTTCGTGGCTGGTGTTGTCCGCGTTGTCCACGGCGGCGATGGCTCCCGCGCCGGAAATGGCGAAGGATATCAAATGGTCCGCGCCGGGAACCGGCACGCCGTTGGCGTCCGCCACTGTGGCGGTGACTTCGCAGACGCCGTCCCAATTGTCCGCGATTTTGGTTTTGTCGGATGACAGGACGATTTCCGCCGGTGCGCCTGCGGTTTGCAGTTCGTCCGTCACGGCACGACCGTCTTGATTTTCATTTCTGCCGACGGCCTTCAGGATTCCCGGTTCAAAGGGCACGGTCCAGGTTCGCGGCGAGGCGTCGGGGTTGATTTCCTTGGCACCGAGAGATTTGCCGTTCAGGAACAATTCCACCTGTTTGCAGTTGGAATAAACCTCCACATTCTCGTCGTGCGGGGCGGAATTATCCGGCGTCCAGTCGGCGAGCAGTTGCGGTCGGCTTTGGACGTGGGTCTGGGCTTCGCCTCGCGAAACGCGGCGTTCGATGCTCACCATGGGGGCGTCGCTCCACCAGCTCTGGCGCTCGTAACCGGCGGGCTTGATCCTGCCGGTGCGGTCCAAAAAGCCGGAGGCGCTGGCCACCGTGGGCCAGGCGCGGGATTCGCCCAGGTAATCCACGCCCGTCCAGATGAACTGCCCCGAGTAAGGTGCGTTGTCGCGAAGCGCCAGCCACGTGGCGCGGTCGCTGCGGTTTTCCGTGCCGATGATTTTGCGCGTGGGCTTCTGCTGGTGTGCGGCGAGGATTTCGTTCTCGCGATAGTTCTGGCCTACGACGTCGAGCATATCCGCGAGCCCGTCGTTGTAATCGTGGCTGGCGTTTGGGCGGAACAGCGCCTGCGTGACGGGCCGTGTCGGGTCGTTGGTGTGAAACACTTCGATGAGGCCGGCGAGAATTCCCTTCGACAATTCTGCGTTGGGCGTGTCGTGGATTTCATTACCGGCGCTGTAAAGGATGATGGAAGGGTGGTTGCGGTCGCGGCGCACGGTGTCGGCGGTGTCAATTTTCGACCAGTTGTTGAAATAGAGGTGATAGTCGGAGAGCTTCTGCCCGTCCAAGCCGGGTTTGCCGACCGTCCAGCAGTCGAACATTTCGTCCATCACGAGGAAGCCCATGCGGTCGCACAAGTCCAGGAAATCCGGCGCGGTGGGATTGTGCGCGGTGCGGATGGCGTTCACGCCGAGCGATTTCAAGGTCTTCAGCCGCGATTCCCAGACCGAAACCGGAACAGCCATGCCGAAAGCGCTGCCGTCCTCGTGCAACGCCGCGCCCTTGATCTTGAAATTTTTCCCGTTCAGCCAGAAGCCGGTGTCGGCGTCGAAATGAAATTCCCGGATGCCGAATGAAACAGTGTCCTTGTCAAACGTTGAACCCCAGTTTGTAGAAGTTGAATTTTCTGCCGGAGCAACGGCATCTGGTTCAATTGGCGGTCCGCAAACTTCCACGCGCGCTTGATAAAGAACCGGATGTTCCAAATCCCAGCGCTGAGGATTTTTAAAAAAAATATCCTGTGCGAAAAGCGCGGAAGCAAAATTGGAAACGGTTTGCAGCGGCGTTTGCGCGGTCCCTACAATTTTCCCGTCGGGATCAAGCATGGAGATTTTCAGAAAGACTTCGCACGGCCCGCTGGATTCGTTGGTAACGGTGACTTGTGCATGAATGGTCGCCTGGGCTTCGGTGACTTGCGGTGTTGAAATAAAAATTCCCGATTGTCCGATGAAAACATGGGTGGTTCGCACCAGCCGCACGTGTCGGTAAATCCCCGCGCCGCAATAAAAGCGCGACGCCGGCTGCACGGAATTGTCGCAACGGACGGCGATGACGTTGTCGCCGCCGAAATTGAGGTGGCCGGTCAGTTCATAATTCAAGCCGACATAGCCGAACGGCCGGTGGCCGAGATGGAAGCCGTTGATCCACACGTCGCTGTTCGCCATCACGCCGTCGAACTCCACGGCATAGCACGCGTTTGGAAAATCAGTTGGCAGTGTGAAATGTTTGCGATACCAGCCGACGCCCGCCGGCAGAAACGCATCCGAGCCGCTGGTCTTGTTCGTCTCTGAAAAGGGACCCTCGATGCTCCAGTCGTGCGGCACGTCGAGCTTGCGCCATGCGGAATCGTCGAATTGATTTTGCTCCGCGTTGATCGCGTCGGCCTTCAGGAAAAGCCAGTCCGCATCGAAGGAGGTTGTGGTGCGGGCGCCGGTTGAAGAATCATTCCCCGCCATCGCGGAAATGGCGGTCAAAACAACGGCGGACCAAAACAGCAGGATGACTTGCTTCATAATTTTTACTTTCGCAAACAGCAGACAAGCGCCTTTGCACGGGTGTTCAGTTGAGACCAGACTCGATCTAACGCTCCAAAGTTACAGCCATCAGACCGATGACCACTTCGTTGGCAAGCGTCCGAACGGTCAAAGATTTCAATTCCTTTGTCGTGTTGAGCGGCAAGTCCAGAACCGTCGCGGCACCGCCGGGAACTTTTCGGCCTTTGCCCTTGAAGCTCGCCATGTCGAGAAGGCGGATGTTTCCAGTCCGCAAATCCACGCGCGGCGGAATCGGGCCTTCGCGACGGAAGGCAAAATCATCAATGAAATAATCCTGGTCAATCGGCCACCAGTTCGTCGGGTTTCGCAAAATCAGTTTCTCGGTCGAGCCGTCGGCATAAGTCACTACGACTTCACCGTTGTCAAACTGGCTTTGCAGCGCGCCTGTCGAGCCGGCCATCATCAAAAACGCGTGCGACGATTTTCCCGACAACGGCACGGAAACTTCGCGCGGATAATTGTCCCATTGCGATGTGTAAATAATGTTCTTCGCGTCAACTGCGCCGGGTGTTGAGAAAGTAATTCCGTCCGGCATGGTGACTTTGCCATTATTTTGGGCGGCAAGCGAGCGCAGGCCGGAATCGTCCACGTCAAAGCTGGCGTTCGGCTCGCACCAGCCGCCGATGCCATGGTCGGGCGAAGCCAGCGACGCAAACGGCGAGCGAGGCGAGCGATATTCATTGCGGAAAATCTGCGTAACCTTGTCGTTGAAAAGTGGCGAGATGTCAACGGCTTCAAATTTTTCGTCCGCAGGAATCATTTTATTCCAGTCAAACGCCTCAACTTTTTCCGGAGTGACGGGTGCAACTTCCGTCCCAGTCTTCTCTGCGGGAACTTCACCTTTCCAGTTCAAGACGACTTCAAATTTTTCCGCCGCCGGACTGACGACTTCGATCCGTCGCACTCCAAACTCGTCTTCAACCCAGTTCCATTTTGCAGCCTGACCGTTGATGGTGACATCGGGTTCGGTTCGCAGCGCGGCGATTTGCAGGTCCAATTCCATCGGTTTGGGAAATCTCGGTTCAATGAGATAAGTTTCCGTCAGGCCGTCGCGGCGGAATTCAAAATTGAAATCGGGATGATGAATGCTTGCGTGATCCCATTTCGCCGGGAATCCCGGGATAATTTTCAGTTTGCCCGCGAGCGCGTCCGGCTTGATTCCAAAAAGCCCCTCGACGAGCGCGCGAGAATTGACGCCGATGGCGTCGCAAAAATCGCGTTGCGCCTCGCCTCGCGCCATGTCCTGCGACATCATGCAGCCGAAATTTCCAGGACACAAACCGAGAAAACCGGAGTCGAGCAGTCCGCCCTTGAAAAGTTGGAATGCGGTCTCCGGCCGGTTCGCCAGCCAGAAGCCGAGCGCAGTGTGCGCGTTCTCGGCCATCACGACGTTGTTGAGCGACCATTGATACGGCATCCAGCACGTCTCCGGCAGCACGAAAAGATTTTCGTCCGGCACATTCGCGCCACGAATCGGAATGTGCGCGATGTTGTTGTCAATCCAGCGCGACATCTGCCACGCCTGATCCGGCGTCGGCACGTCGGAATCAATCGTGTGGTAAAACGTCCAGAGGCCGGAGTTCGGATGCACGAGTTGCAGGCCGAGCAAATCCTTGTTCTCGCCAAAATTTCCCTCGTCAGCGAGCCAGAGATATTTATTCATGCCGCGCAAAATCAAATCCGCTTCGTTCTGATAAAGCGTCGGGTCTTTGCCGAGAATTTTTGCGACGCGCGCGGCCATGGTGTTGGCAAAATAATTATACGCGCTCGCATGAGCGGTGCCGCCGCCGTCGTAGTTCAAATCGTCACTGGCCCAAATCGCGGCATAGGCTTCGTAAAGCGGCAGTTTGTCGGGGCCGAATTCACGGCGGAATAAACGGCGTTCCCAAGCGAGGTGCCGCTCGATGACCGGCCACATTTCTGCGGCATAATTCGTGTCGCCCGTCCAAAGCAGATGCCGGAAAAACGCGTCCACGGCGACGAGGTTCATGTCGTAATGATTTTTCGACATGTCGCCGTTGGAATGAATGGCGGCCTCGCTGCGCGCGAGATTAAATTGTTCGTCTGGCGGCGGAATGGTTTCGAGAATTGGACTCACATTTTGATTTTTTGCAAAGCCGGCGAAGTGCGCCGCTGTGCGTTCGTGCCAGCCAAGCGCATCGCCGGCGTATTCTCCACGCCAGCCGAGCAGGCGCGTGCGCCACGCAACCGCACCGTGCATGAACGCCTGCTGCTTGTCGTCCCAGACCGCGTCGGCTGCAATATTCAGTGCCGCCGCCGCCGCATTGATGTAATCATCCGGCGTTTCGACCACCACTTTCTCAGCAATGGCGCGGCGATGGTTTTCAGCTTGATCAAAAACTTTGGGCAAATCGGACACCGCATAAATTGAAACCGGCTGGCCGTTCGTGTCGGCAAATTGATTTTTGCTCACATCGCGATAAACAGGCAGTTCATCCGCGCCTGCAACCGACAGTTGTTGCAGTGCGAAGAAAACCGGCTGGCCGTTTTGCAATGCGGCTTGGCCGACCAGCAAAGGCGTCTCGGAATTTGTCGAGGACAGCAACGCATCCGGTGAATTCCAATCCGCTGCATTGCCCACAAATAACTGCGCGCCGGAGGGTGCGACACCGGCAATGGTGGTTTTGTTGTCGCGGAGCGTGAACGTGTTCGCGGCAATGGAAAAAACATCGTCACGGCATTGCTCCGCTCGCAGCTGGAAAAATTCCGAAACCGGCTGGCGCTCGCAGCCGATGTCGCCGTCGCGCGAGCCGCGCATGCCGTTCGCGCCGCCGAACGCCCAGATGAACTGAACCGGATTTTCTGCGCCGGACAATTCGGCGCGAAGAATCATGCCTTTGGTTTCGCTTAATGGCAGCGTGGTCAAGATCAATTCGCCGCCGCCAAGCAGCGGATCGCGAATTTCGTAAATCAGCGAACCTGCGCGATAACGGGTGACGATTTGCCGCGCGTCATTTAGCCATTTTATTCCGGCGCTCGTCTTGATTCCTAGACGCAAGTTGCCGCCGCGTCCCGGCAGGTAGAGCGAGAATTCCGGCTTGTCGCCGCCGTCAATGCGGAACGCGGAGTTCAGGCAATACAGCGGGCGGTTGAAAAATTCCGCGCCGTTCGTGATGACAAAATCTCCGGCGATTGGCCAGTAACGCAACGGTCGCGCGACACTGTCTTCAAAATTGCCGCGCGGCTTGTAAATCAATTCCGGACGGTCGGGTGCGGCGGCGCGACCGGCTTGTGCGAACAAGGCAGGCGTCACATTCAAAGCCAGTAAAATCAAAATCGGCACAATTGTCCTGCAAATCTTCATCATAAATATCAATTGGGTGCGCCTCATTTTGCATCAACGGCAAACAAATGCAAATGCTGTGTTTGATTTGACTGCGGACCGTTTTTTCGGCAGCCTGTTTTCGTTTCCACTTATTCCGCCCATGCAAACGCAAAATAAAAACCTGAACACCTCATTCACTCTTGCGAAGGAACGTTACGCCGGTCTCGGCGTGGATGTTGACCACGCACTAAAAACTTTAGCCGCCATTCCCATCTCGCTGCACTGCTGGCAGGGCGACGACGTGGGCGGCTTTGAAAATTTCGGCGGCACGCTCGGCGGCGGGCTGGTGGCCACCGGCAATTATCCCGGCAAGGCGCGCACGCCGGACGAACTCCGCGCCGATCTCGAAAAAGCTTATTCGCTGATTCCGGGAAAACATCGTTTGAACCTGCACGCGTTCTACGGCGAGTTCGGCGGCAAAAAAGTGGACCGCGACGAAATCACGCCGGCGCATTTTAAGAACTGGATTTCCTGGGCGAAGAAAAATGGCCTGGGCCTCGATTTCAATCCGACTTGCTTCTCGCATCCGAAAGCGGCGGATGGTTTCACGCTGTCCAACGCGGACAAAGGCATTCGCAAGTTCTGGATTGAGCATTGCATCCGCTCACGCGAAATCGGCGCGGCGATGGGCAACGCGCTCGGCAAAACCTGCGTGACGAACGTGTGGATTCCCGACGGCCTGAAAGACACGCCCGCCGACCGCGTCGGTCCGCGCGCCCGGCTGGCCGAATCGCTCGACGCGATTTTCAAGAAACCGATTTCGCCGAAGCTGAACCTCGACGCCGTCGAGCCGAAGCTGTTCGGCATCGGCAGCGAAAGTTTTGTCGTCGGTTCGCATGAATTTTATCTCGGTTACACCGTCAGCCGCAAAAAAGTGCTGACGCTCGATGCCGGCCATTATCATCCGACGGAAAGTATTTCGGACAAGATTTCCAGCGTGCTGCAATTCATGCCGGAAATTTTGCTGCACGTCAGCCGCGGTGTGCGGTGGGACAGCGATCACGTTGTTATTTTGAACGATGATTTGCTGGCCATCGCCCGCGAAATCGCCGTGAACGGCTTTGAAAAGCGCGTTCACATCGGACTGGATTATTTTGACGCGAGCATCAACCGCGTCGCCGCGTGGACCATTGGCACGCGTAATATGCTGCGCGCGCTGCTCATCGCGCTGCTGGAAACGCCACTCATCCGCACGGCCGAGGCGGCGGGCGATTTCACCACGCGCCTCGCGTTGCAGGAAGAGGCCAAGACGCTGCCGTTCGGCGCGGTCTGGGATTATTACTGCGAAAGCAAAGGCGTTCCGGTCGGCGAACACTGGCTGACGGATGTTAAAGATTATGAAAAAAATGTCTTGTCGCAGCGGGTATAAATTTGCAGCTTAACGGCCAACTCAAACTAATAAAATTATGGGCAATCCATTTCTCGGCGTATTTCTACACTGGTGCGGCGGCCTGGCCTCCGGAAGTTTTTATGTTCCTTACAAGGGCGTAAAAAAGTGGTCGTGGGAAACCTACTGGCTCGTCGGCGGTTTCTTTTCATGGATCATCTGCCCGTGGCTATTCGCGTATTTCATGACGAACGACCTTTTCGGCGTTTTGAAGCAGCAGTCCGCCGGCACGCTCTTCTGGACTTATTTCTTCGGGATGTTGTGGGGTTTTGGTGGTTTGACCTATGGATTGACAATGCGCTTTCTGGGATTGTCCCTCGGCACGGGCGTGGCGCTGGGCTATTGCGCTGCATTTGGCACGCTGGTGCCACCGATCTTCAAATACTTCAAGCCGGATTATTTTGTGTTCGCGAACAGCCCGAGCATTGTTGACATCGCCCAGTCCACTTCAGGCAAGGTCACGCTCGCGGGCGTCGCGGTTTGCTTGTTCGGCATCGCCATCGCGGCGCTGGCAGGCTTCACGAAGGAACAGGAGATGCCTGCTGAACAGAAGCAGAAATCCATCAAGGAATTCAGTTTCAAGAAGGGAATCGCGGTCGCCACGTTCTGCGGCATCATGAGCGCGTGCTTCGCTTTTGCACTTCAGGCCGGCAAGGACATCAATGCCGCCTCTCTCGCCGCAGGCACGAATAAAATCTGGACTGGCCTGCCCGCGTTGCCCGTGCTGCTGCTCGGCGGTTTCACCACCAACTTCATCTGGTGCCTGCTGCTCAACATCAAAAACAAGAGCGGCTATCAGTATTTCGCCTCGCACGTCAAACAGGAACACGCGCATCACGGCGGCACCGGCAGCGGAGAACACGGCCCCGGCGATGTCGCGGCTTCCGGCCAGGTCACCGATTTGAAAATCCCGGTGCTGCCGAATTATCTCTTCTCCGCACTCGCCGGCACGACCTGGTATTTCCAGTTCTTTTTCTACACGATGGGCGCGACGCAAATGGGCAAATACGATTTCGCCTCCTGGACGCTGCACATGTCCAGCATCATTATTTTTGCGACGATGTGGGGTTGGATTTTCCACGAATGGAAAGGCTCCAGCAAAAAGGCGCATCTGCTCATCGGCGGCGGCATTGCCACGCTCGTTCTCGCGACGATCATCATCGGCTACGGTGCATGGTTGAAGAGCCACGCCGCGCAATAAAATGCAGCGCAACGCTTTCAAGATGAAGTTGAAGCCGGGCGTGGCGGTGGAATACAAAAAGCGCCACGACGAAATCTGGCCGGAACTGTCGCAAGAAATCCGCGCGGCGGGCGTTTCTGATTATTCCATCTTCCTCGACGAGGAAACGCTCACGCTTTTCGCCGTGCAAAAATTAAGCGACGGTAACACCGCCGCCGCGTTGCCGAATTCTCCAATTGTCCGCAAGTGGTGGAACGCCATGGCTCCGCTGATGGATGTGAATCCCGACAATTCGCCCGTCGTAAAGCCGCTCAAGGAAGTTTTCCATCTCGACTGAAATCGGCGGTTTGCCGGACCGAAAGCCAGCAGGGCGAAGGCTGGTGCACCCAATAGGAGTTGAACCTATAACCTGCTGATCCGTAGTCAGCCGCTCTATCCAATTGAGCTATGGGTGCGACCAAAGGGCGGGGAATCTACCTGCGAAAATCCCTTCGGGCAATCCTTTTCGGTCAGTTGCCTGACACGTCCACGCCCAGGATTTCGCCCGGCTCGCATTCCACCGTCACCTCGAACGGGCGGCAGCACACCTCGCAATCCGTAGTGAAGCGCTGGCTTGGCACGCTCGTGTCAATCGCCACCTCCGACGACTGGCCGCAAAACGGGCATTGGATGGATTGGCAAACTTCCACCTGCAAAATCTAAACCAGCGCAGGCAAAGCGCAATGGCTTGTTCCCGCTGGCCCATTCTTTAGTCATCCGTCATTTTGGTTTGGTAATTCACATTCGCATTATTCATGCACCTTGATCAACGTCTTGATGGCATGATTTCCGGCGGCCATTGACTTGAACAATTCCGGCAGTTGCGTAAGCGCGCATTCGCCGTCCACAAAATCCTTCGCGCGGATCACGCCGGCCTCGATGTATTCCAGCGCGCGGCGGATGGTGTGCGGCGTGTGATGGAAACTCGCCAGCAGTGTGAGGTTGGAATAATGGATGAGCGTCGTGTCGAGCGTGATGGTCGCGCCGGACGGGCAGCCGCCGAAAAAATTCACCGCGCCGCCCTTGCGCACGAGATGCACGGCGGCCTCCCAGACCTCCGGTTTTCCGACGGCCTCGATCACCGCGTCAAAATGCGTGTGCGTGGCTGCGCGGACTTTTGAAACCAGATCGCCGCCGTCGCCGATGTCAACGACTTGCGACGCGCCAAGGTTTTTCGCCGCGTCCAGCCGCGCGGCGCGGCGTCCGGCGACGGTGACGTTGCAGCCGATATTTCTTGCGAGTGCGATGAACATCAGCCCAATCGGCCCAGCGCCGAGAATCAAAACATTTTGTCCCGCGCATAATTTCAAATCCTCGATTCCCTGCACGACGCACGCGAGCGGCTCCGTGAGCGCGGCATCGCGGAAATCCGTCTCCGGTTTCAGCCGCAGAAGATTTTTTTGGACGATGCGCGCGGGGACGACGATGGATTCCGCATAGGCACCGTTGAGGAACAGCAAATTCTCGCAGAGATTTTCCTGTCCGGCGTGGCAATGAAAACAATCGCCGCACGGCGCTGAATTGGCGGTGACGACACGGTCCCCGATTTTCCACCCCAACTCCGAACTTCCATCTCCCAACTCCAAAACGACCCCGGCCAGCTCATGGCCGAAGACGGCGGGCGGGACGATCATCTTCGCGTGGTAGCCGCGTTTGAATACCTTCAGGTCGGTGCCGCAGGTGAGCGCGGCTTCGATGCGGATGAGGACTTCGCCGGGCTTGAGGGCGGCCGGCGCGATTTCTTCGACGATGATTTTTTCCCTCCCGTGGAGGACGGCGGCTTTCACGCGCAGAGTCTGGGCAAAACCGGGTTCCATTTCAATTTGTAGTTTCATGCGATGGAAAATGAATGAGGCTTCTTCCCGGCGGCATTTCGCGGTTACGTCGAAGTTTGTCTCGCGTTCCGGGAGCCAGGCTGGGTGTTGCCGCCGATCTTCTCCGAGTTCCCGGATTCATTCTACGGGTTCCCGAGACCATTCCGGGTGTTCCCCCAGCCGTTCAGGGAACTTCCCCGATCATTGAGGGAGTTCCCTCGGTCATTGGGAAAGTTCCCCCGACCATTCCGGGAACTCTCCCAACCATTGGGGGATTTCTCCCGGTCATTTGGGCATTTCTCCCGACGATTCGGGGTGTTTCCCCAACCATTCGGGGAACTTCCCCAGTCATCGGGAGATTTCTCCCAACCATCGGGAGATTTCTCCCAACCATCGGGAGATTTCTCCCAACCATCGGGAGATTTCTCCCAATCATCGGGAGATTTCCCCCAGTCATTGGGGGAAACCGCCGAATGGTCGGGAAACCCCGTTTTTTGATAAAAACAGCCCGAAAATGCCAAAAACCATCACTTTTCAGGTTTCTCGACGTTTCTGATGGGCTGAACATCCTTCATGGAGGGAGCGGCTGCGCGCATTCGTGCCGAAGGCACAACCGGAAAAAGCGTCTGGATAGTTCCCGCGTTTTGAGGAAATCAATAAGCCGACCAGTTGTTGCGGATGAGCGCGCGGGATGATGGAGATAGCGGCGGCAGCCCTGGGGCTGTCTCGAAATTCAGGTCGAATGCCCAGTGACGGGTGGGAACGCCGTAGAAGGTTATGGGGTTGCCGCTCCAGGAGTTCGTCGCATAGATGCTGGGGAACATGACGACAATGGAGCCGTTGTAAGTCAGGATGGATCTGCCGCTGTGGCTTTCACTGGTGTTCCAATCCTCCAACAAGCGGAGAAAATTCTCGACGCCGCCGCTGTAATTTCCTGGGATATTGGGATTGGTCGGGACGATGCCTTCAAGTGCTGCGAAGTTGATAGTGGTGTCATCT
>Ga0302200_10001116_pt1 | contig 25654 bp, 20 predicted proteins | sample II_Bog_N3_1_FD_194585 | JGI IMG/M metagenome (GOLD analysis project Ga0302200, IMG submission 194585) | Peat permafrost microbial communities from Stordalen Mire near Abisko, Sweden - II_Bog_N3_1 | ecosystem: Environmental > Terrestrial > Soil > Wetlands > Peat | place: Sweden: Abisko... | reverse complement strand
GCTAAGGCGCTTATAAAACAAGAAAATGATATTTTGAATCGCAGCCTTGAGCCATTTCGGAAAATACTTAAAGGAAAACGTGCCTATATAAGTGGTGGTGAAGTTAGGATTATTGCAACGGCAGAAGTCGTGCAAGATCTTGGAATGGAAATTGCGGGACTCAAGGGGCATCATATTGATCAATTTGTTAAGCCGATTTTTGAATCACTGGAAAATAGTGATGATATTTATATTAATATTGCAACGCAGCATCCGTTTGAACAGGTTAATCTTGTAAGGCGTTTGAAACCGGATGTGCTGATTATTCATACAGGAGCTGGCAATATTACGGCAAAACATGGGCTTCCAGTGCTGCCGCTTTATGGACCAAGCTATAATTATCTTGGTTATTCTGGTACCTATGAAATTGCCAGACGCCTTAATCGAATTATGAAAAATAGTCAATTTAATAAAAATTTGAGTAAATACAGATCGCTGCCTTATCGAGATGAATGGTATGAAAAAGAACCCTTTGCTTATATCAAAAAATAGAATAGGCATAGATCAGCATAAACGGCAAGTTTTTTTACTGCCGTTTATGATTTTTTTTAGAAGAAAATAAGATTAAAGGTCTGGTATAAGCAAAACAAAGTAATACTATATTTTTAGTATGAAAAACATTGACAAATTAAGCTAGTCAAACTATAATTATAAACATATTAATCATATATGGTTAATTTGAAATACGAAAAGAATGTGTAATAGCAATATTAACCAGACTTTTGCTGCATTTAATGATGGTTTCTAAGATGAATTTTTTTTAGGAATTTTTTGAGCGTAAAACAAAAGATCTGCTATTTCTCTAGAACTGTTAAAGTTTAGCTGATCAAAAAATGAAGGCTAGGCATGTTGATGCATGCTTAGTTTTTCTTTATTTTTGGTAGTTATTATTAGGAGGGAATTTAATGGCTGTAAGAAAAATACAGATTGGGACAAATCCAAATTCAGCGATTTCAAAACATTTAATGGACCAGATTGTAGACGTTTTAAAAACGACCTTTCATGGTAACGTAACACTTGTTACACAGAATTTTCGTCTGGTCCAAATTGAACGCAACGAGAAAATACGACCATGTGATATGGTCACTCGCGATCAAAAACTGAATGTAGAGAAAAAGTCAGATTATACGCAAATTGGCAAAAAGATTCAAAAAGAATTTGGCGATTTAGAATATGGACAGATTGTCATTGTAATCAAAGAAGGAAAAATCATTCAAATTGAACGTACCGAAAAACATCGCTTTCAAGAGTTTACCGGATTGGATGGCGAAGGTATTTAAGGTAAGGCTATTATTTATTTTATAAAATCCAGTCCCAGCGTTTGCTGATCATGAGAATTGAAGGCAAAGGTTATAGGAATTTATTTCCTGTATCCTTTGCCTTTTTTTTGAGGAAAATAGATATTTTATAATGAGGTGAAAAACTATGCCAAAGAAAATTAATTTGGACATTGCCGAAGTGGAAAGCCGGGAACATCGACTGGGGACTATTATTGCCTGGGATGGCAAAGCAAGTGATTTGCATAGAGAGTCTGGTTATGAAAGCCGTGCCTGCGGCAAGAAGAAAGACGGCTGCCGCCTTTGTGAAGTCAAAGGTCCTTTTACGCAGGGCTCGGTTTGCAGCGAACAGATGGTAGAGTGTCAAGCTGGTAATGTCCGGGATGCAGTTTTGATTCAACATTCACCGATTGGCTGCGGGGCGGGACAGGTCCCGTATAATTCCATTTATCGAAATGGTTTAGCGATGCGTCATCATAAAGTTGAAAATATTCGTATCATCAATACAAACCTGATTGAAAGTGATATGGTTTTTGGTGCTGCGGCGAAATTGAAACAATCGATTGATGATGCTTGGGAACGCTATCAACCCAAAGCGATTTTTATTGCCACATCGTGTGCAACAGGAATTATTGGTGAAGATATGGAAAGTATTGCGCGTGAAAAAGAAGCAGAGCTTAAAATTCCCATTATTCCGATTGCCTGCGAAGGGTTTCGTTCGAAGCATTGGAGTACTGGTTTTGATGCGACGCAGCATGGTATTTTGCGACAGCTTGTGAAGCGTAATCCAAAAAAACAAGAAGATTTGGTGAATGTCATCAATCTTTGGGGTTCCGATGTATTTACACCAATGCTGGCAAATCTCAATTTGCGGGTGAATTATGTTGTTGATTTAGCTTCGGTTGATGATTTGGAACAACTTTCGGAAGCAGCGGCGACGGTTGGTTTTTGTTATACATTGTCTTCCTATATGGCGGCAGCATTAGAACAGCATTTTGGCGTACCAGAAGTAAAAGCTCCGATGCCGTACGGTTTTGCGGGTACGGATGCTTGGCTTCGTGAAATTGCTAAAGTCACACATCGCGAAGATCTGGTAGAACAATTCATTGAGGCCGAACACAAGCGTGTTGCACCACGAATTGCGGAACTTAAGCAAAAGCTCAAAGGCATCAAAGGGTATGTAGCAACTGGATCGGCCTATGCACATGGACTTATTCAGGTCCTTAGAGAACTGGACGTTGAAGTCAATGGGTCCCTTGTCTTTCATCATGACCCTGTTTATGATAGTGGCGACCCACGGGAAGATTCTTTGGGGCATTTAATTGAAAATTATGGGGATGTCGGCTCCTTTAATGTGAGTAATCGGCAACAGTATCAATTTTATGGTTTACTTAAGGAAGTGAATCCTGATTTTATCTTGATTCGTCATAATGGGTTGGCGCCGCTTGCTTCCAGAATGGGGATTCCGGCAGCACCGCTTGGCGATGAACATATTGCTATTGGTTATGATGGTATTGTAAATTTGGGTGAATCGATTTTAGATGTTTTGGCACATAAAAAATTCCATGATGATATTAAAGCACATACGAAATTACCATATAAAAAATGGTGGCTGGAACAAAAAGATCCATATCTGTTAGCGAAACATCCAGAAGTCATCAATGAGTAAGGGAGTCGGGAAATTATGGCGATAAATAAGGATAAAAATGGACAGACAAATTCTATCAATCAGGTTCGTTATGGCTGCGCACTTGGAGCCTTGCATTCCGTTACGGCGATTCCGGGAGCGATGCCGATTGCGCATTGCGGACCAGGCTGCGTTGATAAACAATATACAAGTTTAGCTTTTTATAATGGATTCCAAGGGGGCGGTTATGCTGGCGGTTCGGTTACACCGAGCGATAATCTTGGAGAAAATGAAGTTATTTTTGGCGGTGAAAAGAAATTGAGCGAATTGATTTCGGCAACGCTTAAAATTATGGAAGCGGATTTATTTGTAGTACTCAATGGCTGCATTGGCGAAATCGTGGGCGATGATGTATCTTCGGTCGTTAGTAAGTTCCAAGAAAAATATGTGCCGATTGTATACGCTGAAACAGGGGGATTTAAAGGTAATAATTTTATTGGACATGAAATTATTACTGAGGCAATCATTGAACAATATGTTGATAAATATGCAGTTGATAAAGATAAAAAAATCAAGGGATTAATTAATGTGTGGTCAGAATTGCCTTTTCAAAATACCTTTTGGCGTGGTGACTTGGTAGAACTAAAACGTGTCATTGAAGGGGCTGGGTTTCAAGTTAATATTTTATTTGGCAATGGTTCAAAAGGAATTGAAGAATGGAAAACTATACCAAATGCACAATTCAATTTGGTGGTTTCACCTTGGATGGGTTTAAGTACAGCAAAATATTTAGAAAAGAAATATAATCAGCCGTATTTGCATATTCCAGTGCTCCCAATTGGTGCTGGACAGACAGCAGAGTTTTTACGCCAAATTGTTGAATTTGCTGGTTTGGATATCACACATGTAGATGAATTCATTAAACGAGAAGAAAAAGAATATTATTATTATTTAGAGCACTTTACGGATTTTTATGCCGAATATTGGTGGGGTCTGCCCGCAACGTATGCAGTAGTGGGAGATAGCATTTATAATTTAGCAATCAATAAATTTTTGGTAAATCAGTTAGGACTTATTCCGGGGAAACAGATCATTACCGATAAAGCTCCGGAAAAATATCGTGAGGCGATTGCAAAGGAATATGCACATTTGGCGGAAGATGTAGCGACGACGGTTGAATTTGTGGAAGATGGGTATATTGTGGGAGAAATCCTAAGAAAAACAGATTTCGGTCATAAACCACCGATTATTTTTGGTACAACGTGGGAACGAGATACGGCGAAAGCTTTAAATGGAAATATTGTTGAGATTGGTTTTCCCGCATCGTATGAGGTGGTTTTGAATAAGACTTATATTGGCTATCGTGGTGCTTTGACGCTTTTGGAAAATATTTTTACAGCCGCTATCAGCAAGAGTGCTTGATAAATTAATTTGGAACACAAAAAAGACGAGTCATAATTTATTATGACTCGTCGTCTGTTTAAAAACTGGTCGGGATGACAGGATTCGAACCTGCGACCTCATCGTCCCGAACGATGCGCGCTACCAAACTGTGCTACATCCCGATTAACACACTACATATTATAGTGCGTTTGATAGAAAAAATCAAGTGATTTATACATAATTTTACAGATGCGAACATATTTCAATGGCTTTTCCGATGATTTGCATACCGGCAGTGATTTCTTGCAGACGAATGGTGGCAAAACTGATCCGAATATGTTGATCCGAGGTTTGGCGAGGGAAAAAAGGTGAGCCTTCGGTTAGCAGTACCCCGTTTTGGTGGGCGAGCTCTGTGATGCTTTTTGCTGAGATATTTGGTGGTAATGTAAACCAGATGGACAGCCCTCCGTTGGGCTTGATGAAGTGGACATCTTTCGGCAGGTATTTTGCAATAGATTGTAGGGTAAATTCAAATTGTATTTGGTAGGTTTGCTTGATTTCGGCAAGATGTTTTTGCCAGATGCCTTGTCGTAGATATAAGTCAAATGCTCTTTGGGTAAGTCCGGAGGTTGATATATCGGATAGGTGCTTTACGTTTAATAATTTGGCGGCAAAAACTTTTGGCATTGTTAAAAAAGCTAAACGGAGTCCCGGCATAAATATTTTTGAAAAGCTCTTGAGATAGATGACACGGTCGTCACGATCAAGGGCTTTGAGTGGAGCCAAGACGTTTTTGTCATACGATAAATCACTAATGTAATCATCTTCCAAAATAAAAACATTATAATATCTTGCAAGGCCCATTAGGCGGTTTCGTTTGGCGATTGAATAGGAAATCCCCGTTGGGTTTTGGATATTTGGCATAACATAAATTAATTTTGGGCGAAACTGACGGAGCTTTTTTTCGAGATCATCAATATCAATGCCATCTGACTCTAGCTTAATATCAACAATTTTGGCTCCGCATGAGCGAAAAGCATCAATGGCTCCGGGGTATGTTGGACTTTCAGTAAAAACATAGTCACCATAATTCAATAAAGCTCGGGCGACGATGTCGATACCTTGCTGGGCTCCGGATATAATCTGTACGGTATCGGGTGTTGTTTTCACGCCGCTTTTATTTAAATGGGCAGTAATGGATTCACGAAGGGGATAAAAGCCCTGACTTTCTTGATAACTGAAGGCATAACCTTGATCACGGTCGAGGACCTCAATAAGGACTTGCTTAAATTTTTCGACGGAAACAATATCTGGATTTAGCGAGATACTAGCCATATTTATCATTGCAGAGTCAAGCAGTGACAAAGTTTCGGGGTCATCGATTTTTCGATCATTGATCTCTAAGGGCTGTTCCTCATCAATGGAGGTATTTGATTCAGCGACATAACTGCCACTGCCTGAACGTGAAAAAATATAGCCGTTTTTTTCAAGTTCCTTATAGGCACTGACGACCGTTCCGGCATTAATATCTAAAAATGCGGCAAATTTTCGTACGGGCGGTAAAAGGTAACCGGGCGCAAGACGACCAAGTTTGATATATTCACAAAGCTGATTGTATAGTTGTACATAAAGTGCCTCTTTGGTATTTTTTGCTAATTGTATTGATACAAAATCAACGAAATTATTTTCCATCTTGTATGTTGCACCTCACTTTGCTAAAATAAGAGAAATTTAAGACCGATCAATTATTTTGTATCGGTACAATTTTAGTTTAACAAATGTAAAGCAAGATAACAATAGGAAAAGAGGAACAATTTTATGGGAAACAGATATGAATTAAATAAAAACTTGGCACAAATGCTTAAAGGCGGTGTCATTATGGATGTGACAAACGTACAACAGGCTAAGATTGCAGAAGCAGCTGGTGCAGTAGCTGTTATGGCACTGGAACGTGTTCCGGCCGATATCCGCAAAGAAGGCGGTGTTGCCCGTATGTCAGATCCTAAAATGATCCGTGAAATTCAGGCTGCTGTATCGATTCCGGTTATGGCAAAAGCAAGAATTGGTCATTTTGTTGAAGCACAGATATTAGAAGCACTTGGAATTGATTATATTGATGAATCAGAAGTATTGACTCCAGCGGATGATGTGAATCATATTGATAAGGCGGCCTTCAAAATTCCTTTTGTCTGCGGGGCACGTAATCTAGGTGAAGCATTGCGTCGTATTGGTGAAGGGGCGGCAATGATTCGTACGAAGGGTGAAGCCGGTACAGGCAATGTAGTGGAGGCAGTTCGTCATATGCGTACGATGGTGAATGATATGCGCCGCGTACAAGCTGCTTCACAAATGGAACTTATGACAATTGCCAAAGAATATGGCGCACCATTTGATCTGATACAATATGTGCATACAAACGGAAAACTTCCTGTTGTGAATTTTGCTGCTGGCGGGATTGCAACACCAGCGGATGCCGCACTTATGATGCAGCTTGGCGTAGATGGCGTATTTGTTGGTTCAGGCATCTTCAAATCGGGTGATCCGGAAAAACGTGCGAAGGCAATTGTTGAAGCAACAACTTATTATAATGATCCAGCTAAACTAGCCGTGATTTCGGAAGATATTGGTGAAGCGATGGTTGGTATTGAAATTGATACGCTTGCACCTCAGGAACATATGGCAAACAGGGGCTGGTAAATATGTATAAGATTGGCGTACTGGCGATTCAAGGGGCTGTGGCAGAACATATTGCCTGCCTGAATCGCTTGCCTGGTGTTAAAGGTATTGCCGTTAAGACAATGGCGGAAATCAATCAAGTTGATGGACTTATACTGCCGGGCGGAGAATCCACGGCGATGGGGAAAATCCTTGGTTATTATAATATGCTGGAATCGCTTCGTGATAAGATAGTAAATGGATTGCCAGTTTGGGGTACTTGTGCTGGTCTTATTCTGCTGGCAAAAGAAATAACAGGGCAGTCAGCACGCTATTTTTCAACAATGGACATTACTGTTCACCGTAATGGCTACGGCAGTCAGCTTGATAGTTTTGAAACAACGGTTGCATTACCGAAAATTTCTCATGAAACTATTCCGCTCGTTTTTATTCGAGCACCTTATATTGAGAAGGTTGGGGAATCTGTGGAAGTTTTAGCTGCACTACAAGGGCGTATTGTAGCAGCGACACAAAAAAATATGCTGGTGACTTCCTTTCATCCGGAACTTACAGCTGATTTAAGTTTTCATCGTTATTTTTTCGAATATTTTATCCGAAATTAGATGGGGAAATAAATATTTTTCTCGTTTTTAAGAATATTTATAGGTATAAGGCACTAGATAGGTACAATGTTTTTGTCCCTACTAGTGCCTTTTTGTTCGTGTAAAACAAAAAGAAAATTCTAACAAATTTATATTTATAAAAGAAAAAATGATTAAATGAATGAAATAAATAGAATATATAATAAAATGGTAAAATAGTATGAAATTAAGCCTGTTTTTATCTTTATTTAACCGAATATAAAGAATATTTGCTATTGAAAGAAATAAATAAATCTATATAATAAAGATATAAACAAAAACGATAAAAATAAAACACAATACATACATTATCGAACACTGTGAAACATAGTTGAGCTGCGTATTCTTAAATTTTATATAAAAGAAACATAGGGGGAGTTACACATGAAAAAGAAGTTAATCTTGAGTGCAGCCATTATAGGGGCTTTGGGTCTGTCAAACGTTGCGATGGCGGCACAAGCAAATCCATTTGCCAGTGTACCAAAAGATCATTGGGCCTATTCTGCGGTGGAAAAGTTAGTGCAGGATGGTTTGGTTGATGGTTACGGTGATAGTGATTTCCGTGGAGAAAAAGCGATTACCCGTTATGAAATGGCGGAACTCGTAGCAAAAGCAATGTCGAATGTGGATAAAGCAGATGATGCCAACAAAGCAGCGTTGGATCGCCTGTCGAAAGAATATTCCAGCGAACTCGATAATATGGGAGTTCGTCTGACGAACGTTGAAAATAAAATGTCTTCTTTTAAGTGGTTTGGTGATGCACGTATGCGTTATCAAACAAACTATAATGGAAACATTAAAGAAAACAGTGCCGATGGGAATTCCAGTCGTATTCAAGAACGGGTTCGTTTAGGGATATATGGACAAGTTGCCGATAATTTAGAAGTGAATGGTCGTTTGAAACTAGAAGATACATCTAACCAAGCGGATGGGTGGGGCAATAATCATAATGATAGCGGTCAGCATGGCACGGCAAATTTAGATGTATTTGATTTATCTTGGACTAATAAAAATTTGAATCTGATGGTTGGACGTTTACCGGTTACAATTGGACAGGGAATTATTTGGAATGACAATCAAGTGGACGGGATTTACGCAAAATACAAACTTGGTCAAGCGACCGTTTCAGCTGGCTGGGGCGATTTGACCGCTGAGAATTGGCAGAATAATTCGATGAATGCCTTTTTAGCGAATATCAGTATGCCGGTCGGTTCAAAAACTACCGTTACGGTTGGGCATTTAAAAACAGATGGTGGTGCTACGAATCAAGTTAGTTTAGAGAGAGATGATTATGGGAATGGTACATGGAAGGCACCGTATACTTTAGATCAATATGCATATGGATTTAATACCCAATTATCTAATAAAATAAACTTTTTAGTTGAAGGTGTTACGAATAGAGCCGATGATTTACCCTCCAATGCGCAAAGAAATGGCTGGTGGAGCCGCTTGACATATGGTAATCAACAGTGGAGTAAAGCTAATACTTATAATGTATATCTTGATTATGTCAGCCTGGGCAACTGGTCTGTGGATTCTACAGGATGGGGACATATTTTAAATACTGCAGGTGGTAATGGTCTGGGAGATGATGGAGAAAAAGGCTTTGGTTTAGGACTTAGTTATATGGTCGCAAATAATACAAATTTAGATGTTAATTACTATAAATTAAAGGCATATGATTCATCTTTATCTGGTTTTAGCAATTATAAAGATACTTATAATGTGTCATTGAGCTTTAGTTTCTAATTTTTCAATTTGTAAAAGGGGTGTAATGATGCGTGTAAAAAAATTGACTTCATTGATTTTATCGGGCTTACTTATGGGAACTGTTGCGGGTTATATGCCACAGGCAGAAGCCGCAATCCAGGTAAATCCTATTGAAGGTATTCGTCCTGACTTTATCAAGGGTGCAGATATATCAATGCTCAAAGAAATTGAATTAAAAAATGGTAAATTTTATGATCAGGGTGTAGAAAAAGACTGTTTGGATATTTTGCAGCAGCATGGTATTAATTGGGTTCGCTTACGTATCTGGAATAATCCAATCGTGAATGGTGTGGAAGTGGGTGGCGGTAATACAGATGAAGCGAAGGCTTTGGAACTTGCGGCAAGAGCAAAAGCAAAAGGCATGAAAGTTTTGCTTGATTTCCATTATAGTGATTTTTGGGCTGATCCAGGTAAACAAAATAAACCAGCGGCTTGGGCGAATCATAATGCAAAACAATTACAAAAAGATGTCTATGACTATACGAGTAAGGTCATGAAGGATTTTACGGCAAAAGGCATTACACCGGATATGGTACAAGTTGGAAATGAAGTAAATAATGGTATGCTGTGGCCGGAAGGGAAAACTGTATCACCGGAAGGTTATAAAAATCTTGCGGGTATGATTGGTCAAGGACTGAAGGCGGTTCGCGATAATGATCTGAATCATCAGGTTAAATTGATGGTTCATTTGGCAAATGGTGGTGATAATGCATTTTATCGTGCCTTTTTTGACACTTTAATTGTGACGAATAAAGTAAATGATTTCGATGTAATTGGCTTATCTTATTATCCATTCTGGCAGGGAAAAATAGATCAACTTGAAAATAACATGAATGATATTAGTGCCCGCTACAATAAAGATGTTGTTGTCGTAGAAACAGCACTTGGCTTTACAAATGAGAATGGTGATTTTCAGAAAAACTGTTATGGACCAGCTGAAGAAAAAGTCGGTGGCTATAAGAGCAGCGTGCAAGGACAAGCAACCGGTTTGCGCAATATTATGGATGCCGTAAACAAAGTCAATAATAAACGTGGTATGGGTATTTTTTATTGGGAACCGGACTGGATACCAACTCCGGGAGCTGGCTGGAAAAATGGCGAAGGTGATGAGTGGGACAATTTAGCGATGTTTGATTTCAAAGGGAATGCGCTGGAATCCTTAGATGTATTTAATCTCGTGTCGGCCCAAGACAATCAATCTGTGCAGGCTACGATTAAAGACTTGGAACCGACTGAAGTAATGGGAAATATAGGAAAACCAACTAAATTGCCACAGACAATCAGTGCGGTTTATACAGATGATTCCATTCACGACATTCCTGTTGCCTGGGATGTGATGGCACCGGTTTATGATGCTGTGGGAAATTATCGTGTAAGCGGCAGCGTTGCTGGCAGCGATGTTAAGGCTATAGCTAAAGTGAATGTGATTAACAAAGTAAATCTTGTCAAAAATGGTGATTTTGAAACAGGCGATTTAAGTCAATGGACAATTAAAGGCGATATAAGCGCGGTGAATACTTCCGGTTCTGCCGGTGATGCCCGCGGCAAGAGTGCTATGCACTATTGGGCTGATAAAGCTTTTTCCTTTACTGCAACACAGACTATTACTGATTTGAAAAATGGTAAATATACTTTATCGGTTTGGACACAAGGCGGCGGTGGTGAAAAAGCCGTGCAATTGTTTGCCGATCAATTTGGTAGTGCGAAAGTGACGGTACCGATTACAAACGATGGCTGGAATAAATGGCATCAATGGACAATTAAGGATATTAATGTTACAAATGGACAAATTACAATTGGTGTCGATAATCAAGCAAATGCGGGCAATTGGGGTTCCTTTGATGATATTGAGCTGTATATTCAGGAGTAGATTTAGAAATTTATGATTGATTTGCAGGTCAGGCTTTTTTATAATCGAAACATTGGAGCTGAATTATGTAAAGAGTTTTGGATGTGTATTTTTGAATTCATAGGTCATCTAAGAACAATCTTGTAAATATTTTAGGAGGCAGCTTTATGTTTAAGAAACATGTTACATTGTTTTTTTTAGGATGTTCATTTTTAGCGATGCTCGTAATTTTCAATATAGTTCCATCAATAGGATTCGCTGCAACAGCTATTGCAAAAGGGGCGGATATTGGCTGGTTGAGTCAGTTGGAGGATAGAAATGTAGAATGGCAAAATGACAATGGCATTCAAGAAGACCCTCTGCAAATTCTCAAAGATCATGGCATTGATTCCGTAAGATTACGAGTATTTGTAAATCCTCCTGCTGATTTTCGATGGACAAAAAATGATGGATCATCATGCTTGCTAGGTTATTCGGATAAAAATGGTGTTGTTTCCATGGCACAACGCGCCAAAGCAATGGGACTGAAAGTAATGATTGACTTTCATTATAGTGATCATTTTGCTGATCCAGCTTATCAAGATAAACCGAGTGCATGGGTCAATCATGATTTTAATCAATTACAGTCAGATGTATATGATCATACCTATGATGTTATGGCTGCATTGGCTAACGTTGGTGTATATCCAGAATGGGTACAGATCGGTAATGAAACTAACACGGGAATGCTATGGCCTGATGGGAGTTCAGCACACTATGATAAATGGGCTGCATTGATTAATAAGGCTTATAACGCGATCAAGACAGTGAGTCCAGCTTCCAAGACGATTATTCAATTGTCGAGTGGACCTAATAAAAATTTATATAAAGATGTTTTTGATCGACTTCAAAAAGCTGGTGCTAAATTTGATGTAGTAGGAATGTCGTATTATCCATATTGGGATGGTGTTGACTACACTAAAAATATTAATGAATTAGGTGAAAACTTAAATGATGTGGCAGCTCGTTACGGAAAAGAAGTTATGATTTGTGAGGTTGGTGGATTTGAAAATAATCCTAAAAATACGTACGATATACTCAAAGCTGCTATCGACAAAGTAAAAGCAGTTCCAAATGGAAAGGGAATTGGTGTATTTTACTGGGAACCGGAGGCTAACTCAAGTGTGCTTCCAGATAAGTATCCATTAGGTGCAACGGAGAAAGTATCTACTAAAGTCTTGAAATTCACATCGGCGTTAGATGCATTTAAATGATACTGAAATATATATAACGAATGAAAGAATGCAATTTTGCTTGCCTTTTACGGAACACTGGCTATGTTCTTTTCCACAAATTCATATACGCAAATTTTCATCCTTTATATATAAAAAAAGAACTTTTTTTATGTACCCCAATTTTCAAGTTTTAAGGTAGTAGCGCAGTCAAACATAAAGAGGGGGCTGGGGGATGGCAAACTATGTCGTTGTATTTATCGCTGGAACTTATTTGGGCGTGGTTGTGGGGATTCTTACGGTTTGCCTGTGCGTGGCAGCCAAAAAATAAATGATGTATAAATTATTGCATATATGAAGGCGATATACCAAAGCTATTGGACACTATGGAGCTAATACTTTATAGTGTCCTTTTTAATATAAATATACTTTAAACTGTTTGATTAGAACATTTTAATATAAAAGATAAAAGATAAAATGATATTAAAACGATGAAAAATAGTGAAATAATGAGTTATGTAGATATAAAATCAATTAAAAGTCTGAAACGGTAGTATAAGCTAATAAATTATCTATAATGACGGGAAAATAACATTGAAATAATCTTTATAAACGTTATAATGAATATATAAACAAAAACGATAAAAAACGATAAACAAAGAACATAATTGTATTATAAATTTTTTATAACAGAAAAGAGATGGCGCAATGTTAAAAGAAGAACGTCAAGAAATCATATTAGAAAGTTTAAACAAAGCCGATATTATTCGAGTAGCTGACTTGACACAAAAACTGGAAGCAACTGAAATGACGATACGCAGAGATTTGCAAAGCTTGGAAGAACGTGGTCTATTGATTCGAATTCATGGGGGAGCTCGCAGTAAGGAAAGTGCGAAGTTTGAGGAACTTTCTTTGAATGAAAAAAGAGGCATCAATACAGAAAATAAGATGGAAGTCGCTAAAATTGCGGCAAGCTTAGTAAACGATCATGATATTATTTACGTCGGACCAGGGACTACAGCTGAATTTTTAGCGGATTACATCAAAGCATCGAATGTCAAAGTGGTTACGAATTGTTTGAGCGTTTTTGAACGTTTTCGCGGTGATGATCGTTTTGATCTGATTTTAGTCGGTGGTCGCCTGAGAGCAAAAACAAATACTTTTGTTGGTAGTTTTGCCAATGATATGCTGGCGAAAATACGTGTGAAAATTGCTTTTATTGGGGCGAATGGTGTAGCTGGCAATGATGTCATGACCTCAAATGAAGAAGAAGGACATTGTCAAAAAATTATTATGAACAATGCCATAGAAAGATATCTTTTATGTGATTCGAGCAAAATTGAAAAAGAAGATTTCTATACGTTATATAATTTAGAAGAAATTACTGCACTGCTTACAGATTCGAAAATCGATCCAGATTTGAAACTCAAATATTCGAAGTATTGTAAGATTATGAATGCAGTTGAGGAGGAAAATTTATGAAAATATTAATTGGCTCGGATAATGACGGGTATGAATTAAAAGAACATCTTAAAGGGTATCTTGCCAGCAAAGGAATAGAAGTGGTTGATAAAACGATCGATATGGTTGATTTTGTGGATGCAGCAGCGAGAGTTGCGCAGGGAATTCTTGCCAAAGAGGCAGATCGAGGAATTTTAATTGATGCGTATGGAGCGGGTTCTTTTATGGCAGCAAATAAACATAAAGGTATCATTTGTGCAGAGGTATCTGATGAACATTCTGCCTATATGACACGAAGCCATAATAATACTTCGATTATTGCCATCGGTGCCGGTATTGTTGGTGCACAACTTGCAGAAGCGATTGTGGATTCTTATATTGGGGCAGAATATGCTGGCGGACGACATCAAATTCGTGTAGATATGCTGAATGAAATGTTATAAAAATTACAAATTAGGAGGAATTGGTATGAAGATAGCAGTTGCATGTGACCATATTGTCACGGATAGGAAAATACATGTTGTGGATTATTTGAAACAGAAAGGGTATGAAGTGATTGATTGCGGGACCTACGATCATGCCAGAACGCATTACCCTATTTATGGTAAATTAATGGCTGAAACGGTTGTATCAGGTAAAGCAGATTTAGGCATAGCAATCTGCGGAACTGGCGTAGGAATTACTACATCGGCTGATAAGGTTGTTGGTGCAAGAGCTGCCTTGGTTCGTGATCTAACAAGTGCAATTTATGCGAAAAAACACTTAAATGCAAACATTATTGGTTTAGGTGGCAGGATTACCGGAGTGGGGCTTATGGAAGAGATTTTGGATGCTTTTATTGATACAAAATTTGAACCAACCGAAAAAGACAAGAATTTAATTGCCAAAATTGATGTGATTGCCAAACGAAAAGATAACCAGTATTTAAATGCCCATTTATTTGATCCATTTATTGAAAAATGGAATCGCGGCGAATATCACGATTGATTGGAATTGCTTTAGAAACATGGGGGATGAAACTTATGACAAATGAAGAAATGGAAATGATCACAGTAGAAATTGTCGCGTATGCAGGCGATGCGAGGTCAAAATATATTGGTGCTTTAACAGCTGCGAATAATACGGATTATGAAAAAGCGGCAGCCATGATTCAGGAGGGTGATGATTTAATCACCGAAGCACATAATACGCAAACTAAATTATTACAGATGGAAGCTTCCGGAGAATCCGTACAGATTACTTTTTTGACCGTCCATGCGCAGGATCATCTTATGACTGTGATGTTACTGCGTGATCTCGTGAAAAACTTTATTCAGCTTTATAAAAAAGTAAATAAATAAAAGAAGAAGCAGGAGGGAAGCAAATGGAAAAGTTGATTGCCCTGATTGAAACAATGAAACCGTTTTTTGAAACGGTTTCCAAAAATCCGTATTTAAGAGCTATTCGGGATGGTTTTATCAGTTGTATACCAGTTGTTTTATTTTCAAGTTTATTTATCTTAGTTGCCTGTGTACCAGAAATATTTGGTTTTAAATGGCCTGATAATATCAGTGCACTGCTTTGGCAGGCTTATGGATATTCCATGGGGATCTTGGCAGTTCTCATGGTTGCTACGATTGGGAAAAGTTTGACGGATAATATCAATAATACACTGCCGAAACTCCGTCAGATCAATTCAGTATCGGTTATGATTGTTGCGATTATTTGTTTCTTGTTGTTGAGTGTTGAAAGCGTAAAAGGTGGTTTATCAACGGAATTTATGGGTACAAAAGGTTTGTTATCTGCCTTTGTTGTCGCTTTTATTGTTCCGAATATTTACAAATTTTTTGTGAAAAGAAATATTACAATTAAAATGCCGGATCAGGTACCGCATAACATTTCACAGACGTTTGCTGATCTTATTCCTTTAGCTGTATCAATTTTAGCATTTTGGGCTTTTGATATATGGTTTAAAGATGCGGCGGGTATGGTATTTAGTGCCTGGATCTTGGAAGTATTTAAACCGCTCTTTACCGCAGCGGATGGTTATACAGGTTTAGCTATTATCTATGGTGCGATGGCAATGTTCTGGTTTGTGGGGATACATGGTCCTTCAATCGTTGAACCAGCTGTAACGGCAATTTATATTGCCAATGTGGAAGCAAATTTACAACTTTATCAAGCAGGGCAGCATGCAACATTTGCTTTAACACATGGTACATCTTATTTTGTTGCCACATTAGGCGGGACTGGTGCGACATTGATGTTTACTGCAATGTGTGCCTTTATTGCAAAATCAAAACAGCTGCGTGCTGTCGGCAAAGCGTCGATTGTTCCAGTAACCTTTGCGGTCAATGAACCGATTTTGTTTGGGGCACCGATTGTACTAAATCCTGTATTATTTGTACCATTTATTTTAACCCCGATTTTAAATGTATGGTTGTTTAAATTCTTTATTGATAATTTAGGAATGAATGGATTTTTATATATCCTCCCATGGACTACTCCGGGGACAATCGGTTTGATTTTGGGGACAGGATTTGCGAAGATGTCATTCCTGCTTGCTCCACTTTTACTTATTTTAGATGCTATTGTTTATTACCCGTTCTTCAAAGCCTATGACGATGGGCTGGTTGTTAAAGAACTTGCTAATGGCGGCGAAATTGTTGAAGATGAAATTGTAAGTACACCACTGACAGCCTTAAAGGAAAATGTAATACAGGCATCGCAAGAAAAAGATCTTTCTGTTTTAGTGCTTTGTGCTAGTGGTGCGACGAGCAGCATGCTTGCAAAAGCAATTTCAAAAGGTGCAGCGAAAGAAGGTGTCCATATGGAATCCATGGCGATGGCTTATGGGCAGCATAAAGAAAATATCACGGATTTTGACTTGATTATTTTAGCACCACAGATGGCTTCGATGTATGATGAATTGAAACATGATTGTGATGCACAGCATGTAAAATCAGCCACTACTTCCGGTAAAGAATATGTGAAATTAACAAGAGATCCAGAAGCTGCTTTGAATTTTGCTTTGCGTTTGATTCAAGCCTAGAATATTTTGGATAAAAGGATGGAATGAAATATGGAACAAAAATTTGCAGAAGATTTTATCTTTGGTGGTGCAACGGCAGCCTTTCAAGTAGAAGGTGCAACTAGCGAAGATGGTAGAGGTCCTTGTTGCTGGGATGAATATTTAAAACGCCCGGGAAGCAAGTTTAATGGCGATGTAGCAAGTGATTTTTATCATAAATATAAAGATGATTTGGAATTGTCACAAAAGTTTGGTATCAATGGGATACGGGTATCAATTTCTTGGAGTCGAGTTATTCCCCAAGGTAAAGGTGCCGTGAATCAATTAGGTATCAATTTTTATGACAGGCTGATTAACGAATGTATTCAAAATAATGTAGAACCTTTTGTTACGTTGCATCATTTTGACACACCGTTAGGACTCTTTGAAGATGGAGATTGGCTCAATCGTGAAACGATCGATTATTTTGTGGCTTATGCAAAAGTGTGTTTTGAACAGTTTGGTGATCGTGTCGTTAAGTGGGCAACGTTCAATGAACCTTGGTCTATTGCACAAAATGGTTATATTATTGGTAACTTCCCGCCTAATGTTCAATATGATATACCAAAAGCAGTACAGATTATGCATAATATGATGGTAGCTCATGCGAAAGTTGTTGAGCTTTATAAGTCAATGAATTTAAAAGGCGAAATTGGTATAGTACATACATTAGAAGGAAAATGTCCGATTAGCGATAAACCAGCAGATAAAAGAGCGGCGTATCTCGATGACATGCTGGCAAATCGTTTTATGCTAGATGCTTGCTTTAAAGGGAAATATGATGCCGAAACGCTTCAGACAGTCGATGAGATTCTCACAACGAATGATGGAAGCTTTAAAGTTTACGATGGTGATATGGAAAGCCTTGCCGCCGCCGCAAAACATATTGATTTTCTCGGTATGAATTATTATTCAAGTCATTTCCTTCGAGCTTACGCTGGTGAAAGCAAAATTCATCATAATGGAACCGGTGAAAAGGGAACCAGTATTTTTGCTCTAAAAGGTATTGGGGCGAGAGTCAGCAATCCAGCCGTTGAAACTACAGATTGGGATTGGCCAATTTATCCGCAGGGGATGTATGAGATGCTTATGCGGATCAAACGAAATTATCCAAATTATAAAAAAATCTATATTGCGGAAAATGGTATGGGTTATAAAGATGATTTTGAAGATGGGAAAATTGATGATACACCACGTATCGAATATATCAAAAAGCATTTTTCTTATATTCTTAAAGCGATTGCCGATGGAGTAAATGTAAAAGGGTACTATGTATGGTCACTTATGGATGTATTGTCTTGGTCCAATGGTTATAACAAACGGTATGGATTATTTTATGTTGATTTCAATACGCAGGAACGATATCCAAAAAAAAGTGCGTATTGGTTTAAGAAAGTTACAGAAACAAAACATTTGGTGAGTGCTGATTCGGCGGAATAAGGGAGTGTCTAAGAATGTTATTATCAAGTAGAGAAATGTTATTAAAAGCACAGCGGGATGGCTATGCAGTACCCGCCTTTAATATTCATAATATGGAAACATTGCAGGTTGTAGTAGAGACCGCAGAGGCTATGGGGTCTCCAGTTATTATTGCCGGTACGCCATCTACAGTTGAAAACTATGCTGGTCCGGTTTATATAGAAGCTATGGCTCAAGCAGCAGCAGCTAAGTGTCATGTTCCGATAGCTATCCATTTGGATCATTTTGAAGATCCGGATATTATTAAGAAAAATATCTTAATTGGTTTTAAATCTTGTATGATTGATGCTTCGAAGCATGTGTTTACAGAAAATATTGCTATTGTGAAAGATATTGTAGAATATGCGCATCGTTATGATGCTGTAGTGGAAGCGGAACTTGGTGTCCTTGGTGGGCAGGAAGACAATATCAAGGTTAGTGAAAAAGATGCAATGTATACGAATCCAGTGGATGCGGTTGAGTTTGTTGCGGCTACGGGAATTGATTCTCTGGCAATTGCCATTGGTACGGCACATGGTCTATACAAAGGAGAACCAAAACTAGACTTTGATCGCCTAAAAGAGATTCGAGCCATAGTGGGTATTCCATTAGTTCTTCATGGGGCATCTGATGTGCCGGATCATTTGGTACAAAAAGCGATTTCCATGGGGATTTGTAAAGTGAATGTTGCAACCGATCTAAAAATTCCTTTTGCGAATGCGGTTAAAGCATTTTTTGTCGAAAATCCAGATGCAAGCGACCCTCGTAAGTATATGACACCAGGCAAAGTCGCTATGGAAGCTGTAGTGAGACATAAAATTACCGTTTGCGGCAGTGCCAATCGTTATTGATTATAAAGTAACAGTCAGCTAATTTCTAGGAGAATGGTTCAAAAAGCGCAAGGCTAAACGGTCTGCGCTTTTTGTTTGAAAAAATCGCAGCATAAATGGAAAGGGCGAGAAGAAAATTATGATTTTAGCAGTCAATTTAAATGCATCGGTAGATAAAAGATATGAGTTGGACGAAATCCAAACGGGCTGTGTCATGCGGGCACGTTCAGTAGAAAATACAGCCGGCGGCAAAGGAATTCATGTGGCTAATGTTGCTGCAATATTAGGCGAAGAATGTTTGGTGACAGGATTTTTAGGCGGGAAAAGCGGTGAATTCATTGAAGCTAAATTACAAGAGTGTGGTGTAAAACAGGATTTTGTCAAAATTCAAGGGGATACGCGCGAATGTTTAGCGTTCATTACAGATGATCAAGTACAAACGGAAATATTGGAACCGGGACCAGAAGTCACGGGTAAAGAACAGGAAATCTTCCTAGACAAATATAAAACTTTACTGAAAGATGCCGACTTGGTCGTTGCATCCGGCAGTTTGCCTCGCAATACAGTGCCTGATTTTTATCGTAAATTAATTGATTTAAGTCATCAAGCAGGCAGACGCTTTTTATTGGATGCTAGTGGTAAATTTTTGCAGGCAGGAATCAAGTCAATGCCGTTTTTTATCAAACCAAACCAAACGGAGGTAGAAGCCTTAACAGGACGCGACATCAAGACAACGGCTGATGCTGTGCGCGAAATCAAGCTGTTTCAAAAATCTGGTATTGCGTTCGTTGTGATTTCCTTCGGCTCAAAAGGTTCTGTAGCAGGTTATGCAAACCACTTCTATCATGTAACGTTTCCTAGGGTCAATGCCGTTAATCCAGTGGGATCAGGCGATGCTTATGTGGCTGGCGTTGCGGTTGGACTAAATCGTAATTACGAAATAAAAGAACTTTTGCAATTTGCTTCCGCGTGTGGAACAGCAAATGCAATGGAAAAAGAAAGTGGTTTTGTTAATCTGTCGACCGTAAATACCTTAAAGGAATTGGTACAGGTGCAGGAGCTATAAAAGTTTTTCATTTAAACAGTTAATAAAAACGTGAATATTATTAGACCAGCAAACTCAAGCGGACTTAAACTATCAAGGCTGTGATTCAATGTAAAAAATGGGTCAAGCTTTGATGGTTTAAGTCCTTTTTGGTGCATGCTAGCGAGAAAAATAAGCTGCTAACTGGCGTGATTAAACTATTAAAATACATGGACTTTTACCAGAGGTGAATGTATAATGAGCTTCATATAGATAAGTGCAATATAGCATTTCAATTATAGGAATTATTTTAAGGCTTTGCAGCAATGTAAAGTAGAAAAAATTGAGGAATCTGCACAATAGAAAAGATATACAAATAATGCTTCTCCTGTAAATTATCCTGAATAAATAGAAAAGTCGGATTGTTCTATTTATTTTCAAGAGATGTATAATAAATAGAATAATCTTGTGAGCATTATGCGATAAAGACGGCTAGTTATGAGCTAGTAGAATAATGTACACAAAATACAAAAGGGTGCCTGTCGGATGTTTTGCCGTTGAGGGCAGTCATATAAATTTGTTTAATTCAATTTATATGTTTTTATAAAAAATATTTTGAGTAATAAAGAAAATTATATCACTTGAAATATTAGATGTTAGGAGTGTGATATATTGTATAACCCACAGTATAATTAGGAAATGGGGATTGTTATGAGAAAAATTGTTTTATTATGTTCTACTGGTCTATCAACAAGTATTCTTGTAAAAAAGATGAAAGAAGAAGCTGAAAACTTGGGATATGAATGTGATATTGATTTTTATCCACTAGCCAGTGCTGGTTCAATGGCTAAAGATGCTGATGTTATTTTATTAGCACCGCAAGTACGCTCTAGTTTGGGTGAAGTTAAAATTAAATGCCCCAATGTTAAAGTTACAGCAATCGATGCAAAGCTGTATAGTGTACTTGATGCAGTAGGTATCTTAGACTTAGCCCAGAAAACAGTGGGGGATTATTAAACCCAGTAATAGTAGTTTAAAACAATCTAATTATTTTATGACAGAGCATACTTCAAACTAAAAACAGTGTTTGAAAAATGATTTCTTTAAGTACGTAAAATTCAACAGTTTAAAAATTTTATAATAAAAGGGGATTTTTATTATGTCTAGACAATATGTAATGGCACTTGATGCAGGTACTACAAGCAACAGAGCAATCATTTTTGATAACAATTCTAAAATTATTGGTGTATCGCAGAAAGAATTTACACAATTTTTCCCTGAAGCTGGTTGGGTTGAACATGATGCAGAAGAAATTTGGAGTACGATGCTTACTGTCATTAAAGAAGCAATTGAACAGGCTGGTATTACGGCAAGTGATCTTTCTGCTGTAGGCATTACAAATCAACGTGAAACAGCAGTTGTTTGGGATAGAAAGACAAGCCGTCCGATCTATAACGCTATTGTATGGCAGTCTCGTCAAACAGCTTCAATATGTGAAGCTTTAACGAAACGTGGTTTGACAGAAGAATTTAAAGAAAAAACAGGTCTTGTCATTGATGCATATTTCTCTGGTACAAAGGTAAAATGGATTCTAGATAAAGTGGAAGGTGCTCGCGCAAAAGCAGAAAAAGGCGAATTGGCTTTTGGTACAATTGAAACGTGGCTTATTTGGAAATTAACGGGTGGGAAAGTTCATGTTACAGATTATTCTAATGCGTCCCGTACTTTAATGTATAATATTCGTGAACTTAAATGGGATGATCAACTTTTATCTTATTTATCCGTACCAAAATCCATGCTGCCAGAAGTTCATTCTTCCAGTGAAGTTTATGGACACACATCTCCGTCTGTGTTTGGTGCTGCTGTTCCGATTGCTGGTGCTGCCGGTGACCAACAGGCTGCGTTATTTGGACAAACTTGTTTTGAACCTGGTATGGCTAAAAATACATACGGAACAGGTTGTTTTATGCTTATGAATACCGGTGATGAAATTTACTCTTCAAAAAATGGGTTGGTTACAACAATTGCATGGGGCATTGATGGCAAAGTAGAATATGCACTTGAAGGGTCTATTTTTGTTGCCGGTTCAGCAATTCAATGGTTACGTGATGGTGTCCGCATGATTGATACGGCACAAGATTCTGAATGGGTTGCTAAAAAAGTTAAAGATACAGATGGTGTATACGTTGTACCAGCATTTGTTGGTTTGGGTGCCCCATACTGGGATATGAATGCACGTGGTATGATTATTGGTATTACACGTGGAACCACCAAAGCACATATCGTTCGTGCAACTTTGGATTCAATGGCGTATCAGACAAAAGATGTTTTGAGTGCGATGGAAGCGGATTCTCATATTAAATTGGCTGCCTTAAAAGTTGATGGTGGTGCAACGGCGAACAATGTTCTTATGCAATTCCAGGCAGATCTTTTAGGCGTTCCGGTTGATCGACCGCAGATCATTGAAACAACTGCGCTGGGTGCTGCCTATCTTGCCGGTTTGGCAGTTGGCGTTTGGGCTTCGAAAGAAGATCTCAAACATAGTTGGAAACTTGATAATCGTTTTGAACCATCTATGGAACCTGAAAAAGTTACCAAACTTTATAAGGGGTGGAAAAAAGCTGTAAAACATTCTATGCATTGGTTAGATGATGAAGAATAAAGAGAAATACATTTCTTAGTCATCAATATGTAAAATATTAGCAATAAAATAGACACAAATCTCTTCGCTTTTAGTATGAGTTATTATAGTCGAAAATGAATATTATAAACGGAGAGATTTGTACTATATAAAGGTTAGGCTGATCTATGTTAGAGAAAAGCTTTAAATTGCAATCATATTATAGCAGCTATAATATGATCTACAAGAACTTATATTATTTTTAGGTTATAATAAGATGTATTTTAAATGTTTTTTTAAGGAGCAAATATAATGGAAAAAGCGACAGTACTTGTAATTGGCGGTGGTGCCACAGGAGTTGGCATATTGCGCGACTTAGCAATGCGTGGTGTTGATGTCATGCTGCTTGAAATGCGTGATATGGTACATGGAACGAGTTCTCGTTACCATGGTCTGCTGCATAGCGGAGGTCGTTATGCTGTGAAAGATGCAGATGCTGGACGTGAATGTATTGAAGAAAATACGATTTTACGTAAAATAGGCAGGCATTGTGTGGAAGCTACAGAAGGATATTTTGTTCGCTTGCCCGAAGATGATCCGGCCTATGAAAAAGAATGGGTTGAAGCTTGTAAAAAAATTAATTTGCCGACAATCCAGATCGATCCTGCGGAAGCCTGGCATTTGGAACCAAACTTAACTCATCGTGCCCAAGCTGTATATCGTGTGCCTGATGCGGCAATTGATGGATTTCGCATGGCATGGCAGAATATTGATTCCGCGAAACGATATGGCGGCAGAGTAAAAACGTATACCGAAGTTGTTAAAATTAATTCTGTAAACGGACAAGTAAGCACGGTTACCGTTCGCGATTATTTTACCAAACAACAATATGATATTGCATGTGAATTTGTTGTGAATGCAGCAGGACCGTGGGCGGGACAAGTAGCATCCTGCGCGAATATTCCGGTACATGTGCAGCCGGATCGAGGGACATTGGTTGCCTTTAATCATCGGCTAACAAGCCGTATTATTAATCGTTTACACAAATCATCCGATGGAGATATATTTGTTCCCCATGGGTCTATTACTATTTTAGGTACTACCTCAACGACCGTTAACAGTCCGAATGATACACAACCGTTGACATCCGAAATAGAATACCTGCTTGGTATTGGTGAACTTACGATTGAAAATCTTCGTGGTTTCCGTATATTACGAGCATTTTGCGGCTCACGTCCACTTTATACGGCAGATCCAAATGCAACGGGTCGCGGCGTATCCCGTGGGTTTGTCATTTTGGATCATGCCCAGGATGGACTGAAAGGCTTTGCCAGTATATGTGGTGGTAAATTTACCACCTATCGCCTGATGGCAGAACATATGTCGGACCTTGTTTGCAAACAACTCCATAATACGACTCTCTGCCGTACGGCGATTGAACCATTGGTCGAAGACACAGCGCCCGAAATTTTGACGAAGGCACGGCAATACTTTCCAGCCTATGGCGTTTCACTGGCAGCCTCAAGATTAGGTGAAGATAAGTTAAAGAACGTCATTGCCCGGATGGAAGCAGATCCCACAAAACGTGAACTTGCTTGTGAATGCGAAAATGTTACCCTGGCAGAAATAGAAGAAGTCGCAGAACTTCCGACAAGTCACACATTAGGTGATATCCGCCGACAAACAAGAATGGGTATGGGAACTTGTCAGGGGGCTTTTTGTACATTTCGTAGTATGGGACTCGTCTCACAAATTGAGACAATTCCCAAACACAATACCGTAACAGAAATGAAAGATTTTCTGCAGGCTCGTTATAAAGGTCTATCACCGGTACTTTGGGGTAGTACACTGCGAGAAATGGAATTGACGAGAGGAATATATGAAAGTGTATTCAATCTAAATGGAGCGATGTCTGATGAAGAAAAATGATGTACTTGTAATTGGTGGCGGATTATCAGGGCTGATATCGGCCATCGCTGTTGCAAAAAAAGGAAAAACCGTAACACTGCTCAGATTTGGGCTCGGTACTTTTGAAATTGGCGGTGGCCTGGTAGATCTTATGGCATATCCGAAAGATAACAGACCTTGCCGGACCCCGGCAGAAGGAATACAGCAGCTTTCACCGGATCATCCATACAGCAAACTGGGGCTACCTGTTATTGAAAAAGCAGTCGAGTTTTTTTTAAATCTCACCAAAGAAGCAGACTATGAATACGAAGGAAGCACCACTCAAGCATTGCATTGGGTTCCTACCGCTGTCGGGACCATGAAACCAACCGGACTCTATGCAAAAACATTTGCTGGTGAACTATTAAAAGATGCCAAAACAGTTTATTTGGTAGACTTTAAAGGTCTCAAAGATTATTATGCAAAAATGACAGAACAAAATCTCAAAAAACATTTGGGTGAAGAGAAAGACTATCAAATTGTTACCGTTGATCCGCATATGGAAGAAGCGATTGGTGGTCGAGATATTATGACAATGGATATCGCTCGCTGGATTGATACCAAAGAAGGGTTAGAAGAATGTACGAAGCAGCTAAAAGCTGTTATAAAACCTGGATCAGCCGTTGTGCTGCCACAGGTATTGGGAACAAGACCGGATTATGAACCCTATACATTCTTGAAAAAAGAACTGCAGTGTGACATTACCGAAACGTTATGTATTCCGCCATCCATGTCCGGAATGCGTTTATCTAAAATGCTTCATGACTGTGCCAGAAAATATGGAGTCAAAATTATCGAACAGGCGAAAGCAAC
>Ga0302200_10001112_pt1 | contig 25689 bp, 21 predicted proteins | sample II_Bog_N3_1_FD_194585 | JGI IMG/M metagenome (GOLD analysis project Ga0302200, IMG submission 194585) | Peat permafrost microbial communities from Stordalen Mire near Abisko, Sweden - II_Bog_N3_1 | ecosystem: Environmental > Terrestrial > Soil > Wetlands > Peat | place: Sweden: Abisko... | reverse complement strand
GGCCGGCGAACGTGATTGCCGGGACGACTTACACGAACACGATTACGGTGACGAACGGTGGTCCATCCACCGCGACGAACGTGGTGGTGGTGGACACATTGCCCGACGGGACGCCGGAGACGAACAGCTATCCGACCTTGCCGGCGGGCGGGAGCACGAACTTTAATGTGACTTACGTGGCCCCGGGCACCGGACCGTTGACGAACGCGGTGGTGGCGACGCCGGGGACATATGATCCGAATCTGGTGAACAACACGAATGTCTTGGTGACGGCGGTGACGTTGTCGGCGGACGTGGCGATTGGCAAGACCGGCCCGGCGGGAATGGTTTTTGGCACCAACTTTAACTACACGATTGCGGTGACGAACTTTGGGCCGTCCATCGCCTCGGGCATTTCCGTGACGGACGCGTTACCGGCGGGACTGGTCTTTGTCGGTGCCGTTCCGGCCGCCGCCAGCACCAATGCCGGCGTGGTGGTGTGGACCAATTTCACCTTGGTTGCCAATGCCACGACCAACCTGACCCTCACCGTCAGTTCGACGCTGCGCGGCAGCATCACGAACATCGCGACGGTCGGCTCGACGAACCTGGATCCGAACGTGACGAACAACACCAGCCCGCCGGCGGTGACGGCCATCACGAACATTCCGCCTGTCGCCAACCCGGACAGCTATGTCATCAGCGAGAACACGACGAACACGTTTAACGTGACGACGAACGACCAGTTGCTGACGCCGGGCGGCCATCTGACGGTGATCAGCGTGAGCCCAACCAACGGCATCGCGAGCATCCTGAACGGGACGAACGTGGTGTTCACGCCGACGAACAATTTCCTCGGCACGACGACCATTGGCTACACGGTGATTGACAACGTGGGCGGGACGAACAGCACGCTGATCACGGTGCTGGTGACCAATGTGCCGCCGATTGCGAACCCGGACAGCTACACCGTCAACAAGAACACGACGAACACATTTAACGTGACGGTGAACGACTTGGTGCAGACGCCGGGCGGCCACCTGACGGTGATTAGCGTGAGCCCGACGAACGGCACGGCGACCATCCAAAACGGGACGAACGTGGTGTTCATCCCGACGGCGAACTTTGTCGGCACGGCGACCATCGGCTACACGATTATTGACAACGTGGGCGGCACGAACAGCACGCTCGTCACGGTGCTGGTGACGAACATCGTGGCCGTCGGGGCGGACATCCAGGTGCTCCTGACCGGCCCAGCCATCGTGACCGTGGGCGACGCCTTCACCTTCACCACCACGGTGACGAACGCCGGCCCGCTGACGGCCACCAACACTTATGTGACCAACGCGCTGTCGGCGAACCTGACGGTGGCTGGCACGACGGGCGGCGGTGTGTCCAACAACGGCGTGGTGACCTGGCCGGTGCTCCCGCTGCTGGCGAACGGCCAGGCGACCAACCTGACCGTGACGGTCAAGACGACCGCCGCCAGCTCGACCACTTCGCCTACTGCGAATCCGTATAACTTCATCCTGACGAACAGCCCGCCCGCCGCCGGCACCGCGACCAACCGCGCCTCGGCCTTTGCGGCGACGCTGGACCCGAACCTGACGAACAACACCGCCTCGCTGTCCTACACGAACGCGCTGGCGCAGACGGTCATTGTGCCGGGCGTGTTCAGCGTGGTCATGGAGACGAACACTTATCCGACCAATGTCAATCCAACCTCCACCGTCATCCCCATCGGCACCGACCTGTTCATCGCCGGCACCAACGCGTTCAATCCGCAGACGCAGCTCTATGAGGAATTCGTCTCGGTGACGAACATCGGGCTGGCGCCCGTCCACGCGCTGCGGCTATCCGTCGGTGGCCTGCCCAGCCGCGTGACGCTTTACAACGGCACCGGCACCAACAACGGCGTGCCCTATGTGGAATACGACCCGCCGTATGATTCGCCGCTCAACCCGTATCCGCAGGCCGGCAACAGCGTCACGTTCACGCTGGAGTTCTTTGTGACGGACCGCCGGCCGTTCACCAACAGCCTGACGGCCACGGCCATCATTGCGCCGGTCGTCGCGCCGGTGAACAGCACCAACGGAGCCACCATCGTCCAGTCCGGCTTCAACGATGTGCGCAACCCGGCCAACCCGCGCTTCCTGGTCGAGTTCACCAGCATCCCGGGCCGGACCTACACCGTGGAATACAGCGACGACGACATGGTCACCTGGCAGCTTGCCGTGCCGTCCATTGTCGCCAGCACCACCTCCACTTTCTGGTATGACGACGGCCCGCCGGTGACGGTCACCCCGCCGCCCTATCCCAATGCCGGCCGCTTCTATCGCGTGCTGCTCAATCCCTAATTGATCATGAAGAAAAACCATCATTACCACTGGGCGGTTCCGTTGACGGGCGCACTGCTGCTGGGCGCGGGCGTTTCCGCCTTGGCGCAGCCGGCGCAATTCCCCGGCATCGAAAGCCCCTCCCTGGACACCACCAACCGCGTGACCCTGTCCCTGCGCTTCGGGCTGAACATCAGCACCAAGTTCAGCGGCGTCGGCTCGGCGGGCGGCCCCGGCCATTACTCCGACGGCTATGTGCTGACCGACTCCACCGGCAACTACCTGGGCTACACCTCGGACTGGGGCTACCGCAACGCCGGCCAATACAGCCAGCTCGGCAATGCCAACCAGCCGGCGAACTCCTTCTCCTTCCACAACCCCGTCGCCTCGGCCAAGTCCACCTCGCCCTCGCCCGGCGACAACCCCAATCTCGGCTTCGAGGTCAAGGTCAACCACCAGCTCGGCGTCAAAGAGGACTGGCACAACCTCCGCTACGGCATTGAGGGCGCGTTCAACTACATGAAGATTTCCGTGGAAAGCAACAGCGGCTACAACACCAGCGCCACCACGGAGAACTACCTTTTCGGCGGCATCCCCGGACAGATTCCCTCGCCCGGCTATCACGGCCATTACAATGGCGATCCCGGCAGCCCCGTCCTCGTGGCCAGCGGCACCGCCGGCGCGAACGTGAACGCCCTGCTCCAAACGCACGACGATTTCGACGCCAACCTCTGGGGCGGCCGGCTCGGGCCGTATATTGAATTGCCGTTTGGCAAGCAGCAGCAGTTTACCATCGCGCTGTCCGGCGGCCTCGCCCTTGGCCTCATCAACGCCAACGAATCGTGGAAGCAGACCCTCACTCTGGCCGGCGGCGGCGGCTCCAGCACCACCTCCGGCGGCGGCAACGACACCAGCCTGCTCTGGGGCTATTATGTCGGCGCGAGCGCCAACTACAAGTTCGACAAGCATTGGGGGATAGACGCCGGCGTGCAGTTTCAGGATCTCGGCACCTACGACCACAGTTTTAGCGGGCGCACCGCACAGATTGACCTGTCCCAGTCCATCTTCTTCACGGTGGGCGTGAGCTACGGCTGGTGAACCAGCTTTGAAAAACGACAACGGCCGGAACTTTTAGGTTCCGGCCGTTTTGTTTTTGGAATTAAACTGTTTGGCAGACTGTCCGGCTGATATAGCAATTAACAATAACATTGGGACATTCTGGCGATAAAAAGAAAGGGGTTGGCGGCGGTGGCGAGGTCTTTGCGCAGGCGGGTCTTGAAAGCGGCCCAGAGGTGTTCGATGGGGTTGAGGTCGGGGGAATACGCTGGTAAGAAGAGCAACTGACAACCTGCGGCCGCGACCAATCGCTGCGTGGTGGGCGACTGATGGAACCGGGCGTTGTCCAATACGATCACGCTGCCGGTCGGGAGTTCCGGCAATAACACCTGCTCAAAATAGGCGTCCACGACTTCCGTGGTGCAACTGCCTTGAAACACCAGCGGCATGACCAATTTGCCCTGCTGCGAGGCCGCGATGATACTGGTGCGTTCCCGCCGTTTACCGGCCACAGCTTGATAAATCCGCTCACCCCGGGGCGAACGGCCATATTCACGATACAGGCGGTGATCCACGCCGCATTCGTCCAGGTAAAAGACGGGCTGGCCGGCGAACTTTGCCAGTTCGCGCCGGAAGAGCCACCGTTGCACTTCGTTGCGCTCGCGATATTTTATGAGTTTTTTTTAACGTGAAGCCCAACTGCCCCAACCGCACCCAGACCGCGTGATGACTCACGCCAAAAACGGTTTGGAGTTCCTGGAGGGTGGCGTCGGGATGTTTTTTGACGTGCGCCTGGAGTTTATGGGGGTCGAGCTTGCGCCAATGTCCCCAGCTCTTTTTCGGGGCCAACGTGCCTTTTTTGGCAGCGCCCAGATACCGATAGACGGAACTTCGCGCCAAATCAAAACGCCGAGCGGCTTCAACCTTGGAGCCGCCATTTTGAATGAACTTCAGCACCCGTTCACGTAAATCCAGCGCATAAGCTTTCATGCCATGACCCTATCAGACTATGTCCCAATGTCAATATGAAATGCTATAGGCGGCAAAATCGTCATATCTCAAATCTGTTTTGGATGTTTCCGGCGAAAAGCAAAAACGATAGCTGCAATTAAAAGTCCCAAGCAGCAAATTGCTAAACAAAGTAATCCAATAATAATCGAAAAGATAAATAAAATGGCGGGCGTCATAAATCCACCAAATAAATCTTTGGGATTGCTTGGAGGAAAAAGGTGATTCAAATACGCACAAACAAGCAATCCGAAGCAGCCAACAGCTATCAATCCCAGCGGGAATAGAATCGCTAGCCTACGTGGATGCTTAAAATTCATATCGTCGTGCGTATAGGCCTAAAATCTAATTAGACCCCAGTTTTTGTGGCTTATCCGTTTTCATGAAACCGAGGCTGCGCCGGTCGCGGCCGGAAGTCCAGCCGTTTTTCCGGGGCGTGTCCGTGCTGCCGCGCGGTTTTGGATTGCGGCAGCCTTCTGCCGCCTTTCCCTGGAATGTCGCCGGCGCTGTCGCCGGGAATAAAAAGGCGGTTATGGACGGTTGAAACCGGAGATTGAGGCTAAGAACGCTCGTTTTTGACGAAAAGGGGTGCAAACCCAACGGTTGGGTTTGCGTTGTCCGGAGCCGGGTTTGTCGCAGCGGCGGCAGATATTTCACCCGCCAAGGCCGCGGTTGCTGCTCCTCCTTTGGGGGGCGCGCCCCATTTTACGGCGCGGTGAGCTGGCAGATTTTGCCGTCCTGCATGAGGCCGTAAACTTCGCCGTCGGCAGCCTTGGGAAACTTTGGCCGAAGCCAAAATCGCCGCTGGCTAATTTCCCCGCCGCACCACGCTGTCGCGCTGCGCCCAGTCGGGATTCAAATCCGGAAAATCCAGATTGTAATTCAGCCCGCGGCTCTCCGGCCGCATCAGCGCGCAGCGCACGATGAGTTCCGCCACCGTCGCGATGTTGCGCAGTTCCAGCAGGTCGGCGGTCACGATGAAATTCCAGTAATACTCCTGGATTTCCTGCTGCAAATTCGCCAGCCGCGATTGCGCGCGCTGCAGCCGCTTGTTCGTGCGCACGATGCCGACGTAATCCCACATCAGCCGCCGGATCTCGTCCCAGTTGTGCGCGACGACGACGAGTTCATCCGCGTTGGTCGCGCTGCCGGACTGCCACACCGGGATTTGTTGAATGTTGAACGTTGAATGTTGAACGTTGAATGTTTTCTCCGCCGCCCGATGCGCGCAGACGAGCGCCTCCAGCAGCGAATTGCTCGCCAGCCGGTTCGCGCCATGCAAGCCGGTGCAAGCCACTTCGCCGACGGCGAAAAGTCCGGCGATGTCCGTCTCGCCGTCCACGTTCGTCACCACGCCGCCGCACTGATAATGCGCCGCCGGCACCACGGGAATCGGCTCGCGCGTGATGTCAATGCCGTAGCGCAGGCACGTCTGGTAAATGTTCGGAAACCGCTCGATGATGAATTTCGCCGGCTTGTGCGTGATGTCCAGATGCACGCAGTCCGCGCCGGATTTTTTCATCTCGCTGTCAATCGCGCGGGCCACGATATCGCGCGGCGCGAGCGATTTCAGCGGATGCACGGCGTCCATGAATTCCCGGCCGTCGAGCGTTTTCAAGATTCCACCCTCGCCGCGAACGGCCTCGGAAATCAAAAAAGATTTCGCCTTCGGATGATACAGGCACGTCGGATGGAACTGCACGAATTCCATGTTCGCGATGCTCGCGCCCGCGCGATACGCCATCGCCACGCCGTCGCCGGTGGCGATGTCGGGATTCGTCGTGTAGAGATAAACCTTGCCGCAGCCGCCCGTCGCCAGCACTGTGACCGGCGCGGCAAACGTCCAGACGCGGTTGCCCTTTTTATCGAAAACATACGCACCGAGGCAGCGGTTCTCGCCGACGTAGCCGAGCTTCTGGCTCGTGATCAAATCAATCGCGATGTGGTTCTCAAAAATCTCGATGTTCGGCTGGCGCGAAATGGCGTCCAGCAACGCGCGCTCGATTTCGCGGCCCGTCACGTCTTTCGCGTGCAAAATCCGGCGCTTCGAGTGGCCGCCTTCCTTGCCGAGATCAAGTTCATGCGCGCCGTGCGACGCCGGAATTTCGCGCTCGGAAAATTTCATGCCCAGCTCGATCAACTCCGCGATGCGCGCCGGCCCTTCCTCGACAATCGTGCGCACGACGTTCTCTTTGCACAGCCCCGCGCCCGCCGTGAGCGTGTCGCGCACGTGCGACTCAAAGGAGTCCTCCCGGCTCGTGACCGACGCGATGCCGCCCTGCGCATAATTGGTGTTCGACTCCGCGCGGTCTTTTTTGGTGACGATGGCCACGCGCCCGCGCGGCGCGACCTTCAGCGCGAACGTAAGGCCAGCGATGCCGCTGCCGAGAATTAAAAAATCGAACTGCTTCATTTTGTTGGCCACAGAGTCACAGAGTTCGCCGAGAAAATCAAAGCTCCGTGTGCTCTGTGTCACTGTGGCTAATTACAAATTTGCATTATCAATCAACCGCGTCTTGCCGAAATAGACCGCCAGCGCCAGGTGCGTGCCGCGTTTCACCTGCGCCACCGGCTGCAAGGTTTCGGGATAAAAAAACTCGACGTAATCCAGTCGCGCCAGCGGCGCGGCGGTGATGAATGCCTGCAAATCTTTTTTCAGCCGCGCCGACGACACGGTTTTTTTCGCCACCGTCGCTTTCGCCGCCTGCAACGCGTGAAATAAAATCACCGCCTGCGCCCGCTGCTCCGCATCGAGATATTTGTTCCGCGAACTCATCGCCAGTCCGTCGCGTTCGCGCCGCGTCGGCGCGACGATGATTTGCACCGGAAAATTCAAGTCGCCCACCATGCGCTTGATGATGGCTGCTTGCTGAAAATCTTTCTGTCCGAACACGGAAACGTCCGGCAGCACGAGGTTGAACAACTTGGCCACCACCGTCGTCACGCCGCGAAAATGAACCGGTCGCGCCGCACCTTCCATCACGCGCCCCAAATTTTCCTCGACGACGTAAGTGCTGTAATTGCCTTCCGCCTTGCCCGGATACATTTCCGCGTCGCCCGGCGTGAACACGACATCGGTTTTTAATTCACGCAGCAATTTCAAATCGCGTTTCAAATCGCGCGGATATTTGGAGAGGTCTTCGGTCGGCGCGAATTGCGTCGGGTTCACGTAGATGCTGACGACCACGACGCCGTTTTTGCCAACGCGCCTTCGCGCCTCGCGCACGAGGCTCAGGTGGCCGGCGTGCAGATAGCCCATCGTCGGCACAAAGCCAATTTTCACGCCGGCGCGTTTCCATTGCAGCGCAAGTTTCTGCATGGCGGCGGCACGGGAAATAATTTGCATCCGGTTAGTTTAACTGAATTGCGTGCCAATTTCACGAAAGAAAAAAGCCGCGCCGGAATTTTCCAGCGCGGCGTTTGTTCCCCACCCTAAATTTTCAGGCTTACGCGTAAAGATGCGTGTGCTTGCTGCACGACTGGTTCGTCGGCGCGTCCGGCACGATGTCATTCGGCGTCACGATGTTGTTCGCGAGCATCCAGGCTTCGACTTCGTCGCCGCTGATGTCGGGCAGCATGTGGCCGTTGATTTCGACGCACGGGCTCATCATCTGGCCGCTCTTCTCAACCATTTCCGCGCGCTGCGCCGGGTCGTTGATGATGTCGCGATCCTCGAACGGCAAATCATATTTCTTGAGGATGGCGCGCACGCCGCCGCTCCAGCCACAGGTTGGTTTCAGGTAGGCGACAATTTTTGGCTTGTTCATAGGTTGACAATTATTGGCATTACGATGACAAGATAGTGCCATATCTAAACCAAATGGGCAAATTGTTTTAATGGCGGAAATGAGCGAAAAAAGGTTTTCCTGAGGGTTTCCTGGATTGTCACAGATTCAACCGGAAAAATCAGCGCCTCCAGGTCAGGCGGCCAGTTTTTCTTTTTCCTTTTTCCGATGCGCCATGATTTTTTGCGACGGCGCGAAGTTGGCGATGAATTCGCGGTAAAACTCCGCGAAGGTTCCGGCCGCAAGATGCGCGCGGGCGTCGGCCATCACCTTCAGATACATGTGCGAGTTGTGAACGCTCAACATCCGCAGGCCGAGGATTTCGTTCGCCTTCAGCAGATGCCGGAGATACGCGCGCGTAAAATGCTGGCACGCGAAGCAGTCGCAGTTTTCCTCGATGGGACGAAAGTCCGCCTTGTATCCGCCGCCCTTGATGCCGATGGCGCCGCGCCGCGTATAGGCCGTGCCGTTGCGCGCCACGCGCGTGGGCAGCACGCAGTCAAACATGTCCACGCCTCGCGCGATGAGTTCGAGCATTTGCGCGGGCGTGCCGAGCCCCATCGCGTAGCGCGCCTTGTGCGCGGGCAGATGCGGGACGGTCATTTCAATCGCCTGCAACATTTCCGGCTCCGGTTCGCCGACGCTCACGCCGCCGATGGCGTAACCGTCAAAATCCATCGGCACGAGCGTCTTGGCGCATTCCTCGCGCAGCGCGGGATTGTTGCCACCCTGGACAATACCAAAAACTTTTTGCCCTTCGGCGCGCGGCTGTTCGCGGCATTCGCGCGCCCAGCGGATGGTGCGCTCAACGGCAAGGCGTTGTTCCTTCGCGGGCGCGTCGTGCGGCGGACATTCGTCAAAAACCATCGCGATGTCGGAACCAAGTATGCGCTGGATTTCCATGGATTCCTTCGGGCCAATAAATAATAGCGAGCCGTCCAGGTGCGAGCGGAATTCCACGCCGTGTTCTTTCACCTTCCGAATTTTTGCGAGACTAAAAACCTGGAAGCCGCCGCTGTCGGTAAGAATCGGCTTGTGCCAGTTCATGAACTGATGCAGGCCGCCGGCGGCGCGCATGACTTCGAGGCCGGGGCGGAGGTTGAGATGGTAAGTGTTGCCGAGGATGATCTGCGTGCCCATCTCGTTGAGTTCGCGCGGGTCGAGCGCCTTGACGGTGGCCTGCGTGCCGACGGGCATATAAACCGGTGTGTCCACGACGCCGTGCGCGGTGGTCAGCTTGCCGAGACGCGCTTTGGTCGTCGGGTCGGTTTTGAGGAGTTTAAACATCGCGCGAAGGATAAATCAAAACCGGCGCGAGCGGAGATAAAATTATTTGCCGGACAATTCGGCAAACGAAACATCCACCAGCAGGTCGGCGGCGATTTTTTCCAGATCGCGTTTCAGTGCGGCGAGGTCGCAGCGTTCCGGCAGTTGCAAACGCGCGCTGGCCTTGAACAGGGTTTCGCCGGACATCGGCGCGCTGACGAGTTCGCTGAAAAATTCCTCGACGTTCACGTTCGCCCGCGCGAGCGCGCTGGTGATTTCGCGGACGATGCCCGGCCGGTCGCTGCCGACAATTTCCAGTTTCGTCTGCCGTCCCGATGTCGCGGCAACCGCCGACTGGGTTGGCTGGATGACGACGTTCAGGCCGGAAATATTTTTTAGCGCGGCGAGCAGCGCGGATTTTTTCTCCGCCGGAATTTCCACGCGCAAAATGCCCGCGAACTCGCCGCCGAGCCGGCACATCCGGCTTTCCAGCCAGTTGCCGCCGTGCTCGGCCACGACGCGCGCCACGGATTCCACGAGGCCGGTGCGATCTGCCCCGACGAGCGTTATGACCAATGGAATCGCCATAATGGTGAAGCCGGATTACGCCAGGCTGGTGATCTGCCGCCAGTCCACGCCCTGTTTGCCGGCGTAGATGGCGAAGGCCTTTTCGTTCTGGATCAGCACGGCGCGCACGACGCTCGAATCATCGGCGCGGCCGAGATCCATGATGCTCTCGGGTATGATGCCCATTTTTTTGTGCGCATAGACGAGCGCGAACACCGCCTGCGCGACGGCGACAAACGGCAGTTCCTTGTAGGCGCCCTCCATGGCGTCCTCGACGGCGTCCGCGAGAAATTCGAGCTGGTCCACGAGGTGGGGGAATTTCGGCGCGCTGATCTGCGTGAACTCCAGCTTCCACTGGGGCAACTGGCGCAAAACCTTTTCCGCGAGCGCGGGCGTGATGGCGGCGGCGCCGCTGTTGACGAATTTGGCAATCTCTGGCATGGCGGCAATCTAGTGAATGCCGCGCGCGCGTCCAAGTGAAATTGTTGAAACAAAAAACCGCCGCCGGCGAAACTGCGGCCTACAATTTGTAGAACTGCTCCCACTCCGGGCGCGGCGGCACGCCGGCGAGCAGGTCGTTGGCAACTTTGTGATTCGTGATCTGCTTCGTCGCCGGGTCGAATTCCAGCCTGGCGTTCACGCGCTGCGCGATGACGCCCAGCGCCATGGTCTGGCACAGCGGTCCGGCGATGGCGAAGGCCGAACGGCATTTCTCCTCGCCCTTGCAGGCCAGCAGGAAATTCTTCCAATGATTGGACGGGCTCTTGGGCACCGGCGGAAGTTTCGAGGCCATTTCCTGCGCCTTCGCTTCGGGAATGATTTTCAGCGTCGCGCCGTGCGAGCCGCCCTTGAAGGTCAGGCCTTCGCCGTAAATGACCTTGCCCGGTGGGTTCACTTTCGTGTCCAGCGAGCCCTTGGACGGCGGCGGGATGTTTTCATCCACCACGGGCGCGCCCAAGTCGGCGGGCAGCGGCGGCAGATTTCTCTGGCCGTCATACCAGGTCAGTTCCAACGGCGGCTGTGTGCCGTGCGCGGGAAATCGGAACGCCAGCGTCGAGGCCTGCGGAAAAATAAACGGGCTGTAGCCGGTGAGCTTCACGGCCTCGACTTCGGTCGGCAGGCCGAGCTGCAAAAATTCGTGGGCGGTGTCGAAGATGTGCGCGCCCCAGTCACCGAGCGCACCATTGCCGAAATCAAACCACGAGCGCCAGTCGCCGTTCGTGTAGCCTTTGTTGTATTGGTGGAATTGCGCCGTCGCGAGCCAGCAGTCCCAGTCGAGCGATGCGGGCACGGGCTGTGCCGGCAGCAGGCCTGAAACCTTCATGCCATGCCAGCGCCGGACGCCGTTCATGTAGGCGGTGATCCTAGTGACGTTTTTTATGACGCCGGCGTCCACCCACGCCTTGAACTGAAAATAGTTCGCCTCGGAATGCCCCTGATTGCCCATCTGCGCGGCGACGTTGTATTTCTTTTCCGCCGCCATCATCAGCGCGACCTGCCGGAAGCTGTGACCCATCGGCTTTTCACAATAGACGTGCTTGCCCAGCGACATCGCCAGCATCGCGATGGGAAAATGCGAAAAATCGGGAACCGCCACGCTCACCGCCTCGATGTCCTTGCCCATCTTATCAAACATCTGCCGGAAATCCTGGAAGCGCGGCACGTCGGGAAACATTTTCAGGATCGCCTGCGTATGCGGCGCGCCCATGTCGGTGTCGCACAGCGCCACGATGTTGGCGAGACCGGTGGCATAAAGCGCCTTCACGTCGTCCGCGCCGCGATTGCCGATGCCGACGCACGCGAGGTTGACCTTATTCGTCGTCGAAGCGCCGAGCACCAGTCGCGGAACGAACATCGAAGCCGCACCTGTCGCCAGAACGCCTTTCAGAAATGACCGGCGGCGCATTTGTGCCACGGCGGGTTTTTGTATTTGATTTGATTTCATGTTGCCAAAATTTTTGGAGAATTTAGTTGGCCGGTAGTTCGCGGATTTTCACGTTGCGGAAGGAAGCTTCGCTGCCGTGTTCCTGCAACAAAATGTGGCCGTCCGCCCATTCGCCGAAACCGGGGATGTCCTTGAATTTGCTTTTGGCCACCGCGTCGCGGAATTCCGGCGAGCCGCGCTCGAACTCCACCGTCTTCGCGCCGTTCAGCCAGAACTCGACGTGTTTGCCCTGCGACAAAATGCGCGCGTGGTTCCATTCGCCGACGGGCAGAACTTTTTTGTCCTTCGGCGCAGGAATCAAATCGTAAAGCGAGCCGATGGTGCGGTCGCCATTGATTCCGCGTTTGGCGTCGGGATGTTTGGCATCATCCAGAATTTGAAACTCCATGCCGATGGCCGAGCCTTTGGCCGTCGGCTTGCCGGTGACCTTGTCAACCGGCGAAATGTCCGGCTGCACAAATATTTTGATGCCGCTGTTGCAGCCCGGCGAGCATTTGAAATCGGCGACCAAATCAAAATTCGCGTAGCGCTTCTTCGTAATGATGTCGCCGCCGGATTGCGCCTCGGCTTCGCCGTTGGTCCAGCCGGCGTCCACCGTCAGCACGCCGTCGTGAATCGTCCAGCCTTCTTTCGGAAATGCCTCCGACTTGGCGCTGCGCCAACCGTCGGTGTTTTTGCCGTTCCACAAAAGTTTCCAGCCGCCGGCCTTTTCCTGCGCGGTCAAGGCGTTGAGTGCGGCACCGGCTTTTTTTTCGTCCGCGACAATTTTTTTCAAGGGAACATAGCGCGGATTCGTGTAAGCGCCGGGCGCGGCGGTCGCAAGATTGGGTGTGACGTCCGCCGAAACTTCGCCGAGCGCCCACTTGATGCCACCGACGAGAATTTGCTGGAAGGTTGGGTTCGTCCAGACATCTTCGCGGTGGCCGAGCGCGGTATACCAGACGCGGCCCTTGCCTTCCATGCGCGCCCAGGTGTTCGGATACGCCGGACGTTCATACATCGGACCTTTCATGTGTGGCGCATCAATCACCGTCAACGCGTGGTCATCCGGCGCAAAATCTTTCAGCGAATACCATTCTTCTTGAAACGCGAAGCTGTCGCCGACGCTTTCAAAGCCGGGGAATTTCGGATCAATCACCCGGTTCGTCGCGACCTGCTGCGCGCCGTGGATGATGAATTCGCCGCCGATGAAACACGCATACGGATCGGCATTCGTGCCGTGGTTCGCGTAGCGATCCGGGCCTTTCTGCGATTCATTGGCGGTGTGAAACGTGTCGGTGGCCGCGTGCGTGCCGATAAAACCTTTGCCGCCACGCACAAAATCAAACAGCGCCTGTTTGCCGGCGGGCGTCATTGGCGGCTGCTGGTCGGTGCCTTCGCTGCACAGGTCGCCGGTGGTGTAGAAAAACACCGCGTCGAACTGGGCGAGATATTCCGGGCTGAACTTCGAGCCATCCTTGGAGAAGGTGAATTCCCAACCGTTCTTTGCGCCGAGGTCGAGCAGGATTTTTTCCGCAAAACTCGGCCGGCCGTTTTTCCACGAGATGACCGAATGTTCAAAGCCGCTGGATTTGGTAAAGAATAAAATTTTCTTAGGTGCCGCCGAGGCGGTGAGCGCGGCGGCGAGAAACACCAGAGCGACAGTGGAAACGAGTGGGCGGAATGGGGATGCTTTCATTAGTTGTGGAATTGGACGGATTATCGATGGAACCGGTTACGAGACAATCTTTCTTTGATTTTAAAAAAACAGTATTTCATCTGCGCGCCATCTGTGGCTAAATCTGATGACAAACAATGCAAGATCTGATTGCCAAAGCCGCGACGTTGCTTGAAGCGTTGCCTTACATCCAGAAATTCAGCGGCGAAACCTTTGTCGTGAAATACGGCGGCAGTTTCATGGACTCGCCCGATGCCAGCATCCGCAACGGCGTCGCGCGCGACATCGTGTTTCTGGAAGCGGTGGAAATCAACCCCGTCGTTGTCCACGGCGGCGGCAAGGCCATCACCCGCGCCATGGAAAAGGCCGGGTTGAAGGCGAATTTCATCCAAGGCCAGCGCGTCACCGACGAGGCCACGGTGCAAATCGTGGACGACGTGCTCTCCCGCGAGATCAATCCCGAAGTGGTCAAGACCATCAACGCACTCGGTGGCCGGGCCGTGGGTTTCGCCGGGCCGGACATTTTCAAATGCAAAAAACTTTACCTCGACGACAAGGAGAATCCGGGCAAGAAAATTGATATCGGCTTTGTTGGCGAAGTCATCGAGGTCAATGTCCAGCCATTGAAGGAATCCATGTGGTGCGGCTTCACGCCGGTCATCAGCCCGACCGCGCGCGGCGAAGACGGCAAGATTTACAACTGTAATGCCGATGTCGCCGCCGCCATGTGCGCCATCGCGCTCAACGCCAAACGGCTTGTATTTATGAGCGACGTGCCCGGTTTGATGCGCGATCCCAAAGATGTTTCCACCGTCATTGCGCATTTGCAGACCGGCGAAGTGCCTGGTCTCAAAGCCGCCGGTATTGTGGACAAGGGCATGATTCCGAAAGTGGACAGCGCGGTCGCCGCCATCAAATCCGGCGTGGAAAAAGTGTCCTTCGTGGATGGGCGCACACCGCATTCCGTCATGCTTGAAATCTTCACCGACAAAGGCGTCGGCACCGAAGTCGTTTTGTGATTGAGTCCTGACGCCATTGCGATTTAATCCGCACCGATGAAAGAAATTGTTCCAACGCCGCCGGCAATTGTGCGCAACGACTACGAGAGCATCCGCGAGCTGTTCACGAAAAATGTTGTGCCCAGCTACGGACGTTTTGAACTCATCTTGAGCCACGGCGCGGGCAGCTATGTTTTCGATGTCGCCGGCAAGCGTTACCTTGATCTCGGCAGCGGCATTGCCGTGTGCTGTCTTGGCCACGCACATCCGGCCATCACCGAGGCGCTCGTCGAGCAGTCGAAAAAGCTGATCCATGTTTCCAATCTCTATTTCACCGAACCGCAAGGCCGGCTCGCCGCCGAACTCGTCAAGCGCATCGGCGACGGCAAAGTTTTCTTTTGCAACAGTGGCGCCGAGGCGAATGAAGGTCTGTTCAAGCTCGCGCGGAAATTCGGCCACGACGAAGGCCGGTTTGAAATTTTGACGGCGACGAATTCTTTCCATGGTCGGACGCTCGCGGGCATTGCCGCCACCGGCCAGGACAAGGTCAAAAAAGGTTTCGAGCCGGCCGTGCCCGGCTTCCGGCACATTCCGTTCAACGATTTGGAAGCGGCGCGCAATGCGATTTCGCCCGCCACAGTCGCCATTCTCATCGAAGGTGTGCAAGGCGAAGGCGGTGTCACGCCCGCCACGCCGGAATATCTGCTCGGTCTGCGGCAATTGTGCGACGAAAAGAAAATGCTGCTGCTCATGGACGGCGTCCAGTGCGGTCATTACCGGACAGGAAAATTCCAGAGCTTTCAGAAAATTCTCGAAGGCGTTCCGGGCGATGAAAAGTTTCTGCCCGACGGCCTTTCCATGGCGAAGTCGCTCGGTGGCGGCTTTCCCATTGGCGCGTTTTGGGTGCGCGCGCCGTATGCGGATTTGCTGAGTGCCGGCACGCACGGCACGACTTACGGCGGCACGCCGCTCGCTTGTGCCGTCGCGTTGAAAATCCTCGAAATCATCGAGCAGGAAAAACTCGCCGACCAGGCGCAAAAGCTTGGCGGCTGGCTGAAATCTGAAATTGAGCGGCTGGCGAAAGAATATCCAACCGTCGTGAAATCTGCGCGCGGCATGGGCTTCATGCTCGGCCTTGAGCTGTGCGAGAAAATTCCCGCGTTTGCCGCCAGCGACAAGACGCCGGCTCTGCAGTTCGTGAACCGCCTGCACGCCGCCGGCGTGTTGACCGTGCCGGCGGGAAACCAGATCGTCCGGCTGCTGCCGCCGCTGAACCTCAAGCCACAAGAAGCTGGCGAAGGCATTCACCTCATCGAGGAAGTCGTCAAATCGCTCGTGTGAACGCCGCCGCGCTCAAGCATCTGGCCGCCGTGGATCCGGTGATGAAAAAGCTCATCGCCGAAGTTGGTCCGTGCCGGCTCGATCACGAGCCGTGGCGCTCGCCGTTTCAATCGCTCGTGCAGGCGGTCGCGCACCAGCAGCTTCATGCCACGGCGGCGGGCAACATTCTTGGACGGTTCAAAAAACTTTTTCCCAAACGCCGGTTTCCGAAGCCGGAAGATTTGGCGGACGTCACGGACGAACAGATTCGCGCCTGTGGTTTTTCCTTTTCCAAAATCGCGGCCATCCGCGACATCGCGGCGAAGACTTTGGACGGGACGATTCCATCGTCACGGCAAATTGAAAAGCTCACCGACGAGGAAATCATCGCTCGCCTGACTGCGGCGCGCGGTGTCGGGCGCTGGACGGTGGAGATGCTGCTGATTTTTCAACTCGGCCGCACCGACGTGCTGCCCGTGGATGACTTTGGCGTGCGCAACGGCTTTCGGATTGCCTACAACAAGCGCGCAATGCCCAAGCCGAAGGCGCTGCTGGCGTTCGGCAAAAAATGGCGGCCGCATGGCACCACGGCGGCGTGGTATCTCTGGCGCGCGGCGGATGCGGCCAAACGCCAGGCCAAACCCGTCAAGAAAAAGAAGTGACGGCGCAACGCCGTTCGGTTATAAAATTTTCTTTGGTTGGAAATCTCCCAAAACTGTTAAGACATGAAACATCTGTTGTCATTGGAAAAATTGCCGCGCACGGACATTGAAACCATCCTGCGCGACGCCACCGCGTTCAAGCGCCAGCGCGGCGCGCACCCGGCGCAGCCGCTCGCCGGCCAGACGTGGGCGCTGATTTTTTCCAAGTCATCCACGCGCACGCGGGTTTCCTTCGAGACCGGCATCCGCGAACTCGGCGCGGGCGTGATGTTTCTCAACGCGAACGACATTCAGCTCGGCCGCGGTGAACCCATCCGCGACACCGCGCGCGTGCTCGGCCGCATGATTCATGGCGCCGTCATCCGCACCTACGCGCAGAGCGACGTGGAGGAGTTTGCCGAATTTTCCAAGATTCCTACCATCAATGCGCTGACCGACGATGAGCATCCGTGCCAGATTCTCACCGACATTTTCACGTTTGAAGAAACGCACGGGCCGATTGCCGGCAAAGTCGTCACGTTCGTGGGCGACGGCGCGTGCAACGTCCCCGTCTCGTGGATTTTTGCGGCCGCCAAGCTCGGGTTCGAACTCCGCATCGCCGCGCCGAAAGCGTTTCAACCGTCGGCGGAAATCCTGAAGCGCGCGGGTGGCAAAATCATCATCACGGACGACCTCAACGCCGGCGCCCGCGGTGCCGACCTGCTTTACACCGACGTCTGGGTTTCGATGGGCAAGGAGTCTGAGGCTGCCGAACGCATCAAAGTTTTGGGCGGCTACCAGATCAATGCGGCGCTCGTGAAGCTGGCCAAGCCCGGCGCGCTGGTGATGCACTGTCTCCCGGCCTATCGCGGCAAGGAGATTGACGCGGAAACCTTCGAAGCCCACGCGGACACCATCTTCACGCAGGCGGAAAACCGGCTCCACGTGCAGAAAGCCATCCTGAACTGGGCGGTTTCCTGATTTGCCACCGAGGCACAGAGGCGCAGAGAAAATTACTCCTGCTCAAATTCCGGTTCGTCGTCCTGGAGGCCGCGACGGCTGGGGCCGGTGGCGTATTGGCGCAGATATTTCACGGCCACGCGCAAATCCTTCGGCCATTCGCTTTTGATGACCAGGGGTTCGCCGGTGACGGGATGCGGCAGGGACAGTTCCTCCGCGTGCAGGGCGGCGCGGGAAATCAGCGGGCGTTCTTCGCGGCCCGGTTTCAGGCGGAAATCCCGTTTCAGCCGCGAGAGCCACAGTTTTTTGCCGCCGTAAAGTTCATCCGCCACCACCGGAAAACCAGCGTGCTTGAGGTGGACGCGGATCTGGTGCGTGCGGTCGGTCAGCGGCGCGGCGCGCAGCAGCGTCCAGTCGGAAAACTGTTCGAGCACCGCAAATTCCGTGCGCGATTTTTTGCCTTCGAGCGGGTTCACGCACATCTGGCCGGGCTTGACCGGATGCGGCGCGAGCTTGGCGTCCACCTCGAAATGATTCTCCGGCGGCCGGCCCCACGCGAGCACGACGTATTTGCGCAGCGGCTTTTCCGCGCCGAAAAAATCCGCGAGGGTGATGAATGCCGGTTTGGTTTTCGCCAGCAGGATGACGCCGCTGGTTTCAAAATCGAGCCGGTGGGCGTTGCTCAAGTAAGTAAGATGGCGTTCGCGCGCCCACGGTTTGCCGGCGCCCAGGCCGTCGAGCAGGAGCTGCATCAGGCTGGGCCGGTTTTCGTCATGGCGGTCGGGCGAAACCAGCAGGCCGGCGGGCTTGTCGAGCGCGAGCAGGTGCTCGTCCTCAAACAGGACGGGGATTTCCCAAAATTCCTTCGTCGCCGGCGACGACAGTTTGATGGCGGCGTTCACGGCGATGGCGCCGCGCCGGCCGCCGCCTGCTTCTGGAAGAACGGCGTGTTGCGCAGTTCGCGGTTGGCCTCGCCTTGCAGCCAGAGGTTGAACGCCTCGCTCTGCCGCGCGCGGCGGACCCGCGCGAGGAAGTCCGGCATGGCCGTGGTTTTCTCCGCCGCGTCAATCGGCAGCAGCTGCGAAACGAACAGGACAAAGCCGCCGTCGGCGGTGGGCTGGAAATTGCCGACGTGGCCGGGCGGCGTGGTGAACGCCACCTGCTTGACCGCCCGCAGGTCGGCGCGTTCGCCGAGTTCGGGCAGCTCCTGCGTGCTCAACGAAAACGGCGGCAGCACCAGCGGCACATAGCCGGCGGCGGCGGCGGACTTTGCAAAGGAGCCGCCGGTGGCCATCTGCACGATGGCGTGATAATAAAAATTCGTCCCCGCCGACTGCGCGAGCGCCACGGCCGCGCGCTCCTGAAAATCCTGCGTCACGCGGCTGCGAATCTGTTCCAGCGACGGAATCTCGCTCGGCAACTGGGCGGCGAGCGCCATGACATAGATGCCGTCGGTGGCGGGCACCGGCCCGGCGAACGGCTGATCCGCGCTCAATTGGAACGCCGCCTTGGTGAAGGCCGGCGGCGCGGTGAATTCTTCCGGCCCGTAATTGGCCGAGAACGGCGCGGTGACGGGCGCGGCCAGGCCCTTTTGCTTGGCGTAGGCGGCGAGATTTTCCGGCTTGGGCGGATCAACGGCGAAGACCGCCGTGGCGAATTCATTTGCCGCCTGCCGCGCGTCACCGGTGGCGCGCTGGCGGATGAGGATTTCGCGGATCTTGGCCTTGGCCTCGTCCGGCTTGAGATCCGGAAACTGGCTCGTCCCGTATTGGCTGTAAACCGAATCAACGTAGGTATCGAAGTTGTTGGTCTTGTTCAGCTCCGCTTTGGCCTGCGCGAAATAGTTCGTGACGTTGAAGAAAACGTAGCTCACCTGCACGCGGTCCGGCTGGCGGTAGGCGGCCAGGTAGTTCGTGTAAAACTGTCCGACGGCAGCTGGCGTGACCGTGACCTGCGCGAGATAGTTCGATGCGGCGAAGAACACCGCCTGCGCGGAGACCTGCTGATTTTCGCGGTCGTAAAGCTGGCCGGCCTCCTGCGGCGTGACCAGCGCGCCGGACAGGCCGAGCACCTGGATCATCTGCTGCACGACCAGCTCGTCCCGGAGAAAATTTTCCAGGTCCGCCACGCCCAAACCTTCCGGCGCCAAAACCTGTTCGGCAAACTTGTCCATCGCGACCGGCTGGCCGTTGCGGCCGAGCGAGCGGAGAAAATCGCTGGCGGCGGCGACCAGCGCGTCCTCGCCGACGTGGATGCCGAGCTGCTTGGCCTTCTCGCCCAGCAGCAGGCGGATGTAAATGCCCTGCTCGGTTTCATCGCGGCTGACGCTGGCGATCTTGTCCGGCCACTGGCCGTTGCGCATCCAGTAATACAGGTAGTATTCCGCCTGCGCCTTCTGGAAATCCTGCGCTGTGATGGTGCGGCCATAGATCACGCCGAAATCGCCGGCCCGCCCGCCGCCGCCGTTGCGCGCCGGGCCGGAGCCCATGAAAACCACAAAGGAAATAATCGTGAGGCCGGCGATGACCCACCACAGCCAGCTCGAATGTTTGCGAATTGATCCAATCATAGTGAAAAAAAGTGAACGCGAAGCCTAGCTTGCGCGAACGCACAACGCAAACGTAAAAGCAGGTTCAATGCGGATTACTTCAGCCACCGTGCCACGTCCATCGCCGCGTAGGTAATTAAAATGTCCGCGCCGGCGCGGCGCATGGCCAGCAGGCTTTCCAGCGTCACCGCGCGCTCGTCAATCCAGCCGTTCGCGGCGGCGGCCTTGATCATCGCGTGTTCGCCGCTCACGGCGTAGGCGGCGGTGGGCAGGCCGAATTCTTGTTTTACACGGTGGATGATGTCCAAATACGCCAGCGCCGGCTTGACCATCACCATGTCCGCGCCTTCCTGAATATCCAGCGCGACTTCGCGCAACGCCTCGTTGCCGTTCGCGGCGTCCATCTGATAGCTGCGGCGGTCGCCGAAGCTCGGCGCAGATTCCGCCACCTCGCGGAATGGCCCATAAAATGCCGACGCGAACTTCGCCGCGTAGCTCATGATTGGCGTGTCAAAAAATCCTTCGTTGTCCAGCTCCGCGCGGATGGCGCGGACGCGGCCGTCCATCATGTCGCTCGGCGCGACGATGTCCGCGCCGGCCTCGGCGTGGCTGGCGGCGGTGCGCGCGAGCAGCGCGAGCGACGGGTCGTTCAAAATTTTTCCGCCATGGACGATGCCGCAATGGCCGTGCTCCATATATTCGCACAAACAAACGTCGGTGATGACGAGCAGCGACGGCAGTTCTTTTTTCAACAGCCGCGTGACCTGCTGGACAATGCCATTCTTCGCGTAAGCGCCGCTGGCCTTCGCGTCTTTCTTGTCGGGAATGCCGAAGAGCAGGACGGCGGGGATGCCGAGCGCGTGCGCCGCTGCGGCCTCGCGCACAATCTCATCCGGCGACAACTGGAACACGCCGGGCATGGCGTTGACGGGGCGGCGCAATTTCTTACCGCTGCGCGCGAACAGCGGCAGGACGAGCGACGAGACGTTCAACGACGTTTCCGCGACGAGGCGGCGCAGCGCGGGCGACGTGCGCAGCCGGCGCGGGCGGACGACTGGAAATCCGGGCGAATTCATGGCCGCAGTCTAGGTTCTGCGCGGCGCGGGCAAAAGCGGAAAGTTTTGCTGCCACGGACGGCCACCGCCCGATGGTTTTTCCTTTTGAAACCGGGCGCACACACCGGCGGAAGAATCCAAGGCCGCTGACGGCAGGCAAAGTTCCCGCTGACAAATTTAGCGCCGATGGGTTCCGGCTTGCGCCAAACGCTTTTCTCTGCTCAAATTCAGCGGCGCGCGCGATGCAAAACCAACCACAAAATTATCCCAAACATTACTGCGGAGTCTTCGGCATTTTCGGCCACCCGAACGCCGCCGAGCTCGCCTACTTCGGACTTTACGCCCTGCAACATCGCGGGCAGGAGAGCGCCGGCATCGTCAGTTGCCACGAAGGGAAATTTTACAAGCACCACGGCATGGGGCTCGTGCCGCAAATCTTCAACGACCCGAAAATCCTCCATGAGCTCGTCGGCGACCGCGCCATCGGCCACACGCGCTATTCGACCACCGGCTCGTCCAATCTCCGCAACGCCCAGCCGCTCACCGTGGATTGCGCGCGCGGCCAGATCGCCGTCGCCCACAACGGCAACCTGACCAACGCCGCCAAGCTCCGCGATGAGCTGGAAAACCGCGGCCTCGTCTTTCAGACCTCGGTGGACAGCGAAATCATCATCATGATGCTGGCGCAGCCGGAATTGGGCGGCGTGGCCAACTCGCTTGTGCAGACGCTGCGCCGCATCGAGGGCGCGTATTCCTTGGTCATCATGACGGAGAAGGAATTGATCGGCGCGCGCGACCCGCATGGTTTCCGGCCGCTCTCCATCGGCAAGACGGCGGAAGGCGCGTATGTGCTGTCCAGCGAGACGACGGCATTTGATTTAATTCACGCGCAATTCATCCGCGACGTTGCGCCCGGCGAAATCGTCATCATCAACGACAAGGGGCTGACCAGCATCCAGGCGTGGCCGGAACACCAGAAGCGCGCGTTCTGCGTCTTTGAATACGTCTATTTCGCCCGGCCCGACAGCGTCCTCAACGGCCACAGCGTCTATGAAGTCCGCAAGGCCATGGGCCGCCAGCTCGCCCGCGAACACAACGTCAAGGCCGACCTCGTCATTCCCGTGCCGGACAGCGGCGTGTGCGCGGCGATGGGCTATTCCGAGGAATCCGGCATTCCCTACGAGATGGCTTTCATCCGCAACCATTATGTCGGGCGCAGTTTTCTCCAGCCCACGCAGCTCATCCGCGATTTCAACGTGCGCGTGAAGCTCAACCTCATTGAGTCGCTCGTGAAGGATAAAAGCGTCATCATCGTGGACGATTCCATCGTGCGCGGGACGACGTGCCGTTCGCGTGTCAAGACGCTCAAGGAGGCCGGCGCGCGCGAAGTTCATGTGGCCGTGAGCTGCCCGCCGCACCAGTATCCGTGCGTGTATGGCATAGATTTTCCCGACCGCAGCAAGCTGATGGCCGCGAACAACACCGTGGACGAGATTCGCAAATACCTGAACGCCGACTCCCTGCATTATCTCTCGCAAGCGGGGATGGTGGCCGCCACCGGCCAGGCGAAGGAAGCGTTCTGCATGGCCTGTTACGACGGCAAATATCCCGTGGCCTACGACCAACTGCTGGACAAGCACATCATCGAGCGCCGCCGCAAACTGACGCAGACCCTCGGCGAAGCCGCCGCTAAAGAAGACGAGCAGGGCAAGCTGCTGAAGGTTTGATTTTCCATGAGCTTCACGCCCGCCCAGCTTGCCGCGTTCATTGACCACACGCTGCTCAAGCCCGACGCCAGCGCCGCGCAGATCGAACAGCTTTGCGCCGAGGCGCGCGAGCACGGCTTTTTCGCCGTCTGCGTCAACGGCGCGTGGGTCGCCGCCGCGCGGCATTTCCTCGACGGCTCGGACGTGAAGGTCGTCAGCGTCGTCGGCTTCCCGCTCGGCGCGATGGCGGCGGACGTGAAACGCTTCGAGACCGAGGTGGCCGTTGACGATGGCGCGCACGAGATTGACGTGGTGCTGAACGTCGCGCGGCTCAAGGCCGGCGATGACAAATATGTTTTCCGCGAAATCGTGGACGTGGTGGAGGCCGCCGACGAGCGCCCGGTGAAAGTGATTTTGGAAACCTGCCTGCTGACCGACAAAGAAAAAGTCCGCGCGTGCCGGCTCGTCGTGGACAGTGGCGCGCAGTTTGTGAAGACGTCCACCGGCTTCAGCACCGCCGGCGCGACGGTGGCCGACGTGCAGCTCCTGCGTGAAACCGTCGGCGCGAAGTTTGGCGTGAAAGCCTCCGGCGGCATCCGCGAGGCGCAGACCGCGCTGGCCATGATTGCGGCGGGCGCGACGCGGCTGGGAACTTCCAGCGGCCTCGCGATTGTTACCGGCAACGGCACAAAGTAGAAAACCGCATTCAACGACTCAAACGCTTTCGCCGCGTCGGCACGCGTTACGAAAAACGCCATTGGTTTTCCCGGAGCTTCGTTCCACTCGCCGCCATCCTTGACCGGCTCAAATCACCATTTTAAAACGTCGCCTCACGGCGCGGTGAGCTGAAAGATTTTGCCGTCCTGCATCAGGGCGTAAACTTCGCCGTCGGCGTCCTCGGCAAAGCTGCAAATGTTGTCCGGCTGCTGGAGGAGCTTGCCGTGCGCAGTGACTTTGCCAGCGGTGCGGTCATAGCGGAAACCCCAGAGGGTGCCGAGATTGTAATCGCCGTAAATGTAGATGCCGTCGAGCGCAGGAAAGCTCTTGCCGCGATAGACGTAGCCGCCGATGACGCACAGCCCGATGCTGTGGTCAGGAAACAAGCCGCTGGCCCGGAGGTTTTCGCGGTGGGTGTATTCCATGACGGGCTCGATATATTTCGCGCCGGGCGGGCCGGGCTTGAAATGGTGCGCGCCTTCGCGGACGTTCCAGCCGTAGTTGCCGCCCTTCACGCCGAGATCCACTTCCTCCCACAAGTCCTGCCCGACATCGCCAATCCACAGGTCGCCGGTCTGGCGGTCAAAGCTGTAGCGCCACGGGTTGCGCAGGCCGAGGGCGTAAATTTCCTTGCGCGCGCCGCGTTCGCCCATGTTGGGCTCGTGCACAAACGGGTTGTCGCGCGGGATGCCGTATTCGAGGCGGCGGTTGCGGTCGCCAAAGGCGTTGGCGGTCTTGGTATTCACATCAATGCGGAGCAGCTTGGCGAGCAGCGTGGCGACGTTCTGACCGCTGTTGAACGGGTCGTCCGCCGCGCCGCCGTCGCCGAGGCCGAGATAGAGATAGCCATCGGGCCCGAAGCAAAGTTCGCCGCCCTTGTGGTTGCCGAAGGGCTGCTGAACCTGGAACAGGATGCGCTCGGAGGCCAGGTCGGCCGCGTCGGCGTTGGTGGCGGAGACCTTTAATTCGCTGATGACGCTGCGGTAGGGGAAGTTCAGCGGCTGCGTGTGCTGGCCGTCGGGATTCTTCTGGTTGTAATAGACGTAGAAGAGATGGTTCGTGGCGAAGCCGGGATGGAAGGCGAGGCTCAACAGGCCGTCCTCGTTATCAAAGTTCGGTTCGCGGTCGGTGATGTCGAAGAACACCTTGGCGTCGCCGCCGTCGGAACCCTTCTTGGTGACGAGAATCTTGCCGGCCTGATAGACGACGAAGAGGCGGCCGCTGCCGTCCGGCGCCTCGGACATCCAGACGGGGCGTTCGTCGGTGAGCTTGGTCAGCACCGGCTTGAGCGTGAGCTGTGGCAGCGGCTGCGCGCCGGCGGCCAGGCCGAGACCGAGCAGGGCGGCGATGGTCAAAATCTTTTTCATGCGGGGGAAGACGTTAGGCGAAGGTGGCGGGTTTCGATAGAATAATTTTTGCCGGCCAAGGCGGGCGCACTCGGCGCTTTCGTCGCCGGGATTTTCTGTTAGCCTGTCCGCCACGAACATTTGAAATCGCTCATCCACCAGGCCCAAAACGCCCGCTCCGTCCGTGTCTTCCTCGTCGGCGTGGAACTCAAGTCCCGCACCGCCGCCGCCGTGCGCGAATCGCTCGCCGAACTGGAGGAGTTGGCCACCACCGCCGGCACGCTCATCGTTGGCGAAGGCGTGCAGAAAATGGCCGCACCCGTCGCCGCCACCTACATCGGGCCGGGCAAGGCCGAGGAATTCGCCAGGCTATGCAAGGAAGGCGAAGTGGACACGGTCATTTTCGACGACGAGCTGTCACCGGCGCAGACGCGCAACCTGGAAAAAATCTTCGGCGTCAAAATCATGGACCGCACCGCGCTGATCCTGGAAATATTCGGCCAGCGCGCCCGCACACGCGAGGGCAAGTTGCAGATTGAACACGCGCAACTAAAATATTTATTGCCGCGCCTGACGCGGTTCTGGTCGCACTTGTCGCGGCAACGCGGTTCCACCGGCTCCATCGGCGGCGAAGGCGAATCGCAATTGGAAGCCGATCGCCGGAAATTGTCCGAACGTATCGAGAAGATTGAGAGCGAACTCGAACTCGTTCGCCGCCAGCGCGAGACTCAGCGCGCCGGTCGCCAGCGCAGCGAATGGCCGCTCGCGTCTATCGTCGGTTACACGAACGCCGGCAAAT
>Ga0302200_10001111_pt1 | contig 25715 bp, 26 predicted proteins | sample II_Bog_N3_1_FD_194585 | JGI IMG/M metagenome (GOLD analysis project Ga0302200, IMG submission 194585) | Peat permafrost microbial communities from Stordalen Mire near Abisko, Sweden - II_Bog_N3_1 | ecosystem: Environmental > Terrestrial > Soil > Wetlands > Peat | place: Sweden: Abisko... | reverse complement strand
ACCGCTTCCGGAGCGCGCTCGGAGGTGTTCGATTACGTGATTCTGGCGCTTCCCTTCAGCGTGCTTCGCGGGCTCGACTTCAGCCAGGCTGGATTCGATCCCTTGAAGCAGCAGGCGATTCAACAGCTGGGGTATGGAACGAATTCCAAACTGGTGCTGCAGTTCAACGATCGCTATTGGAATGGTAAGGGCGCGTGGCCGGGACTCAGCGACGGGTTCATCCAGACCGATCTTCCCTTCCAGACGACCTGGGACAGCAGTCGCGCCGAACCCGGACCCGACGGACTGTTGACCGATTACACGGGCGGCACGCCGGGCGCAGCGTATCAGCCGCAAGGGCCGTACACGACGAGCCGCAGCTCCAGCGTCACGGCCGGCTATGCACAGCAATTCCTGGAGCAACTCGAAGTGGTGTGGCCGGGCGTGAGCAGCCACTATACGGGCCTGGCGACGCTGAGTTATCCGACCGGCGACCCGAACCTGCTGGGAAGCTATAGCACTTACAAGGTGGGCCAGTACACGCAGTTCGGAGGCTACGAAAAAGTGCGGCAGGGGCGCATCTATTTTGCCGGCGAGCACACCTCGTACGACTACCAGGGGTTCATGGAGGGCGGCGCGATTTCCGGGGTGCGTGCGGGCACGGAAGTGCTGGCGGCGCTGGGGTAAGGACGGCAAGAATTGCATGCTGGCCAAACCTGCTAAGAGGCGAAAACGCCTCCGTCCCAGTCCTCATTGTGACCAATCTCACCAGCACCGGTGACCCACCGCACTGGCCGCTTTGACCGCAGGGTCCACACTAACCTAGAATCCAGTTAGGGTCGGGTTTCGCTTCGGTCGATCAGGGCGAAACTGGAGGTTGTATGGGTGAAGGACTGTTCCAGCCGCTGCACATTCTGTTAATCATCGGCATCGCGCTGCTGCTGTTCGGACCGAGCAAGTTTGCCGACTTAGGCAAAGGCCTCGGTGAAGGCATCCGCAATTTCAAGTCGGCGATGAAGGACCAGGACGTTAAGCCGGACGTTAAGACAGCCGACAAGCCCCAAGATCCCCCCCAGCCGCCAACCGCATAACGTGTGCAGCGCGGACACTCCTATCCGCGCACGGTGAGCGCCACCAAAAACCCGAGCTAGATGGCCCGGTTTTTCTGGTTACAGGGTACTGGATACTGAGTACTGACTTCCCGCATCATCTTCCACACCAACGCCACCGGCAGCCCGACCACATTGCCATAATCCCCATCAATCCGAGGAATCCACCGCGAAGCAATCGCCTGAATCGCGTAAGCTCCCGCCTTATCCATAGGTTCGCCACTAGCAACGTAGTCGGCGATGTCTTGGTCGGTGAGTCGATTCACGGTCACAACCGTAGTCTCGCTGGACACCCGCGCCACGCCGCCCGCCACCAAGCACACTCCCGTAATCACGCGATGCGTGCGCCCCGAAAGCATTCGCAACATGCGCGCCGCATCCGCCGCATCGGAGGGCTTGCCCAGAAGCGCACCATCGACCACCACCACCGTGTCCGCTCCCAGCACAACGTCGTTCGGACTCAAGTTCGGACGCACCCGCGCCACCGCCAGCGCCTTCTCCCGCGCCAACCGCTCGGCGCAATCCTTCGCGGATTCTCCCGGCAGCGGATCTTCCGGGATGTCTGCGGGGTGCACTTCGAATGAAATGCCCGCGTTGCGCAGCAATTCCTGACGACGCGGCGACGCGGAAGCAAGCACGAGCATGGGAATATTGTACGGGTCTTCGTCGGGGGCCGTGGCCATGGATACCAACGAGTCGCACCCTTCGCGGCATTTCGTAGGCTCTCTTGCTGCCGACCACTCGCGGTTGCCGACGTCCGGCGAGCCTTCGCTCTTCTCCAATCAATCCTAACGTCGCTCTCTTCGGCGTTGGGGTGGCAAACGACACTGCCGCAAAGGGAAATGAGAGCAGTTTCGTGCGACAATAGCGCATCATCTCTTCCGTACCGGAGTGTTCCTCTGAGCCAGGAATTTCCCATCAATGTCGCCGTCATTGGCGTGGGAGCCTTTGGCCGTAACCACGCGCGGGTCTATCGCCAACTACAGGATGCGGGCAGCGTGCGCCTCGTGGGCGTGGTCGACCCCGATACTTCGCGGGCCGATGCTGTAGCGCGCGAGTTCGACTGCAAATCGTTCGGCTCGGTCGAGCAGATGCTGACGACGCACAGCGAAGTGCAGGCGGCCTCGGTCGCCGTGCCCACCGTTCTGCACCTGGAAGTCGCCCGCTCCCTGATGGAAGCTGGGGTTGACGTCCTGATCGAGAAGCCTTTGGCCGCAACCCTGGCCGAGGCCGACGAACTGCTGCGCGTCGCTTCCACGCATAAGCGCGTCGCGCAGGTCGGCCATCTGGAACGCTTCAATCCCGCGGTGCGCGCCACTTTGCCGCTCATCAACCGCCCCATGTTTTTCGAGGTCCATCGCCTGAGCGTATTTTCTCCCCGCGCCCTCGATGTCGACGTCGTGCTCGACCTCATGATCCACGACCTCGATGTGGTGTTGACGTTCGTCAAGTCGGAAGTGAAGGAGATCCGCGCCGTCGGGCTGCCGATTCTTTCCGGCAAGGTCGACATTGCGAATGTTCGCCTCGAATTTGCCTCAGGCTGCGTCGCCAACTTCACCGCCAGCCGCGTCTCCACCGAGCGCGTTCGCAAGCTGCGTTTCTTTCAGATGGGGCAGTATATTTCGATCGATTACGGACGGCAGGACGTCCTGGTGTTTTCGGTCGGAGGCGCGGCGGGGAACGCCCAGCCTAGCGCGAATCCGCAGATTGCCATGTCGAAGCCCGCGGTCGCCGCCGAGGAGCCGCTGCTCGCCGAGATCAAGGCATTCTTGCAGGCCGTGCGCGACCGCTCGCGTCCCGTGGTTGCGTTGGAAGACGGCCGCCGAGCTCTAGAACTGGCCCTGGCGATTCTGGCGGAGATTGCTCGCCACGCCAGCCGCATCGGAGTGGCAAAGGCGTAGTTTGCGCCGCTTGGTTGTGATGCGTCATCCCAATGCCACAACCGCGTCCAGGTAGCGGTTCAAAACTACTTCTCCCTGACCCTGACCTTCAAAATCGATGAACATGATGCCATTGCCGTATTGCGGATGCCGTGTGGCCACGCGTCCCTGTATGACGACCACGCTGCCGTCCAGCCACAGCGTGGCTTGTACCCGGATGCCAACCGGCAAGGGCATCATCAACTCCACATAGCAGCCGCCTCGGCTAAGATCGGTGGTTTCCACCCGTCTCCGGATGTTGCTGCCCTCTTCATGAATCTCGATGGGAACCCTCACCGTGCAGCGAGGAAAGTGCCGTCGTTCTTCCTTGCGGATCGCGCCGGCCGATGCCTCAACGCTGGGCGAATTGATGGGTAAACTCATTTCGATCGGCTTCCGCTGTTGTGTGGGAGCAGTTTGAGGGCAACACTCCCAATCTGATCTTCGGCATTCGATCCGTGGAAGTCTATGTCCGGCGTCACAGAGCTTGGTTACAAAAGGGTTCGTCCCCTGGACGGCACAGCGTCCCCGATTGTGGACCGCATAGGTAAAGGTAGGATTGCAGAAGTGAAAACTCCGCGCCGACCTCCAGGGCTTTTCACCTCTGCAATCTCAACTCTAACCTCTAACCTTGTATAATCTTCGCCGTACATCGAACCGCATGACTGAAATCATTCCAACCACCGAAGCGGCCCCGGCCCCGTCAAAAACCACCATGGATATTGGCGACATTCTCAAGATCCTCCCGCATCGCTATCCTTTTCTTTTGATCGATCGCGTAGTCGGCCTGGTGCGCAAGGAAAGCATCGTCGCCTTGAAAAATGTCACCATCACCGAGCCTTTTTTTCAGGGACACTTCCCCGACAAGCCCATCATGCCCGGCGTGTTGATCGTCGAAGCCATCGCCCAAGCCGGAGGCCTTCTGCTCCTGACGGAGGTTCCCAACCGCGACGAAATGCTGATGGTCTTCACCGGAATCGAAAAAGCCCGCTTCCGCCGCCCCGTCGTTCCCGGAGATCAGCTAAGAATCGAAGTCGTAGTCAAAGCCTGGCGCATGACCGCCGCCCGTCTCGAAGGCAAAGCCTACGTGGACGGCAAAGTAGCCTGCGAAGCCATCGTAACCTGCCGCCTCGTGCCCCGAGCCCTGGCCGCGGGCAAAGCGGAGGCCGCAAGCGATCCAGAGTAAAAAGAATTTGTAATTTCCAATTTGTAATTTGTAATTGAAAACGCGCTTCATCGATAAGCGGGTTGAGATTACAAATCACCAATTACAAATCACCAATGTCCCTCCATCCCACCGCCGTAGTCGATCCCAAAGCCAAGATCCACCCCTCATGCTCCATCGGCCCCTACTGCGTAATCGGCCCCAACGTCGAACTAGGAGAAGCCTGCCATCTCGCCTCCCACGTAGTCATCGAGGGCGCAACCACTATCGGAGCGCACAATCAATTCTTCCCCTTCAGCTCCATCGGCCTCGCCCCGCAGGACATCACCTACGCCGGCGAACCCACCCGCCTCGAAATCGGCAGCCACAACGTGATCCGCGAGTTCGTCACCATCAACCGCGGCACCGTCAAAGGCGGAGCCTGCACCCGAGTCGGCGACCACAACCTGATCATGGCCTACACCCACATCGCGCACGATTGCCAAATCGGCAGCCACATCATCATGGCCAACGCCGCCACCCTCGGCGGTCACGTCACCGTCGAAGACTGGGCCACCGTGGGAGCGCTCTGCCCCGTGCATCATTTCGTCCGCATCGGCGCTCACGCCTTCATTGGCGGAGGCACCACCATCACCCGCGACGTCCTGCCCTTCTCCAAAACCTCCGCTGAGCGCGGTACCCGCGCCTACGGATTAAACGCCGTAGGCCTCGAACGTCGCGGCTTCACCAAAGACCGCATCCGCAAAATCCATCATGCCTATAAAGTATTACTGGCCTCAAAACTCAACACCTCCCAAGCCCTGGACCAACTCCGCTCCGAACCCGGCCGCGGAGAAGACACCGACATGCTAATCCGCTTCATCGAATCCTCCGAACGCGGCGTCATCAAGTAGAGGATATTTCACAAGCTGTTTCTTGGGAAAAAACCAGTACGCTGCTATAGCGCACCTTAGTTTTTTTCTTCATAATCCGGGGTATGGCCCTTGTTGTCTTCCTCCGGGGTGTCAATGTTGGCGGACACAGAACGTTTCGCCCAAGCATCCTGGCACGAGAACTGAGCGGCTATGACGTCCTGAACATCGGTGCTGCGGGCACCTTTGTTGTTCGTAAACCTGCTCTTCGTACAGCTGGATCCCGAGCAAAATTCCGCGCTGCATTGCTTCGCAAGCTGCCGTTCGAAGCGGAAATTGTAATGTGCGAAGGCCGCGATCTTATGCGACTGGAGATGGAAAATCCGTTTGGAACCCAGCCATCACCTCCGGACGTTGTCCGGTTCGTCAGTATCCTGTCGAAAGCCGGGGGTGTCCGGGCGTCGCTTCCAGTTACGTTTCCCTCAGACGGGGAGTGGTTGGTGCGGGTGATTGCCTCCCAAGGGCAGTTCGTGTTCGGAGTGTACCGACGTCACATGAAGACAATCGGCTATCTTGGCCAGATCGACAAACTCTACGGCGTGCCAGCTACGACTCGGAACTGGAACACAATCGTTGCGATCCTGCGAATCTTGAAGAGCCTCACGGGCGGAGGCGAGGATTCCAATTGTTGAAATCACGCTAGCGCGAAAAACCGATCTACGTGATTCGGCAGAAATTAGGGGCAATCGAATCCGAAAGCGGGCCGTCGAGAATAACGTGGCGGAGTCTGGCTGAGTCGGGAGGAAGCTACAGGCCCTCAGTCTCGCGCAGAGCGCCCGTCCCGTCCCGGCTGGATTTTGACTGACGGCTGAGAGCTGATGGCTGAATCTGAAGCTACTGCATATCTCCGCCCATGGGCACGTAGCGGAATTTCTTGCCGTCGAAGAACACGGCCGAGCTTCCCCCCATTTCGCCGGCTTCTTCCACGTAGATGGCTTCGACGTTTCTCTTGCGCGTGCGCATTTTTTTGACGGAGAGTGTCTTATACGGCAAATTCACGATTACGTACTTGGCTTTCGGAGTGGCCGATTGCCAGCCGCCTTTATCTGCGCCATCGATGATCAGCACCACCAAACCGCGCAGCTTCGGATCGGGCTCGCTGAACGTGGTCGTCAGCTTGGGATCGCCATACCCAAAAAAATCGTAATAAGGATCGACCACCGTGTAGTTGTGCTCCGCCTGATCGACCATCGGATTCTTGCAGCGCGCCGCAATGGCTACGTCCTCTATGCCATCGCCATCGAGATCGCCAAATGCCGGTTGGAACTCCGGCACCAGCGTGAACTGGTTGCCAAACTGCCGCTGGATAAACTCGTTGTCGATTTTGCGCGCCGCAGGCGGCGCCTGCGCCAACGCGGGCAGCAACATGGCAAGGCCGAACGCCAGGAGGAACGATGCTTTTCTCATGCGTTCACTGTAGTCCCGAAGGGTGATTACCGGCAGGTAACGAAAGTCACATGGAAAGCAGGTTTCAAGGTTTCATAGTTCCAAGGTTTCAAAGACCTGCGGTCTCTGAAGCCGCGCCTTTGGGAAGCAAATTACAAATCTCCCTTGAAATGTTCCCAACCCTCAGCCTTGAGCCGCGTCGATTTTCCATCTGCCCCGATCAGCCGCATTCCGGCGGATTTCACGGTTCGGCCGATCCGCGTCACCCGCACCCCTGCAACCTGCGCGGGAAGCGCCGCCGGCGAGGTAAATAGCAGTTCATAATCGTCGCCACCATGCAACGCGAACTCGAGCCCGACCCGCTTTTTGCCAAGCTGCGCTCGCGGAATCGCCTCGGCTTCGATCTCGGCGCCCACGCGGCTTTCCTGGCAGATGTGTTCGAGGTCGGTGGAAAGCCCGTCGCTTAGATCGATCATCGCCGAAGCCAGTCCGCGTCGCCGCAAGCTTTGGCCAACAGTAACCCGCGCTTGCGGAGGAGATTGCCGGGAAATGTGCCCGGTAGAGGACATGGAATACTTCGCGCCCACCGGCTTCGATTCCGCCAACCGCGCCAGCGTTGCGGCAGCGCCGCCCAACTCGCCGGTCACATAAATGTCCTGGCCCGGCTTTGCCCCCGACCGCAGCACCGCCTTTCCGTGCGGCACCGAGCCGACGACTACGATGTCGGCCTGAATGCCGCCCCCATCTGCCGCCTGCGCGGTGTCGCCACCGGCGAGCGGGATCTTGAACTCGTGCGCCAGAGCCAGCAGCCCCTTGAGGAAGCGATCCACCCATTTCTGCGGGACGTCGTCCCCAACGGCCAACGACAAGAATGCCGCCCTCGGTTCTCCGCCCATGGCCGCGATATCGCTCAGTCCGCGGGTCAGGCAATACCGTCCGACCAGCTCAGGCCGGTGCCAATCCCGGCGAAAGTGCACGTTCTCGATGGTGAAGTCGGTCGTGACCAGCAACTCGTGTCCCGCGGGAACGCGCAGCACGGCGCAGTCGTCGCCGATGCCGGTAACCAGTCCACCGGCCAGCCCACCAACCAGCGACGGCCCTCCGCGGGCCCGGCGGCGGATCTGCTCAATCAGCTTTTTTTCACCCAGGGGCATGCCGATCCCAATATACCCCGCTAGCCCTGCGGCGCCAGTGCGGGTCGGCGCACGAGATTGGCCGCCCTGGGTACCGAGGTAATTTGCCCGGATGGGCAGTTCCAATTACGCTGCCTTGGTAACCGTCCAGAAGGGCGTGGCGAGGTTGACAGGGGGAACCATGTTTGCTACCTTTAACTCGCCGTTCACACACACTGTGCCGAACCAAGTGCCGCAACCTGAATCAGTTGCAGCGAAATTGGATTTCGGCTTGCCTGGTTCCGTAGCGTAGAGATCGGCCAGACCGCATTGAGAGCGGCTGGTGGAATCAGGATTCCGAGCCCCGAGCAAGACGGTTCCGCTCCAGGCAGGATTCCGAAGTAAAATCTGTTCCCCCGGAAGTCAAACTATTGCGTAAACGTTTCTACATATTTTTCGTAGCCCGCGACGAAGCCGGACAGCTTCGCAAGATCTCCATTCCCGTCCAGTATCTGTACGTTCTTCTGGCGGGGGCGGCGATCGGGGCTCTATGCCTTACGGGAATCGCCAGCTCGTATACCCGTATGCTGGCCAAGGTCGCCCACTACAACCAGCTCCGCACCGAACAAGCCCAGCTGAAGGACAACTATTCGCGCCTGGAAAAGGTCGCCCAGGAACGCGACATTCAGGTCGCTTCGCTCGGCTCGCTGGCGAGCGAAGTATCCGCGCTCTACGGCCTCAAGTCGAATCCGGCCATGGTGGTCGCCGCGACCGAGCAGATTCAGAAAGCCCAAGTGGACTCGTCGCTCGATCAGCTGTATGCCTTGAAGCGCACGGCATTGAGCGGAGCGGCCAGCGTTGGCATCTCTCTCGGCCTTACCCGGAACTCTTCGACAGCAGATTGGATTCGCGCCAATTCGGCTCCGAACCTCTGGCCGGTCGAAGGCCAGGTCACCGGCTCGTTTGGCGAGCGCATCGATCCGTTTAACGGAGAAGGCGCGTTTCACTCCGGCGTAGACATCTCGGCTGCGATTGGCTCGGCTGTGATCGCTCCGGCGGACGGCGTGGTCACGTTCGCAGACTACCTCGGCGGCTACGGACGCGCCATCATGGTCGATCACGGGCACGGCATTTCGACCCGCTACGGCCACCTTTCCAGCTTCGCCGTCACCGCCGGACAATATATCCACCGTGGCGACACCATCGGCTACGTCGGCCTCAGCGGACGCTCGACTGGTCCGCATCTTCACTACGAAGTCCGCATCAACGATGTCCCAGTAAACCCCTACAAGTATCTGCGGCTGACGGTGGCGCAGATTGGCGGGTTTACGGCGGGCGAGTAAGTCCAGAATCTTTTCAGAAAATATCAGGGAAACCATCGCGTCAGTCTGTCCCGCGATGAATCGGGCTGCAATCATCTTTTCTTCTTTAGTGTCCCAAACGGATCATCCGTTGTCTGCATGCGTAGGCTGCTCGTGATCGCGGTCATGATCCCGATAACGCGTTTTCGGCCTTCGTCCATACGAGAACGATGTAATGTTCGCTATACATTCTCCTACGTGCAAGCCTACAAAGTGCTTTAACAATTGCTTTTGCTAATGGTATAAGATATCTATATACAGTTATTTACATAGACATAATTATTACTTGATATATAATACGCAATGAATCATAATATTCATGTTTACATCTAAAAAGACAGGGGAAGGGGCGGGTATGACTGGGAAGGAATTCAAGCTTGCCCGTAGAGAACGTGGCTGGAGCCAGTTCTATTTGGCCACGCGTCTTGGAATCTCACAGACTTACGTGGCGCTCCTGGAGCATGGCAAACGGCCTTTTCCTCCTCGATTGGCCAGAAGGGCAGTTACCTTGCTCGGAATGAGCCCCTCAGCTTTGCCCTTGAGCCAGCGTGCTTCCACAGACACCGAGTTGACACGCCAGCTTTCAGCATTGGGTTATCCCGGGTACGCACACGTGCCTCCGGCACGTCGGAGAAACCCCGCTGAAGTGCTTCTCGTAGCTTTGAGAAAAGACAACTTGGATGCGAGAGTTGCGGAAGCTCTCCCGTGGCTGTTGCTCCAGTATGGAACGATGAGCGAAGCGTGCAAAAGGTGGCTGGTGGAACAAGGACGACTTCGGGGTCTGACAAATCGCCTTGGTTTCACCGTTACGCTGGCAAAACAGGTTGCCGAGCGAAAAGGCGAAACAACGTCCGGTGCTTATCAAGCGCTGGTTCAGTTAGAGCAGGAACTATTTCGGAGCCGTCTTGTTGGCCCCGACACCTTTTGTCAGAGCCATCTCTCGCTGCGACAACGCGAATGGATGGAGACTGCCAGGCCGGATGCGGCAAGACAATGGAATCTGTTGACCAATTGGAAGCCGGAAGACTTGCCATATGCCTGACTTGGTCTTGTCTCCGCCCTGGCCCGAATTTCTCACCGACGTAGACCAAAGCCTCTCAGAAGCAGTGGAACTCCACTGCTTGGGAGGCTTTGTTCTCGCCGCCATGTATGACATCCCAAGGACTACGAACGATCTAGACTACATTTCTGCCGACCCAGGCAACGCCTATGAAGAACGAAGCAGAATCGCAGGTCCGGAGTCGGATCTTGCCAAGAAACATAAAGTATTTCTGCATTTGGTTGGAGTCGCCGACTACCCCGAGAATTACGAGAGCCGTCTGACAACTCTCTCGCTAGGACTGAAAAAGCTCACGCTACGGTTTCTCGAACCCTACGATTTACTGCTGTCCAAGCTCACTCGGAACAATCCCAGGGATATGCAGGATGTCCAGGCTTTGGCCAAAAAGCTGGGTCTGAGATTTGATTTGCTAGTGGAGCGCTTTCAAACTGAAATGAGTTGGGTTCCCAACCGAGCACGGCATCGACTGACACTCGATGCTGCGTGGAAGGACTATTTTGACCCCGCCGTGTGATGGCTGGCAAACGGTGTTTATCGATTGCCGCTATCCGCGGCGCTCGGCAAGTGGCATCCCCTCAGGCAAGGTGCCCCCAGGTTCGCGCCCGTCTTTTGGGCGCTAACCTGGGCGGTACACCGATCTACTTTTTTCATCACAAAACCACTGTATGCCCCATCACAGACAGCCTCACTGCGCGCGTGCAAAACTAGCCCCCTGATTGGTGCAGCGAAGCGGGTCCCCGTCTTCAGCGACGGTTCAGCCATGCTGCTCCAAAACCATCAGCGCTCTTTGACAACAGATACTCGACGCGATGGGGTGGAAAGGCGAAGGTTCCTTCCCCTTGACACGATTTACCCCACTCGAAGGCCGGGAACAGCAGCAAATCCCGTAAGTCCTTATTCCCGAAGACTTTGATATAAGTCCTTTCGATTCAAAGACCGAACCGAAAAATTCCCGCCAAGCCCATGATTCCGCTAGACCAGGGGGGAGGGGGGTGGGGGTACCAGGCAGTAAACATCATCCCAAAACCAAACATTTCTTTCATATTTCATACATGGAGCACGAAAAAAAATGTCCTTATATCCAAATACAATTTTGCGCTGTCAGCACATCAAGATAAACGGAACCCAGTGCGGTTCGCCCTCCCTGCGCGAGACCAAGTATTGTTACTACCACATCCACTACTACTGGCGGGAACGGGAAGCTCTGGAAAACAAAACGGAGTTTCGCCAGACGCTGCCCACCCTCGAAGATGCAAACTCCATCCAAATGTGGCTGGCCAAGATGATCGAGCGCTTGGTGCTACAGGAGATCGACCCCAAAGCCGCTGCCCTGGTCCTGTATGCCTTGCAGACAGCATCCATGAACCTGAAACACACCACGCTCGAACCGAAGCTGCCCACGCAAGTAGTCATCGATCGCCAGTCGGTGGCGCGGCGACCGCTTGGAGCCTCAGCCTGGTCCCGAGTCGAAGGACGCGAATACGACGACCTGACCGCCGAGAGCGACGACAAAAGCAATAGCGATGCACAGAAATCGTCCGAAAGGTATCTGCCAGAACCAGCAGCCGACGGCAAGCCATCCTGAGGAAGAGCGAGAGTAAGAGCGTGAGGAAGAGTGATAGGAAAAATGACAGGAAGAGGGCGGAGGAGTCGAAGTCCCGAGGTCTCCGGCTCCCGTTACCCCTTCGCCTTCTTCACTTCTTCGATCAGCGGGGGGACGATGTCGAACAGGTTGCCGACTATGGCGTAGTCGGCGATCTCGAAGATTGGGGCTTCGGAATCTTTGTTGATGGCTACGATGCTGCGGGAGCCTTTCATGCCGACGATGTGCTGGATCGCTCCGGAGATGCCTAGCGCCAGATAGAGCTTGGGAGCGACGGTTTGGCCGGAGGAGCCGATTTGGCGGTCCATGGGGAGCCATCCGTTGTCGCAGATGGGGCGCGAGGCCGCGAGTTCTCCGCCGAGCGCGTCGGCCAGCTGCTTGGCTAGGTCGATGTTTTTTTGTTCTTTGATTCCTCGGCCGACCGAGACGATGATTTCGGCTTGCGTCAGATCGACGGCTTGTTTGGCTTCTTTGAAAACTTCCTCTGGCTTGTTGCGGATGATGCCATCCGGAATTTCGACGTTGACGGTTTCAACTGGCGCGGCGGCTGCTCCGGCTTCGACTTTATCGGCGCGGTAGGAGCCGTTTTGGAAGGTGACGAAGCACGGGCCGTTGCCGGCGAAGCTCACGTCGGCGACGAATTTTCCTTGAAACATCTGGCGCGTGAAGAGCAGCTTGCCGGCTTCGGAGCGGAATCCGATGACGTCGCTGATGGCGGTGGTTTGCAGGGCGGTGGCGAGCTTGGGCACGAAGTCGCGGACCTGATAGGTATGCGGCATCAGCACCAGTTTTGCGGGATGCTTTTCGAGGAGCTGCTGCAAGGCATAGGCGAATGCGTCGGGAGTGTAGGGCTCGAGCCGGGCCGACTCGACGGCATATACTTTGGCGAGCTTTTTGGCGGCTACTTCGGCTGCGATTGCGGCTATGCCGGAGCCGGAGTTCGAACCAACGACGGCGGCTTCGAGCGTCCATCCGGTTTGGGCGGCGATGACTTGGCCGGCGGTGATGGTCTCCCAGGAGACGCGGTTTAGTTTGCCTTCGCGCTGTTCGACGACGACTAGAATTGTGTCAGCCATAATATGGGTTCTCAGCTCTCAGTTCTCCGCTCTCAGTAAAAGCCTCAGTCCTTTACTGGGAACTGAGAACTGGGAACCGAGAACTTTATTTTCAGATTACTCGCATTTCGTTTTTCAGCTTTTCCACCAGTTTCTTGGCCACTTCGGCTGGAGGGCCTTCGAGGAACTCGGTGTTCTTTGATTTTTGCGGGACGTAGAGCTTTACGATCTTCTGCAAGTTTTCGCCCATGGCGGATTGCACTTCGGCCAACGCTACTTTGCGCAGCGGCTTGTTTTTTGCCTGCTTGATTCCGATTAGCGTGGCATAGCGAAGCTTGTTGATGCCCGACTGGATGGTCAGAACGGCGGGTAAAGGGATGTCGACGAATTGAAAGAATCCGGCTTCGAGCTCGCGCTTGACGCGGATGCCAGCGTCGGTTTTTTCGATCTGCATGATGATGGTTGCGTGCGGCCAGCCTAGAATCTGGGCCAGGATTACGCCGGTTTGCGCGTAGCCGTAGTCGTCGGATTGCAGGCCGGTGAAGATCAGGTCGAACTTCTCATCCTTGACGGCGGCGGCGATGGCGCGGGCTGTATTGTAGGCGTCGAGGCCGACAAAAGCGTCGTCTTCGAGGTGGATGGCGCGATCGGCGCCCTTGGCGAGGGCCTCGCGCAGAACCTGCGAGGCGCGGGCGGGTCCGGCGGTGATGACGATGACTTCGCCGGTGTGTTTCTCTTTTTGACGCAAGGCTTCTTCGAGGGCGAAGGCATCGGGCTCGTTGACTTCGTAGGAAACGTCTTCGCGAATCCAAGTGCCCGACTCATTCAGCTTGAGCGGAGCGTCTTTTTGCGGTACCTGCTTCATGCAAACCAGAATCTTCACGGCTCAACTCCCATGTGGCGCCAGCGGTGCTGGCGAAACTAGCTAGTATAAACGAGTTGATGGAGGCGGACATCGGCAGGTGGATCAGTTTGACGATGCGACCTCTAAGAAATTCTTAACCACTAAGTGCACCCTTCGACTGCGCTCAGGGCAGGCTCCGGGCCACGAAGGTTCTTCACCCGACTTTCCGGGCACCACTTTCCGGTCATTGCTCGGCTCTGCGGTTTGTGATAGTTTCGCGGCTCATGGGCCTGTTTTCAAAACTCGGGTTCGGATCGAAGGCGGAGGAGGTTCCGCAGATCGTGCAGGGGGAGAGCCCTGCGCTGGAGGGGGCTGAACTGGCGGTGGCGTATTTTTCGTCGCGCGATGGAGGGGACTTCCACGATTTTCTGCGGGTTGGGCCGCAGCGTTTGCTGTTTGGTTTGCTGGACGTGGCGGGCAAGCGCGAAACCAGCGAGCCGGTGCTACAGGCGGCGCAGGCTTGCTTCCGCTCGGCGGGCGAGCAGATCTTCGCCGCCGCAGAGTTGAATGAGTCGGAGGCGATGATCGAACTGGCGCGGCGTCTGAATCTGGAGATCATGCGCGCGGCTGGAGGCGTGCACAGTTGCCCGGCTTTCGCGGGGTGCTACAACGAAGAGTTGGGGACGGTTTGCTACGTGAATGCGGGACACACGCCGGGACTTTTGCGCGACGACGCAGGGGTGGTCGAATTGCACGCGACGGGGCTGCCGCTGGGGCTGTTTTCGCTGGCTCCGACCGACGCGCGGATTGTGGGTCTGGGAGCGAATGGCTCGCTGGCGGTGGTTTCGCGCGGGGTGGTGGAGGCGGAGTCGAAGGACGCGGAGTTTGGGTTGGAGGGAGTCAAGGGTGTGATGAAGGCGGGGCCTGCGTCGGCCCAGGATCTTTCCCGGCGCATCCTGCAGCAGGTGCAGGATTTCATGCACGGCGCTCCGAAGCATAATGACGTGACCGCGCTTACGCTGGCGCGGGGAAATTAGCGAGGCAACCCTGCCCGCTCGATTGGCCTCCATACTGCTAGCGGCGTAAAATAGAGAGACAACTTTTCCTCGGGATTACCCCCAGGTTTCAAGAGAGCCCTGCAATGAAAATGAAGAAGACCAGACTTGCCTTGCTGTTTGCGGTTGGATGCGGGTTATTGCTTCCGGCGGTTTTGCCGGCGGATACGGTGGTGGAAGAGATCATCTGCCGAGTGAATAACGAGATCATCACACGGTCGGAATACATACGGCAGCGCGACCAACTGAAGCAGGAGATTCAGCAGCAGGATCCGGCAAACGCCGACCGCCTTTTTGGCGAAGAACAGCGCGACGTGTTGGAGAAACTGATTGACCAGCAGCTTCTGTTGCAAAAAGGCAAGGACCTTGGCATTACCGGGGACACGGAACTGGTGAAGCGCCTCGATGAAATGCGCAAGGAAATGAAGCTCGAGACCATGGAAGACCTGGAGAAGGCGGCGGAGGCGCAGGGGGCTTCGTATGAAGAGTTCAAGCAGAATATGCGGAACCAGATCATCACGCAGCGGGTGATTGGGCAGGAAGTGGGCTCGAAGCTGGCCATGAACAAGGAAGACGTGAAGAAATTCTACGAACAACACCGGGCAGAGATGGAGCGGCCCGAACAGGTTCGGCTGAGTGAGATTTTGATTGCGCCCAAGGCGGCAGCCAAACCGGCTGGCGGCGATGCGGCAAAGGCCGATCCTTCTTCAGCGCCTGCGGCACCAGCGGCATCCGAGGCGGAAACGGAAGCGGCATTGGCGGCGGCGCAGGCCAAGGCGCAGGATTTGCTCGACCAGATTCACAAGGGAGCGAAGTTTGAAGATCTGGCCAAAAAATATTCCGATGGGCCCTCGGCGAAGGACGGCGGGGATCTGAACTATTTCAAGCGCGGCACGCTCTCCAAGGAACTCGAAGACAAGGTTTTTGCGTTGAAGGCTGGGGAGATGACGGATGTGATCCGCACCAAGCAGGGGTACGTGATCCTGGAGGTGAGCGAGCATCAGACGGCGGGGATTCCCGCGCTGAAAGAGGTCGAGCCGCGGATTCAGGACGCGTTGTACATGCAGAAATTGCAGCCGGCGTTGCGAGCCTATCTGACTACGTTGCGCGAGCAAGCGTTCATCGATCCCAAGGCCGGGTACGTCGACACCGGCGCCAGCGCGAAGCAAACCAAGCCGGTCGAGACCACGACGAAAGAGGACAAGGCGAAGAAGCTGAAGAAGAAGACGCTGGGCGTGTTCTAGGGAGACTCTGATTCAGTGTCGGCAGAAAAGCATAACCACAGGGTGCACAGGGGTGCACGGGGAAAATCGGGACTTAATCAGAGTTTCCCTAGGCTCCATTTCTTTAGTCGAGTCTGCGGTAGAGTAATCTTGGCTGTGCCCGCGGCGGGAAGCCGAGGTTCGCGGAGGCTCATGAAAGAGTTCTTTATCTCCGGCTGTCCCCAGCAGGAAAACAAAGTTGTGACCACCAGCTTCGTGGTGGCGACGAAGCAGGTGAAGGCCAAGAAGAATGGCGAGCCTTACCTGGCGCTGGTTCTGGCGGATCGCACGGGGCAGATCGAAGCCAAAATGTGGGACAACGTCGAGGAGTTCATCGACGCCTTCGAGCAGGACGATTTTCTCAAGATCAAGGGGCTGGTCAACAAGTACAAGAATCGCTTTCAGCTCACCATTCACAAACTGCGGCGCATGGAAGAAGCGGAGATCGACTACACCGACTACCTTCCGAAGACCACCAAGGACATTGGCGAACTCTGGCGAACGCTGACGGAGTATGTCGCCAGTTTTCAGAATCCGCACCTGAAATCGCTGGTCGAGCTGTTTATGGAGGACCGGGAGATTGCCGAGCGTTACCGCAATGCGCCTGCGGCCAAGACGCTGCATCACGCTTACATCGGTGGATTGCTGGATCACGTGGTGTCGCTGTTTCGCTCCTGCGATTTGATGTGCCAGAACTATCCTCAGGTCAATCGCGACCTGCTGCTGACGGGAGCGTTCCTGCACGACATTGGGAAGATTCATGAGCTGACATATAACCGGGCGTTTTCCTATACCACGCGCGGCCAGCTGCTCGGGCACATGATTATTGAACTGGAGATGCTCCAGGCAAAGCTCGCGAAGCTGCCGGACTTTCCGGCGGAACTGAAGACTTTGCTCGAACATCTGATCATCAGCCATCACGGGCAGTACGATTTCGGTTCGCCCAAGCTGCCGATGTTTCCCGAAGCGCTGATGCTGCACTATCTGGACGATCTGGATTCGAAGATGGAAGCGATGCGAGCCCAACTCGAACGCGAGGGCGGACTCGACGGGCCGTGGACGAGCTATAACGCTTCGCTGGGGCGTCCGCTGCTGGATTCGAGGAAATTTCTGCAAGGGGAAAAGGTGGCGGCGCCGGCCAGCGCCAGCGTTGAAGAGAGCGGCGCGCTGGCGACCACGCCTGCGGTGCAGGAGAGTCCTGCTTCTGCGGCTCCTGTGCCTGACCTATTCAGCGAACAGAAGGCATAGAGTTTGAGCCCGTGGAAACCCAACGCTGCGCAAGAAACGCGCAGGGATCCGGCACCCGCCGACGTTTAGGATAAGCTGCCTGACACTGAGGAGGGTGTAGGGGTCCTTCGACTGCGCATACTTTTCACTTCGTGAAAAGCATGCTGCGCTCAGGATGACAGCTTACAAATTTGTTCCTGCTGTAAATACACTGGCCGCCCAGGGGTTGGATCCGGGCGGCCGGTGTTTTTGCGGTCTTCGTTCTGACGAGCGGCGTTCTGACGATGGGCGAGGTGGTTCGGGCCTCGCCGGACTTATGACTTGCTCCCTAGGACAGGAAGAATTCTTTGGCCAGCGGCAGCCATTCCTGGTCGGGAATCTGGCTGCTTACGTCGTTGATCGCTTCTCCGCCGTCTTGCGCGAGCGCTCCGGCGAAGGCCATCTGCATCGGTACGCGGCGTTGCAGGCGGCTGGCCGACTCTTCCATCCACCAGCGGGCGAGCGGGCCGCCGAGCAGGTTCTTGAAGCTGGTCTTGGGGTCGGGTGCGTTGACCGTTACCAGCCAGCCTTCGCCGAAGGGGTCGCGCAGCGCCAGCTTCGGATCTTTCTCGACTGCCTGGTTGATGTCGGACACCGTGCCTTCCACCGGCGAAACCATATCGACGGCGACGCCATCGCGATGAATCGTGCAGACTTTCTGGCCCTGGCGAATCCACTGGCCGCGCTGCGGCAGGGTGATGCGCTCGACTGTGCCGGTCAGCTTGGAGGCGAAATCATCCATGCCGACGCGGACCAGGTTGGTGCTCTCGCTCAGCGCCCAGGTGTGACCGGGGTGATAGCGGAGATTCTCCGGCACCGAGAAGCCGCCAACCAGGGCGGGCTGAAGACGCGGTGCAGTCGTTTCATGCTTGGCTGGGGCGACCTGCAACACCGGTTGCACGGCGTGGCGGGTGCGGAAATGATCGATGAGTAAGAAGGTCGTGAAAGTGAAGAGAACCAGTAGGACTGTCATAAGGCACCTCGTCGTTTGATTTGCTGAACCGCTTGCACCTTTACTAAAGGCAATCGCCGGGCCAAAGTGGCGCGGAGAGCGGGGAGGGGCGAGACAGGCGACGATCTCCCATGAAATGAAGCGAATAGACGGGAAGCAACTTTGCGGCGCGGACGGGTGCGTTGAAATCGTCAACAGCGCTGTGATGACAATCGCAACAGGCGAAAGCTTGTGTTTTCAATGTTTAGACGCGAACAATGACGATGAGTGCGTGGAATCAGAGAGTTGCGGGAAAGCTATGCACTGATGAACCTTGCAACAGCCAAAGTTGAGGAATGCAACAGGAGATTAGGTGTCGGCAAAAAGCATAAACCACAGGGTACACGGGGGGTGCACAGGGGAAACCGGGACTTAATCAGAGTTTCCCAGCTAGTTCTCGCGAGGACTTCTACAGATTTACTCCGGCGAGTACTGAGCCGCCAGCACGGCATCGGAGGGGTTCGCGTTGGTGTTTAGCGCGGTGGCTCCGTATTCGAATCCCTTTTCGAAGGCTTGGAGGTTGAGATCGCGGAAGGTCTTGGGGACGGAATCCGCTACGGCCTTGCGGACCGCATCGGGTTCTAGCAGTTGGGTAACGGCGGTGAAGAATCCCACCATCACGGAATTTAGCACCATGCGCTTGCCGAGTTCCTCGGCGATGCGAGTGGCGGGAATGCTGTAGACCTTGACGGATTTACTGACGTCGGAAACGCGCACCAAATCCTGCTCGACAATCAGGATGCCACCCTCTTTCACTTCGGAGCCGAAGCGCACATAGGCTTCGTGCGAAAGGATCACCATGATGTCGGGGTGGGTGACGTACGGATATAGAATGGGCGATTCGGAAAGGACGAGTTGGGCGCTACAGGCGCCGCCACGGGCTTCCGGACCGAAGTTCTGCGTCATGGTGGCATAGGCGCCTTGAAAGATCGAGGCTGCTTTGCCGAGCACGATGGCCGAGAGAATGACTCCCTGGCCGCCAAAACCTGCAAGACGAATTTCCGTTAGCTGCATACCGGCTCCATATCTGGTTGTTCCACGTAGGTGTCGCCCAAGGACTCGTGGTATTGGGCTCGCATCATGGTTTGGTAATCGGGGCGTTCGCGGTCCACGAATTTGCCCACGATGATGTCTCCGGTCATGGTCATGCCGACTTCCCCGGTCGGAGCGCCGTTCCGGACTTTGCTCTTCTCTTTGTAGAATTTCATGGCGTCGAGGCCGTCGCCCATCTTGTTGCGGCGTTGATAGAGCGTGGGGCAGGGCGAAATCACCTCAATAAAGGAGAAGCCTTTCTTGTTAAACGCCTCGCCGATGGAGCGCGCGAGCTGGCGCACGTGGAAGGTGGTCCAGCGGGCGACGTATACTGCGCCGGCGGCTTCGACCAGGTGCGGCAGATTGAACGACGGCTCGAATACGCCGTAGGGATTGGTCGAGGTCGTCGAATGATCGGGGGTGGTGGGCGCGGTCTGGCCGCCGGTCATGGCGTAGATCAGGTTGTTGACGCAGATGACTTTGAGATCGATGTTGCGGCGGGCAGCGTGGATCAGATGGTTGCCGCCGATGGCCGACAAATCGCCGTCACCGGAATAGACAACCACGTTCAGCTTTGGATTCGCGAGCTTCAAGCCGGTGGCAAACGGAATGGCGCGTCCGTGGGTGGTATGGAACGAATCGAGCTTTACGTAGCCGGCCACGCGGCCGGTGCAGCCGATGCCGGAGACCAGGGCCAGCGATCCCAGATCGATTTTTGAATCGATGAGGGCGCGCGCAAAGGAGTTGACGGTGGTGCCGATGCCGCATCCGGGGCACCAGATGTGAGGCACGCGATCACTGCGCAAGAATTGTTCGACGGGGTTGACGATCTCGTCGTTACACGAATCGTCGTTGCAGGAATCGGCGCCGCAAGAGTCACCGTTCGCAGAATCAATGTTGACGAGATCGTTCTTCAGGCTGTCGCTCATTTTTTGCCCCCCTGGCTGGCTTCCACGATTACTTTGAGAATGTCTACGGGGTTGTGAACTCCGCCGCCCGCGTGCGAGACGGGGAACGTTTTCGCCTTGCCACCAGCGGCTCGCTCCACTTCGCGCACCATCTGGCCAAGGTTCAGTTCGGGAACGACGAAGGCTTTTACCTTCGCGGCGAGGTCCTTGATTTTCTTTTCGGGGAACGGCCAGGCCGTGATCAGGCGCAGCTTGCCGACTTTTAGACCCTTTTCGCGAGCGGCTTCGATGGCGCGTTGGGCCACTCGGGAGGTGATGCCGTAGGAAATCACAACCACATCGGCGCCGTCGATTTGCTCTTCTTCGGTCATGGTGATGCGGTCAATGGCATTGAGAATCTTGTTTTGCAGGCGGCGCACCAGTTTGTCCTGCGTCGGCAGGGTCATGTTGGGATAGCCGCGTTCATCGTGGGTCAGGCCGGTGACGTGAAAGTTGTAGCCATCGCCGGCGTGCGCCATCTCCGGGACGAGATCACCGTTGGTGCCATAGGGGAGATATTCGTCGAACGACTTGTGGGTATGTTTTCGCGGCGTGACTTCGATCTGGTCGGCGGGAGGAATTACTACTTTCTCAGTCATGTGGCCGACCACTTCGTCCATCATGAACATCACGGGGACGCGAAATTCTTCGGCCAGGTTGAAAGCTTTGATGGTGAGGTCGAAACACTCCTGCGGAGAATTGGGGCAGAGCGCGATGATCTCGTAGTCTCCATGCGAACCCCAGCGCGCCTGCATCATGTCGGCTTGCGCGGGGAGCGTGGGCAGGCCGGTGGACGGGCCGCCGCGCTGCACATCGACGAAGACGCAGGGCGTTTCGGTCATGGCGGCGTAGCCGATGTGTTCCATCATTAGGGAGAAGCCGGGGCCGGAGGTGACGGTAAACGACTTGGCTCCCGCCCACACACCACCTTGCAGGGCGATAGACGCGGCGAGCTCGTCTTCCATCTGGATAAAGGCTCCGCCGACTTTCGGCACGCGAGCGGCGAAGCGCTCAACGACTTCGGTGGAAGGAGTGATGGGATATCCGGCGGCGAAACGGCAACCGGCCGCCAGCGCGCCTTCGCAGCAGGCGTGGTCGCCGTCCATAAAGTGCGTGCCGGTAAGGACACCTTGAGGGTCAGCCTTCATTTGGCACCTTCTTTCTCCGGAGCGCCGGCCGTCTTTGTTGTTGTTGTTTTTGCCGGAGTTTTTGCCGGATCGACGACCTTGCTGGCACAAATGGCGAAGTCGGGGCAGTACATCCCGCACAGGTCGCACCCACTGCACTTCTCGGGATGCACGACATGGGGGGGGTGGTAGCCCTTGGAATTAAAAGCGGATGAGAGCGCCAGCACGTGGGAAGGGCAAAATTCCACACAGAAACCGCAGGCTTTGCAGCGCTCAACGACGATCGAAACTCGTCCTTTTGCCATGAAAACTCCACGATCCAGTTAATAGAATGCAACTAAATATGAACGTGATTATGCAGGATCGGAGATGGCCTCCATGTGACGGACATCACCGATGTTGGTGAGGCCACGCACATGGCGAGGTTTGCCAGTTCGGACAGCCGGAACTGGCACCCCCTGGGGCGGGGAACACAATCGATTGTGCTGCGCATCACAGCATTCGGTAAAGGCGGCGGACTAGAAATAAGAGTGGTTCATGGTTCCGGCTGTTCACGAAGGAGACTGCCATGTTTGAAGCCGAAGTTGAGATGGAAAAACGCTCATCGTTTTTACCGCTACTGCTCATGTTGTGTCTGGTCGCGGCGATTCTGGGTCTAATCGGCTACGTCGTACTCCAAGCCAAGGGGCAAACACCGCTTAGCGCACAGGAAGCAAATAGGATCGTGGCCGCGACGGTGCAGGGACCAGGTCCGGCCGTCATCCACTTCCGCACCGGACTGGTGAAACCCAGTGCCGACGAAAAGCCGGGCGACCCGAATTATCGATTGTTGGAAAAGGCCGGGATCGTAAAGCTGGCCAAATCGGCGCAGGGCAAGATCGGAGTCTCGATTACTCCCGAAGGAGAACGCCTGCTCACCGGTCTGCCGGGCTACAAGAAAACGAAAGAAGCCGATGGCACCTTCTTGTATGAAGTTCCGCTCGCGCAACGGCAATTCGTAGGCGTCGCCGGCGTAACCATGGTCGGAGTGAACAGCGCGACCGTCGACTACAACTGGAAATGGGAACCGAATCCGCTGGGCGTGGTGTTTGACGCGGGCGGACCGCTGGTGAAGAGCTTCAATCTTTGGGAGCGGCAAACGCTGATCAACAAGTATGAAGTAGACTTCTACAATGCCGGCCCGGCGAAATCGACGCTCGCCCTGGCACGCAACGGGAAGACATGGAAACTCGCGGCGCAATAGCGGGGGGCAAGACGGAAGGCGGCGATGCCCGCCGGTGTTCAGATCTTGCCAGGATCAAACGGAGATTGGCTCCAAAGGAGAATGTTATGTCGATCAAGAAACTCATTTCGATGTTTATCGCGCTGATCGTATGCAGCTGCGCTTTAACGCTCGCCGCGCAGGACCAAGCGCAACCCCAACCAGAGAAGGTTATTAAGCACGTCGCGGCCAAAGCTACCTCGCCGGTATCGGGCAAGGAAATGTATACAACCTACTGTGCCGTTTGCCATGGAACCGACGGCAAAGGCGCGGGTCCGGCGGCCAGCGCGCTGAAGGTGCCTCCCACGGATCTTTCCGCGCTGAGCAAGAACAACGGAGGAAAGTACCCGGGACTGAAGGTCGATGCGTCCATTCGCGGAGAGTCCTCTCTTCCGGCGCATGGCTCCAAAGATATGCCGGTGTGGGGGCATCTGTTTTGGAGTATGAGCAGCGGACACGAAGGCGAAGTACAGCAACGCGTAACGAACCTCACCAAGTACATTCAATCGCTACAGGCGAAGTAACGGCGCCGAACATTCCGGATCGCGGTCGGGGCACGAGCTCGAGCTTGTGCCCTTTTGTTTTGTGCCGGCTGCAACGATCGACTTAGCATTTGTGTGAGTCAACGCGATGCCGCGGCCTAATACGCTTGGCAGAAATCAAAGACCGTGACTTGAGTAATAAAGAGGTTGCCATCCTGCTCTGTTTCTCCTCTTCGCCAACCCTATAATTCCGCTATGACAAGGCCATCCAAAGGAGCCCAGGTCTTCCCTGTTATTTTCGGCTTGATCTTCATGGCCTTTGGACTGTTTTTCGCAAATGCCTTTCTCTTCGGCGATCCCGACCGCATCCATGGCAATCGCTGGGCGGGAGGGCTGATCGGCGGGATTTTCGCCCTAATTGGCGGCGGGATCATCTACGCCGGAATTTACGGCAACCGCAAATTAAAAGAGCAAGCGGCGGTTGAGGTGTCCAATCCGCAATCTCCGTGGCTATGGCGGAAGGACTGGGCGGCGAGCCGAGCCGAAAGCAAGAACCGCAACCGGGCCTTCGGCCTGTGGTCGGCTGCGATTTTTGTGAATGGGATTGCATTCACAATCGCGTTCACGGCCTTGCCTCAACTTTGGCGCAACTCCGATCCCAAGGCCTTTTTCGTGCTCGTATTCTGTGCCGCTGGCGTGATCCTGGCGGGCGCGGCCATGCGAGCCAGCATCCGCCGGAAACGCTTTGGCCAAACCTACTTCGAGTTCGCCTCGCTGCCTTTTTCTCCCGGCCGCACGCTGAAGGGGTCGATTCATTTGCGCTTCAACAGCGATGCGAGGCATGGCATCGATTTGAGTCTTTCCTGTGTTCGCCAGGTCATCACCGGCGGGGGTAAAAATCGGTCCACTCTCCAGAGCGTTCTCTGGCAAGCGGACGCGAATGTGCCGCGAGAATCGGTCATGTCTGGGCCGGTGGGGGACGCGGCGATCCCGGTGGAATTCAGCATCCCGAGCGACGCCTACGAGTCGAATCACAACGATCGGAACGATCAGGTGCTCTGGCTTTTGCACGCGCAGGCGGACGTTCCCGGCGTGAATTTTTCGGATGATTTCGAGGTTCCGGTTTTCCGCCTGACACCATCATCGGCTTCAGCCACGGAGCCGGCGCCGATCTTTCCGAGCGATGCGCCAGCCGAAACTGCCCCGCCCGCCTTCCAATCCGATCCTACCGACGTGCCCGCTCCTGCGAACGCGAAAGTCGCATTCACTACAGGGATGGACGGCAGCGCCGAATTCTATTTCCGAGCCTTTCGCAACCCATCCCAGGTATTGACTTTATTCGTCTTCACGGCCGTCTGGACGGGCATCGTCTATTTCCTCGGACATTCCAAAGCTCCATTGCTGTTCACCGTGGTGTTCGGACTGGCTGACCTGCTGCTGCTCTACGGACTTATTCTTGCGACGCTGGTCTCGGTCCGCATCCGGGTGGAAAACGGTAAGATTGTCCTCCGTCGGGCTCTGCTCGGTATCGGAGGGGCACGTGAATATCCCTTTTCCGAGATAACTCAGATTTTGCCGGTCACTAACGCACAACAGCCAGGCACAAAACCTTCCTACTCTCTTCGCCTACTGACCAGGGATGGGAGGAAGGTGAAGCTCGCCGACGCGATCGACAACCGACAGGAGGCGCGTTGGGTTGCCGCCCAACTGGAAAAGTTCGCCGGCCTGAAACTCGACACTCACGTCGCTGTCGACGCTGGTCTTGGCAACTACGGTCCGCCGCCGCAACGCGGACAAGCTCCATCAGGTTCTCTCTCACCCTTTCGGCGCAATAGTCCGGCCGCGATCGCGGTGGCGATTGCGTTCTTTCTCGCTTGGACAGGTTTCATCGGCTACCGCTTCCTCTCTCGGGATTACGGGAAGCCCACTCGAGTATCCAGGGTCCCTGCACCAGCTAAATCTCCCCCGCGGCAAGCGGCCAACTCGCCGCTCACGAACGTTGATCTGCAACAGCTGCAAACGCTCCCCGAACAGGCGCAGGCAGAGGAATTGCTGGATCGGGCGATTCAGCATGATGCCCGCGCGCTCGACGCGTTCGAGCAAAATGTTGGCGTGTGGCACCATCTCCAGCGCACTGCACAAATGAACGAACTGGAGAGGCGCTCGCAATTCTCGACCGACCTGCGGGTTCGCCAAGCCAACGCCGATCTCAATCTGGCAATCAACGGAGTGTCGAAAACTGAAGCCACGGCGGATCAGCTCATCGCACAAGCGCAAGCCGATGCCGCGCATCGCGCCTACTACGTGTTTTCCATGGGAATGCTGGCCGGCCGCGGCGTGGGCTACGATCGCATTTATCCCGTGCTCGTGGATTACGCCAAGAATGACCCTAACCCCCAGGTGCGCCAGTGGGCCGTCGAAGGCATGCGCTATCTAGGCAGCGATGAAGCTCTTGACCAGCTCTTTAATTCGTTTACCCACGACCCATCCGACGCGGTCCGCGATCGCGCGGGTTGCAACGTATCCGATTGCGGCAACTTCATGCGCAAACAGCGTATGCGAATCGTTCCCAAACTCATCGAGCTAGCCGCCGATTCCCAGGCGACTCCGCAGATGCGCAACTGGACCTTCATGGCCTTGCGTGAAATCACCGACCAACCCCTGGCCGCCGATGCATCGGTCTGGCAAGACTGGTATGCGCAACATGGAACCGAGAAGATGGCCGAATTCGAACGTGCGGACTGGTGGCGAGTCCACCGCGATCAGTAGCGGCCCTCGTTGAGATTTG
>Ga0302200_10001107_pt1 | contig 25786 bp, 19 predicted proteins | sample II_Bog_N3_1_FD_194585 | JGI IMG/M metagenome (GOLD analysis project Ga0302200, IMG submission 194585) | Peat permafrost microbial communities from Stordalen Mire near Abisko, Sweden - II_Bog_N3_1 | ecosystem: Environmental > Terrestrial > Soil > Wetlands > Peat | place: Sweden: Abisko... | reverse complement strand
AGGTCAATGTAATAAACGGAGGCCTTAGTTAATAACTAAAAATAATCAACTAAGAAGGTAGATTTTCTCAATAAGGGAAGGTAATTAATTATCATCGGGCAAGGTAATTAATTATCATCGGGCAAGGAATTTTCTAAAATAAGAGAATCCTATATTATATACTTATTATTAAATATTTTATTAGTAAAAAAACATTTTTAACTTTATTATGATTAGTGTTTAACAATTTAATTGCCTCAGTAACTAAAGAATATCTTTTAATAAGTTCATTAGATAATGAATAAATATATGTTTTTATATTAACAGCTACTTTACCAAACATTAGATAATTTATTTCAGTTCTACCGTATATGGAATTATTTTTACTAATTGTTCCAAACATGGAATTATTTTTACTAATTGTTCCAAACATAGAATTATTTTTACTAATTGTTCCAAACATAGAATTATTTTTACTAATTGTTCTAAACATAAGATTATTTTCACCTAATATCTTTCTAATTGTTTTTAATGAACGTTTCTGTCCTAAAGGACTACCAGTAATTTTGGGATATTATATTTAGGCGTAATAATATTTATAAAGTATTGTTATTATTCTAAGATCAATTTTTTGATTTTTCTTTAGATAAATTTATTATATCTATATACTCTAGAATTATTAAACTAAATTTTGAATAACCATGATGAAGTAAAGTATTATAATTATAACTTTCACTTTCACTTTCAGTTAATTTTAGTATAGAATAATATATATATAATTTTTGGATTAAATTCACAGCAAAGCCTACGTACATTTTATTAAATTCTAAATATGTCTATTTGTAAATTTCGGCTTTCCCTTTATTGTTTTTTAAGATTCTTAATTTTTCTGTATGAGCATTAGAATAAGCTCTAATAGGCACGGCCAACGCTGAAAATAAAGTATTTAGTGTTTGAGTATCTAACGTTTTAGTATCTAATGTTTAAAAATATTGTTGAAATTGAGTAATGTTGTAATTAATAGATCCTTTAAGATTATTTTATAGGGAAGTAGGTAAAAATAAAAAATATTAATAACATAATAAAAATTTTAGTCTCCCGCCGAAGGCGGGGGACCCCGGCCTCTCGGCCGGAGTCTAGGCTTTTTTTAAAAAAAAAAGGCCTGGACCCCCGTTTTTTTTAAAAAAAGGGAGTCTAGGCTTTTTTAAAAAAAAGCCTGGACCCCGCCTTCGGCGGAGTCTAGGCCCCCGGGGGGGGCCTGGACCCCTTTTTCTTTAAAAGAAAAAGGAGTCTACCCCACCGCAGGGTGGGGTGGACCCCGGCCTCTCGGCCGGAGTCTAGGGTTTTAAAAAAAAGCCGGACCCCTCGGCTTCGCCGAGGAGTCTCTTTTACTCCACCCCCCGTAGGGGGGGGACCCCGGCGAAGCCGGGTAGTCTCCTCCACCCCACCCCCACCCCACCCCCGTAGGGGGGGGACCCCGCTTTTTTTTATTTAAATGTTTTTAATATAAATATTAAAAACTCCGGGGGTAGTCTGCTGATGGGCTGATTAGGCAGACAGGACTATACCTAGTCTTGTACAAAAAATAAATTTAATAATTTCTTTTTTATAACAGACATAGCTACTTTTAACTAGTAAAACTAGAATTCTCAAAAAAACTTGATCTGTTATATTTACAGCTATTGCTAAAATATTTAACGAGAGATTAAAAGTATTGATATAGTATTATTTTCTTTCAATAAATTTTAATTTTTTGTTATATTCTAATATTTTACAGTAAAATTACTATTATCGTGTTTTAGGATAAAAAAATGAATTCTACTGTTATATCTCGTAATAAATATATGATTATATTAATAATAAAAAAATGAATTCTACTGTTATATCTCGTAATAAATATATGATTATATTAATAATAAAATTATAGTTTTTAAAATATTAATATTGCTAATAATATAAAAGTCACTTGTTATTTATTCTTCGATATACTTCTAACTTTTTCTTTATTTTCAAACAATATTAAATTTTTATCTGTATCTAAATTATAAAATATTTTAACTGCATTTATAGGGTTATTACTATTAACATTATTTTGATTATTACTATTAACATTATTATGGTCAGAAAAACTTAAGAATATAAAATATTACTTATTAACATTTTTTATTTTGTTTTTTTTTGTGTTAATTAAGACCTAAATTATATAAAACTCTTCCCAGGGAGGGCCCTCTTCGAATGGGCCTTTTTTAATCAATTTTTGTTATTTATATTCATCTGGCTATAGCCAGATGAATCCTCGGTGAAATTTTTAATATTTATATTAAAAATATTAAAATAAAGTTTGATAAAAATCCTGGCTTTTTTTGGAAAAATTTTATTTATATCATTTATTTAAAACAAATTAGACCTGCCCCCCTTTGGGGGCGGGTCCCCCCTACGGGGGAGACCTTTTATATATTATAGTCCTTAACATTTTATAGGTTTTAGTCTAACAGGTAGAGGCGAAGGGAGGGAGGGGGTGTTTAGAATTATGCTTAATCCTAAACGAGTTATTATCATAATAGTATATTATCCCATACTATTATTTATGGATAGTGGGTTATAAATTAAATGAAGATAAGATCCATTGGTTTTTATATAATCTATTCTTATCTAAGTATCTACGTAAAGTACGAGTACTACAATGTTTTTTTCCTGATTTATTTTTTTTAATTCTTGACTTTTCTTCATAAATTTATTTATACTTATCCCTATGTAGGCCTAATCAATTCATAAATCTCCTAAAGTTAAACCGATTATTACCTCATGCAAATCTTGTGATACAAAAAAAGAATTTCTTTCTACATTGGTCAGTCTCTTACTACTATAAAATCTGTTTATATAACCTGCACCTAAATTAGAATTAAACATTGAACTTGAACATATATTATTGAAATTAAACGTCGGATTTGAACTTTTATTATGACATATCAATTAAGACATGACTTGTATTAAACTATCTTTTAATCAATTCTTGTTACTTATTCTTCATGCTAAAAAAAACGACCTCTGACCGGATTAATCACTTGTTATGTTAAGAATACAACTAATATATACGCTATTAATCTGAATATTTTGGCCTGCAAGAAATTTTTTTATTTAATTATCATTTATTGGTATAAATTTAGGGAAGTTTTTATTACAGTGATCAGGCATAAAATTCCCAAGTTTATTACGTTTTCTATCTATACCATAGAATAATAATTGGAATTTTTGAACCCCTTCTTTAGTCAGATGACTTTTAGTAGTAACAATATTAGCAGCTAATACCCAATCTTTTTAAAAAATTAATAATTTAGTTCCTGTTCGGCCCCTCCTTTCGGGGGCCTCTTAAAGGATTGAAAATGTGATATTATTATATCATTGATATTTGATATTTTAGAAACTGTAAAATGCCTCATACCATTATAGACTTAATAGACCATAAAAATTTTCTATATCTGGGGGAATAGTAGAATTTGGGTAATAAATTAAGAACATTTCCGTAACAATAACGGAGTCAAAGATTATAGTTAGAACAAAAAATAAAGCTAGACTATCAATCATATTAGCAGTTAATCGTAACCCTAAACTTAAAGCTTTAGCTAAATATAAGATAAATTTTAAAGGAGAAGGAAATTGATAAAAAAATAGAATAAGCGGACTTGAACTTCTGAAAACAATATTTAAAAAAGTTGTCATGTTAAAAATTGAATATACTTATTACTACATATTAATGTCCGGTCATGGGACACTTTTATTTACCGGGAGTATATTATATTGATGGGTACACATCTCCTAAATAATTAATAATGTTAAATGGGTTCTAGTCTAATACAGGTAGGACACTTAATTTTGATTTAAGAGATTGGTAGTTCGAATCTACCGAACCCAGAAAATTTAATAAGACATATTAAAATTTTATTAATTTATTTATTATAAACTCATTCTTTATTTAATCAAATATATTAAATACTTAATACTAAGTATTTTTAGAGAGATATAACTTTTTATATTATTAATATAATACAAACATATCTTATATTATACACGGAACTTTTAAATTAATTATAATTAAATTTAAAGAAATTTTAGAAACTTTTTATATGAAATATATGTATTTATCAAAGATTGAAAATTTTATATTTTTGGTAATAATAAATTATTTATTAAACATAATCAAAATAAAATCTTAAATTAAAATTTTTGTATCCATCTTAATTCTTGTTTCTTTAAATTAGACTACCCCCGGAGTTTTTAATATTTATATTAAAAACATTTAAATAAAAAAAAAAGGGAGTCTAGGCTTTTTTAAAAAAAAGCCTGGACCCCGCCTTCGGCGGAGTCTAGGCCCCCGGGGGGGGCCTGGACCCCTTTTTCTTTAAAAGAAAAAGGAGTCTAGGCTTTTTAAAAAAAAGCCTGGACCCCTCGGCTACGCCGAGGAGTCTCCCCCCTACGGGGGGGGGGGACCCCAGCCGAGAGGCTGGAGTCTGGGGGGGTTTTAAAAAAAGCCCCGGACTCCTTTTTTTAAAAAAACGGGGGTCCACCCCACCCTGCGGTGGGGTAGACTCTCGCAAAAATGAGTGCTGCAAACTCTAAGAAAGTATTTGTTTACACTTTAGATTCTGACTCTAAGGGTCTTATTCTTCATAAATCCTTTAATTCTTGTGAAGAAGCAGCTAAATTCTTTGATTGTAGCACACAATTAATTTCTTATTATTTAGACAAAAACAAATTATATAAAAAGCAATGGATCTTATCTTCATCTGAGAAGTAGTGATTATACTCACTAATAGCTCAGAAATTATAGTAAGGAGTAATATACTATAAAATTATAACTAATAAAGTTCACCTACAAAGGATGGGAAATTAAAGTTAAGACAATTAAAAGCTAATTTAAATAAATAATTAAATTTTATGTAATTGCAGATAGGGGTGTAATCAAGTATATCTGTTAATTTTAATTTATTTTTATTCTCCTTAATGAACACCCCCCCCTGTTGAATAGTTATTTTCATATATAAAAGGAAGAGTAGTCATAGGCAAGACGAAGTATTTGCTAAATCCTTAGAGTTTCCTCTTTGTGGGTTCGAATCCCTCTTCTTCCGTTTATAAATTATTTAAAGGGTTTATTTATTAAATTTTCTAGCTATATATAAGAATCATCCAATAATTATAATTACTATAGATGATTATTGATGTCTACCAGCCCCCTCGGGGACCGCGATGGGGCGCCCCCGAGTTTTTAATATTTATATTAAAAACATTTAAATAAAAAAAAGGGGGGGGCCCCCTCGGGGACCGCGATGGGGCGCCCCCCCTTTTTTAGGGAAGCTATTTTAATATATTATACTTGGGACTTAAACTATATATGAAATATTACTTTTGCTTTAAGATTAATTTTTTAGTTTTAAACCCTAATTTTTAAATTGATAATATTAATATATACAAGAAATTGTGATATTAAATAAAGAATAACCTTGATAGAATGAAACATTATAAATATAACTATTATAATTGTTATTAACTATATAACTTTTAAAATAATAATTTATAAATTATTTAAATAAATCAACGACATAGCCTATTGTAAAGGAGAAAGAGATGCATCTAACCTCTTGGCCGGATGTTTTTTATTTATTATCAGTTAAAATTCTTAGTTTACCATTTTTTAAATTAAAATAAATTATAATAGAGATTAATTATAATAAGATATTAGGTTCGTTTAAAAGAACCACCCAAGAAAGAAAGGGATTTAAGATAATAATAATAGTTAAAAATAATCTTCTTAATATTTCTATTATTAGTAATAAATTACATAATAATTAACTAAATAAAAATATTAAAAAGCAAATCTTATAAAAATTATTGATAAATAAAAAGAAGTTTGTAGTATTATTACTTACTAAAATTATAAGTTCTAATACTAACATTTTAAATTTTTGATTAGATTTAAATAAATGTTTTAAAAATTATAATTATAATTAAAATAAAAATTTATCTAACTATTAAAAATAAACGGTTTAAACCATTATATAAATCTTGTATTTTCATATGAATTACATCAAAAAAAACAAACTTTACAGATTAAAGCAAATTAACTAAGCATTTAAATTAGATTTAAAGATTAATTAATTCAAATCTAACCAACCTGAAATACCCTAAATTTTTGTATTTTATATAAATTTTATAAATTTTAGATAATTTTCAATAGTATTCTGCCGAAAATCTATTTTAATTTTTAATTACCTAAATTTTAATAAAATTAGAGAGGTATCCTTCTACTTTTCTACATTAAGAAATTTTTTATTTATAATCTATTTTTGTATTAGATCTTTATATTAATATCATATTAATATTATATTCTAAAAGTTTATATTATATTCTAAAAGTTTATATACTAAAAGTTTATATTATTATAAGTAGATAAAGTTTTTTATTTTTTTAATGGGTAAAGTTTTTATAAGAAATTAAACGGGTTGAAGCCTAATAGGTCAGGCGTCTAAATTGGGTTTAGGAGATAGTTAGTTCGAATCTGACCAACCCGAAAATATTCATAATAGGTTATAAAAATATAGAGCTGGGCTGCGCCCCGCTGCCCCAGTTTTAAACCCTATTTATTTTAAAACATTTTAAAAAAGGAGTCTAGGCCCCCGGGGGGGGGGCCTGGACCCCTCGGCTACGCCGAGGAGTCTAGGCTTTTTTTAAAAAAAAAAAAGGCCTGGACCCCCGTTTTTTTAAAAAAAGGGAGTCTCCCGCCGAAGGCGGGGGACCCCGGCCGAGAGGCCGGAGTCTGGGGTTTTTAAAAACCCCGGACCCCTTTTTCTTTTAGAAAAAGGAGTCTAGGCCCCCGGGGGGGCCTGGACCCCTCGGCTACGCCGAGGAGTCTAGGCTTAAAAAAAAAAGCCTGGACCCCCCGGCGAAGCCGGGGAGTCTGGCCCCCCGGGGGGGGCCGGACCCCTTTTTTTAAAAGGAGTTTTAGGTTTAGATAGATTAATAATATCAATATACTTAAAATTGTATAATCTAAAACTAGAATAAGTATGCAAAAGTATAGAAATATATATAACTTTTACTATTACTTAAATTACTTAAATTAGCTATAATTTATTTATTAAAATATAATTTATGTATTAAAATATAATTTCTATACTAAAATATAATTTATGTATTAAAATAATATTTATGTATTAAATATTATGTATTGAATTAAGTTATAATATTGAATTAGAATATAATTTTTAATTAGAATATTCTTATTTAATTATGATATTTATAAATTTACTTATTTATATTATTAAATAATTATAATTTTATAATTAAGTATAATCATTATATAATTAACTTAATATAAATAAATTTATATTACTTTAAATTTAAAATTTAGTTTCTAGGTTAAGCTACTCTTGATTTAATCTTAATTGTGTAGTATATAGATCTTATAGGTTTTTCTGAAAAAAATTATTAAAAATCTTAAATTTATTATCATTATATATATTTTTGTAAAAGTGTAAATTTTTCGGGCAAGAAAGGATTCGAACCTCCGCATGTTATTCACATATTTAGTTTCAAGCCAAACGCTTTAAACCTAACTCAGCCACTTGCCCGGTATTACTTAATATCCATTTATAGCCACTTTTATTAATTTATTTTAACTTTTATTAATACATTTTAATTTAACATTTATTCGGACCACTCTGGGAACCGCCTCAACCCAGTAAAGAGAGGGGGGGGGTGTTAAAAATTTAGTATTTTTCTAAATTTAATAACATGTAATCTTTATTACCCAGCAAAAAAATCACTAACAGGTCTGCCTCCGGCTGACCCGCCCCTTTGGGGGCAGGTCTAATAGGAGATATAGATAAAATCCATATACCTTCAAATAATTTAACATTTTTCACATACCTTAAATTTGTAGTATGAAAACAATTAAAAAATAGTCCTGCTTCTTTAGCAGAACAAAAACTATTCATAAGTGAATCATCTAATGAGAATATAAAAATATCAGTTCCTTGAACTTTTTTAATTAAAACACGAGTTTCAGCAGAAAGAGATTTACCATACATTGGATGTAAATCACCTTTTTTGCCAAACATGGAATTATTTACATCACTCAATTTTCCTTTAGTTTCAGTTGAATCTAATTTACCAAATATATAATGATTTTCCCCACTAATTTTAGAAATTGTGTTTGATGAATAGGTAGGTGTTGAATTATTTCACAAATATATTTGAATAATATAAATTTTAATTATCTAATTTTAATGATCCTAATAAGATTGAATATATAATTAATGATTATTATGATATAAAAATAACATGGGCATTATTTTTTGAGAAGCTCTTTCAGGGGTTTGAATAGTATATCTTTTATTTATTAATGATATCTATTAAACGTTAGGGGGGGTGTTAACTGATTGTACAGGTAATTGACCTTCAAATGCATGGAACGCAGGAGGTGACGTGATCGCCCACTCAAGAGTTGTTGCAGATTTCGTTACACCTGCACCTCTCGGTGAAGTGAAAAAAGCTGGAACGGCCCATGGATCATTTGCTAAAGTATCCGCTGGTTGAGCTAAAGTATCATATATTATGTAAATAAATAATACAGTAGCAACAATAGAGATAATAGAACCAAAGGAAGATACCAGATTCCATCCTTCGAAAGAATCTGGGTAATCCGGGATTCTACGTGGCATTCCTGCCAATCCCAAGAAATGTTGAGGCATAAATGTTAAATTTACACCTATTGATAATGACCAGAAATGTATCTGCCCTAGTAACTCGTTATATGGTTTAGCCAATATTTTAGCTGGAACCCAGTAATAATAAGCGGCAAATAACGCATATACTGCACCTAAAGATAATACATAATGGAAATGAGCTCGTTTTATCCCATTGCTTTCACAATAGGCCGGACTATATCTTCATCTTTTACTTAATTTTATAAATAAAAGAGTTGCTCGTGTAGTCTCTGAGGACCCTACTCCCTTATTTTATAATAAAGTTTGGTTTCCTGCTGATTGCCCAATCCTTAAAGTTATCACTGATAATATATAATCTAGTATTTAAGGCTCTTAGGGGGTTCCAGCATATAGAGCAATTTTATATCATAATTCACAAAATGATAGTAGCAGCATGTGAGCATTCCTTAATACCTAATACGGTATTAAAATTATTACTATAATTTTTGAAAATATGTATAAATTATTTTAATCTTAGGATTATTTATGAATCTGGGTGATTAAATAAAGGCGTGTATCTAGGTAGTTGAATTTAAATTTTTTTATTTAAATTATTAAAATCTTGATGTGAATGTTTTCTACCTGTGTTCATTCTCATCTTAATTTCTCTAATTTTTATTATTCCTTCATTTGTTAAATGTTCTTTATTTTCCATTAACTCTATTATTAAATTAAAATCTTTAAAATCTAATTCTTTAACTCCTTCAATTAAATATTTAGAAAAAAAGGGTATAATAATATTTTTTAAATCACTTAATTTAGAAACTCTAAATTCAACAAATTTTGATCTAGAAATTCGACCACACCCTAGATATTCAATAAAACTTTTTATTAAATCTAAATCTCGACTATGTTGATTTGCACTAAATCGAGGTAATACTTGATATCCAGTAGTATATAATTTAGATTGGTTAATTTCTACTCGAAAACAACCCTCACCAGCAACGAATCCAGCTAACCAATGAGGATCTTTAATTTTTTCATTCATAACTTTAGGTCTATCAACAAGAATAATATTAGGAAAAGATTCAATTAAATTTTTAGATAAACCTAAATTCATTGATGCTTTTATAGCAACAATTTTTAATAAACCTTCTGAACTTAAATGTTCTTTTTGGGATATTAGTTGAATTGCTAATTTAAACAATTCAAAATCTGCGCGTTTTTGTGAAATTAAGGGATATTTGATAAAATGATCAATAATTATATTTAAATCTTTTATAGATCTAACATAATAAATTGCTGTATTATTTTTTTTATCTAAAGCAATATTCCCTAATCCAAAAAACTCTTTTATTTTACACAATAAAAGTAAATCTTTATTATGTAATTTAATTGCAAAATTAGGTTGAATTCGCCATTTATTTAATTCTTTATAAACAGAAATATTAAATGTTCCTTCAGCATCTACAAATCCTGTTATAAAATAAGGATTAATTAAATCTTTATTTTGAGTAGAATAGGCTTGTTTATTTTTACTATTAAAGTTTAATGATAATTTTGATAAATATAATGTAATCAATGTTATTTGTTATAAAAAATCCTTTATTTATTAAATGTTTTAGTTTAAATATAAAATAGAATTAAAAATAAGACTTGAACTTTAATTCGAGTTCTTATTTAATCTATTAATACATTTTAATATATAATTAATGATATTTAATAATATATTTAATTGGCCACTTTATGAAAAAATTGAAAAAATTAAAGATATTAAGATATTAATGAAGTTTTGTGTAAGATACCCTTAACCCATGATAAAGTTCTTTATGTTCAATACGCAGTATTAATGATTTAGTGTTAAAATTACGGTTACCTTCTAAATCTTTTACACAATCTCTAAGGCTAGAATAACGTTTTATAAAAGTAAAACCATCAGAAGAATAAGTATAAACCGGTATATTTGTTATTCCTTCTTTTAAATTAGGTTTAAATTCAGTTATGTTTATTAATGAATTATCAGCATTAGGTAATAAATCATATGAAAGGAAATAATCTTTTAACCAAAGAGTTTCTGATAAACATAATAGTTTAACAGTTGAACCATTTTGTTTTGAAAATTTCATGAACGAATTAACACTAGGAAAAGTTTTTAAAAGTTTAGTCTTATCTTTATTATATACATGAACAACTTTAATACTAGTATTTTTAGGTTTAGTATTAGCTTTTATAGCTTCAAGTTCTTCTTTAGTCAATTCATTTAAAGAAATAATATATTTATTTGCATAAACATTTCTTGATTTAGCTGCTCTTTTAGCAGTATTAATATGAACACCTAATAAATTAGATAATTTTTCATAACCATAAATGATTGAATGAAAATTTAAAGTTAAAGCATCATAAATAAAAATAAGAGTACTTCGGTTTAATGACCGTAATGCTTTTTGTTCCGGAGAATGTTTATTATCCCATACTGCAGCTAAAGAACCATGTTTTCCAAATTGTGAATTATTATCACCTTTATTATAATCAAGGTTTGCTATAGGAGCTGGGCCTAAAGCAATTCGTCTAAGATTATAAATTAAAACATATTTATCAAGATAATATTGTTCTAATTGAATAAAATCAGATAAAACTGAAACATTTTCACGTGAAGGAGAAGTTCCTAATTCAATAATTTGTAAAGTAAAATTTAATAAACCATGTTTCAAGATAGCTATAGAAATAGCACTACCTCTAGTAGATTGTTGTTTAAGATATGAGTTTGTAAAATAATCTGATAATCTAGAAGATAAATTCATAGAGCTACCTACGTATTGATTATTATTAATTTTATTTGTCCATAAATATAAACCTCTTTTATCTAAAAAAGAAGTTCTAATTAAACCTTCTGATTTTAATGGGTCTAAAAATTCTTTATGACCATTAGGGAGTATTGCTATAGGCAATAATGTGAAATAATGTATATTATAATGATTTAAATTTATATCTAGATTATTATAATAATTTTGTGTTTTTAGGAAATGAGCTACTACGTAGTATGTATCATGTAATGCAACATCAATAGAAGCATTAGCTAATACAATACCCGTTACTCCTCCGATAGTAAATAAAAATATAAACCCCAACGCAAAAAGCATTGGAACTGTAAATCTGATAGATCCACCAGCTAATGTAGCTAACCAAGAGAAGATTTTAATCCCTGTTGGAACTGCAATAATCATTGTGAAATAGTAGATTGACCCCAATAACATAAAGAAAATTCTTCATGCTCTCATTAGTCAAAAGACCTTTCCCAAACCGTACGTGATAGTTTCCCATCATACGGCTTTCCAGAGAGAAATTAGGTTGCTTAATTATTTCTCTCCTGTTTCCCTTCAATTAACAGATTTATGGTCTGATAATCTAATATGGAAACTCCGTCACCTCAACCCTTCCGGGTGTCAGGCGATCCCAAGTTCTTTAATAAACCGCATTAAATATCCCCTTAGGCCCCTTATAATCTAATAATGATCCTTTTGAATATTCTCCGCTACTTGTCTATTCCATATTACATTAGATATATTTTAAGGTTCGTTTTCCTAGCCATAGGGATCGTAGCTCGGGGGTGACATAGCTTTAGATAGCTTAACCCCCTTTTTGAACATGCTGTTGTCAGTGTAGAGTTAGCCCCTACTACCTAAGTTCAATGCTTTACACCACTAATTAATTTTATATAAGAAATGATCTACAAAATAAGGATAAATATAAGGTCTAATTTTCATTAAGTCCTTATTACTAATATAAATTCGAAAATTCTTTCTCTCCTTGTGGATAGTAGGATTTATATCAAATTTTATGATTAAAATATTTATCAATAAAACAACTTCTTGCAAAGTAAAATTATCTGTACATAAAGTTATTCCTTTATTTCTTTTACTCCCATCACCTTGAATCCAATGTGCTAAAACTATATAGTCCATATAAAATAGCAATTCAGGTTTAACCGTTTTAGTTAATTGACCATCTTTAATAATATAGAATAAATTAAAAATCTCAATAAAACAATCTAATTGTCTAGTTTGCAGAGCAATACTAAAAAACATTTTTCCTCTCATTAATGTTTTACCTGACATAGGTAAACCAGAACATAAATAAGCAAGTTCATTGTAAATATGCCAAAAATAAGGGAAATTGATTATTGATTGTTTAAACCCAATTCTAGGATTCCAATGACCTCTTTTTTGAAGCCAACCATCAGAAAGTATTAGTCCTATAAGAATACTTTTAACTCGAGGGGTTAATTGAATAAGAATTTTTTCAATGCTTGTTAATTTTGGTTTAAAAAACATTGAAGAATATCCTAACGGTTTATCCCATAAAGTTAATTGATTGCAAGAAGAAGTTTTAGTATTTGTTGAATAATATAAATTGTTAAATTTAGAAAAGGATGTTGGTGAGGTTATTACACCTAACGATTTATTAAATGAAATGGCGCACGTAGCAGCAGTGAAATAAGCTCGAGTATCTACATCAAGACCTACTGAGTACATGTGATGCAAAATTGTAATATTAATAATAATATTACGCCACTCTCTTGAGTGGGATCGGACTATATCTTAATCTTTTAATTATCTAGCAGAAGAAGAACCCGTTTTACGAGTTAAACTATTATTAACATTAATAGTTTTTTTAATTTCTCTAATTTTAGATAATCCTTTATCTGTTAAATGCTCTTTATTTAAAAGCATATTATAAACTTTAGACCAATTTAAAAAAGAAATTTGTTTTTTAGATTTAAGAGGATAAGTATTAAAATAATTAGTTATAGGGTTAAGACTTTTAAATGAATCTACACCATAACGATAAACATCTTGAGTTCCAGATCGTAAAGAAACTTTTCCAAAACCGAATAAATTACGTATATAATTTAAAGTTTCAAAAGCATCTTTTTGATCTAAAAAGAATCTTGGGATAACTCTATATCCTGTAACAGTATTTTCACGTGCTCCAATGTTGATATTAAAACAACCTTCTGCATCAGTAAATCCTGAGATCCAAGGATCTTTAAGAGTAGGTAATATTATATTATTTGATAATAATATTTGAGAACCATTTTCTTTATTAATTTTTTTTGAATTAATAACATTTATCCAAGATTTAAGTTGAGCCTGTCGATGTTTAAGTATTAAATTACCATTAAAAAGATGTGTTAAAATTAAAATATTCTCATTGTCATCAACTATAAATCGATGAAACTCATTATTTAATTTTGCTGAAGTAAAATGTTTTATTTTACCAAAACCTAAATTATCTTTTATCTCATCAAGAATTTTTTTTTCTTTTTGAGTAACAACAAATTGTAATTTATTATTAAAAGTTAAAATAGCTCCATCCCCTTCCACAAAACCTATAAACCAAATTAACCAATTTTGGTTAATTTTTTTATCACCAAATTTATTTTTATAAATTGAATAAAATTCCTCGAAATTAAAAGATTTCTCGCGTGTAGTCTCTGAGGAGCTCGTTGAGTATAATTTATATACATTCAAAACACGATTCCCTGCTGATTGAGTATAACTACCTTTAATCCTTTCCCCCCCGCAAGCTTGCGGGGGGGCAGAAAAATTAAAAGGCTCCTTTTTTTTTAAAAAAAGGGGCCCGGGGTTTTTTTTTTTAAAAACCCCAGGCTCCTCGGCTTCGCCGGGGGGCCCCCCGCCTTCGGCGGGAGGCTCCTTTTTAAAAAAAGGGGCCCGGGCCCCCCCCGGGGGCCCAGGCTCCCCGGCTTCGCCGGGGGGCCCCCCGCCTTCGGCGGGAGGCTCCTTTAAGGAAGTAGGATTTTTACTATAGAAAGTACCTACTAGCATAAAACTGTTCCAGCATATAGCGTGATTTATTACCTCTACTTCACAGTAAGGGAGAGCCATCGTGATGTAACTCCATACAATGAATCCTAATACACCAATTGATAACATAGCATAGCTGTCTTAAGATGTCTTACCAATAATACATAAATAATTTAGTTTTATGTTATTGTGTAGACGACTTACTTTAAAACAGGAAATTAGGTAGGTGAGGCTTTATATGTTAAACATCCTTTTCCTCTATTCCTCAATAAATGAAATGGTATTAATTATAGGGATCATTATTATAAATAATTTATAATAATGGTAACAATAGCACATTATAAATTTATTCCTATTAAAATTATATTAGCTTATTCAGCTTTATAAAAAAGAAAGAATAAAATTATAATACCCTCTGATTAATTTTTAATCCCCTAAGGACAGCCTCCCGCCGAAGGCGGGGGGCCCCCCGGCGAAGCCGGGGAGCCTGGCTTTTTTAAAAAAAAGCCCGGGCCCCTTTTTCTTTAAAAGAAAAAGGAGCCTGGGCGCCCCGGCGCCCGGGCCGCCCCGCCCGCGGGGCAGCCTTCTTCTTTTATAGGCAAAGACTTCCAAGATCTAGAATTATTCATATTTTCTTTAAGTAATTTTATTTCATTAAAACCTGTTTTAGTCAAATATCCTTCTGATTTCATAATAAGAATAGCTTCTTTAAAATCTAAATAATCTAATTGTTTTAAATTATTCAAAGGATATTTATCAAAATGAGGTAATACTTTATCATAAATATCTGATAAATTTTGAATAATAAAATCACATCTAGGTGTAGTTATATTATTTCTAAAATAAACTTTCCCACATCCAAAATAATTAACTAATTTATTTATTAATTTTTCATCTTGTTTATGTTGAGTTACATGCATTCGAAATTCTATTCTATACCCATCTTCAAAATTAGGTTTTTCAATATTAGTTGGAATTACATTATTAGATTTTTTAGGTCTAATAATAATTGAAAACCCACCATCTCCAGCAATAAAACCAGATACCCATTGAGGTTCTAATATATCAGGCAATGAAAACTCAGGTCTTTCAGAAGCTATAATATTAGGATAATGTTTAGTGATTTTTGGTGAAACACCAAAGTTCATAGCAGCATATTTAGATAAAATAATTAAAAACCCTTCTAAAGTTAAATGTTCTTTTAAATTCGTCATAGTAATAACTTCTGACCAAAGTAAAAAATCATTTCTTTTTTTACTAATTAAAGGATACTTAGTAAAATGAGGGATAATGACTGCGATTAAATCTTTAACTGTTGTTACTCTATAAACACAAGAATTCTTATTAGAATTTGAATATATAGAGCCTACACCAAAAAATCTTTTTATTGAATGAAGAATAGCAATATCTTTGATATGTAAATTAATTTCATAAGATACTCTTACTTTCCATTTTAATAAGCTAGACATTTCTATAATTACTGAAAAACAACCTTCTGCGTCAGTAAAACCTGTTACCCAATAAGGGTCTAAAATTAAGTTATCTTTTGTTAATCCCAGAGTACTAAAAGTTCTGGTATTTGTTGAAAAAGAAAATCTTACTGGGTTTACTAGACTTTCAATTTTATTATTAGAATAATTTGTTGTTAAAGATTTGAATAAAACCCAATCAAAAAAATTATTTAATAATAAGTAAAATAGTTTTAATGTGTTGATGATAAGATTAAAGAAATATATGATTGAATTCTTAAGATTAAAAATAAAATTCAAGAGAGTTGGTATTTTATAGTTTAAATTAAAATAGCAATCTTTAATATTTTTAAGTTACTATAAAAGAATATAATTTCTACTTTAAATAGAAAAATATCTTAAATAAATAGTTATTCTTAAGATTGGACTATATCTTAACCCCTCTTTAAAGGGGTCCTTCACGTGTAGTCTCTGAGGATCCTACTCCCAATTAATTTTAATTGGTTTGGTTTCCTGCGGATTATCCCATATATATAGAATTTTTAGAATATATTAAATATATTCTACCTATATACATATAAGCCTTCCCGCATATAGTGAAGATTCATTTTTATCATTACTGAATAGAATGGGCCTATTTGTTGACCATACCCATGTAACCAAAGATTGGTTTACCACAGAATGTTGAAATTACATGACTGATAATTCCAAATCCAGGGATAATTAAGATATAAACTTCTGGATGTCCGAAGAACCCACTTTTCAAAAATCTAAATTTTCTATACCTTCTTTAGATTCCCTGTACCATCTATATTCGTGGCCTTGTGTATATTTATAAAAAAAAATAAGAAAAGTCGACTGTACATTAAGCACCATTTCAGGCACCCATTGATGACCCAGTCTGTAGCGATATCACAAAATACCGACGGTCTTGGAATAGGTAATCTTTAACCGTTTTCATCGATGTAGCTAGACAACTAAAATATTTAATTGCCCGAAAACCTCGTCAGGTTTTCTTAATTCATCACTTTACTTCCTTTTGTGAGTTATTGTAAAGTTAAAATTAAAACTAAGGTTATGGTAGACCAATAAAAATTGATCTTTATTAATTAAAGTCTTCAGATACGTAGCTTATTATTGCTTTAAACGTTATCCTTAAAAATCTAAGCCTACATTTGCTTTAATTAATTCTAAAAACTTGCGTTAAACCACACCTTTTATTCCCGTATTCTATAAAATATTTACTTATTAATCTTAGCAGCTAATTCTTTTAATATTGGACGTAAAGTCGAATTTAAATGTTCTTTATTTAATAATTTAAAATATAAACCTTTCCACAATAAATAACTATAAGCTTTTTTAGAGCGTAAAGAAAATTTATCAAAATAAATAAATAATTTATTACAGTTAGTAAGTCCATTAACTTCAAATGTCCAAGTATCTGGTTGTGAATGTTTATAGATTTTACCCATATTAAAAATAGTAATAAATTCTTCTATTATTGGTTTATTTATTAACAATTTTTGTGATATTAAATATCTAAATCTAAATGCATCTGAAGTATTTAATATTGAACAACTAAAACAACCTTCAGCATCAGTAAATCCTGAAAACCAATAATCATTAATAGATGGTTTAATAAGATTTTCTTTAAATTCTATTGTATTTACTCTAAGAGATCCTTTACAAGCTATAATATTAAATTCTCTTAAAAATAATTTAAAATCTAAAGATTTAGAAGGTAATATTAAATTACCATTAAATAAAGCGCAAATTAATTCAAGACCTTTTTTATCTTGAACTGTAAATCTTGAAGTTGTTAAACCTTGTTTAATTACTTTTCCTATTTTAAGAGTTGACATAATTAAATTTAATACTTGTATATCTTTACTATCTTGAGTAATAACAAAATTTAATCCTTTAGATGATTTTATAAATGATCCATCTCCTTCAGAAAAACCTATAAACCAAGTAAGGAATTCTTTAGAAGGTAATTCATTTTGTTCCAACGTAAATGGAAAATAATGAGTATATCTTTTATAAAATTCAATAAAATCAAAATTATTATTAGTTATATTGTTATAATTATTGCTAAGCGTTATTGGTAATAAAGCAAATATACAAACAAAATTTTTATTTAAGAATAAATGTTGGTATAATAATGGATCACCACCACCAGCTGGTTCGTAGAAAGAAGTATTAAAGTTTCTATCAGTTAATAACCAAACTCTATACGAAGACAATTTTCTTTAACCTTTATGTCCCGTTCATTTGGGCGGATAAAAATCCTTCCCGAGTTCCGACTGTACATTAAGCACCATTTCAGGCACCCAAAAGTGACCCAGTCTGTAGCGATGTTTGTAACCACCGACGGTCTTCTGCTAGGTAGCCATTGACCGTTTTCACTCTCATAGCTCTATGGGCTGTCACCCATGTATACTAGTATTCACCATTTGCTTCCTTTACAAAGTTCTTGCCGGTATGATTACCTCTGATTTCTCAAGGTATAACTAGTTAACTATGTCTAGGAATGTATTAATAATCCTCACGAATTCACCTAAACATCTACGACGAAAATATAATTTTATTTAATGTTTTTGAACCCTATATACCCCGCCCTCTAACCCTCTTTCAATTTTAAGAAAGATCTTATATATATAGGGATTCAATTAAGCCTAGTTATTATGATTTAATAAAAATTTTCTAAATGTTTCCATGTAAAGACTTTACGGCCATTATTCATGTTTAATTTTAGTGTTCTTATTTCTTCATAAACTATTAAATTTTTATGCTCTTTTTTATAGAATAAATTAGAAGCGTATGCCCAATCTACATAATTTAAGTATTTACTTGTGAATAATGGATAAGAAGTTAAGTAATTTATAAGAATAGTATTACTGATAATACCAGATGTAGTAATATTAAATTGAGGATGTCCATTTATTTCTCTAAGTTTTAGAGGTACTTTTAAAAAATCAGCAAGAATTTGTAAAACGGGTCTAAAACTTTCTCCGCTTTTATCTATTTCTCTTTGACTTAAATAAAATTGAAAACTTGGGTATGTATTAGCATTAGATGTAAATCCTTTTATACTAAACCCACCGTCAGTATCAATAAATCCTGCTAACCAACTATTACAATCAATTGGACTAGAGTCTAAAGGTAGTTTTGTAATATGATTTTTTTCTTCTAATTTATGCATATTTAACCAATCAATCATGGTGTAAAGAGCGTTAATTTTAGGTGTTCGCATTTTACCATTAATCATATGAATAACAGTTAAAACCCCTTGAAGATTTTGAATCATTAATCTTACAGTTTCTGTGTCTTTAGCAAAATAAATGTTACCATGTCCTATTCTTTTTTGTAAAACTTTAACAAATTCCAAATCACAAATATGAAAAATTAATTGAACTGAACATACTTTATTACTACCGCTAGGAGATTTTAAAGTAGAAGGTGTAATTAAAGAACCGTCCCCTTCAATATCACTAAATCCAGTTACATAATAAGGGTTTAATATTATTTTTGTCCCCCCCATTTTACTCTAATCCCCAAAGGGTTATATTTTATTAATACACTCCTCCTTTAAAAATTTATTAAGGGTGGGGGGGGGGGGGTGTTTTTAAATGGCACCTTAGGTTTGTACCCTATACCAGCCATCCCTTGTAAAACAGGGGTTATCTGTTTATAAAAACCATTACACCAATAGTAATATGTAAAACCCTTAATACCTACAATTAATTTTTATAGATAAAATAATTAATATCAATTTTATTATTTATTTAATCTTTCACGTAAGGCTTTTATCCTAATTAGACCTTCTTCAGAAAGATGTTCTTTAGTTTGGATTAAACTAATTATTTCTTTCCAAATTAAATAATTAAATAATTTATTACCTTCTAAAACATATTTGTCAAAATGAGGTATAATATTTGTAGAAATAGAATTAATAGCAGAAACTCTAAAACTAACGGCATTATTAGATTCATCCGAATATATTTTATTATTTCCTTTAAAAAAAGCTTGTATCTTATTCAATAAAGCTTTTTCTCTTACATTTAGTCCGATAGAAAAAACAGCTTCAATTTGATTAGTTTTTCTTATAGTTACATAAAAAGATGAATCTCCTTCAGAAAACCCACTAACCCAATCAGGATGTAATGGCTGTTCTGATATTTCAAAATTTGGTTTAACTATTGGTAAAATATTAGGGAAAGCAATACTTAAATTTTCGGATAATCCTCTATTAATTGATGCTTTAACAGATACAATTTTTTCTAATCCCGTTTGAGTTAAATGTTCTCCTTCTGACATAAAATGAACACAATTTTTCCATAATTGGTAATCAATTGACTTCGCACTTTGTAATGGATATTTATCAAAATGTGGGATAATTACATTAACTAAATCATTTAATTTTGTAATTTTATAACTAGCTACTAATCTACTTGAACTTATACTTATACCTCCTACATTGAAAAATTTTTGAACTTTTTTTAAAAGATCTAAATCTTTTAAGTGCATTGTTATTTCAAATGAAGCTTCAACGCGCCATCCTGTTTTATATTTATTATTAGGTCTCCCCCGTAGGGGGGGACCCGCCCCCAAAGGGGGCAGGTCTAATAGATATAATAAAAGTACCCTCAGCATCTGATAAACCTGTAATAAAATTTGGTCTTTCTTTCAATAAAAATTTATTATCTTTATTAAGGGGTTCACCAGCTAAATAATGATTAAATTCTTCCTCTTTATTCAATTTATTAGTAGAGCTAGAATAAAAATTTTTTTGGACAAATAATAAATTATATTTATCTTTTAACATCGTTATTGCCAATTGTTTTCTTAATTTACTGGATATAAATCCTATGACTACAAATTATATAAATATTTATTAGATTTAGATAAGGCTTTATATATTAAATATCCTTCCCCTTTATTCCTTTTTAATAAATAAAATTAAAAGAGGGATCATTCTCATAAATTTATCAATTTATAATAATAGTATCGCAGAACATCTTATTAAAATATTATATTAATTTCAGTCTAGGCTTTTTTAAAAAAAAGCCTGGACCCCTCGGCTTCGCCGAGGAGTCTCAAAAACATACACAAAGTGTTAAAGTTTAAGGTAAATATCCCACGCTCACACGTGGGTTGGGACTATATCTTACTTATCTAAGTTATAAAAATTATTTAAATGATCCCAAATAAAAACTGTTCTTTTATCATTCATACCTGATTTAATAGAAACAATATTTTCAATATTTGATTTATAATCATAATTACCTAATTTAAAATAATCTAAAACCTTTACCCAATCTTTAGAATCTAAATATTTACTACTAAATAAAGTAAAATTATTTAAGTAATTCTCTAAAGATAAATTTCCTTTTAAATTAGTAGTTCTTACTCTATATTGTGGGTGAGGTCTATCTACTCTAGTATCTTTAACTGAAGTATGTACTAATTCAGCTATAGATTCTAAGAATTGTCGATTATTTAAACCATTATGATTATTTTGTCTTTGACTTAATTCGAATTTACATTCTACTTTAGGATATTTAGATACCATTGTAGTCCGTACAGAAAAATGGCCATCAGCTTCAATAAATCCAGATAACCATGGATTAGAAATTAAAGGACTATTATCTATAGGATTCTTAACCATATAAAGGTCTTTAAATCTTAAATTTAACCAATCAATTAAATTCCATAATGCATGGATTTTAGGTGTTCTCATATAACCATTTATTAAAGATACTACTAAAAGTAGTCCTTCATAATTATTAATAGTTAAAATATAAGCATTAACTCCTTTCTTTCTAGAAAGTGAGCCATGTCCTAATCTTTGTTGAATAATTAAAGCTAATGGTAAATCTTTTAAATTAAAAACAATTTGTATTGAAGGGTAATTAATTCTACCTTTAGCTGATCTTTCAGTTGTTGGAACAATTATAGTTCCATCACCTTCGATTAATCCTGCTAAATATGAACTAAAATTTAAATTAGATTTATTATTATTTAATTTGTTAAAATCAATAAAGGAAAATGAATTTAAATCTTTAAGAGACTTAGTTTTTATTTGTATTGAAGGTAATATTTTATAACAAATAAGTCTTATTTTACCCTAAACTTATTATTTAAGAGAGAGTCAAAGGTAAATATCCCACGCTCACACGTGGGTTGGGACTATATCTTACTTATCTAAGTTATAAAAGTTTTTCAAATAAATTTTTCATGTAAGATTAAATATTTAAACTATAAAAATTTTGTAAATGGTCCCAATTAAAATTAACTCTTTTATCATTCATTCTTTCTTTAATTTCTCTTATTTCATTAAGAACATCCTCTGACTTATTTTTTGTATTATATACCTTTTTAAATAAGCCTAATGCAATTAACCAATCAGAATAATTTAAAAATTTACTAGACCAAAGAGGAAATTTAGTTAAATAATTAATTAAGATTTCATTAGTTCTAATACTTTCTGTTTTAACAGTTAATTCTAAAGAATAAGGAGCTTTTTTTCGTAGATAACTAGAAACTTTAACTTCTAAATATTCAGATAATTCTTTCATTATAACTTCACTTGAATCACCAAATTTATTTATACCTGATTGAGTTAAACTGAATCTTATTCTAATAGAAATTTTATTAAGAAAGATTGAAAAAGAACCATCTGCTTCAATAAAGCCTGATAACCAAGCATTTGAATCAATAGGACTACAATCCAATGGTTTTTTAATGATATTTAAGTTATTAGATTTTAAATTAAGCCAATCTATTAATCTATATAAACTATTAATTTTAGCTGTTCTCATATTCCCATTTAAAAGATTAACTAATTTTAAAACTCCTTCAAAACTATTAATTTGTAATAAATAAGCATTTATCCCTTTCATACGAGAAAGTGAGCCCGTACCTAATTCTTTCTGAATTAATTGAGCTAATGGAAAATCTCTTAAATTAAATACTATCTTAATAGAAGGATAATTTAATTTACCTTTATTAGATCTTTCGGTTGTTGGTACAATTATTGAACCATCACCTTCTATAAGTCCTGCTAAATATGAACTAAAATTATTTTTATTGTTATAATTTAAATCTTTAATAATTGATGAAGAATTTGTTGAATATTTTTTATTTGTAAAGATAACAAATTTTATAACAGTAAGCTCCGGCGTGTAGTCTCTGAGGATCCCTATAAGATCCAAATCTTGTAAGTTTCCTGCTGATTGCGTCATTAATAAAGATGACGGTTCCCAGCAAATAGCCGAATTTAAAGCCGGCACAAATTCACCGGCCAATACAGGTAATGATAATAATAATAATACTGCTGTAATTAATACTGCCCAAGCGAATAAGGGTAATTTATGCATAGTTAACGTTTATTCATTTACTTTCATAAATGTTTGGACTATATCTTCTCAATTTATAAATATAAATTTTGGTTCACGTGTAGTCTCTGAGGACCCTACTAGGCTATAAAAATACCGTTGGTTTCCTGCTAATTGTCCATTTTAATCCTTAAGATTTTCACTAATTATTATCTAGTACTTAAGGCTTTAGGAGTTTCCAGCATATAGTGAACTTTTATAGATTTTATGTTATGAGAGCAAAGTCTATTATTTAATTTTATATGAATAATGATCTTTTAAATGTAGTTAAAAATTCAAATATAAAATGATTAATTAATAGACAAAATCTATGCCTAAGGCTTAAGTGCATATTGAAACGTAAAAAGAATCTTAATAAATTTTATTTTTTATTATCCCCTATCCTCCTCCTTTATTTATGTAAAGACAAGTTTATATTTTTATAAGAATAATAGTATAGATGAGCCTTTATAAGAATAAATTCACCTCAACCTTTATATAATAAATAGTAAAACCCTACAAGGTAAATCCTTGATAATATTTTACATATTAATTATAGTTGTGTATAAAAAACATATATTAATAAAATTCTTTTGTAACTTAATTTTTTTTAATGGGAATTTAAATATTATTACTATTATTATCGTCATTAACTATAGATAATTTATAATACATAGAAGGCGTAAAATAAGGTTTTACTATATCTACAACAATAGAATGATATTTAGCTGGTATAAATATTCTATTTTGATGCGGTTTTCCTGAAACTTGAACAGGTCTAGCTTTAATACTAAAATTAATTTCTAACGCGTTAATTAATAAGTTAATATCTTCGTTAGTATAACTTTGAGTATTAAGAAAAATACCTTTATGATAAGTATGCCCATCATCCATAATCCAAAAAGCAAAAGCAATTGGAGTAAGCATTGAAGCAATATCAGTAGGTATAATTTTTATAAATTTATCATCAACATTTGGATAAAATTTAGTTCTAAGACCATTAATATCAAAATTATCATTAAATTTAGTACTTAATAACAATGTATAAGATTCATATAATTTATTATATCTTTTATCCATATAATTTGAATAAATTGGAGAACCAGGAGTTAACCATGGTTTTAATATAAAAAAAGTATATGCAAAATATTCAGCATAAACAACACTTTGTTTGTATTTATAATAAGGTTTCCCTCTTTTAGCTTGTACAAGACAAGCATCACCCAGTATAGTTCCTGTAATTACACTAGAAACTTCTGATTGTAATTTTTGTAATTGAACATCTGTAATAACATGATTATATTTATTTTGATCAAATTTCCCAATTAAAGGAAGAGATGTCAGAATAATTGAATAATTTAAAACATTATCAACCTTAAAAAATTCTGAAAAATTATAAATTAGATTTAAATTTGAATCTATAGTTAATATAAAATTAACAATAAAAATAATAAAAAAAAACACACTAATAATTAAAAAAGTTTTTACTTCACCTGGAGCTCTCATATTAATAATAGTAGTAATAAAGTTAGAAGCACCTAACATTGAACTAACCCCAGCAAGATGTAAACTGAAGATAGCTAAATCAACAGAACCACCAGAATGAGATTGTAAACTAGCTAAAGGTGGGTAACAAATAAATATTAGGATATCTCATATATTATAATAATATACTATCATATCACGCAATTGTTCTCACAATTGTTTGGACTATACCTTCAACCTAAAAATTTTTATTTTGATTCAGACCAATTAGATACTAGGGGTTTAAATAATCTTAATTTACGCATTTGCTCTCTAATTTTAAAAAGTTCCTCATAAGAACCTTTACTTTTATTAAAAGATCTAGACCAGATTTTATACTCTACAGCTTTCATTCCTTTCATAGAGTCATTAAAAACACCTATAACATTCATGATAGCTCTAGAATTTGTAGTATCTAAAGAATAAAAATTATTATTAGGATTTTTTTTATAAACTACTTTAGTTGAAATGCCTAAAGTAAGTCTTATACCTTCTAAGACTATTTGATCCAATTTTTGAGTAATGCAAAAAGCATGAACTATTCTATTACTTGATTTAGATACCAAATAAAAGCTTCCTTCTAAGAGGTCGACCAGATATAATTAATTATTTTTATAATAAAAAGTAAGAAGAGAGGGGGGGGGTGTTAACTTTCGTTAACGAAAATTAACTTATTAATAAAGTTAAACTGCAAGTTTATACATCATTGAGGAATGGAAATGTTGGGTTACAAGAGATCGAAATTTGCCCATCGAATCTACCTTAATATAAATTCTATATTGATCCTCATTTCTAATTAAATAAGTACAATTTAAATCAAAATTATCTTTAAGAACTTTGATTAACAATTCTACTTCACTAAAAGTATAAGAATCAGTACATAAAACAAAATTATTCTTAAGTTTACAACC
>Ga0302200_10001101_pt1 | contig 25945 bp, 21 predicted proteins | sample II_Bog_N3_1_FD_194585 | JGI IMG/M metagenome (GOLD analysis project Ga0302200, IMG submission 194585) | Peat permafrost microbial communities from Stordalen Mire near Abisko, Sweden - II_Bog_N3_1 | ecosystem: Environmental > Terrestrial > Soil > Wetlands > Peat | place: Sweden: Abisko... | reverse complement strand
TCGTCTTTCGACTCAGTCCGAGCATGCTGCCGCCCTTGGCCGTCCGCGGTAGGCGGGGTCATCCGGGAGATTGAAACTGTGTATGTGGCTACCATCAGGCAGCGACCGAATTTACCCTCTTAGAAATCTTCTCAGGAGTGGGATCAGAGTCTTGGCGCGGCGATGCCATTTGGAGGCACGACCGAGGCGCACTTTCAGCATATCGCGCGTGGAGGTCGGGAGAGCAGCAAGGTTCTGCTCAATCTGGGCGATCCGCTCGGCGGAGCGGTTGAGCCGTGGTTGAAGTTGCTGCTCCAGAAACATTCCGACAAAAGGCCTTAACTCCAGCTTCGCCGCAAATCGTGTCACCCGCTCGCCCTCGCTCTTCTGGGACACGATGGCCTCCAGTTCGACAAGGCGTCGCAGCCCCTGGCTCGCTGTTCCGGTGCTAATCCCGAGACTCTCGACGATTTCCTCCATGGAAAGGGGTTCTGGTGATGCAAAGAGAAGTCCGTAGATCGCCCCGATGGAAGAGGGGTTGCCAAAGAGTTCGGCAAGGTCGGCGAAAATCTCCGCCATCTCGCGCTGGATCTCCAGAGCGGCGTCTTTATCTCCCTGTGATCGGGCAACAGTAGAAGAGGCCAGTGCCATGCCCGAAATAGATCACACTAGCAAAATAGTTCAATTCAAAATGAAATGAAAAAGCAAACGGACGCAGCATGAAGGGTTTTAACCACAAAGGAGGGTCAAAGAAAGAGCATTGTCATGCAACTTTTCAAACGACTTGGCTGTTACCTTTTCGGTCCTTAGTGGTGAATACTGCATTAGCTCCAGCCCCACGCGCCTTTTCACCTTTAACTTTGATCGCACTTTGTCTCCTCTCTGTGATTAAAATTTCTTAGCCTCCGCACCATTTCACTGAATCCAGAGAAAACTGACGCCGGGGTTGGTTCGTTCCAGATCAGGGTCTTTGCGGAGTTCTGGGGCGACCGTGATCATCTCCAACGAAACCGGGTGAAAAATTGAGAATTCCTCACCGGAGGCAAATCCCAGGATGTCGCCCTCGCGCTGATACTGAGCAAAGACCTTCCTGAGTCCTGTCCTCAGAACTCCTCCTCGGCCGCCGGAGCCATAGCCGTGGATGATCTTGAGCACGGAAACACCCTCCCCGTGACAACGGCGCACCTCCAGCAGAAGTCTCCGCTGAGCCTCCTCAAGCGTTGGCAATCCCTCCTTGATCGTGATGGTACGAAGTGACATGGCGGGGAAAGAAGAGGACTTTTACCACAAAGGACTGAAAAGGAAACAGCCAAGGACTACAAAATAGGGAAATGAATATTTTCTCTCTTCTGAATAGAACCCGCTTCAAACAACAAAGCGTCGAATGCCATGTCGTAGCAGGGTGACATGAAAATTGATCAACAACCCCACTTTCTTACCAGACAGTTTCATATAGGAAATCAGCTGCGCTTCATGAATTGGTTTCAGTCCTTCAATCGCCTTGATCTCCACGATGACCGATTCCTCAACCAAGAGATCAATTCGGTAGCCACAATCCAAATACGCTCCTTTGTAGTGCAATGGCACCTCCACTTGCTGCCGACATGCCATCCCAGCCAACTCAAGCTCCCTCTTCAGGGCCATTTCATACGAAGATTCCAACAGGCCAGGACCAAGCTCCTGATGTACGGCAAGTGCACACCCGATTATTTCATGTGTCCGATCTAACCTGCTTGTTTCCTTCATTTCTCCCATCTTTGCCCCCCTTGGATTCCTCTTTGTGGTAAAATCTATTTCACGCTGAATTTCAGTCCGTCGCCTGCTAGATCGGCCTTGATGGTCTGGCCCTCGTGGATGCGTCCATCGAGGATTTCCATACTGAGCGGGTCGAGGATTTTCTGCTGTATGACGCGCTTGAGCGGACGGGCACCATAGGCCGGATCGTATCCCTCCTTGGCCAGATAGGCGCGGGCCTTGTCACTGAGTTCGAGATGGAGGTTCTGGGTGGCAAGGCGTTTTTCCAGACGGATGAGCTGGATGTCGACGATCTTGCCGATCTCCTTGTCGCTCAGACGGTCAAAGATGACGATCTCATCGACGCGGTTGAGGAACTCGGGGCGGAAATGTCCGCGTAATGCCTCCATGACGCGCTTGTTGCGCTCATCCACCTTGAGGTCCTCCATGATGTACTGGCTGCCAATATTGCTCGTCATGATGAGCACGGTGTTCTTGAAATCGATGGTGCGGCCCTGTCCGTCGGTAATGCGTCCGTCATCGAGCACCTGAAGGAGGACATTGAAGACATCGCTGTGCGCCTTCTCCACTTCGTCGAAGAGGATCACGGAGTAGGGCTTGCGGCGAACGGCTTCGCTCAACTGCCCCCCCTCCTCGTAACCGACATAGCCGGGAGGCGCTCCGATCAGCCGGGCCACGGTGTGCTTCTCCATGTACTCGGACATGTCGAGGCGGATGATGGCATTCTCATCATCGAAGAGGAACTCGGCGAGCGCCTTGGAAAGCTCAGTCTTCCCAACCCCGGTGGGGCCGAGGAACATGAAGGAGCCGATGGGACGGTTCTCTTCCTGAAGTCCCGCACGGGCGCGTCGCACGGCGTTGGAAACGGCCTTGATCGCCTGCCCTTGGCCGACAACGCGCTCGATGAGGCGTTCCTCCATTTTGACGAGTTTCTGGCGTTCTCCTTCCTGGAGATTGGAAACGGGGATTCCTGTCCAGACGGAGACAACTTTGGCGACATCCTCCTCGGTGACCTCTTCTTTGAGCAGGGCTTCCTGAGCACCCTTGTCTCCCTTGGAAAGCTTGGCATTGTGCTCTTCCAGCTTGGCGGTGAGATCGGGGATGCGGCCGTATTGGATCTCGCTCGCCTTCGCAAAATCCCCCTGCCGCTGGGCGGTCGCGAGTTCGTTCTTCAGCGCCTCGATCTGCTCGTTGATCTTTTGCGATTTACCGATTTCCTCTTTCTCCTTCTGCCAGCGGGCCTTCAATCCGGAAGCGGTCTCCTTGACTCCGGCGAGTTCTTTTTCCAGCTTCTCCAGACGCTCCTTGCTGGCGGCATCCTTCTCCTTGCGAAGCGCCTGACGCTCCATCTCCAGCATCATGATCTGGCGTTCCATCTGGTCGATCTCGGTCGGCATCGACTCAATCTCGATCTTGAGGCGGGAGGCGGCTTCGTCGATGAGGTCAACGGCCTTGTCCGGCAGGAAGCGGTCGGAGATGTAGCGGTGCGACAGGATCGCCGCCGCAACGAGCGCGGCATCCTGAATCCGCACGCCATGGTGCACCTCGTAGCGCTCCTTGAGCCCGCGCAGGATGGCAATGGTGTCCTCGACGCTTGGTTCCTTGACCATAACCGGCTGGAAGCGTCGTTCCAGAGCGGCATCTTTTTCGATGTATTTCCGATACTCGTCCAGTGTCGTGGCTCCGATGGTGCGGAGTTCCCCACGTGCAAGCTGCGGCTTCAAGAGATTGGAAGCGTCCATCGACCCTTCGGCGGCACCCGCTCCAACGATGGTGTGCAACTCGTCGATGAAGAGGATGATCTCTCCCTCCGAGGAGGTGACTTCCTTGAGGAAGGCCTTGAGACGATCCTCGAATTCCCCGCGAAATTTCGCTCCCGCCACCATGGACCCGATATCCATGGCGATCACTCGTTTGTTTTTCAACGACTCGGGAACATCCCCGCTCACGATACGCCGGGCGAGTCCCTCCACGATGGCGGTCTTGCCGACACCCGGTTCGCCGATCAGGACGGGATTGTTCTTCGTGCGGCGGGAAAGGACCTGCATCGTGCGGCGGATTTCCTCGTCGCGTCCGATGACCGGATCGATCTTTCCCTTGCGGGCCATTTCGGTGAGATCGCGCCCATATTTCTCAAGGGTCTGGTATTTTCCCTCGGGATTCTGGTCGGTGACGCGCTGGGTGCCGCGCACTTCGACAAGCGCCTTCATCAGTCCCTGATGGCTCACGCCATTTTCCTGAAGCAGCTTGGAAGCAGGTGTCTTCCCCTGACTCAAGGCCAGCAGGTAATGCTCGGCTGAGAGAAACTCATCCTTGAGTTTGGCCATCTCTCCCTCGGCTGCGTCGATAATCTTGCGAAGGTCGTTTCCGACAAATGGCTGCGCTCCCCCATGGACCTTCGGGAGGGACGCGGCAGAGGCTTCAAGTTTGGAGGTGAAGGGGGTGATCGCGACACCCATTTTTCCCAGGATGGGCCGGGTGAGTCCCTCACTCTGGGCCAGGAGCGAGAGCAAAAAATGCTCGTTGCTGACTTCCTGCTGGCCGAGTCCCGAAGCGATATCGACTGCTCCGTTGAAGGCCTCCTGCATCTTGGCGGTGAACTTGTCAGGTCTCATGAATCGTGGGGGTTGGGGTTCTACCAAATACCATCAAAAAGTGATTTTTGCATCATGTCTCAAGCCGCAGCCTAAAGAAATGCTGAACGATCGCAGATTGTTTTTACCACCAAGAACTGAAAAAGGTAACAGCCAAGAGTTCCGAAAAGTGGAATGACATCATTTCTTTGCTTCTTCCTTTGACACCCCTTTGTGGTGAAAAACTCTTCATCTTTCAGCCTTCCCACTTTCCCACTTTTTACCTCTGATCCCCCCTTTGTCTCTACTTAGTGGTAAAATCCCCCCGATCAATGTCTAAACGGAGAAACGAGTTTGATTCCTTTTCTCAGGAAGGTCGGGATGTCGAGATCCTCTCCCTCGACGATCGTCGGTTCGCTCTTGTCAAAACGGCCCCGTTGGTAGGTTTCAAGGTTAAGCACACCCTGTGTCTGCTGCGCGGCGGAGGATTTTTTGGATTTGGCCGCCCTGGCTTCATCCAAGCTCGGTTGAGACCTTGCAGGCGGCCACTCCTCGGCTGACTTCGAAGAACTTTGCGTCACCGGAGTGGCGGTCTTGGTGGGGGCGGGTGGTGTCGCTTTGCGGGAGCCGCCTCCCGAACCTGCCAGAAGATAGATCTCCAGCGGATCATCGGCGTAACCATCGGCAAGAACGCCGACTTTCACCAGACACCGGTCCCCGGCAACACGCTCAATCTCGCTAACGGTACGCTGCACTTCGGCAAAGGAAAGGTCGGCGGGTCCGCTGAGCAGGAGTAAGACGGTGGCAGCTTCCTTGAGGGCGGATCCTTTGCCTGCAATCGTCAGGAGCGGGCTTCTGAGCATCTCTTCGAGCGCTTCATGAAGCCGGTTCGCCCCCTTGGCCATGCCATGTCCAAAATGGGTCATGGCACCGGCAATACCCAGCGATCCAGCCAGATCGGCCCGTGTGATTCTTACCGGTCCTGAGGTGGAGAGCATTCCCCGAAGGGCTAGCATCGAGAACTGAAGCGCCCTGTCCGCCGCCACAAAAGCCTCTCCCACGGCTGCGGTCGAGGGAACACCTCCCGCAAGCCGATCATTGTCGATCAAGGCCACGCCGTCACAGAGATCATGAAGTTTTCGCAGAGCGGCGTCTGCAATCTCGCGTTTCTGTCGTCCCTCAAAGGAAAACGGAATGCCGACACTCGCCAGGGTGGTGATCCCATCGGCCTTGGCCCGGGCCGCGAGGGCAGGGATCAGAAATGATCCAAGCTCTCCGCCCAACGCTCCGCAGAAGATCACCGCCGGGGCACCCTCAATCGCGGCCATAAACTCTTCCTCAATCGCAAGAAACCCCTCGGAAAGATCCCCGTCCTGACAGGGGGGAAAGGCGATGCGTCTGGCAGTCACGGAGGCCGAGAGGGAAGCCCCTTCCGTGTTGATGACGAGTGTTTCCTTGATGGAGGGATGTTCCACCGCAATACGATCGAGCACGCTGACACCAGCGTTGCCAATCCCGACCAAGACGCTTTTTTGGTTGGTGTTTTTCATTAGGAACGCCTTTTAAAGAGTCCTCCCAAGCCCTGGGCAAACCGCTGCATCAGACTCTCCTCGGGCTGATTGTCACTCACGGCCATGGCATACTTGGTGAGTCCGATGGCGGTGGAGAACTGGGGATTCTCGAAGGTCTGGGTTGATCCCCCCACCTCCTTGGCCCGTGTCAGTTGAACAGGCAGATCAAATATTTCCTCAGCCACCGGGGCAATGTCGCGCAACCGGGCACACCCGCCGGTGATCATCACTCCCGCTCCGAGCATGCTCAGCATCCCGTCATGACCTGCCTCAACGTCGTTGCGGATGAGTTCGAAAATTTCACGCACCCGGTGGTGGATGATGGTATTGAGCGCCTTGCGGTCGATTTCACAACCATGAAATCCGGGGTCGTTCTTCAGGGTGATCGTGCCCCCTTCCACCTGATCGGGATCCGCTGCGGAGCCTTCCTGAATCTTGAGAACCTCGGCGCGGGCGATCGGCAGACGAAGTCCGATGGAGATGTCGTTGGTGATATGATCCCCGCCGAGCGCCAACACGCCGCTGTGCCGCACCGCCCCGTCCAGATAGATCAGGTAATCCGTGGTGCCTCCCCCCATATCGATCACGAGCGCACCGAGATCTTTTTGCTGCTGGGTCAGCACCACCAGAGCGCTGGCCAGGGAACTCAGCACGACATCCTCGATTCCGAGCTTGAGGGACTCGATGCAGCGGAGGGTATTCTGGATGCGTGTCTTCACCCCATGAATGATGTGAAAGTCCGCTTCCAGACGACTTCCAGCCATACCGACCGGACTGAGAATATTCTCGTTCCCATCAACATGGTAGCTCTGGATGATGGTGTGAAGGAAGCTGTTGGCCGAGGGAAGCGCAACTTCCTTGGCGTTGATCTCCACGGTTTGCAGGTCCTCGTCGACGATCTCGTCCCGATCCTCCGGAAGGATGAAAGTCCCTCTGTTGTTGAAACTGCGAAGGTGGGAGCCCGTGATGGCAACCCAGACATTCCCAATCTCGACATTGGTCTTGTCCTCAGCGTCTAGCAGCGCCTCGCGGACGCAGTCGCTGACGGTGGAAAGATCGACAATCTCCCCTTTCCTCACCCCCCGGGACGGGGTTTCACCGACGCCCAGAATGTTGATCGTGCCGTCGTTGCGCCCTTCGGCGACAATGACGCAGATCTTCGTGGTGCCGATCTCAAGTCCGACAAAAATTTGTTCGCGGGCCATGGAAAAAGTTATCGGTGAAAATTAATCAATGATGAGCAGCCGGATGGAGACTCTTTTTGGAAGTTGTTTTGGAGGTCGGAACAGGTGTGATTTTCTGACTGGCTGATTCCGGTGTCATCACGAACGTGACCGGTGTGTTCCGCACAACCATGAGGTTGGCGGTGTCGATCTGACGACCCGATTCCTCGCAATGCGTAAGAAGCTTCTGAAGCCGGTCGATCTGATCGGGAAGATCTTTGTTGCCGAAGGTATAGCGGGCATTGGCGGAATCGGTGACGACAGCGGCGTAATCCTTGGAAACATCAAGGGAACGAACCTTGAATGTCTCTTCCGGGATTTTGGACAAAGCCTGCTGAAGTGTGAGTGCGAAATCAAGGCGCTCATTTTCAAGATGGCTCCCTGGTTGTGCGTTTCCCGGATCAATACCTCTTAGGATCGGAAGGTTCAGAAACTCAGGGGCGAGCCGTAATGGCTGCAGCAGGATTCCCTCACGGTCACAGAGGAGGCTTTTTCCAGGCACGAACGATTCCCCGGTATCGCCTGAACCCGCAAAGAGAAAGACCGGAACACGGCGCTCCACCTTCACGGTGATTGTATCCGGAAGCAAACGCTCAAGGCTGACGGAGCGGACTTCCGGGAGCGCGGAGAGTTTTTTATTGGCCTGATCAAGATCGAGCGCGAAAAGATTCCTACCCTCCTCGAACCCGGTCAGTGTCACCAACTCCTCCTGGGTCATCACGCCGTCAAGTTTCGCATCAAGATGATGGAGTGCGTATTCTGAATTTTGAAAAAAGAATTTCTGCGCGCCGATGCGGAGCGCCGCAGCCACCAGTGTCAGCACGATCAGGGTTGCAAAGATTTTCCAGAAGATCCCCCCAGCCTTCCTGCGTCGCTGGCGTTGCTGACTGGCTGCCCGGACATTTAACTCCAGGAGATGATGCCTCGACGAGGGAGTCCCGCGTTTGCGGTGGTTTCCAGAAGAATTTCCAGAAGGGCGTCGTGTCATGATGCGCGTGCAGAGAAAGAAATTTCGGCAATTTTAAGGCAAAGGGCTGTAAAATCGAGTCCAGATGCAGCGGCGGCTTTTGGCAGGAGACTTGTTTCCGTCATGCCGGGAATGGTGTTGATTTCCAAGACGGTCGGACCGGCGGGAGTCAGCAGGACATCGACACGGCAATAGACCTTCAGTCCCAAGGCGCGATTTGCGGCCAGAGCCACACGCTGCACGGCTTCGGTTTCGGCGGAGGTCAGCGGCGCGGGCACGAGATACTCGGTCGCTCCTTTGGTGTATTTGTTGGTGTAGTCGTAGAATCCCTCGCGAGGACGGATCTCGACCACGGGAAGTGCCTGACCGCCTAGAATACCAACCGTGAGTTCCCTGCCACTCACGAGTTCCTCCACCAGGATTTCCCCGCCATGGAGCAGGCAATCAGCCAGAGCCGGTGCGACCTGCTCCGGAGAATGGATGAGGTGTACTCCAACGCTGGAACCCTGGCGCGGTGCCTTGATGACGATCGGCAGTGGAAGTGTCGGCTGCTCCCCCTCGCATAGAATCTCCCAGCGGGGCGTCGGCACTCCGAAGTTCTCCAACGCTTTTTTGGTCAGAATCTTGTCGAAGGCCACATGGCTTTCGGAACTCCCCTCCCCGGTATAGGCAATCCCCCGGCTTTCCAGCAGACGTTGAAGCACCCCATCTTCTCCAAAGGTCCCATGGATCAGGTTAAAGACGAGATCGGTTCCTGGTGGAATCTCGACATCGGTTCCCTTGAGATCGATCTCCTCGACGCTGATTCCGGCCGAGCGCAACGCCTTGGCAACGGAAGCTCCGGAGCGAAGGGAAACCTCACGTTCGGAACCCGGCCCTCCCTTCAGAACGACAAAACGGCGGTTGGGTGCATCAATGGAAGAGGAGGTATTCATGAATGGTTATTCAGCTGTGCCGGTGGTTTCAGGATCTTCGCCGATGACACGGACTTCGGTCTCCAGTTCGATCCCGCGATCCTGACGGGCCTTCTCGCGAATCCTCTCGATCAGAGCCAGGATTTCGGTGGCCGATGCCCCCCCATCATTGACGATAAAATTGCCATGCACCTCGGAAACACGGGCCCCGCCGATCGCACTGTTCTTGAGTCCCAGTTCCTCGACCAATTTCCCCGCCGACATTCCTCCGGGGTTTTTGAAGATACACCCTGCGCTGGCCGCGATTGGTTGGGTCTCTTTGCGGTGTTTCAGGGAGGAAGCAAGCAGGGCGTCGATCTGTGCAATCGGTGCGATCTGACCGCGAAGCGTGGCTGAAAGCGCGAAGTGATCGTGCAAGACGGGAACATCACGGTAGCGAACTTCGATTTCCTCGGGAGTGCGGGAGACGATATTGCCGTCGCGGTCGGCGAAGCGCACTCTCACCACCTGTTCGAACGTCTGGGCCCCCATCGCCCCCGCATTCATCCTGAGAGCGCCACCCAGATTTCCCGGGATCCCATCCATCCATTCAAATCCGCTCAGTCCCGCATTGCGGGCGACGGTGGCAAGTTGCTTAAGCTTGAGACCGACTCCAGCGGTGATTTCATTCCCGTCCACGGTGCTGCGTGTGAAGCAGCCGCGTCCCAGATGAACGATGACACCCGGGAATCCTCCATCCCGAACAATCAGGTTGGAACCGCGCCCCATGACCATGAAGGGGATTCCCTCGTCATGGCAGACCCGGATCAGCTCGGCAAATCCCTCCTCAGTCTCGGGCTCCGCCCAGAATCTCGCAGGGCCGCCAACGCGCATGGTCGTGTGACGCGAGAGCGGCTCGTATAGGCGGATCATCCCCTCGCCCATCGCCGCAACCAATTTCGCACGCAGGGCGAGCTCCTTGGCCAGGAACGGCCCCGCTACATGAATGTTTCCGGCGCCTAGCGTCAGCACCAGATCCCCATCACGCAATGCCGAGGCGGCGGCGCGTGCTGCAACCATCACCGACTCAACCCGTACGATAGAGGGATGTCCCGATTCGCGGGCAGAAGTGACGATCGTTCCCGCATCAACACCCGGAATCGGCTTCTCTCCTGCTGGATAAATGGGAGTCACAAAGACGAGATCGGCATCCCGGAAGGCAGTCCCAAATTCGCTTCGGAGAGCGGCCGTACGACTGTAGCGATGCGGCTGAAAAAGGACGACAAGGCGTCCTTCGGACGACATGGCTTTGCGGGCGGTGGCCAGTGTTGCGGCGATCTCAGTGGGATGGTGTCCGTAGTCGTCAAAGATCCTGAACGACTCATCCTGATATTTGAGTTCAAAACGCCGCTTTGCTCCCCGGAAGGATTCGAGCGCCTCGGCGATTGTTTCAAAAGGAATCCCAAGATCGCAGGCGAGAGCAATGACCAGCAGGGCGTTGTGCGCATTGTGGGCACCGGGGATTCCGAGTTGGATGCTCCCCAGCAACTCCGGGCCACGCCTGACGGAAAATCGTGTCGTGAACCCCACCTGTTCCAATCCTTCCAGACGGTAGTGGCAATCGGCACCGGTCCCCACAGGAATGGAATGCCCGCTGGGAGCACACACACGAGAGGCCCCCTCATCATCAGCCCAGTAATAAACGGAACCCGATGTCTGTCCGGTCAACCGGGTAAAAACGGCGTCGATGGCGTCAAGATCAGCGTAGTAATCGAGATGCTCTGGCTCGATATTGAGCACCAACGCATGACGCGGATGATAATGTACCAGGGTTCCGTCACTCTCATCCCCCTCGGCCACGAGATGCTCTCCCTCGGAATCCCATCGCGCGTTGGTTCCAAGAATGGGAATCTCGGCACCGACATAATGCGAAGGCTTCAGTCCTCCTGCCCGCAGGACATGTGCGGCCATGGCCGAAGTTGTGGTCTTGCCGTGCATGCCGCAGACAACGATTCCCTGCTTGCCATGCATCACGGCGGCGAGCACTTCGGCTCGACGGGCCAAGCGTTTTCCCTGGGAGCACGCGGCATCGTAAGCGGGATTTCCCGGATGGATAGCCGAAGAGTAGATCACCAGATCGGCATCATCCACCAAATCGGCCCGATGCGGTGTCGTAAAGGCGAGTCCCTTGCGACGCAGTCGCTCCACCTCGACGGTGTCGGATTTGTCTGAACCACTCACACGATGACCAAGTGCCAGCAGAAGGGCGGCGATCCCGCTCATGCCTGATCCCGCGACCCCAATCAGATGAATGCGGAGCGGTTTGCTGTCCAGCAAGAGGGAAGAGAGTTTCTCCTCCGTGATCGTTTCCGAAATCTTCTTCCCCGCCTCGATCATCGGGCTGCACCCTCCAACGAAGCCGGTGATTTTATCGCATAGATACCGTTGCGGCAAGAATGGGTCGCCGACAAGGCGGCTTCGAGCGAGCATCCCCGCAGTGGGCTGTAAACGCGAAGTCCACGCAGTCGCCGACCTGTTATCGCCGCAACCCGGAGGGCTGAAGTCATTTGTCGATTTTTAGGGCGTTGCTCGTTCGGGCAAGACCGCTGCGGGTATTGCCCAGCACTCGCGCCTTCTAAAATCATCAAATACTCTTCAGCGGTCTTCATGGGATTAAAGCAGCGGCTTCCAAGACATCAGCGACCCGACCGGCTGCTCCCCGGGGGAGCACCTTTGCTGCCGAGAGAGCCATTCTCTCGCGACGACGCTCATCAGAGAGGAGGTTTTTGATCAACAAGGCGAGCGCTTCGGGATCGGTATTTTTCTCTTCAAGAAATTCGGCGGCACCTGCATCACGGAAAGCCTCGGCATTCCGATGCTGGTGAAGATCCGCAGCAAACGGGAAAGGGATCAGAATCGAGGGGAGTGAAAAATGGGAAAGTTCGCTGAGGCTGGCTGCTCCGGCACGCGACACCACGAGATCCGCAGCGGAATAAGCCTCCTCCATCCGATGATGGAATGGGGAAACAGTCGCGCTGATTCCCTCCCGCTGATAGTTGATGGCGGCAAGATTGTCATCCCGATCGCCGGTCAGGTGGATGATCTGAAGGCCGATTTCACGGAGCATCGGAGCCGAGCGGAAGAGGAGTTGGTTGATACCGGAGGCTCCCTGGCTTCCCCCCATCACCAGCAGGGTCGGACGATCGGGATCAAGCCCAAAGGCTGCACGGGCTGCACCCTTGTCAAGCGGCGTACCAAGATCGCGACGCACCGGCGTTCCCGTGACAATGCACTCCCGTTCAGGAAAGGAGGATTCGCAGTCTTCAAGTCCCAACAACACCTTGTCGGTCCAGCGGGCCGAAAGCTTGTTGGCACGTCCTGCTATCGCATTCGACTCGTGCACAAAACACGGGATTTTCTTCTGGCGGGCGGCCAGGAGCGGCGCGGCTGAGGTGAATCCCCCCATGCCGAGAACCGCGGCAGGAAGGTAGCGCCCGTAAAGCTGGCGGCAGGTACTGAAGCTCTCCCAACCCCGTTTTAAAAACCGGGGAAAGGCGGGTGAAAGGATCGAGGGCATCCCGATGGAGGGTAGCTTCTCACGACGAAATTCCCCGTGGGCTTGCAACGCCACGGTGTCGATTTCTTTTTCCGATACCAGAAGCAACACTTCATGCCCCCTTTCATGGAGGGTCTCAGCGACAGCGAGACCCGGAAACAGGTGACCTCCCGTCCCTCCGCAGGCGATGACAAATTGCTTGGATACAGACATTTGAATAAAGGCCACCCCTAGATTCTAGGGACAGAACGACCGGTAAGCACGAGGTGATGCTCGGGCGCTGGCCCGATTGGCATTCCGATGCGATGAATATTAACGAGAATTCCTACCATGAAGAGACAGACAGCCAGATTGCTTCCCCCATAGCTGATGAAGGGGAGAGGCATCCCCTTGTTCGGAAGAAGCGAGGTTGTCATGCCGATATTGACCGCTGCTTGCAGAGAGATCAACAGGAGGATTCCGATTGCGAGTAATTTTCCGAAACGATCCTTGGCATTCGCGGCGATCAGTCCGGCACTGAGAATGATCAGGATGTATCCCATGAGCACCAGCCAGGTGAATCGCAACCCCAATTCCTCCCCGATCATGGGAAAAATGAAATCAGTGTGGGCATACGGGAGATAGAGCATTTTCTGACGCCCCTCTCCGAGACCAAGCCCGTCGAATCCGCCGGAACCGAAGGCGATCAGGGCCTGCCACTGCTGGAGTCCCTTACCGAGTTTATCCCCTTCCGGATTAAGAAAGGTCATCATGCGGGCAGCACGCTCGGGAATCAACATGGCGATTCCCAGCAACCCCCCCAGCCCTGCTCCACAGAAAGCCACGATCAGCCACCAGTTGGCTCCCGCCACGAAGCAGACGGCGAGCGCTGTCGCCCCGATCAGGGCACTGGTCCCAAGATCCACTTCCTTCGCGATAAGCCCGACCAGGATACAGACCACCACGAGGGGAATGACGAATGCATGCAGAAGGTTGCGCACGTTTGTCTCTTCCCGTGAAAACCACCATGCCAGAAAAAAAACCGCCGCTATCTTGGCGAGTTCACTGGGCTGAAACGGGGAAAAACCGAGTTTGATCCAGCGGTGGGATCCATTGATCTTCAAGCCAACATGCGGTACAAAACAGAGCACAAGTAGTACCACGGAAACACCGAACCAGATTTTCCAAGTCTTGCGCCAGAGATGATAATCCGTGAAGGCGGCCCCCACGCAGGCTCCAAGTCCGAGAACCATCCAGATGAGCTGCCTTTTGAGGAAGTAGTAGGGATCGCCGTGACTATCCTGGGCATAGGCGCCGGTGCTGAAGAGCATCACCACTCCCAAGGTGACGAGCCCCACTACCGAAAGCAGGAGGAGATAAATACTGCTTCGCTGCATGAATGGGGAACAAAAGAAAGCCTCCTACTAGGCTGCAGGTTGAGCGGTCTTCTTGTTTGAGGCGGGAATTTTGAGCTTCTGTCCAATCTGGATTTTCTTGGGATCGGTGATGCCGTTTGCCTTCATCAGTTCGTCCGGGGTGATCTTGTATTTTTTGGCAATCTTGTAGGGACTGTCACCCTTCACCACCGTGTACTCGACCAAACCGGCAGTGTCAGCCGGCGGGGTGGATCCCACCGCCGAAGCAACCCCTGATGTCGCGGCCGTGGCGGCCGCAGCGATACTTCCTGGAAGTTGCTGGACACTTCCCGCCACCTGAGTCGCCTGATCGGCAACCTCTCCGGAGGCCTGGGCCACCATTTGCTCCGGAACCTTGAGCGTCTGTCCGACATGCAGCACCGCACTCCCCACCAATCCGTTGGCTTTTTCAAGATTCGGAATCGTCACCCCAAGGGATGATGCGATCCTGGTGATCGTGTCTCCCGCCTTGACGACATAGGTTGTCGGTGCAGGAGCCGAGTCCGTTGCTGGTAACGCCGGTGTATTCTCAGCCGTCTGCCCCGGAGTTGCATCCTGGGCTGACGCCGTTGCAATACCGCCCCCCCCAATACCGATTCCAGTCAAGCGCAGGAAGGCAGCCTTGGCACTTGCCAGCATTCCCTGATGAGGTTTGGGTTTCAGGGCATCCCTGCCGAGCGAAGCATTCTCCGAGGTTTTAGGTGCCTCTGATGTCTTGGCAACGACAGGGGTCTTTTCTTTGGAAGGATGCTTCCCGGGATCCTCGTTCTTCTGCCCCTTTTCTCCTGATTGGTTGGAGTCGTTGGAGGGATCGACTTGCTGGTCGGTGGGAGTGGTGCTGCTGGCCACGGCGATCTTGGAAGCCTTGCCGGCCTTCATGCTATTGAAGGCATAGAGCCCTCCCACGGCGATCACATGCAGAAGCAGCACTACCAGAAAGGCGTGCGATAGCTTCATGTTGGGTTCGGGACCGTAATCTTCAAAATCGGCATCGTGGGTATTCATTGCCGCTGCGCGGGCGCGGAGCCGGCGCGTGCTTTTGGTTTTCATCGGTTTCATGGGCGTTGGTGGAGTGGGTTTCGGAGTGGAGAGGAAAATCACGAGGCGGGAGTCAGTATTGGTTCCTTAGAGAGTTCTTTCACGCAGTTGCGGAACGTTTCCCCCCTCTCAATGTAGTTGTTGAACATATCGTAAGAGGAGGTTCCCGGAGACAAAAGCACGGTCGATCCGGCAGGGGCTTTCGTAGCAGCCAGGGCAACAGCCTCTTCCAGACTGCCGACAGCGGCAAGGGGCACTGCCGACCAGTCCCGGGCGATACGGTGGCGCATCTCCCCGATGAGAATGGCGAAGGAAACGCGCTCCCGCACAAGCGGTGCAATGGGGGCGAATTCAAACCCCTTGTCCTTTCCTCCGGCGATGAGGATGAGCGGCCCCTGCACGGACTGGATCGCCTTTTCCATGGCGTCGAGGTTCGTCGCCTTGGAGTCGTTGATCCAGCGCACGCCGTTGCTCTCGGCGATCAGTTCGCAGCGATGTGCGGGAGGGATGTACTCCACGACAGCCGCAGCCATACGTTTGAGATCGGCACCAAGGGCAATCCCACAACCGAAAGCAGCCATGAGGTTGGCGGCATTGTGAGGCCCGCGAAGCTTTGTCTTGGCCAGATCAAGAACGACTTCCTCCCGGTGAAGGATCTCGCTTCCTCTGAGTGTGATCTCCGCGGAGGAACCGGTTGTGCTGAAGGTCACGGTACGGGCTTTGAGCGGTGGAATGTCTCCCACTACCGCTCTCTGGGGGATCACGGCAAAATCCTCCGCTGTCTGATTCTCAAAAATCCTGAGCTTGGCGGCACGGTACTCCAGCATGGAAGGATACCGGTCGAGATGATTGGGACTGAGATTCAACCATATCGCAACCTTTGGGCGGAATGTCTTGATCGTTTCCAGTTGGAAGGAGCTCACCTCTGTCACAAGCAAATCCCATGCCTCTTCGGCAAGCAAAAGTTCCGACATCGGTGTCCCGATATTGCCGCAGGCAGCATTCTTCCAGCCCGCTGCCGCCAGCATGAGGCTCGTGAGTTCGGTCGTCGTTGTCTTGCCATTGCTCCCAGTGATGGCCACCACGGGAAAGGTGCAAAATCCAAAGGCTAGTTCCAACTCTCCAATGAGCGGGGTTCCCTTCACCGTCACATTGGTCACCAGCGGGGTGGTCTCCTCGATGCCGGGACTCAGAATTGCCAGGTCATAACGAAGCGGATCGCGTTCCCCGGCAGTTCCCGTCAGTACCGTGGCCCCTTCACTGCGCAGCAGTTCGGCGCGTTCCAGAATGGAGCTGGATTCCCCGCTGTCACAGACAGTGACCCGTGCTCCCTTGCGCAACAACAACCGGGCGGCGGCGATGCCGCTCCGTCCGAGACCGAGCACCACGATGCTCCTGTCGTTGTAGGGATTTTCTAGGGTGGTCATGAGTTGTTCCTCAGCGAAGTTTGAGGGTGGCGATTCCGAGAAGGCCGAACACGATCGCCATGATCCAGAAGCGGGTGGTGACGGTGCTCTCCTTCCAACCGGAGAGTTCAAAGTGATGATGCAGGGGGGACATCTTAAAGATGCGCTTACCGGTGAGTTTGAAGCTGGCGACCTGAAGAATCACCGAGAGGGCTTCCGCGACAAAAACTCCGCCGACAATCGCCAGAAGCAGTTCCTGTTTGCAGCAGATAGCCAGCACTCCCAGGATGCCCCCGATGGCAAGAGATCCGGTGTCGCCCATGAAAACGCGGGCCGGATGGCAGTTCCACCAGAGGAAGCCAAGTGCCGCACCGGCCAGGGCGAAGCTGACAACCGCCAGTTCTCCCGAGAGGTAGTAATAGGGAATCTGGAGATAGACCGCCGCTTTGAAATTGCCCGCAAGGTAGGTAAAGATGCCGAAGCAGGTTCCCGCCATCACGGTGCAACCGGAAGCCAATCCATCCAGTCCGTCAGTCAGGTTCACAGCATTGGAAGTGCCAACGATGATGAGAAAATAAAAGACAAAGGTGAAGAAGACCCCCATGTGAGCGATCAGCGGCTCTTTCAGAAACGGGATGTAGAGTTCCTGAGCCTGCTTGGCCAGCTCCGGGGAAAGCAGGAAAAAGGCGGTAATCCCGCCGGCCAGCACGATCTGAAGAAAGAACTTCAAGCGACTGCTGATCCCATCGGAACTCTTTTTGGTGACTTTCAGCCAGTCATCATAAAAACCGAGTCCGCCGAGCAGAAGCGCCGTGATCACCACAAGCCAGACAAAGGAATTGTCAGGTTGCGCCCAGAGGAGTGTGGAAATCACAAAGGCCCCGATCAGGAGCACTCCACCCATGGTGGGTGTCCCTTTTTTCCCACCGTGGAGTTCATTGAGACGATGTACCTCCTCGGCACTCCGAATCGGCTGTCCAAACTTCAGTGAGATCAGCTTGAGAATCACGGCATTGCCGAAAATCAAACAAAGCAGGAAGGAAGTGAGTCCGGCGCAGAGCGCACGGAAGGAGATGTATTGAAAGACATGAAGCCCCTTGAGAAGGGGTATGCCAAGATGGGAGAGATAGTAGAGCATCAGTTGAAATGGTTGAGGACTTCTTCCATCCTGGCACTTCTGCTCGCCTTGAGCAGAACCAGATCACCAGCCAGGGCAATCGAAGAAAGCAGGGCGGCCGCTTCCACCTGATCGGAGACAACATGCACATCGGAAAGCCCGGAGATTTCCGCAGCCTCCGCCATCGCAGCGGCCTCCACACCAACACAGATCAGCGTATCGAGAGAGGATGCTGCCGTTTTGCCCACTCGCTCGTAACCGGCGGCGGCGTGTTCACCAAGTTCGCCCATCCTGCCAAGGATTGCGATTCTACGACCCGATCCCGGAAGGGAGGCCAGGGTATCCAGTGCGGCGACCATGGAGTCGGGACTCGCATTGTAAGTATCGTCGATCAGGGTGATACCCCGTCTTTCGAAACGGGTGAGTCGCCCAACGGTCAATTGGATCTGCTCCAGTGCGGCAGCGCATTCTGGAAGGGAGATGCCGGCGACAACTCCCGCCGCAACCGCCAGCAGGGCATTCCCAATCATATGTTTTCCGGGCACTGGCAGAAAGGCCTCAGCAGTTCCAAAATCCCCTGTAATCACAAAACGGCTTCCAGAGAGTTCCTGAGCAATCTGAGTTGCCCTGAGATTTCCCGCCTCGAAACCGACTTCCAGTACGGAGGCGGAGGTTCGTGAGCGCAGCACCTCAATGAACTCATCCTGCGCGGGGAGGATGGCATGGCCGGTTGCAGGAAGACGCTCCAGAAGATCACCCTTTTCCCGGGCGATTTCCTCGCGGCTACTAAGATGTTCAATATGGGCGGTGCCGATCCCCGTGATGATCCCGATGTCCGGCCTAGCCAGTCCTGCAAGCGGGGAGATTTCCCCACGGTGGTTCATGCCTATCTCCCAGACCGCGATCTGATCATCGGAATTTGCCGACAGGATCGAGAGCGGCAACCCTAGATGATTATTGAGGTTTCCCTCCGTGGCAGTTGTCTTGAACCGGCTGCTCATCACCGCTTTGGCAAAATCTTTGGTAGAGGTCTTTCCATTACTACCGGTAATCAGTACAGCCAGAAGCCCCAGTCTTGATCGCCAGGCCGAGGCAAGCAGGGTCAGGCTGCTCTGAGAATCAGGCGTGACAAGGAGGCCAAATCCCGGAGGGAGCCCCGATGCGGTTTCCCCATCGCACAAGGCGGCAACGGCCCCTTTGGCGGCAGCTTCCTGAACATAGTTATTACCATCAAATCGTTCCCCGCGAAGCGCCACATAGAGATCACCCGGCAAGACGGCGCGACTGTCTTTGCAGATACGATGAACCAGTGTTCCAGGAGTTCCCGTGAGCAGTGAAGCCCTGCTCATTTCAGCGATCTCGGAGAGGGGTAGCGCGTCCATAATCAGTGATTTTCGGAAACCGGTTTCTGGGTCATGGCTCGCGCGGTGACATTCACATCGTCAAAGGGATGCCTCTGCCCGCCAATTTCCTGATAGGTTTCATGCCCTTTTCCGGCAATCAGGATGATATCGTTGGCACCGGCAAGTTCGACTGCGCGGCGAATGGCAAACTCCCGGTCCACAAAGGTTTCATGTCCCGGACTCCTGAGACCTTTTTCAACGTCCCGGATGATCGCCAGCGGATCCTCGCTTCTGGGATTATCGGAAGTGACGATCACCTTGTCCGAATGATTCTCAACTGCCGCTGCCATCAGCGGACGCTTGCTTGCGTCGCGGTCGCCTCCACAGCCAAAGACCGTGATGATGCGGGCCGGAGAGAGTTGACGCAGGGTCTTGAGCACATTTTCCAGGGCATCTGGAGTATGAGCATAATCGACATAGGTCTGAAAATTCCGGTGTACCGGTACGCGTTGCATTCTTCCTGGCACCTGCGGCACTCCCGCCACGGCGGCAACAACACGCCTGAGTTCCAATCCCATGGCCGAAACCGCCGCGATCGCAGCCAGCGTGTTGTAGACATTGAAGAGCCCTATCAGCGGCGAACGCACAAGATAACTTCTTCCCTTGGCATCAAGCCGGAATGTCGTTCCCGTCGCGCTGTAACGGATGTCACTTGCGCGAAAATGACAGTTGCTACCCTGCCCGAAGGTGAAGTGGGGATGGGAACCGATCCGGTCGATCAGGCGACGCCCATACCGTTCATCGGAGTTTATGATGGCGCGGCCCTTTTTCTTTGTCTGCCTCGCGAGTTGGGTGAAGAAAAGGGTTTTCGCCTCGAAATAGTCGTCCATCGTCCCGTGGTAATCGAGGTGATCCTGGGTCAGATTCGTGAAGATGGCCGCATCGAACTCAATACCTCGCACCCGATGTTGCACAAGGGCATGGCTGGAGACCTCCAGGGAAGCGGCCTTGAAACCACCGTCTCGCATCCGGCCAAGCATCCTCTCCAGATCCACTGATTCCGGTGTGGTGCGTGTTGCAGGTTCCTGCACGCCAGGCAGCACATATTCAATCGTTCCGATCAGACCGCAAGACCTTCCCACCGTCTCGCAGAGATGGCGGATGATCCATGCCGTGGTTGTCTTTCCATTGGTGCCAGTCACTCCAGCCACGGCAAGGGTGGAGGAAGGGTATCGGTAGTAGGCGTTTGCGATGTCAGCCATCGCTTCACGGGCTCCCTGAACCCTGATCACGGGAATTGGAAGAGATGGAAGTTCCTGGTCGGTAACGATAGCCGCCGCACCACGCCCCACCGCGTCATTCACGTAATGCCCGCCATTTTCCTTAGCTCCGACAAGGGCGAAGAAGAGATGTCCCGGCTCAACGGCGAGGGAATCATAACTGAGTCCGGTCACGCGAGCATCAATGCCTCCTGTCACGGAAATCACCTTGGTGCTGCAGAGAAGTGAATCGAGGGTGGGTGGAGTTGAGAAGAAATTGTTCATCGGATTTTTGCCGTCGAAGAGGCGGTGTCGGCATTGCCAGACTGAGCCATGGCGATGGCGGCTTCAGGCTGTATATCAAGATACCGGGCGGCCTTTCCGCCAATTCGTGAGAATACAGGTGCAGCAACAAGACCGCCATAGTTTGCTTCGGAACCGACCTTGGCGTCGTTCACAATCACAAGTCCGGCGAGACGGGGGGCGTCGGCTGGAAAGAATCCGTCGAAGGAAACAATATAGCGCCCTTCAAGATAGCCGCCGTGAGCGCCGATTTTCTGAGCCGTACCCGTTTTTCCTGCCACCGTATAGCCATCGATATGAGCCAAGGGGGCCGTTCCCTGACTACTCACCACGCGCTGCAGGGCTGTGGCGATATAATTTGCCGCTTTTTTGGAGACAACCTGACGCACGGGAGGAACGGACTCCACGGCGCTACCCTCACCCTCGCTCAGCACAAGCCGGGGTTTCATCAGCTTTCCTCCGTTGGCAATGGCGGACATGGCCATCACCATCTGGATGGGTGTGACGGCAATCGACTGACCAAAGGCCATGCGCGTCTTGGTTAGTTTGTCCCAGCGGTGGGGGGGATTGACCAGGCCGGAGATTTCTCCCTGCAAAGGAACACCGGTTTTCTCTCCGAATCCATAGGCGCGCACATAATCGTAATAACTCTGATCCCCCATGCGGAGGGAGATTTTAGCTGCCCCCACATTGGAGGATTTCATCAGGATCTCCGGAATGGTCAGGTCTCCGAAGCCGTGGTGATCCTTAATCACCTTGCCACAGTATGAAAAATGCCCGTTCTCACAAAAGATGCGCGTGTTCTCGTCCACAATACCCTCATTGAAGGCAGCCGAGGTCACGACAATCTTGAACGTGGATCCCGGCTCGTACATGTCACTGATGATCCGATTGCGCATCTGTTCGGGCTTCGCATCGTTGAAATGATTGGGATCAAAATTCGGGCGGCACGCCATCGCCAGGATTTCCCCGGTGTTAGGATCGGCCAGGATCGCGCTCGCGGACTCCGGGTGATATTCCTTGTACGCATCATCCACTTCCTTCTCGACGATCGCCTGAAGGCCCATGTCGATGGTCAGCCTGATATCAGAGCCATCTGTCGCCGACTGTTCCTGGCCACGATAGACCACGATCTCCCGACCCTTGCGGTCATGCTCGATCATCCGGTAGCCGTCCTGACCGCTTAGCTCTTTGTCAAAACTCTTCTCGATGCCGTCAATCCCGTGTCCCGAGTAATCCACGAATCCAAGCACATGGCAGAGCATTTCGCTGTTGGGATAGCTCCGGATTGCACCCTCCTCAAGATAGAGCCCCTTGAGTCCGGCCTTGTCCATCGCACGCATCAAGTCCTGCGCCTTCTCCTCACTGACCTCCTTGCGGATCACGACATACTGGCGCTGAGTTGTCAGTTTCTCGGCGAGTTCCTTCACGGGCATGTCGAGATAAGGGGCAGCAAGAGCGGCAAGCGTCTCGGGATTGCGAATGTGCGTGCCGTCGGCGGTAACCGTCCTGACCGGGATATTCACGGCAAGTTCCTCACCGTTACGATCCAGAATCCGGCCGCGATGCGCCGGAATGACAATGCGGATGGAATGCTTCTCAGCCGCTATCAACGAGAAGTAATCGTGCTGGGCAACCTGGAGATCGATCAACCTCCAGGCAAAAAGGGTGAAGATCAACGCAAGCAGGCCACAGATGATCCCGATGCGGATACCGGTGCCCTTCACCTGCTTACAGCACGCAGGGGAGCCCCAGCACCGAACCGGCCATCCGGATCGCGCGAGGCTGTGCGCAATACCCCGTCAGGTTCCGCAGGAAGAGGGGGCGTGACCCTGGCAATCGCCGTGTCACGGATCGGCTCCAGGCGAAGATATCCCTCATCAAGGCGGCGTTGAAGCGCGCCTCGCGAGGTCATCGCCGTGATGCGAGCCTTCAGCGCGTCATTCTTCGCTTCAATCTCGCTGATGGCGGCCTCAACCAAACGCGCCTGATCCCCCACGGCATGCTGCTGGTTTTTCAAATAAACAAAGAAAAGCCCGGCGAGACCCACAAAAAAGACGGCCACAATCCATCGGGCAAGAACATTGACCTGAATCGAGTTTGTGGGGCGGCGGCGGTTTCCGTTCATACTCGTGCTTGTGTTGCCAGTTTCTCGACAACGCGCAGTCGCGCGCTGCGGGATCGTGGGTTGGAGGCAAGCTCTTTCGGAGATGCGGTGAGTGAACGGGGTGTCAGGAGATTAAAGATCTTTTCAGGGTTCGGACGTGGCGCAGGCCAGGTGGGATCATCAATTTCGGCCACGGAATGACGGCGGAAGAAATGCTTCACGATTCTGTCCTCCAGCGAATGGAAGGTGATGATCGCCAGGCGGGCCCCGGGAGTGAGCAGGGCGGCCAAGTCCGGCAACGCGCGCTCAAGGGAACCAATCTCATCGTTGACGGCGATGCGCAGCGCTTGAAACACTCGTGTCGCGGGATGACGAGGCCCCTGACGCCCCGCCGCAATCAATTCTGCCAGTTCGGTCGTTGTAGTGAAGGGTTTCTTTTCCCGGGCACGGACAATGCGCGCCGCAAACTGGATTGCGCGGGGTTCGTCCCCATATTGACGAAAAATATGGGCCAGCTCACTGGCCGAAAGTGTGTTGACCAGATCGGCGGCCGTCTGTCCGGAGTGGCCCATGCGCATGTCGAGCGGTCCCTCCCGCTGGAAGGAAAATCCACGCGCAGGGGTATCGAGTTGATGCGAGGAGACGCCGAGATCCAGGAGGATGCCGTTGAGAGCGGTGATGCCGATGGATGCCAGGGCAGCGGGAGCTTCGGCAAAATTTCCCTCAAGCGCGGTAAATCGATCCCCGTACTCAGCGAGATGGCCTCGTGTGTGGGAGAGTGCCTCAGGATCACGATCTGTTCCGATCACTCGGGCTCCGGCCTTGAGTAGCAGTCCGCTGTGCCCGCCGCCTCCGAGGGTCCCGTCCAAAATCGTCCTCTCCGGAGAGGGCTGGAGAAACTCGACAATCTCCGCTGCCAGCACCGGCTCATGACGGAAGGAAGAATTCATGCTCGGGGATTGGGAGGGGGAGGAGCTTTCGAGATCGTGAGGAGCCCGGTAAAACCGATTCAGGAAAAGTCGTTGGAGTCGGGTAGACATGACATTAGAGACCGATCATTTCGGCCACCTGGTGATAGGCACTTGTTTCCTCGGAGCTCACGGCCGCCCAACGTTTCGCGTTCCAGATTTCGAAACGGCTGCGACCGCCTACAAGCACGATCTCACCCTTGAGTTTCAGAGCCTCGCACTGATCCTCAGGAAGGAGGAGACGCCCCTGCGCATCGGCGGAGACGGCTCGTGCCCGGCCGTAAAATTGACGGATCGCCTTGCGTTGGATGTCGGCGGGAAGGCCACTCTGTTTGATCCGATCCTCCCAGGAATCAAACTCAGCGGGAGGCATCAGCATGATGCAATCCCCAGCAGTACTCGGAATGGCGTGAAACTCGTCCGGCCCGTCATTCAGCCAGCTTGCAGGCACCGTGACGCGATTCTTCGCATCCAGGGACCTGGAAAAAGTCCCTGCGTAGCTGATTGGTTTTGGTGAGGGTTTGGACATTGTTGCGAGGTGGAAAATTCGGCCACTTTTCTCCACTACGCCCCACTTCTACCCACTTTCTAAAAAAACGGCAACCGCCAAAACGGTGCGGAAGCAGAAATATTTCACCCGCTTTCCCGGGTGTTTTTCCCAAAAAACAACTCAATTTAGAATTGAATAAAACCTCTGAAACAGTATCAGGTTCATTTACATAACTACCCCTTCACCCTGCTTCAAAATGTTTGGTTAGGGATGCGTTGATCAAACCAAATGCGCCTCATGCGCCAGTCCTCAACCGAGAATGATTAACCGGGTATATTCTTGAGCAATTCCGCGTTGGTGGGGTAGCGGCGAATGAAGAAAAGCAGTCGTTCGATGGCCTCAATCGGCTTGTGACCGGCAAGTCCTCGACGGATGACATTGATCTTGTGGAGATCCTCCTCCGGAAGGATCAGTTCCTCGCGACGGGTGCCGGAGAGGAAGATGTCAACGGCGGGATAGATGCGTTGTTCGCTGATCTTGCGGTCGAGCACGAGCTCCATGTTGCCGGTACCCTTGAACTCCTGGAAGATCAGATCATCCATGCGACTGTTGGTCTCGATCAGTGCGGTCGCCATGATGGTGAGGGAACCGGCTTCCTCGGTATTGCGTGCGGCCGCAAAAAGCTTGCGAGGAATTTCCATGGCTCGGGCATCCATACCACCGCTCATGGTACGGCCTCCGCCACCCTGCGCGTTGTTAAAGGCGCGGCCGATACGGGTCAGGGAATCCATCAAAACAAAGACATCCTTGCCCTGCTCGACGAGACGCTTGGCACGGTCAACGGCGATCTGGGCAATCCGGGTGTGGCTGCGGAGATCACTGTCGTTGGAACTGGCGTAGAGTTCGGCCTGCGGCACGGTGCGTCTGATCTCGGTCACCTCCTCAGGGCGTTCGTCCACGAGCAGGATGATGAGTTTCATCTCGGGGTGATTCTTCACTACGGCATCGGCGATGTGCTGGAGCAGGGTGGTCTTGCCGGTGCGGGGCGGGGCTACAATGAGTCCACGCTGACCTTTGCCGACGGGCGTCATCAGGTCGATCACGCGTGTGGTGAATCGCTCTGGCACTGTTTCCAGCGTGATGCGCTTATTCGGACTGATCGTGGTCAGCTCCTCAAAGAGAGGGATGTTGATAAACTTCTCGGGGGCATCCCCCTCGATCTCGGTCGCGCGGAAAAGCTGGGTGCCCCGGGGACCGCGGCGTGTCTCCCCCTTGATGAAAACGCCGTCACGCAACGCGTGCTGACGGATCACCTCGGGAGTGATGAAAATATCGTTCTGTGTTGCGGCATAAGCGCGCTTGGCTTCGCGCAGGAATCCAAACCCTTTTCCAGAAAGCTCCACGATTCCTTCGGCAAAAGTCGGCTCGGGAGGAGGCCCGTCATTGACCGCTAGCGGTGCGGGTTCGGCGAATTCATCCGGCCCTGGCCCGGAACCGAGAGCACCATTCTGCTCCCGCTGATCGCGGTTGTCCCGATTGTTGCTAGCGTTATTGTTAGGGCGGTCATTCCGGAACGGACGGCGTCCTCCGTTGCGGGGACGTCGGTTCCGACGAGGCCGGTCAAAGTTCCTCTGGCCACCATCCTGGGGAGCGGCACCACCCTGCTGTTGCGGAGTAGTTGCATCGCCGGAAGGGGGTGTTGCCTCGGGTACGAAGTTCGGAGGTAGCTGTTGTTCGTCGCTCATGGATGAAAAATGTAAGATGTCAAAAAATGGATGGGAGTAAATCTGTCTTGGGAAGGAGGCTCATCGTGCGATGAGGCTTCCCTGAAAATTAAAGGGGCGACCTGTCAGAAGATCCCGGGTTTCTCTAGAAGAACTCCGGCCGATCAGACAACAACGGTGCTATTCCTGATGAATGGGTGCGCTGCGGATTGTGATTGCAGTTGCGGCTGTAACTAGTGCTTCAGTTGGTTGCAAGGATCTCGAAGACCGGGATGCCGG
>Ga0302200_10001096_pt1 | contig 26022 bp, 12 predicted proteins | sample II_Bog_N3_1_FD_194585 | JGI IMG/M metagenome (GOLD analysis project Ga0302200, IMG submission 194585) | Peat permafrost microbial communities from Stordalen Mire near Abisko, Sweden - II_Bog_N3_1 | ecosystem: Environmental > Terrestrial > Soil > Wetlands > Peat | place: Sweden: Abisko... | reverse complement strand
CATTACGTAGAGCCGTCTCACTCATATTTCCCCAGCTTTCACGGCGGGTGGGCACTCCATAAGTTAGTTGTCAACCGTTCAGCAGACCCGCCTACAACGAGTCAATAGGGGAAGACCGTACGCTTACATTTATGCGGCGACGGATTCCTGTGCCGGACCGGTGGACCAGAAGCCTGATGAGACGCTGCGAACCATTGTTCAAGGGACTGAAAGGGTGCTGGAGTTCGCGGCTGGCCACGGCGCAGGTAGGTTTCTGTTCACAAGTTCGGGCGCGGTCTACGGACGGCAGCCTGCTTCAATCAGCTGTCTTCCGGAAGATTATGCCGGTGCATGGGAGCCACTTGAAGATGCGTCTGAATACGCAGAGGGTAAGCGAGCGGCCGAGCGGATGTGCACTGAAAGCAGCGCCAGGTACGGTTTCGAATCCAGAATTGCGCGATGCTTTGCGTTTGTCGGACCGCACTTACCATTGGATGCCCACTTTGCCGTGGGAAACTTCATTCGGGACGCTTTGCGCGGTAAGTCAATTCAGGTGAATGGGGACGGCACGCCGATGCGTTCCTACATGTATGGGGCAGACCTTGCGATCTGGCTGTGGACGGTCCTGTTTCGGTCCTCGAACCAGCAGGTATTCAATGTTGGTTCGGAAGATGCCATCAGCATCCTTGACCTGGCGAAGACTGTTCGCGAGGTTCTGCGATCTTCGGCGGCCGTCCGGGTTGCACAGGAAGCAGGTGAAGGCGTAGAGCCAAGGCGCTACGTCCCGAGTACAAAGAGGGCGCAGCAGGACCTTGGCTTGAAGTGCGAAGTATCTGTTCAAGAGGCAATACGCCGAACCGCCGCCTGGCACGGCTACCGGCCAGCCTGAGACGATCTCGAATATATATTCATCGGCTCCAAACTGGTGAACATGGGAACTGCAAAGGGGTGAAGCGCGCAGGTGATCTTGCGCGCTTCACCCCGATGCATTATTGGGTTGTGAACATGGTGTACGAGCCGGGCGAGAACTGATTTCCCGCGACATCGGTGACGTAACCTTCATAGCCGATTTCAATCGTGTATTCGGTGTTGGAGGTCAGCGCAGCAGTCGGAATAAAGGTTACCGTCTTTCCGTCTGCCGAGAAGCTTACAGTTGCCGGAACAATGACATCGTTCGAAGTCTGCCAGATGAATGCGTACTCGATACTTTGATCGAACGTAAGCGGATTCATCGCAGTGTTGAAGACCACCACCGGATTCACCGACGTGGGCACGCTGATGGTGCCGTTGGCCGGTGTCACAGAGACAAGCGTCGGTTTCAAGAGGTTGATTCCGCTTGCCGAGGTGGTGAAGTTGGACGTGTAGGCGCTGGCCATCGGCGTTCCCTGGATGTCCTGCACGCCGGTGGCGGAGATGGTGTACGTCGTGCTCTCGCTCAGCGGGTCATTCGGCGTGATGGTTGCCACCTTGTTGCCGCGTGAGAGGGTGACTGTTGCCGGAACTGGGGTTCCGCCCTGCAGCAGCTGTATCCCGGTTTGCGCGGAAACATCCGAAATCTCCTTGCTGAATTCAAGCTGAGGTTGCGTATTGGTTGGCACGCTCCCTGTCAGACCGGACTGCGGGTTCAGCTCGGTAACGACCGGGGCCGTGGTATCGGAGGTTGAGCCAACAGTCGCCGTCCAATACTGTTCGCTGGCGACATTCCCGCTGATGTCGGTTGCACTCTCCGTGAGCACATAGAACGCGTCACCGCTGTGCAATGTTCCCGATGGAATGGTCAGAATAAAGGTCTCCATGTCCGAGGCGGCGGTGATGGATACCGGCGTGACCGTCAGCGTTTGTGTCTCGTCATACAGATAGAACGTCGCGGGATTGACCGAGAGCGGATCCATCGGTTCGTTGAAGGTGATGCTGAACGCGGTTGTGTTCAGCGGAATGGTATCGCCGTTCGTGTAACTCACCGCAATTACAGTAGGCGTGGTGAGGTCGGGACCAGCGGCAGTGGTAAAGGTTGAACTGGTTGGCACAACGACGTTCCCTTCGTCGTCAGTTACTCCGCTTACGGCGACGGTGATCGTGGCGTTTGGAGTAAGTGGCATCAGAGGTTGTATGCCGACGATCGTATTGGTGCTGTTGAATGAGTAGGTAGCTGGGACCTCCGTCTCAGACGAACTGGTGATGGCAATTGAGGTCCCACTCACAGACAGCGGGTTGATGGGTGCGCTGAACTGCACGTAGACGGTCGCATTGACGCCTACATTCTGCGTTCCAGAAAGCGGCCCGATGGCGGTGACCGTCGGACGCGTGGTGTTGGTCGTTGTGCCCGTGTAGAAGTAATAGCTCTCACCGGGCGCCGCGATGCCGTCCAGGTTCGTGACGTTGGTTCCGAAGCCATCATTCATCTGGAAGTAGAAGTAGTTGTACCCAGATGCCGTGTTGCACAGAGTCAGCGGGCTGGAAGGTTTGAACTGAACCGTGTTGCCATTGACGAGCGATGGCGTGCCCGCGATGACATCGTTGCAGGAATCGATCAAGCGTACCGAGGTCGACGTCACGCTCGAGGCCAGCAACGTCTGGTCGAACTGGAACTGCGGGACCACATTCAGTAGCACGTTCGTTGCACCATTTGCCGGCTCATATCGAACCAGTTGCGGTGCGACGGTCGTTGGGTTGCCCTGGACGGTGAACGTTCCCGTGTAGTTGGCGAGTAGCGGGTTGCCGTAGGTGTCGGTCAGCGAATTGGTCACGTAGATCTGGACCAGTGCGCTGTATGGCAGGGCAGAGGTGGGCGTGAACTGAATCGCATTCGTTCCCACCAGAGTCAAGTTCCCGCTTACAAGCTGTCCATTTGCCGAGACCTGGAAGGAGTTCCCATTCAGCGTGGATGCGCTAAGCGGGAAGCCGCTGGCGTAAAGCGTAATTGCAGTTCCCTGCGGTACGTCGGTTGCGCCGTTTGCCGGGATCAAAGTTACTATCCTGGGGCCTTGAGTTTGCGGCGGAATAGCGGCGCCAGTGGTGAACGTGCTCTGGAACGGTACCAATGCATTGCCAGAGAGATCCTGAGCGGCAGCCGACGCAGACACCGTGATAAGGGTGCTCGGCGGCAACGTCGTATTCAGATTGACTACCACGGATCTGCCGTTTGTTGGGAACGACAGGCTGTAGGTGAACTGGCTGTCGGCGGCGAATACCGCAATGGAATTCGTATTCAGCGTGGTCTGGTTCATGGACTTGGAGAATGTGAGCACGATTGGCGGAACATCCCCGACACCAGTGGCGTTGTTCGCCGGCGTCACGGACGTGACCGTGGGCGAAGTCGTGTCGGCAGAATTTGCGGCCGTGAAGGTGGTCACAATATACGCAGTATCCGTATTCCCTGCAAAGTCACGCACCAGGTCCTGCGTCCAGACCTGAATGACATGGTTTGCCGGGTACGGCGACAGCGGGGTGAAGGTTGCCACTGCGCCGCTCACACTCCAACTACCCGCGATCTCGTAATAACCCAAACTCTCGTCGCGCACGAGGATATTTCCGACCGTGGAAGGATCAATTGGTTCACTGAAGGTGATCACGACCGGAGTGGTGTTGCTGGAAAGTGTGGTTCCATTGGCGGGCGTGACGCTGACAGCGACCAATGCGCCCGCACCCACAATTGCCGAGCCGGTGGTGAAGGAGCTAGTCCCGGTCTGCACGGTGTTCCCGTTCTGGTCGCTGAAACCGCCTACGGTTACATTGTAGGCAACTCCAGCAGCAAGGGGAGCCGTTGGCGCCCAGGTCAAGGTCTCCTGATCGGTGGCGAGCGTCGTCGTCCCGGGAACTGCCGTAGAACCGGTTTTCACGGTGATCGGCGAACTGCCGAAAGATCCCTGATTGACCGGTGCGCTCATCACGGCCACTACCTGTGTGTTCAGAGGAGTGCCCGTCTGGCCATTCGGGGGACTGATGCTGACAACGGAGGCCCCGGTCGTGGTTGCGGAGGCCCCGGTGATGAAGTAAAACGCTGTGCCGTTCAAGGTGTTGCCGGCTACGTCCGTGAAGTTATACCCGTACAGGTAGTACTCAGTATTCGGCTGCAGGTTTGCGGTTGGAGTCAAGGTGGCGCTCAACTGGTTGGCCGCCACCGAGATGGTGGTGGGAACGATGGCGCCCGTTGTGTAATTCCTGAGGTAGAAGTACGCCGGTGTAGCCGAGAGCGGATTCACCAGCTTGGAGAAGTAGAAGGTGGGATGGACATTCAGCGCGACATTCGTGTCGCTGGCGACGGGCACGGTGTACGTGACGCTGCCATTCGAAATATCGCTGGATCCACTCGTCGTAAATGTGGAGGAGAATGCGGACGTCTGCGCCTGTCCGGCTTGGTCTACCACACCTGTTACCGAGATGGTGTAGGTCGTATTCGGCAAGAGGGTCGTGGACGGAGTCAGAGACAAGAGGGTGTTAGTGGTGTCAAACGACGCAGTCGTCGAAATCGCGCTGCCGCCGTTGGGAGTGACGGTAACCCCACTGATCGTATCCGGAGCGATCGGCTCGTTGAAGAGAATCTCAATGATGGTGTTGGTCGGCACGTTGGTGAGGGTATTGCTCGGGTTCACCACCGTGACGATGGGCAACAACGCGCTGGTCGTCGATTGCGTTGTGAAGTACCAGTACGACTCTCCGGCGGTGTTTCCGGTAACTCCGCGCACGTTGTCGACCAGGTAGTAATACTGGCGGTTGACCAGTAGCGGCGAGAGTGGCGTCAAGGTTGCTGTGGTCCCGTCGGTGCTGACGGTGGTAGTTGTGGGGACGGTCTTACCGAGAACCGTATCGTACAGGTAGAAGTTCGCAGCGGTGAACGAGTTGGGAGCCATGGGCTGATTGAACTGGACCGAGGCAGTCACATTCGTCGGCACGCCAACTGCACCATTGGCAATACTTTCGTTAATGACAAGCGGCGCGGCCGTAACGGCTGCGGCGCCAGTATTGAAGGTGCTGGTGTAAGGCGTGACCGGGGTTCCTGCCAGATTGGTTACACCGTTCACTGTGATGGTCATGGCGGTGTTCGCCGGCAGCGGTATCTCCGGCTGGATGGCAGCAATGGTCCCGGTGCTGTCAAAGCTGATCGTTGCCGGCACTGCGGTCTGAGAGCCGCCGCTAATCTGCACGGTTGTCCCGTTCAGCGAGATCGGATTCATGAACTCACTGAACTGGATCCAGATGACTGCATTCACTCCAACGTTGATTGCACCAGGAGGCGGTGCCACAGAAACGACTGTTGGAATGGACGTGTCGCTGGTTGTGCCCACGTAGAAGTAATAGCTCTCTCCGGGCGCCGCCACGCCGTTCAGGTTCGTGACGTTGCTTCCGAAGCCATCATTCATCTGGAAGTAGAAGTAGTTGTACCCAGTGGCCGTGTTGCACAGAGTTAGCGGGCTGGTGGGCTTGAACTGGACCGTGTTGCCATTCACGAGCGATGGCGTACCCGGGATCACATCATTGCAGGAATCGATCAAGCGTACCGAAGTTGACGACACGCTCGAGGCCAACAGCGTCTGGTCGAACTGGAACTGCGGGACCACATTCAGCGGGACGCCGGTTGCATCATTGATCGGCTCAGACCGCACCAGTTGCGGCGCGACCGAGGACGGATTGCCCTGGATGGTGAACTGGCCCGTGAACGCAGTGATCGCGTTGCCGTAAATGTCGGTGATGGTCGGCTCGACAAACACCTGGACCACGGCGCTGTAATTGAATTGGCCAGTTGGGGTGAACGTAATGCTCTGCCCGCCCGGCGAGACCTGAATTGCACCCTCTACAAGCACCCCGTTCTGCGAAACATAGACGCTGGTGTTGTTGACGGTGCTCGCCTGCAAGGGAGCGCCATTGGTGTACAGGGTGATCGGAACTCCTTGCAGGACGTCGGAAGACCCGCTGGCCGGCAGCATCTGCACAATGGCTGGCCCAGTGGCCGTGATGTCGTTGAGGGTGGTGTAGGCGCTGGTGAAGTTCACCAGGGGGTTGCCGGAGAGGTCCGTGATCAGCGGCGTTGCGTTGATGGTAACCCCTACTCCCGGCGGGGTTGTCGGCGTGAAGCTGATGGACTTGTCGTCGGCAGAGAATGTGATGCCTCCGGTGCCGATATTCTTGTCGCCCGCAAAGAGCTGCAAGGAATTCGCAACGCCATTGATCGAATTCTGCGCAACCGATTTGTTGAAGGTGATGACGATGGTGGCGTTGCGGCCCACGCCTGTGGCTCCATTAGACGGACTTATGCTGACCACCTGGAAGGCGGAGGTATCGGCTGTAGGGGCCGCCGTGAAGGTGGTGACCACATACGCGGTATCCGTATCACCAGCCAGATCCTGCACCTTGTCCTGTGTCCAAACCTGGATCATGGCCGAAGCGGGATAAGGCGAGCTTGGAGTAAAGATCACCTGCGCTGGGTTGGACCCGCTGACGGCCCAGGTGCCCGAGATCTCGTAGTAGCCATCGCTCTGATCCCGCACCAGAATGTTATTGATCGTGGCTGGGTCAACGGGTGCGCTGAACGTAATGGTCACCTGCGCATTGTTGGCCACTTCGGTGGCCCCGTTCGCCGGGGACACTGAGACTGCGGTCAATGCGCCGGTCTGCGGGGTGCCACTGGAACTAGTGGCAAAGGTCGTGGTGGAGTTCGCGACGGCGTTCCCGTTGCCGTCGAGGAAACCGCCCACGGTTACGGTGTAGGTAGTGGATACCGACAAGTTGGCCGTGGGGACAAAGGTCAGAGTTTCGAAGTCGCTGGCCAGTGTTACCTTGCCGGCAACAGGTGTGCTGCCGCTCTTCACGGTGATAGACGAGTTGCTGATGCTGCCGCCATCGACGGGAGCACTCATGACCGCAACCACCTGCGTATTCACAGGAGCGCCAGTTTCACCGTTGGACGGGCTGATGGCAGCGACTGTTGCCACGGCAGTGACACTACCGCTCCCTGTGTAGAAGTACTGGCCGCTCTCCTCGAAGTAGTTTCCGCTCAAATCGTAAACGGGGTAACTGAGGATGAAGTAGTAGTAGGTGTTGGCCTGCAGCAGTTGCAGCGGGGCAATGGCTGCGCTGAGCCGATTTGGGGCAACCGACACCGTTGCCGGAATGCGCCTGCCGGTCTCGGCGTCTTCCAGATAGAAGACACTCGTGTTCACCGTGATGGGGTCGACGGGTTTGCTGAAGTAAACGGCGGGTTGAACGTTTGTTGAGACACCTGTCTGGCCGTTATACGGATCGGCATACGTCACCGTGCCGTTGGCCGTGTCGGTGGACGAGTCCGTGGTGAAGGTGAAGCTTCCGGGATCGGCGAGAGCATTGCCGGCGCCGTCCTGGAGAGCGTTAGTGTACGTGACCGTGTACACGGCATTGGCAGCCAGCGGGGATCCAGGGACAAAGGTGTACTGGGTGTAATCAGGCGACGGCGTATAAGTGCCCGCTACCGGCGTGCCGCCCGTCGAGACCACGAGTCCCGTGGGTTGGGTGATTGGATTGATGGGCGCGCTGAACTTGAGGACGACCTGAGCGCTCTCAGATACCGTGTCTCCCTGTTCCGGGCTGTTGGCCAGGACGGTTGGCCCGGTGGTATCGGCCGCGAATGTTGTTGTGAAGTAGTAATAGTCGATGGCCACCAGGTTGCCGCAGGTGTCGGTAATCTGGTTAGGACTGCCGAAGTTGCCCCACTCTGTGTAGAACTGGCGACCAACCGCCAGGAGAACGCTCGGCGTGAGAGTAATGATTCGTCCCGAGGCGTCGACTGAAATGGTAGCCGGCAAATTCACACCGGTCGTGTTGTCGTGCAAAACGAAGTCACTCGCTGTGACCGAACTCCGGTTGAGAGGTGCATTGAACTCAATCTGAACCTCAGGGTTCAACGGAACGTTGGTCGCGTTTTGTGCAGGGTTGTACAAGATAGACGTCGCAGCCGTTGTTGTGCAGGTTTGCACCGTAAAGCCGGAGGGTACTGATTCAACTTCAGTGCCCGTGGTTACGGTAACTGTCCGGCCTCCGAGAGTCGCGCCGTTTGCAATCGCAATGCTCGCGGTGATGCTGCCTGGGTTGTTGACCGTGACTGGGCCGGCCGCACCAGAGGCACCGCCGCCAACTGCAATGCCGGAACCGAAGCTGACCAGTGTTGTCCCTTGCTTCCATCCGGTGAAGTTGCCCGTGATGGTGACAGTCGCCGAGGAATTCGGAACACCGTTGTTGGGGTTGATGAGCGTGATGGAAGGTATGCCGGCGACCACATTGAAAGCCGCGTCGACCGAGATGCCGTTGGTGCTGATCACGATTGTGCGTCCACCGACAACGGCTGCCGTGCTGATTGCGATAGGCACGGAAAGCTGGGTCGGACCATTCACTGTTACCGTACCGACAGTGATGTTGGAATCGTTGAACGTTACCGTTGTCGTACCGGGCACAAAGCTGGTGAATGCGCCGTTGATGACGATGGTCGGGTTGGTCCCTTGAACTCCGAAGTTCGGATTTGCCGTCGCAGACGGAACACCCGCAGCCACGGAGAATGCGGTCGGGGAACTGTTCGCGACTTCCGAATTGGTAGTCAGTGTCACGGTCCGATTGCCGATGGGTGCATTGGCCGCAATGGCAATCACAGCCGTTGCCGAAGTTGCGCTGTTGACGGTCAACGATGTGACCGAAATGCCTGTGCCGAAGCTTGCGGTGGTTGTCCCTTGCACCCAGTGCGTTGATTGACCGGTGATGGTGATCGAATCTGCCGTGTCGCCCTGGTTACCGCTGGGCGGATTGACGTTCGTGATCTGGGCCGTGCCGGCGGTGACTGTGAAGCCGTTGGTCAGCGAAGCTACTTCACCACCGGTAGTCAGAGACACGGTCTGGGCGCCAACTGTTGCATTGCCAGCGATGGTGATACTCACTGTGGCTGACGTCAGGCTGCTCACTGTGACCGAGTTGATCCCGATGTTCGGTCCGAAGTTGGCAGTCGTCTGACCCTGCGCGAAGTTTGTATTGGTTCCGGTCACGATAACGTTCGCCTGGGTGCCTTGTGCACCGGAATTCGGATTCAATGAAGTGATTGCAGCCGAACCTTGCGTGACATCAAATCCGTTTGTGTCCGTGGCCACCTCGGTGCCGGTGGTCATGGTTACTGTGCGAGCTCCCAGACTCGTCGTCGGAGCGATGGTGATGTTTACGGTTGCCGAAGTCGAACTGGCTACAGTGACGGTATTCACTGTGATCCCGGTTCCGAAAAATGCCGTGGTTGTGCCCTGCACGAAGTGAGTCGAGGACCCCGTGACTACCACGTTCAAGGTCTGGGCCAAGGCTCCGGATGAAGGAGCCAGGGTTGTGATTGTTGGGGTCGTATTGGTCAGCGTGAAGACCGCAGGATTGGTAACGCCGCTCACGCTTGCTGTCACCTGATACGTCCCGATGGTTCCGTTTGCGGTGAAGGTGGCAGATGTCGCGATGCCGGCCGTGTTGGTGGTCGCTGTGACCACTCCGCCCGCAAATGTGCCGCTGGCTCCGGTAGCCGGCGCGGCAAAGGTCACCACCACGCCGCTGACCGGGTTGCCGCCTGAGTCCTTCACCGTGGCTTGGAGCGCGCTCGCGAAGGCAGTGTTGATCGTCGCAGATTGTGGTGTGCCCGCCGTTGCCGTGATGGACGCAGGTGTACCCGGAGTATTGGTCAGCGCGAAAGTGGCAGGAGTGCCCACACCGGGCGCACTCGCGGTTACGCTATAGCTGCCCGCCGTACTGTTGGCCGTAAACACTGCGGCCGTAGCCACACCGCTGGCGTTGGTGGTCGCCGTGACCACGCCGCCTGCAAAGCTTCCACTGGCTCCGGTAGCAGGTGCGGCAAAGGTCACTACTACGCCGCTGACAGGGTTGCCGCCCGAATCCTTCACCGTGGCCTGAAGAGCTGTCGCAAAGGCAGTGTTGATGGCAGCGCTCTGCGGAGTGCCGGCTGTCGCCGTGATGGACGCAGGTGTACCTGGAGTATTGGTCAGCGCGTAGGTGGCATGGGAAGTGACGCCGGGCGCACTCGCGGTTACGCTATAGCTGCCCGCCGTACTGTTGGCCGTAAACACTGCGGCCGTGGCCACACCGCTGGCGTTGGTGGTCGCTGTGACCACTCCGCCCGCAAATGTGCCGCTGGCTCCGGTAGCCGGTGCGGCAAAGGTCACTACCACGCCGCTGACCGGGTTGCCGCTTGAATCCTTCACCGTGGCCTGGAGTGCTGTCGCAAAAGCCGTGTTGATGGCAGCGCTTTGCGGCGTTCCCGCTGTCGCCGTGATGGACGCGGCTGCGCCGGTCGTGTTGGTCAGCGCGAAGGTCGCAGGAGTGCCCACTCCGGGCGCACTCGCGGTTACGCTATAGCTGCCCGCTGTGCTGTTGGCCGTAAACACTGCGGCCGTAGCCACGCCGCTGGCGTTGGTGGTCGCCGTGACCACGCCGCCTGCAAAGCTTCCACTGGCTCCGGTAGCAGGTGCGGCAAAGGTCACTACTACGCCGCTGACAGGGTTGCCGCCCGAATCCTTCACCGTGGCCTGGAGGGCAGTCGCAAAAGCCGTGTTGATGGCAGCGCTCTGCGGTGTGCCGGCTGTCGCTGTGATGGACGCGGCTGCGCCGGTCGTGTTGGTCAGCGCGAAGGTGGCATGGGCAGTGACACCGGGTGCACTCGCGGTTACGTTATAGCTGCCCGCCGTGCTGTTGGCCGTAAACACTGCGGCCGTAGCCACACCGCTGGCGTTGGTGGTCGCCGTGACCACTCCACCCGCAAAGCTTCCGCTGGCTCCGGTTGCCGGTGCTGCGAAAGTTACCACTACGCCGCTGACCGGGTTGCCACCTGAATCCTTCACCGTGGCCTGGAGTGCAGTCGCAAAAGCCGTGTTGATGGCAGCGCTCTGCGGTGTTCCCGCTGTCGCTGTGATGGACGCGGCTGCGCCGGTCGTGTTGGTCAGCGCAAAGGTAGCAGGAGTGCCCACTCCGGGCGCACTCGCGGTTACGCTATAGCTGCCCGCCGTGCTGTTGGCCGTGAACACTGCGGCCGTAGCCACACCGCTGGCGTTGGTGGTCGCCGTGACCACGCCGCCCGCAAATGTGCCGCTGGCTCCAGTAGCCGGTGCGGCGAAAGTTACCACTACGCCGCTGACCGGGTTGCCGCCCGAGTCCTTCACTGTGGCCTGAAGAGCAGTCGCAAAAGCCGTGTTGATGGCAGCGCTCTGCGGTGTGCCGGCCGTCGCTGTGATGGACGCGGCTGCGCCTGTCGTGTTGGTCAGCGCGAAGGTGGCATGGGCAGTGACACCGGGCGCACTCGCGGTTACGTTATAGCTGCCCGCTGTGCTGTTGGCCGTGAACACTGCGGCCGTGGCCACACCGCTGGCGTTGGTGGTCGCTGTGACCACGCCGCCCGCAAATGTGCCGCTGGCTCCGGTAGCCGGCGCGGCAAAGGTCACCACCACGCCGCTGACCGGGTTGCCGCCCGAGTCCTTCACTGTGGCCTGAAGAGCAGTCGCAAAAGCCGTGTTGATGGCAGCGCTTTGCGGCGTTCCCGCTGTCGCCGTGATGGACGCGGCTGCGCCGGTTGTGTTGGTCAGCGCGAAGGTAGCAGGAGTGCCCACTCCGGGCGCACTCGCGGTTACGCTATAGCTGCCCGCCGTGCTGTTGGCCGTGAACACTGCGGCCGTGGCCACGCCGCTGGCGTTGGTGGTCGCCGTGACCACTCCGCCCGCAAATGTGCCGCTGGCTCCGGTAGCAGGTGCGGCAAAGGTCACTACAACGCCGCTGACCGGGTTGCCACCCGAGTCCTTCACCGTGGCCTGGAGTGCAGTCGCAAAAGCCGTGTTGATGGCAGCGCTCTGCGGAGTGCCGGCTGTCGCTGTGATGGACGCGGCTGCGCCTGTCGTGTTGGTCAGCGCGAAGGTCGCAGGAGTGCCCACTCCGGGCGCACTCGCAGTTACGCTATAGCTGCCCGCCGTACTGTTGGCCGTGAACACTGCGGCCGTAGCCACACCGCTGGCGTTGGTGGTCGCTGTGACCACGCCGCCCGCAAATGTGCCACTGGCGCCAGTTGCCGGAGCGGCGAACGTGACTGTCACGCCGCTGACTGGATTGCCGCCCGAATCCTTCACCGTGGCCTGGAGAGCGGTCGCAAAAGCCGTGTTGATGGCAGCGCTTTGCGGCGTTCCCGCTGTCGCCGTGATGGACGCAGCTGCGCCTGTCGTATTGGTCAGAGCGTAGGTGGCGTGGGCAGTAACACCGGCCACACTGGCGGTCACACTATAACTTCCCGCCGTACTGTTGGCGGTAAACGTCGCGGCCGTAGCCACACCACTGGCGTTGGTGGTCGCTGTGACCACTCCGCCCGCAAATGTGCCGCTGGCTCCAGTTGCCGGTGCGGCAAAGGTCACTACTACGCCGCTAACCGGGTTGCCGCCCGAGTCCTTCACCGTGGCCTGAAGAGCTGTCGCAAAGGCAGTGTTGATGGCAGCGCTTTGCGGAGTGCCCGCTGTCGCCGTGATGGACGCGGCTGCGCCGGTTGTGTTGGTCAGCGCGAAGGTGGCAGGAGTGCCCACTCCGGGCGCACTCGCAGTTACGCTATAGCTGCCCGCCGTACTGTTGGCCGTAAACACTGCAGCCGTGGCTATGCCGCTGGCGTTGGTGGTCGCTGTGACCACTCCGCCTGCAAAGCTTCCACTTGCTCCAGTAGCCGGTGCGGCAAAGGTCACCACTACGCCGCTGACCGGGTTGCCGCCCGAGTCCTTGACCGTGGCCTGAAGAGCAGTCGCAAAAGCCGTGCTGATGGCAGCGCTCTGCGGAGTGCCGGCTGTCGCCGTGATGGACGCGGCTGCGCCTACAGCGCTTGTCACGGAGAAGGTACTGTCTGCAATTTCGTTGCCGGTGGCGATCACAACGGGGTTGCTTTGGACAGACGCGTTGGCAGCGATTGCGATCTGTGCCGACGCAGATGTTGCGCTCGTGACTGTAACCGGACCAGGAGAGTTTGCCGCCGCCCCTCCAACCGAAATTCCAGGACCGAAGTTGGCGGTTGTCGCTCCTTGGGCGAAATTAGAGAAAGTTCCATTAATGGCGATCGAGAGTGACTGTCCCTGCTTTCCTGTCGCGGGAACCAAGGCCACTCTTGCCGGTGGATCGATGGTCAGATTCGCCGTGTTCGTACTGCTGAAGGCAACCCCGCCGGCCGTCGTCCCGGCAATGCTCACCAGATATGGCGTCGGAGAACTCATCACAAGGGACGATGGGACCGTAAATGTGACTGTTGCCGTTGTCCCCGCGATCCTCGCAAAACCCGACGCCGTCGTCGACGCGCCAGGCGCCGACCCGGTGGTCCCAGGAACCAAAGACACAGTGATGCTGCTTGCCGATATTGCGCCCGCAGGAAATCCACTGCCTGTCACTCGCACCGATTGCACATTAGGCTCGGCCGCCGTGGGGATCGTGGAGGACGATAGCGTAACTTGTGCAAGCGCACTCTCTTCACCAAGCAGCAAAGAGCCAAAGAGGACGCAAAACGCCAATACTGCCGGCTTGCACACAAGCGCGGCTACCACTCTACGCATCATTGCGAAGACTGAAGTCGACATGGTTCCTGACCTCGATATTCATTGGGTTGCCGGGAAATTGCATCAGCATTCATTTCGCGCGGGAGGGCGAATGATTTGACCTTGGGGAGCATTCCACGAAACCGGGTTCTTTCGGATGGGGATTCCGAAAGAAAAACAACGTTACTTCCTACGAAGCCAGCGCCGCCTGACGGCCAGCACGCTTCCTAGGCCGCTCGCGAGCAACCAAAGCGTCGATGGCTCGGGCACCGAAGTCGCTGGTACTGCATTGACATAGATCGCCGCGTCGGAACACGGATTTCCAGTCCCGTCGCATGGGGTTAATTGGGATCCGACACTATTCAACGGCAAGGACGTCCCGGGGACCGCGTCCAGGTTCGCCAACGCCAGGTTCCCGTTGTCGTCAAAGACATTTACCGCCGTTGAGTTGCTGAGGAGCAGCGTCAGTTCGGCTGAAAGGATGTCTGTGCCAGGCAGGAAAGAGGCAAGCGTCGCATTGTCGCCTTCAATATCAACCCCGCTGTACTTGAAAACTTCGTCTCCAACCCCCGCAACATCCACTGTCAGCGTTCCGCTGAATACCTCGGGGTTCACAACGCCGTCCGGGGAAATCACGCCACCCGTCAAGTTGTATAGATCAAACGTGTTCAAGCCTGGAACCACTCCAGTGTCGTAAGACAATGCGCCAATCAGAAGTGGATTTGACAACGCTGGAGCGGGGTCAGCAAGGCTGAAATTGGGGAGAACGAGGCAAAGAGCCAGCACGGCAAAACCGGCCAGAGGAAGTGACCTTTTCATCGAAGAACCTCCAGATCTCAGTGCACAACAAGGGGGGAAGGAGACTACAAATTCCGGGGATTGCCAAAAACTAGCAAATAATTGAAATGCCGTCAAGAGTTTTTTTTGCCAGGATAGAACTTACACTTACGGAAACACTTGAACCTTCGATTCTTCAAGCAGTTGGCCTGCGAAGAGTGGCGCGCACTCGAATTAAGAATGATGAAAGGATGATGAAAGGATGTAAGGATTGAAGGGCGCGGGTTTGCACCGATGCTCAACGGATCGAAATCAGTTGACTTCGAGAGGGAACTCTTCCTCAGTATCTTATTCACAGTGCTATATGCAAATGCTTGCGACGTCGCAATAATTTGCAACATTGTCCTACCCTAAACTTTGCAGTTGAACGTGATTCAGAGCTCTCCACCTGCATGGGCAGACGAGAAAGACTGGGCAGGTCATGGTAACTCCAGGCTATTGGGTTCAGGCTGTCTTCCCACTCTTTTCAGCATTTGAATGGTCGCGAACAAGAGTAGCAATGCCAATAGAAAGAATCCGATCCCGCCCTTGTGATGAAGATTGGAGTTCAAAACATTTACGTCGACGTACTCCGCGAGCAGCCCCAGAACGGCAATCCGCAAACCATTAGTCATGCACACAATGGGCAGAGCGGAAAGAACCAGCAGGACTTTCTTCGGGACGGACGGAAGAAACAGGTGCCCGGCGATGATACTAACAATGAGGATGGCAAAGGTTGAGTGGATCCCGCTGCACTCCTTCGCCACCCGAATGGTTATCCTGGGCAAGGTAAACACTAATGAGTCACGCAGAAACGGAACCCTGAACAGGGAGAACAGCAGCGAGCACACCTCGGTCGATCCATATTGCACCGCAGTAACCGGCTTATCCAGCAAGGAATCCGGCATCGGCACCGTGAACAAGAGAAGCAGCAGCGGAAATGCTCCGGTGCGGAATGCGTGTGTCCCGTAGCACAAAATGAATCCGGCGAGCCAAATGACAACCAACCCCAATATCTCAATGGAAAGAGAATTGTCTGCGCCGAGTTGTTGGAGAGCCCACTCCGCGAAGAATTTGAACGTTGCTCCCGCGAATAGAAGAATGGCTGCCGTGCGAAAGTCATATTGAACGACTGTGAAGATCTTGTCCTTCTCGAAGAGTACAAGCGCCACACACAGGAAGGGAATCAGTACAGTGTAGGAATATTTGTCATAGATGTTATCTCCGCCAAAAGAACCGTGGAGAAGGGCGAACAACTGCGTTCTGAAGATGAGGAGAGATACGGCAATCAGAAACAGGAAAAGCAGGTTCCTGGGTGAGGCCCATCTTGTCGCATGATTTGAACTGCCTGCGTTTTCGATTCGAGCCGGTTGGTCTGAATCAGTGTCGGCAATCGACGGGCCAAGCTGTGGTGTCGACATTTTCTACGAAGCCTCCGATGGCCATGGCCCCTCAAAATAAAGAGCAGAATCTAAAATGCTGTGATGCCATTCAACGTTGGTTACGGGCAACGAGAATAAAGTGGCCTCCACGGGATTATAACCAGCCCCGCGCTCATATCGCGCTCTGTCGTGATTGTGCCGGGTTGCTCCGGTAACCGACTGAAAGTTTCTCCACCCGGTATGTTCACGCCTGATCAACGATGATGTCAAGGCCGATATTTCCCGTATTTGGCGCAAGATAGTACCCTCGACGGTTACCGGAAGAGGTTACCTTTTGAAAATTTTTTCAACTGGGACGCATGCGCATTTCTCTCCTTGATCGCCTTTCATTGACTCTAACGAACCCGTGAATTGATTCTCGAGATGCCCTGATGGATAATCCTCTCGACCGGCGGCCAACATTTGCAACCATCAAGGCGATCCCTCAGTTTTCGGGCCGAGGGTGACCTTCGCTACGGCCGGCTGCGACCACTGTCATTGGTCAGCGCTTCGCTCGGATGAACGGGCGCCCTTGACGGCAATCCTCGCCGGCCAAATAATCAACTATCCCGGGCGAAGGAGACACAGAATACTTTGAGCGGAAAACAGTTATCAGGAACGACGTTTACACAAATTCAGGGACACCACCGACGGAGCCCTTGATCTAGTGCTTGAATTTTGTTCCCCGGCTACTCCCGAGGGCAAGATGGCCAACATGCGACTGAGTTCGACGATACAAAGGAGGGATTCCAGGTGAGATTATCGCCCCGCTGGCTTTCGATGGTTGCTTCTGGCCTGATCATTGCTTTTCTTTCGGCCTGTTCACTCGATCCAAATGTCCGTAAGCAGAATTACTTTCATAGCGGACAAAGCTACTTCGAGAAGCATCAATACCGTGAGGCGGTCGTCCAGTTCACGAATGCCGTCCAGATCGACCCCACTTTCGCTGAGGCGCATTTCCAACTCGCCGAAAGTTACCTGAACTTGCAACAGACGAACCGCGCGTATCAGGAATTTGCCCGTACAGTCGAGCTACGGCCTGAGGATTACAGGGCACGCATTGCAATGACGAACCTGCTGATTCTTTATCGCAATTTTCCACAGGCGCATGAACAGACGGACCAGATGCTGCAGAAGCGGCCGAACGATCCGGCTGTTCACGCCATGGCTGCGAGTCTGCTGGCGGCTGAAGGAAAGATCCCCGAAGCAATCCGGGAAACACAGCAAATGATCATCCTGGCGCCGGGCCGCTGGGAGACCTATCTGAGCCTTGCACTCCTGCAACTTAAGAATGACGATCTCTCTGGAGCCGAGGCGAATTTCAAGAAGGCCATCGAACTGAATCCGAAGGCCATGCAGGCTCGCTTGCTTCTTGGCGCATACTACCAAGCGCATGATCGCCTCAACCAGGCTGAGCAGCAGTTCCGCGACGCGATTGCGTTCGATCCGAACACCATCTATCCGCGCGAAGCGTTGGCTCGACTGTACCTGGCGGAGGGAAGAAAGACCGATGCCGAGCAGATTCTGAAGCAGGCCAAGGTTGATCTTCCGCACAACCCCGACAGCTTTCTTGCGCTGAGTAATTTCTATTTCATGAGTGGGGATATTGATAAGGCAGTAGCCGAATACCGCGCCCTGTACCAGCAACGCCCCAATGAAATGCAGATCAAGAAGAAATATATTCAACTTCTCATGGAGGCGAAACAGTTCGGCGAGGCACGGAGTCTGGATGATGAAATTCTGAAGACCGTCCCCAACGACAACGATGCACTGGTTTATCGAAGCCAGTTGCAAATCAGCTCAGGAAATGTGACGGACGCAACACAAACGCTGCAGACTGTTGTGAAAAATGCCCCCGAAAACAGCCTGGCCCACTATGCATTGGGTGTCGCTCTCGAAAGACAAGGGAACTTGGAGCGCGCTGAGAACGAATGGCGAACAGCATTACATCTCAATCCCGACTTCCTCGATGCACAGCGCGCGATTGCCAACTCCGCAATGGCGCGGGGCGACATGACGACTCTTGAAGAGGCTGCGGATCAAATCACCAGGTTGCAGCCCGGATCTCCGGATGGCTATGCCCTGCACGGTCTGGCCAATATCAATCGAAAGCGGTATGAAGCGGCAGAGAAAGATATTCGCAAAGCGATCGCAGCGGGCCCCCAAAGTGCATTCGTTTACGTGCAGTTGGGAAATCTGCGGTTCGCTCAGAAGCAATTCGGCAGCGCTGCCAAGGCCTATCAGGACGCCCTCGACCGCGACGCAAATTCAACGGATGCATTGCGTGGCTTGATGAACACTTACATCGTGCAAAAGCAAGTCGATAAAGCCATCACTGCGGCGAATGTGCAAGTCGGCAAATCTCCCCTCAACAGCAGCTTCTACAATCTGCTCGGCAACGTGCTATTTCATGACAAGCGAGACCTCGGCGGTGCCGAAGCCGCGTTCGAGAAATCCGCTGCCCTCCACCGGCAGGATTCCGATGCCCTCATCAATCTCAGCCAAGTGCAAGCCGCAAGAGGGAAGATCGACCAAGCTATTGCCACGGCCGAGCAGGCGGTCAAGGACAACCCGCACCAGGCAAATCTTTCTATCTTGCTTGGGAACCTATATGAGTCGAAATTGGATTGGAAAAAAGCAGGAGACGATTACCAGAGCGCGTTGACCCTCAATTCTCAAAATCCCGTGGCATCCAATGGTCTTGCCCGGGTGATGCTCCACACTGGCGGTAATTTGGATGTCGCGTTATCCATGGCGCAATTGGCACGGAAAGAGCTGCCCGATTCGCCTGGCGTAGCCGACACATTAGGATGGATTTACTTCCGAAAAGGTGTGTACCCGCTGGCGGTCAGCACTCTGCAGGAAGCACTCAAGCTCCAAGACAGGAATAGAATGCCTGACAACCCGGATATTCACTTTCATCTGGGAATGTCGTACGAAAAGTCTGAACAGCCGGCGCTAGCCCGGCAACAATACGAACATGTCCTGAGGATCTATCCAAACTACCGCGACGCAGTTGAGATCAAGAAGGCCTTGATCCGGTTGAAATCGTGAAAACCGATGCCAACGCTGGAGCCAATTCATCATCGCCGTATGCCGCGATTTTTTCAAGTCCGTTTTAACTACATTTATCCAGCGCCTGCGGGATAACGATTATGGGGGCCGCTAGAAACTGATCCTAAAAGACTTAGTGTGGCGCGGATGATACCGAAGCACCTTTAGGAATCAGTAAGATATAGAATCGACCCGCTAAGTGCGCCCGAGTTTGCGCCCCTATTTTTCCGGTGATTCGAAGCCTCGGTCATCGGTCTGCATAGGCCGGTTACACTGTAGTCAGTAACTGAGAGCGGTTCGGAAAGTCCGCGTCCTCCGACTTTCCGATCAAAGCCCGAACCGCCTGCGCCGAGGACATTTTTTGTAGAAACACTCTGGACTGGTAGGCACGGCGGCTATGTGGCAACCAACTGTTGTAGATCACCTGGTCTTTCGAGTGCGCGATATGAAGAGAACGGAACTCTTCTACACCGTACTCTTGGGCGAGCCCTTCAAAGCAGATGGATACATCATGTACATGGTGGGCGATACGCGATTGTTTTTTACGCCATCCGTTGACCAGGCTGCGCCATACGATAAAGAGAATGTCGGATTGAACCACATTGCGTTCGGAGTGCGCACCGTCGAAGAATTGCAGAGCGTCGAATCGCAGTTGAATCAGGGGAGCATCCTTCATAGCGGCATCAAGCTTTGGCAGGACGGCTCGACGAAATACATCTGGTTGGATGATCCGGACAAAATACGGGTCGAATATTGGCTGCGGCCCCCCGAAGAACTGTGAAGCTGGTTTCCGATAAGCAAACTTCAATTACAGCCAAATCGCCAATGCGCGTTTCGAGCCAACCCAGTTCTGGAAACGCGCTTTGGGCTGAATTCACCAACCGAGGAAACATTTACTCCCTGGTTCATTGAAAGGGGCCAAGAACCGGCTCTGGAATCAAACACCATGACTTTGGCGTCCCAAAGAGGCTTGACAGCCAGCGATCCATGAATCAGAGCATCGATCTCTCGAATATAAAGTTCCTATGGACATTCCAAATGAGTCGTAACATCTTCTTTTCAATGGCCAAAGGAGTGATTGTGAGCACCGATAGATCTGAAGTACTACAGGGCACGCTGGACCTGTTGATCCTGAAAACTCTCTATGCGTTGGGCCCGCTGCACGGATTTGGAGTTGCGCGCCGTATCGAGCAGGTGAGCGAAGATGTGCTCAAGCTGAACGAGGGCACCGTACCGCTGCGACTACGGCGGCAAGTGTGCGGAATCCTGTTGCCTGGGCGAGTGCTTCTTCACGGCGGCGCTTCTGCTCGTCGGCGTTTTCTTTGGGATCGCGCACGGTGGACTGCTTCTTGGGGTGATGAACCGGGCAATCCGCTTGAGTGCAAACCTTTCTCAGTTCTCCCTTTTCGCTGCCTTCGGAGACAATGGCTTCGGTGGTGTACTTGCACGTCTTGAACTCTGGCCGGGTCGCCTCCTCTTTCGTCCTGGGCTTCTCCTGCCGGATTTCGACATACTTGTTTCGCGGAATGGTAGTGCTGCCTTCCTTCTGCTGACCATAGCGCGATCTGCTTTTTGTGGTCGAGCGGCTTGCTGCATTGCTGGACGACCGCCGTTTGGAGATCGTCGCCCGTCAACGCGGCATCAAGAAGGCAAAGGACAGCGACTCTATCGGGAAGCTGTTTACAGCCTATTTGCGCCACGCCGAAGAAGGAGCTTTGAGCGGTTTGCTGGTAGAGATCACCATTCTCCACGCAGCCACCCGGCAGAACGCCGCACAGGTACTTCGTGATGCAACGACCGCGTACAAGGTGGATGTGGACGCGATCAGCCTCAAGGTCAAGCAGGAGTTCGCTGCGAAGGAAAAGGCAAAGTTGGCACCCAAGCTGGCAGCGAAGGCCACGCCGCCAAAAGCCAAGAAAGCGGCTTGAGAGCAGGAAACAATTCGGGGGTCTGCTTTGGCAGACCTCTATTTTTTTGCGCCCGTCTACCCACCCTGAAGGTCGCTCCATGAACCGGAGCGCCATGTTTCTTCCCACCCGACGGGCTTGAACGCATTGCACAGTTGAGGAACGACGGCGGGGTTGTAAACTCATCCTTAATGGATAGATTAACGGAACAGAGCGCCGAAGAACTTCAGTCCGCGCTTCATGCTGCTCGCGAGAACGAGAACAGGTGGGTTGGAATGTCCCCTGACTTCTCCTCTGACAGCGAGCGGATGGAGCAGTGGACCAGCACGGCCAAACTTAGGCGGCTTGAAGTTGAGCGGATCGAGGCGCTCTTGGCCAGGCTTTCCAGCCAGTATGTAACGAAGCAGTAGAAACGACAGACAGATTGGGAGAGACACGATGAGCGAATTGGAAATGAAAGCCGAGTTGGAGCGTCTGCGGGCAGAGAACGCTCAACTCAAGAACAAGAACACGGGCGGATTGAGCCTCAAGGTCAGCGAGAAAGGTGCGGTATCCCTGTACGGAATGGGACGTTTTCCCGTCACGCTCTACAAAGAACAGTGGCTCCGCGTTCTTGCCAGCGCTCCTGAGATCGAGACGTTCATCCGCGAGAACGACACCAAACTCAAGACGAAGGAATAGCCGGGTCAGTCAATGCTTAGACCATCAGCATTGAGAACAAGCCCGATGCCGACTTTTTGCCCGTCTTCCCGCCCTTTTGATGTCCTGCCGCTGCGCGCCAGACTTGGTTTGGCCCACCCGACGGGCATGAACCGCTTGCACGCGATCAAGAATTCAGCTAGATCCGAATTGGCCGTGATCCCGGATGAATCATGCGCATTTCTCCAATGAACACTTTGCGTTAGTATTTATCAACTGGTAACTGACGGCTTGCCGGTCAACCACCCGGAGTCCAGAGCTTCTGGAAAGCAGTCGAAATGGCGACTTTCCATTACTAAATCTGTTCTATCGAAGTGTCGTCCACAATAAATGCCACTTTTGAACAGGCAATGATGATACATAATCTTATCTATGTCAGAAGGCACGTTGGACGGAAGTAACCCGTGTCAGGCTGCGTCAGAGCAGACGGTTCTTGACACAGCGGATGGCCCCTGTCTCAAAAGGAATTCTATCAAGTTGAGAGTGGCCCCGGTCCCTGGCAATGGACTGGGGCCACCCGTCACTCGCCGATTACGGTTGATCAGGGTTCTCGATAGGAGTAACAGGGGCATCGGGAAAAAGCGGTTCCTGGTCAAGTGGTGGCTTTCGGGAACCAGGAGGTGAGTACTTGAGATATCCGTGGTCAAACGCATATTTTTCCCCACGGCCATGTGCGTGGCTGCCACACCCCATGCAGTGACAAGACTTCGACAACTCGCGCTTACCTTTCGCATAGCACTGGGACGTACAGTAGGGTGTACGCGGCATCGGTCCAGCCGGTCCGGTCGCAGAGCGGATCGGATTACGTTGGCTGCGAGTTGTGGACACCTCAAGAAAGAGGAATTTTTGTGCGCTATGGACGACGATAATCTTCGACCACGCGAACGTTTGAATGAACTTTCGCGGAAGTACCCCGGAATTTGGAAAATTGCGGATTTAGCGAGATGGAAGGCTCTTCAGGCGAAGAAAAAATGGCCGTCCTACTGTTTCATGCCTGCATCTGGTTGGATACAGGTGGTGAGGAAATTCTACTGGGATGTGTCTCCAGAGGTATATGAGGGCACTGATCCAAGAGCCTCCGACTCCTTTTCGTTTCTCGCGAAAAAGGGGCTAATGAATGACTGGACGGCCCTATCCATGCTTGGAACCTGGCGCCTAACACAAGGAATCTACAGGTTTGACCAGGATGTATATCGAGAGGTCATTAATACTCCGGCCTCAGGAGACATTCCTTGCGATGTGCTCGAGAAAATGCCCGAGTGGTGCATTTATATACCCACTCCGTCCTTTCCCTCTCGCGCACAACGCATCTACGGCGTTTGGGCTGCACTCGAATGGTTTGCAGGGCAACAACAGAGAATGCTGTGTCTCATGTTCGACATGGAGATTAATGGTTTGGTCACTCTCCAACTGCCGATCGGCAATTTCTCTATTGCACACGCTTTGGAACGGAATCTTGAGGAGCGTGCCAAAGGGGACATGGAGACTTATGGGACAACGGATGAGGTAACCAAGGCAGCGAGATTTGAGTTGATGTATCCGTTTGTCAATTCGGCGATGTCGCTGATTTTGTATTTGTGTAGTCAGGCGGCCGAATACAGTGGAAATCGCAAGCCTTCGAATCCACAGCCGAAACAGAGGACGAAGGACTTTCCACGCTACTTCCCACCTGACAAGCCCACCACGTGGGATGTTGGAGTACGCATGGGAGCTGCTTTGCGACGGGCCTATGCAGAGCAGGAAATGAATGGTATCCCGGGGACTCATGCATCGCCACGAGCCCACGTACGTTGTGCCCATTGGCATGGATTCCGTTCAGGCCCGATGAAAACACCTACGGGCGCGGTGATCCCAGCGGAACAACGCGAATTTGAATTGCGCTGGCTACCTCCTATTCCAGTAAATGTTTCGGATTTCGATGCTCTTTCCGCAACGATACGGCAAGTAGATTAACGCACATAAACTTCCGTTTCTTGAGGTGTCCCCGAGCGGCCGATAAAACACCCAGAACACGCGTTTGTCCCTACTCTATTGCTGATTTCAGGCCAATGCGCTCATTCAGCTTGGTTTATTTACCAAAGTCCGGATCGGTATTGGTAAACGCCGCAGGGTCATGGATGAGGGCCGCGCCGGGTTGGTCACCTACTCGTCAGTTTCCCTTTGATTAGTCCCTCACCCAAGATGCGATTCAACTTTATTCTGGCGACGCCCGATGAAAGTTGCGAGGCTGTGTGAATTCAGATTATGTTTTATATTTTTGGGGATGATGGGGAGGGAATTCGTCGTTTTCGCTGGCTCACTGCGACTCTCACTTAATCGGTTCATCCGTTCGCATGAAGCCAGTTCCAGCTTAATCTCGGCGAGTCCAGATTGGTGTGTCGGGCGCGTCTTCATTGCAACATCGGGCTTCGACAATCTGCACAACGCTTACGCAAACTGAAATCTGCGTGCCGTCAGTAAACCGCAACAATACCTCCCGCCCGTGCAGCACGTCATCATAAACAGCAAGCTCCGCAATTGTTTTGCCGACCGCTTCCGGAAACTCAAGTTTGGGCTTCTCCATCGGTACCCTACCCGAGGCCCGCTGGCGAGACAAGCCAAGCTACATGCTCTTTGCCTTAGGTGGCTTCTCTCCCGAGCTTCAGAAGCTTGCCGCTGACCCCGCCGAACGGCTCTTCCTAGTCGAGGACACAGATATGCTTAATCATGATCGCTAAGGAGGAACTACAGACTCAGAAAACCAGCCACACCTCTCCAGAGAAAAAATAGGAAGGCTGGCGGGAAAGCGACATTACTGACCAGAAGGATCTCAGGCGGAGAATTGATATGGTCAGCTACATTGAGATCAGTCCCAGGGTCGTAATAACATCGTCCGCGAGTTCCTCAAAGTAGAGAATCGCAGATTTCGCGCGATGATAGTTAAATGCCCATAGGGCCGATGCTACTGCAACGAGAACTGCCACCGTACAAACATACTGAAAAAGGTCGTGAAGCGCCTCCCATTCCTGCGACATCAGTGGAACGGCGACAGTGATGAAGAGAACCAAGAAGCCCCAGAAAATGAGCTGAAAATTCGTTTTACCGGGCAGAAAGGAACACGTGAAAGGAACTTTATAGAAGCCGATCAGGCTGAGCTCGGCAAGAATGTATCCGACGAACGCAAGTACTGCCAAGTGGCCCGCAACTTGAGTGAACGGCCTGAAGGGGAACGATAATAGGGCCGAAACGAGCCACACGGGGACGACAGCCAAGATCAGCACGGATCGCCTGGTTGCGGCAATGTACTTCTGTGACGGGCAAAGCTGCGTAGTGCGCAAAACCCAATTCGCAGTAAGTGAGATGGGTAGCGAAAATACGCAACGGAGCCCCAGAATTGCGAAAGCCATCATCATAATTGTAGCTATTAGAAAATCTGGGGACAGTGATTTTTGTCCGACTGCAGACAGTTCACCACGCAGCAAAGCAAGCGCAATTGCGAAGACGACGGCAAGAAAAAACGCAAAGAGCACGCGGTGCTGGCGGCTGCGCGTAAGCGAGCGAAAACTGAAGAGCACGATTGCGGATTGGAGAGGACTGCCGAAGTGCAGCACCCAATGCAAACCGTGTGCTCCAGGTACGAGGTCGGGCTCTTCCACGGTTTTCTTCATCGTGCGCAAGTAGCAAAAGAGCAGGGAGGCGGCTGCACCAACAATGATGATCCCTAATGCGACCCAGGCGCGTAAAGCCAGCCAAGTAAGTTCTGAAGGCAACGAACCGTTCAACTGATTGAAAAGTGCAAAGAACCAATAGGCGGGTGAGTAGGCTAGCCACAATTGGCTTTCAGGTGCTCGGCACGCCGCGAGAGTCGGGAGGTTCGGTGAAAGGAAATACACCCCGAGAAAAAGTCCAAAGGCGGCGAGCTGCAAGATCGCGGAAAGCCGAAGGAAGATGCGGCGTGGGAGCATCAGTGAGGTGAAGCCCTGCACAGTGAGGACCGAGCCATACAGAAAGAGGCTCGCAGCGGCCATCGTAAACCAATAGGCTATACAAAAACGAGGCACGCCCCATAGCGAGCCGTGCAGAGGTCCTAGAAGCAAAGGGTATACCGGACCTGTAGCTAGGTTCAGCATGAGAACGGCGATGCCGAGCACCGAGAACGAAGCAGAAACTTTGGCGCAGAGAATGGTACCGTTGCGGGCATACCGCTGGAGGGTTTTCGGGTGCACTTTCACAATGGCCGCAGCCTGCTCACTGTTCAATAGAGGTTCGAATACATGGGGGGAATCGAACATAGCTCGCACACTCCTTGAAACCACAATGGATGGTATTCGAGTATGCGTCAACCCCATCGGTAGGGCCATTTTTCGAGTTTATCGACAGGCGAAAGCGAAGCGGAGGCGAACTTTAAGGAACAGGAGATGCACAGAGTCGTTGCAGATACTTTTAAGGAACGCTTGGCGCTGCCGATTTTTCGGTATTATGAAAATGAAATTTTATTTGATGAATATCACGCTAGCTCCGGCGTGGCGACAAGCTGTTTGTAAGTGATGGTTTGTGTGCAGATGCAAGCGCGCAGTAGGCGCACCATCAAGTCCGGCTCCATGGTGCGGCGGTTTAGCCTGTAGT
>Ga0302200_10001094_pt1 | contig 26050 bp, 26 predicted proteins | sample II_Bog_N3_1_FD_194585 | JGI IMG/M metagenome (GOLD analysis project Ga0302200, IMG submission 194585) | Peat permafrost microbial communities from Stordalen Mire near Abisko, Sweden - II_Bog_N3_1 | ecosystem: Environmental > Terrestrial > Soil > Wetlands > Peat | place: Sweden: Abisko... | reverse complement strand
CGATCGCAAGCGGACGGATGCGTCTGATTGCATTCGCCCTTTCTGTTCTCATGATCGTATTCGGCGCCGGGCTGCACGCACAGTCCACTGGCTCAACCCTCAGCGGCGCCATCGTCGACGCGCTGGGCAAGGCCGTTCCCAACGCCGCGGTCACCGCCCGGGGGCCAGCCGGCGCGGTCAGAACCACCCGTACCGACAGCAATGGCTCCTACAGCATCGATGGCCTCTTCGCCGGTACCTACACCGTGGAAGCAACCGCTCCAGGATTCGCGACCGCCTCAAAGAACGGCATTGCGCTGGCTGAAGGCCAAAGCGCGCAGGCCAATCTCAAGTTGACCATCAGCTCCGTCGCCGAGCAAATCACCGTAAATGCCGGCATCGATTCCATCGCCGCGGAAACCGCGCCCAGCGGTGGGTTCATTGAAGAACGCACTCCACAGTCGCTCGTATCGAACACCTATATCGAGAACTTTACGTCCCCCATCGCGGACTTCGGCGAGATCGTGCAGATCGTTCCCGGAACCTTCACCACCAGCACTGACGGGGTGGGCCTGGGCCAGAGCAAGACCTATTTCCGCGGCTTCATTGACGGCGATTACGACATCGATTTCGACGGCGTTCCTTTCTACGACACCAATAGCCCAACCCACCACTCCTGGGCCTTCTTCCCCGCGCAGTGGGTTGGCGGCGTGGACTTCGACCGCAGCCCCGGAACCGCCTCCACCATTGGGCCAACCCCCTTCGGCGGCTCCATTCACCTGCTCTCCAAGCCGCTCACCAGCGAGTTCGACATCCGCGGCACTGCCTCGTGGGGCACATGGAACACCAAGCTCTACGACGGCGCCTTCAACTCCGGCCTCTTTGGGTTCTTCGGCGGTCCCAAGAAGTCGAACCTCTTCGTCGACTGGCATCAGATGACTTCGAACGGGTACCAGAGTTTCAACTTCAACGACCGCAATGCGGGGTCGTTGCTTTACCAGTACCAGTTCTCTCCCAAAACCGTGCTCACCGGCTTCAGCGGCGTTCTGCGCATCGACGCCAACGCGCCCAACATCGCATCCACACGCTGCATGCTTTACGGCGCGCCGACAGACGGCTCTTACAGTTGCGCCAGTTCCAACACCGCCAACGGGCTTCAGCCATTTACCGGCGCGGGCATCAAGTTCCTCATGACCAATAACTCCGACCCCACAAGCTGGTTCAACTACCAGTACAACCACTATCAGGTGCCCACCGACTTCGAGTATGTCGGCATCAAGACCGAGTTCGGCCGTGGCTGGTACCTTGAAGGCAAGGGATACACCTATAACTACGACAACGGGGAGTTATACTCGAACGCGGTTCCGCAAACCGAAGTTACCCAGGCCGCGGCCGTAGCCAACCCATCGTTGGTTCCCGGCACCTTTGTCGCCGGCACCGGCTCCAAAGCCGTTGCCTATTACGACGGCGCTCCCATCGCGCCTTGCGACGTCCCAGTCAGCAAGACCAGCAAATCCACCGGAATCACCACCGTCGCCGAACCCTGCGGCATCGACAAATACAACAGCTATCGCAAGTTCGGCGAAACGTTCCTCATCTCGCAAACCTCGCACTTTGGCGTCTTTCGCGCCGGCCTCTGGTTCGACTGGGCCAAAACCGCCCGCCATCAGTATCCCAGCGATCCCACCAACAACTACGAGGATCAGGCGCTGCCCAAGTTCAACGAGACCTTTTGGACCGACTCCTTGCAGCCCTATGCCGAATATGAGTTTCACGTCTTGCCGCAGTTCAACCTCACTCTCGGAACCAAGTTTGCCGACTACAGGATGACCGTCCTCCATCACGCCGACGACGGAGCTACTGTGGGCCCGCTGACCTGCGCCCCAATCACCAACCCCACCGCCGCCTGCCCGGCCACGGTCACCAATCAGGGATCCTTTACCGCGTGGCTGCCATCGCTCGACTTGAACTACCGCATCCAGCCCAACTGGGCCATCTATGCGCAGGCCGCAACCGGCAGCATCATCCCGCCCAGCGCCGTCTACGACTACTACCAGACCCCCACTGCGGCCGTTCCCAATCCCCAGCTCACCACGCCGCCCAAGCAACAGAAATCCTCTACCTATCAGATCGGCACGGTGGTCAAGGGCAACCGCGCCACGCTCGATGCCGACGCTTACTACATCCGCTTCCAGAACAGCTACTCCTCCACCACAGACACCACGGCCGGCGACACCGATCTCGGCGATACGCTCTACTTCCTACAGCCCAGTTCCATCACCAAGGGCGTCGAGTTTGAAAGCACAATCGTACTCACCAAAGGCCTCAACCTCTACCTCAACGCAACCGCCGCCAACGCTTACTACGCAGGAAAGCTCAACGCCGGCACCCTCGGCGCGCCGGTCTATGAACAGGCAACCGCGGGCCTGTGGGTAGCTTCCACTCCAACCGACACCGAGCAGCAAGGCCTGACCTACCAGAACCATGGCCTTGACCTGGGCATCTTCAATCACCGCATCGGGGAAGAGCGGGTAGACAATGGGGTCTATCACAACCAGGCCGTCATTCCCACATTCAGCACCCTCGGCACCTACATCAACTTCACCGTCCGCAATCACAACATCTTCGATGGAACCAAGCTCCGGCTCAGCGCAACCAATCTGATGGACTCGCACAACATTCAAAGCCTTTCCCTGGCTGGAGCGGCAACCACGATCCCCAATCCCATCCTCCCCGCCGGCGCAACCGAACAGTTCGCCGCAACCACCCCCGTCAACGGCGGCGATATTCCAGGCCTGATGGCCGGCCGCAGCTTTTCGGCTTCGGTAACCTTCGGCATAGCGCCCAGGGAGCGCAAGTAGAACCCGCCTGAACCAGTTTCAGGCAATTCCGGCCGCGTAGCGGGCAGCAATGCCCGCTGCGGCCGGAGCTGTTTGCGGCCAGGGGATGCATATTTAAATCGAGGATTCTCCGGGCTCAGGCGCGTTCGGTTAATTTATCGTAGAGCGTGTTTCAAAAACATGCTCTGTATCAGGGCACGACTTTAGTCGTGCCGATAAGCGCCAGAATACCGAGGGGTTTTAACCCCTGTGCGATGACCTCTGAGCTCCTGATGCCATTTTTGAAACACTCCCGAGTCCTTCCCTCCACCTTTCTGCGAAGATGGGACCGATGAATACTCGTAGATACCCTGATGTCGAAGATACAAATCTCGTGGGAACCTACTCTCCGCTGGCGAAAGCCGGTGGAGGATATGTCTGGGACGACGTTCTGGAGTATCGGGTTTGGTGTCATCCCGAGCGTGGTACTCCCGATGATGAAGATGGCAGTGACTACTACTTTGCATTTGCAACACTTGAGGAGGCCGCTGCATTTTCGGAGAGCACTCAGGGCGCGGAAGAACCGCTCGCGCTTGTTCGGCAGGTCGAATATATCGACGAACCGAAGCCGGGTGAGTATCGCCACGTGACGGAAGTGCGCATTACCGAGTGGCCTTTGGAGTTTCTTCATCGCCCTCGAAGGACTCCGAACACCATCCCAGATTTTTTATCGCCTGACGCCCCGAAGAACCGGCTCGATATCCTTCGGGGTTTGGCAACGCGGAGCGAATGAGAGACTGCACATAGAAACTCTTCCCCCGTACCGTCGTGGATATCGACCCCCGCCGGACCAGTCGCTAAACTGGACTCTGGGAAGGTGGTTCCATGGGTTCCGAAGCAGTAGTAATGAACAGTTCCGCCGAGCGCACCATCCGCGCCATTTTCGAGCATGCGGCCCGCATCGGCCGCGAGCAGCGGATTGAAGAACTGGTCCGCCTGAATGCGGACTTTGCCCGCGATCTGATTGGCGCGGACCGCTGCAGTCTCTGGCTCATCGACCTCGAGAAAAACGAACTGTGGACCAAGGTTGCGCATGGCGTGGATCAGCTTCGCATCCCGATGGGCGAGGGCTTGATTGGCGCATGCATTCGCGACAACCAGGTGCTGCTGGTAAACAATGCGGCCCAGGAATCGCGCCTGCTGCGAAGAGTCGATACCCTTAGCGGTTATCGCACCGAGCAGGTGCTGTGCGTCCCATTGCACGCTGAAGGCAAGGTAATCGGCGCCTTGCAACTGCTCAACAAACCGGCCGGCTTTTCTGAGACCGACGCCGGCCTTCTTGGACTGCTGGCGCACTTCGCAGCTTCCGCCATCGAGAGCGAGCGGCTTCGCCAGGAGGCCGAGGGGGCGCGGCTCATCAAGCATGAGCTGGCCCTGGCGCACGAGGTTCAGGCGCGGATGCTCCCGGACCCGCCAACCGATGTGGACGGCCTGGAGTGTGTAGGCTTCTGCCGGCCAGCGCGCTCCATCGGCGGGGACTACTACGACCTGCTTCCCCTCGCCGACGGGCAGTTTGTGCTCACCCTGGGCGACGTCTCAGGCAAGGGAATTCCAGCGGCGGTCATGATGGCCAGCATCCAGACGCTGCTCCGCAGCCTGCTCAAACAGGATGTGCGCGACCTCGCCGCGCTTCTTGCCGCGCTCAATCTCGCCCTGTATGAAACCTCGATGCCTGAACGCTACTCGACGCTGCTGTGCGGTGTCCTCTCCAGCGATCGCAGAAGCTTCTCCTATGTGAACGCCGGCCACATCGCGCCGTTGCTCCTTCATGCCGACGGCCGCCTGGAGCGGCTGCCGGGAGGCGGTTGCCCGGTGGCGCTGTTTCCGGTGATGAGCTATGAGCAATCGAGAGCCGCCATCGAGCCCGGCGACACGCTGGTAATCGTCTCCGACGGCATTGTGGAGGCGCGCAACCAGGCAGGCGACTTCTGGGACGAAGCGGAGGTTGAGCGCGTCCTGCTCTCCAACCGCGGGGCTCCGCTCGCTAAGTTGCCGGAGTTGCTCTGCGCCGCCGTCGACGATTTTTCCGCGGGTGCCGAGCAGTACGACGACATGACCGTGGTTGCGGTCCGCATCCACTGAGACTCGCTTTACGGCAATCCGGCGTGCGGCGTCCCAACTCTGGTCATCAAAATCGACGCACGATGCGTCTTGGATAACTCAGCGTCGTTCATCGTAGGCGCAACACAGGCGAACAGGGTGCGGCCGTCGTCGCCTCCCAGCATGCAGGCAAACGCGCACAACCCATCGGTCTCGATCTCCTCCAGAATTGCTCCACCCTCAGCCACCCGGATCAAGCGGTGATGGACAACATCGGCAACCCAGATTGCGCCTTCCGCGTCGAGGCAAATCCCATCGGGCGCAACCTCGGCTTGCGCAAGAATCTCGGGCACATCCGTGGAGGTTGGAGCAGCGCCAAAGGTGGCCCAGTCTCTGCGCTCGCTCAAGCAGTCGCCGGTCACCGTAAAGGCAGTGAGCCGGTTCATCATGGTTTCGGCCACAATCAGGGTGCGCCCATCCGGCGTCAGCACCGTTCCATTGGGAAATCCGAGTTGATCGGCCACGACGCGGCTCGCACCGTCCGGCGTAACGCAAATGAGCACAGTGGAGCTGGCTTCCGCGCCGCCCATCAAATCGAATCCGAAGTTGCCGGCCCAGGCGCGGCCCTCGTGATCGACCAACATGTCGTTCAGGTGCCCCGGCGCAAGGTGCGACAAATCCGCATGCTCCACCAGCGATCCATCCGGTTCTCGCCGCAGAATCTTGCGGTCGAGCATGGAGGTGATCAACAGCCGCCCATCCGGAAGGAAGCCCAGCCCGCAAGGCAACCCATCTGTCCGGGCAATTGTTTCCGCCGTCCCCTCCATCGCCACGGCAAGCACGCGCCGTGTATAGCGGTCGGAAACGTAGAGCCGTCCATCTCTCCATCGCGGGCTCTCGGTAAACGACAAGCCATCGATAAGGGTCGTGAACTGCGCCATGATTCACCTTGCCCTTCCAGGAATTTGCGGCTGGCAAGCAGGTTAGCACGGTCCGGGCGATGTTTGCGCCTGAGTCTCGACCTCTTCAGCAACACTTTTCTCCAGGCTCGATTCGCCCCTCATGGCGTCGTTGTCGGCGCAGGATAGTCGGCCAGGTTGAACGGGCGCGTGGGTCCCCCCGGCGGCTTGATGGTGAGGATGAGCGCGACTCCCGGCGGCGACCCCTGGAAATATGGCACGTGGATCGTATGACGGCCGGCAGCGAGAGTGATCTTGGCGGTTTTGGACTGAGCCGAGTGAAGCTCATCGTTCTCAATGATCTGCTGGTTATCGATTTCCAGGCGGGAACCGTCGTCCGACTCCAGATCGAACTTATATTCGCCTGGTTTGGTGATGTAGAACTCACCGTAGTAATCCACGCCGAACCACTCCAGGACGTGCGATACGCCGGGAATACCTACAGAACCATAGGTCTCCTGGTCCACGACGTTCAGCGCATTGGTGTAGAGGGAGGCGATGGGTTGAAGATTCCAGAAATCAGGAATCACCGCGGTGCCGAAGGATATCTCGTAAAAGTCGCCGCAGAATGAGTTCGGGAGCGGGGTGATGACGCCGAAGGCCCGAATGGTTCCAACTGGAGGCGGATGAAATTTGTCTTTATCGCTCTGCACGGGAAATGACGCCGGGCGAGCTACATCCACGATGCCCATATTGCCAGTCTCGTGCTCGCGGACGACCAGGCGCACGAGATACGGCGGATCGCCGGGAATTTCGAGCTGTTTTGCAAGGCCGTGAGCCTGGGCGTCTTGCACCTCAGAGGGAGTAAGCTGGCGGTCCGAAGAGGTATGAAAGTAATTGGCAACATCGCCGGCGGCATCGAAGGTGCAGATGCCAAAGTCGAGATGGACATGGGTGTTGGCTCCGTCGAGACCGATGCTGGAAAGAGATTCGGGGCGGACAACGACCGTGTAGCGCGTCGACTTGCTGTCGGGAATGACGATTGGGTGCGCGGTGACAGCGAGCGTAGGCGGAAGGAAGGTATGGAAGCAGGCGGCGTCGCTTAATGCGATGCTCTCGGATGAGTCCTTGCTCTCTTTGGGGGATCCGCTCGGGGTCGGACCAACATAGTATTGATGCCGGAACGAGAGTGTAACCTGCGCACGGGTGCTTTTTATCAGGATCTGGTGAAACCCGGGCTCCGCCGAGGCCGGCACTGTGAGTTCGTAGTGAGGCGTGGCGCTCAGCGCGCAGGTTGCGCCCGATTTGATGCTAAAGCCGCCTTCCTGTCCTGTCGTCAAGCCGGTGGCGCTGTGCGGGTCGATAACGCGCATCGAGAGAATGTGAAGCGGATTCTTATCTGCGTTCTTGCCGGCTTGAAAGACCTGGAATTCGCTCTCCGCAAGATCGCCGATCGGATTATGGTTCTTGTCCCGCGCTATCACATCCACCACCACCTCGCGGCTGGTGATCTTCAGCACCAGTGGAATATCGGGCTGACCTGCCTGCGAGGCGTCTTGCGCGGCCATCGGGAGACAGATAGAAGCGAAGAGGCAGGCCGCAATGAGAAGGGGATGGAAGCGTTTACAGTGGCTGAGCATGGACGCAACTGTATCGCATTGGGAGAAAACTTGGGAAGAGAAAAATTCTTGAAATCAGCAGTTGCCGCAGGAAGTTCGCGGCCCCGCAGCCGGAAATTCCGGACTATCCGCACTCGGATTATGCTATCCTCTCCGCGTGGCAACCACTTCCCCAGCCCCAGTTGCTGTAACTCGCCGGCATACAGTACTCGTCCGCGTCACGCACTGGCTCACCGTAATCTCCTTCTTCGCTCTGCTCATCACCGGCGCTGAGATCGTCGTCTCTCATCCGCGATTCTATTGGGGCGAAACCGGCAACTCGGGAACTACCCCGCTCTTCAAAATACCAATCCCCGCCTCGCGAGATACCGTTCCCACGGGCTACAACTACGTCCTGCCCGACCAGAACGGCTGGAGCCGCTATCTCCACTTTGAGGCCGCATGGGTTCTGGTCCTCACCGGATTGGTCTATGTGGCCGCGGGCCTCATCACAGCTCACTTCCGCAAAAACTTGCTTCCAACTCCGGCCGCCCGGTCCTTGCGCGCCATCCGCGAAGTCTTCGCAAAATATCTCCGCCGCGCCCCGCCCGGCGAAGCGGAAAGCCACTCCTACAACGTTGTCCAGCGCATCGCCTATTTGTCGGTCATCTTCGTTCTGTTTCCTTTCGTTATCTGGACGGGCCTCGCCCTGTCTCCGTCTTTCGATTCCGCGATGCCGGCAACCGTCAACCTCCTCGGAGGCCGGCAATCCGCGCGCACCCTGCATTTCTTCGTCTCCGGGCTTCTCGTAATCTTCCTCGTCGCCCACGTAACCATGATTTCTCTTGCCGGATTCTGGAGTCGCACGCGGGCCATGATCACCGGCCGCGTCAAACTACCTTCTGAGCATCGTGACTCGCGCGGCGAGTTACGCCGTGAATGAACCTCAAATGCACCGTGCCCCATTCATTCGCGTGCTTTTGGCGAATGAGTGGGAGACCACAAAACTCAACCACCCCGTTCCTTCGGAGCGCACATGAACATCTCACGCCGACGCCTAATCACCACCGGTGTTGCCGCCGCAGCCGGTGTGGCTGGCCTCGCCGCGGCATCCCGCATCGCCCGGAAGCATGGACTTGTCCCGCCCGACGGCTGCAGCCTCTACGGCCCCGGCGAAACGCTCACCTACGCCGCCCAACGCCTGCTCACCCGTCATTCGCTGGCCCGCGAATTCCCCCGCAGCATGATCTCCAGCGTGCCCTTCGCCAACGAGATCGCCAAGCCCACCGAGGCCTTCAAGCACCATCAGGCCGCTGGCTTTTCCACCTGGCGGCTTACTGTGGATGGAATGGTCGCGCACCCCACCGCCTTTTCGCTCTCCGACCTCAAGACCCTGCCCACCCACAGCCAGATCACCGAGGTAGTCTGCGAAGAAGGCTGGTCGTATGTAGCCGAGTGGATCGGAACCCCTCTGGCCAACGTGCTCAACCAGGTCGGCGTCCTGCCGCAGACGCGCTACATCGTCTACTACGCCAGCGAGCATTACCTGTGGGGAAGCATCGACATGGCCGACGCCATGCATCCGCAAACCTTGCTCGCCATGGGAATGAACGACGGCGACCTGCCGGTAAAGTTCGGCGGCCCGCTTCGCATCCGAGTACCGCGCCAGCTAGGCTACAAGAGCCTGAAGTTCCTCACCCACATCACGGCCACCGACTCGCTCAAGCACTTCGGCAAAGGCCTGGGCTCCGTAGACCCGGAATACGGCTACTCCTGGTACGCCGGCATCTAGCTCTGAGATCGCGTAATTATGTAACCCCACGAGAGTAGCGCCGGTCTCCTGACCGGCTGTAGTGCGGGCGTCCCCGCCCGCGCCGTCTCTTAATCGGGGCCCGACTTCACAGGCTGCAGAAAAACTCATTTCCAACGCAATTCTCGAAGGCTTGGTATCAGGGCACGACTTCACAGGCCGTGGAAAAACTCATCGAATTGAAAGGGCACGACTTCACAGGCCGCGGAACAACTCATTGCTTTGAAAGGGCACGACTTCAGTCGTGCCGCAGATAGCCCAAAAACAAAGGTGGGCTTTAGCCCCTGAGGGTCTCTCAGTCAAATTGACCCCGAGCCACGCAGGTCACTCAACGATCCAAGCCGCACCCGGTTCCAAGACCTACGGCGTTTTCGAAATCCTTCCTACCTGCAGTACGGTCCACAGCCGCAGGATCGGAAACCTATCGGTCAAATTTGGGCCTGGACTAAAGATTTTCTCGGCATGGTATAGCGAATCGCACCGTTATGATGTAAAGTGGTGCAAGTGACCGAAAGGCCCAATTTGACAATCGCGCCCAAAAACGAACGATCCCTTCGATTGTCCGTCACCCTTCCCTCCGAGACCTACTCGTCTCTTGAGAGAATCGCAAGGAAGAAGAAGGTTTCTCTTGCGTGGGTCGTGCGCGATGCAACAGAAAAGTACGTTTCAGACGAGCTTCCACTTTTCCGAGAGATCAGCAATGAGTGAACCGGGCGCGTTCTCGCATACATTCTACGAGTTTTTTGCGGGCAGCGGCATGGTCCGCGCGGGCCTTGGGGCCTCTTGGAGATGCCTGTTCGCCAACGATCTCGACGAGAAAAAGGCCAAATCTTATGAGGAGAATTGGGGCAAGGGCGAACTCCTCGTTAGAGACGTCGGGAAGGTGGCCCCTTGCGAGCTAACGGGACAGGCCTGCGAGGCTTTGGCGGGATGATTCTCGACCAAGCCAGAATCCCAAACCGTGAGAAGCTTATTCTCACCGGCTTGTTTCTGTCGAAGTTTGGCTCTGCTGGCATGAGAAAACTGGGATTTCGGACCTATGCAGAGGCGTACAACGTCGTTGGGTATGCTTTGGGCTCCCGCCCTTCATCGATCAAGAACTATAGGGATGAGTTCGATCCCATCTTCCCAAATTCCAGGAAGGGTTGGCACAAGCGTGAAATCCGCGAGTATTGCAAGAAGGTGCTCGATGAGTACAAGGACCTAGACTTCGAGCCGTTTACCGGGCTGATTAAGGCATTTGCCGGATACGATGAGAACGCCTTGAGCGCCGTTGAAACGAGGGATGAGCGAGAAGAACGAGCCTCCGGCTTCGCGAAGAGACTGATTACGGGCCTAGCGGCGGAACGGTATTTTGAATCAGTCCATTCCACCCTTCCTGAGTTCCAAGGCCTCGCAATTGAAAACACCACCCAACTCGGCTGCGGCTACGACTTCAGGCTCTCTAAGGAGAGGAGCAAGGATTTTCTTGCAATTGAGGTCAAGGGCATCCGAGAAAGAGCTGGCAGCATTCTGCTGACCCCGAGGGAATATGAAGTCGCGACTGAATTGCAAGATCGCTTCTACCTTTTTGTAGTGAAGAACTTTCAGAAAGAGCCCTATCATGAACTTTTCCTGAACCCGACGGCGGGTAAGCTCCAATTCACAAGGACCGAGCGTGTGCTGGTTCAGGTTTCGTGGCTTACACGCGTTTAAGGAGGAAATGAAAATGAACCAGGCAGAAGCGTTAAGTCTAGCCGTCGAGATGCTTGAGAGGGTCGCGCCCGCCATAAACTACGGCGACAGTGAATATTACGAACAATTACGCGCTATCAAGGCGACGATTTTGCCTGATGTTCCCAACGCGGTCGACCCGGGCTCACCCGGAGTCAGGCAAGATGCCGCAGCGGAAGCGAGCCCCGCACGGAATCGTTGGCCGATGACCGCCATCGTCGGCGGCGAAGAATTCTGCGAAATAGACCGCCAGACGATTGAAGGCAGGAATCTCATTCTGATGGAGAGTTGTCGGGACGGGGGCGAAGCACCCGCTGTAATCGTTGATGCCGACACCCACGAAGTGGTGATCGATGAGGCCGACAACGGCTTCCAGGACTATCGCGACGAGCAATTGCTCGCCCGCTAGTATTACAGTTCTCTTTCGCTCAAATCCTGGAATGCCCGCAAATGCCCGGGCCTAAAGGCCACGTCAATTTGCCATCTTCCAGGGGGTTGAAACCCCCTGCTGCCTCCTGTGCAGCGCCTGCCCAGGCAGGCCGCCCATTACGCTCAGATTGTCGGACATTTCCTTGAAGTAAAAGAGTCGAAGCAAATCGCACGAGCGATGGCGGCGCATTTTCAACGACTTTCAAAGTATCACCAGAAGCTTCTCGGAATAGCCGCCTCGGCTCCTCCAGATGAAGAACAAACAGACTGAAGTGGACCGGAGCGCAATTATGCGCTCGGTTAGATCGAAAGACACCGAACCAGAAATGGCGGTGCGCCGGTTTGTACATCGATTAGGTTATCGATTCCGTTTGCACAACAAATCTCTTCCTGGAACCCCAGACCTCGTCTTCACGCGGTTGAGGAAGATTATATTTGTGCATGGCTGCTTTTGGCATGGACATGGATGCGCAAGGGGAAATCGAATGCCAAAGAGCAATCGCGACTACTGGAACGCAAAAATTACCCGGAACCGGGAGCGTGATCAACTCAATCTCACCAAGCTAGAAGCGCTAGGCTGGGAAGCTTGGATTGTGTGGGAGTGTCAGATCAATAGTCTTCAGGTGCAGGGGGCGCTGGTTGCGTTCTTGGAGTCATTCGGACGGCGAGACGGACGGCAGGTTGCTTTGCGGCCCCGCGATTAGACTCTGAGCATAGGCTTCGGCTCCCGGCCAATCCGGCGAAACGTACAGACTTTTTGAAAGGGTGTCCTTTGCCTCAGTAACTAGGAAGAACGAGCGCAGATTGCCATCCTCGCGGGAATCCTCCAGCAATTCGTCCCAAAGAAAATCCTCACCGTCGCCCGATTGAATCGAAGGGATGTCGGGCTGTTCGTAGGATTCGTCTATCCGCAGAGACTGCCATAGGAACGCGCGAGCAGCGTCGTCCATGTTGCCAAACGCCTCACGGGCACAGCTTGCGTCCTACGTCTTGACAATCTCTATAAGGCGGTCGCCAATCTTCTGCTCGAAAAACAATTCCTGCTGCGGCATTTGATCCGCTCCCACTACAGTTCGATTATCGTCATTCGGGGTGTCGGAGTCTAGCCTTGACTTAGCGAATTCACAACGTCCACCTGCCAAATCGGGAATGCAATTCGGAGGGACTGCCCGCTTCCCGAATTGATTTCTATTCGCGCATTACTCCCGAAATGTCAGCTTTCTCGGAAGCGATCCAACCAGCACCTGTGACCATTCTGAATCAATCGGGGCCACAGCCAGTCCGCGACCCCGCCCCACCACCCATTCAGTCGACCATCCCCTTCTCCGCGAAAAGACCGCGCCCGTTTTGCATAGTATTACGCACCCTTGGCGCACAATCGTTTCATAGCGTCAAGCAAAGCAGGGGCAATTCGTCCTCGTGAGTCTCTCGCGAACGCCTCCCGCACCGCAAGTGCTTTGTTTTCTTATATCTGCGGATAACTCCCTTGTTATGTCATAGTTGCCGCGCAACCAACCTCGTAACCCGCTGAAAAACAACGTACTTATTTTCAGAAAGGGGGGTGGGGGTAGGAAAGGATCTGTCATGTCTGTCTTCTCGTGCGAGTGCCGCCACATCATGCCCAGCGGAGCCAAATGTCGTGCCATGGCTCTGCGAGCCAAGCCGTACTGCTACTTCCACACCCGCCTCCACCGCTTCACAGCCGCCCCGCCTCCCGGCCCCATGGACTCCATCAAAATCCCGATCATCGAAGACCGCAGTGCCATCCAGATTGCCATCGCCCAGGTCCTCGACGCCCTCGGCTCGTCCCGCCTCGACCCCAAACGCGCCGGACTCTTCCTCTACGCCCTCCAGATCGCCTCGAAAAATGTCGAGCGCAAATTCGACATCATCCCCTCCTCAACCGAGGAAGACGTCACCCAAACCGACACCGGCGAGGATCTGGGCCAGGAAGTGCGCATCTGCCACCCCGACGACTGCGCCACCTGCTCCGAACGCGACACCTGCGAAGACTGCGAACCCGATGAAGACGAAGAAGAAGATGAATAGGACGGCGAAGAAGCAGGCGAAGACTAATCCGGCACAACTGACAGCTATTCCCTAGTCCCTAGTCCCTTAGTCCCTTAGTCCCTGTTCCCTTCCCCCACCCAACGATGGAGCCGCCCCCGCCCCGCTCATGAGAAAATCATCTTCGTGATCCAGAATTCAAAGCCAATTCTCCCCGCCATCCTCGCGGCGCTCTTCCTCTGCCCCGCGCTACCCGCAAACGGTCAGGCCGGCGTCAAACCCGAGCAGGCTGGCGCTATCCTCTTCCGTGACAAGGGCTGCGCCTACTGCCATGGCGTTGGCGGCATCGGCGGCAAGAAAGCGCCCTCGCTGGTTGACATCCGCAAGAACAAGCTCTGGACTCCGCCCAAAATCACCAGCCAGATCCTCGACGGCGGCCAGAAGATGCCACCCTTCCGCGACTCCCTCACCGACGAAGAGGTGGCTCAGTTGGTCGCCTACCTCCGCGCCAAAGACCGCCCCATCCCACCGCCATCCACTGCTCCGCCGCCTCCACCGCAATAGGCGCGCCAGCCCGCCGGATGGGCCCTCAATCAACCGGCCAGCGCACCCCAGTGAGTTGCTCCGAGACCTCCCACAGCCTCTTCGCCACGTCCCGGTCGAGCGCCCGCTTTCCCACGGCCGCCTGTGCCGGCTGCCCCGCCAATTCCAAAAATCCCCGCGGACCGTAGTATTCCCCCGGCTGTGCATTCGGCGACGTAGCGGCAAGGAGCGCAGACTGCGCCCCGTCGGCCGCGGACTGCCCGACAAACTCTCCCAGCCGCCGGTTCAACCACGTCAGCAGGTTCCCCGCGCCAAAAGCACCTGCCACCCGATCCCTCCGCGAGTAACCCGGATGCGCGGCGTTGCTTTGCAATCCCCATCCGTAAAGAACGCTGCGCCGCTGCAACTCCAGCGCAAACATCAGCGCCGCCAGCTTACTCTGGCAATAAGCTGCCCAAGGCCCGTAACCCCTCTCGCCATGCAGGTCGTCGAAATGAATCGAGCCATACCGGTGCCCCAGGCTGCTCACCTGCACCACCCTCGGACGCCGACCCTGGCGAAGCAGCGGAAGCAACCGCCCCGTGAGCGCAAAGTGGCCAAGATAGTTTGTAGCCAACTGCATCTCAAAGCCGTCCGCGGTCGTTTCCCGCTTAGGCAGCGCCATCACGCCGGCATTGTTAATCAGCAAATCCACCGGCCGATTCCACTTCGCCAGCCGCTCAGCAAACGCGGCAACCGAGTCCTGCCGCGCCAGGTCAAGCATCTCAAACCGTATCAGCGCGTGCGGGGCCATGGGTCGTAGTTGGCCCAGCGCCTCGCGGCCTTTCGCCTCGTCGCGTCCGGCCAGAATCACGTCCACGCACCCCTGCGCCAATTTGAGCGCCGTCTCAAATCCAAGCCCGCTGGTCCCGCCGGTAATCACTGCCAGCCTGCCCGCTTGTGGTGGAATTCTGCCTGTGTACCATCCATGCATGGAGATATGCTTCTTATCGACTATTTCCGTATCCTCTACAATCTCTTCCATTTATTGACTGACTACTCACTCATTCAATTCGCAAAAAAACTATTTCCCCATGAATCCGCTCCAAACCATTTGGAATCCCAATTCCCGGCAAAATTCCGCTTTCAACGGATTCGCGTTGATATACTCCACCGTCATCTCCGCCTGCGCCCGAAACATCAGCAGCAGATAATCCGGCGGGGCGTTCCGTAACTCGCTCACCTGCGCCGCCTCTCTCGTTGCCCTCAGCGCCACAACAAGCGCAAAAGCGGGCTCTTCCTCGTCCTTGAAAAGCCGCCCCGAAGCGCGCAACTGTGCCAGAACCTTCAGCCTCTCAGGGTGCGCCGCGCCCAGCGCCAGATACTGATCCCAGATGTACCTCAGCCGTGTCCGCGCATCTGCCTCGTGCGGAAACTCCGTCAGATACTCGCTGAATTCCATCCGCAACTCCACATAGAGTGCGTTCATCAGCTCGTCTTTGGTCTTGAAGTAGGTGAACAGCGATCCCTCGGCTACCCCCGCGGCCGTTGAAATCGCCGATGTCGGCGCGCTGGCGATCCCCCGCTCCGCAAACACATGCAGTGCGGCATCCAGAATCGCTTTACGCTTGTCGTCGCTCCGGGGTCGTGACAAATCCGCCTCCCAACCCGAAAATTCATGAGCGCCTACTCACTCATAGATTACACGATCTATAGGTGGGATGCAAAATTATTGTGCATTTCTCAACACAGTCACCCGACGGGGGCGAATTCCAGCCTGCCTCTAACCGAAAGAAGCGCATCTCCGGGCCAAATTCCAGCAAGACGCCAATCTCTCAATTGTTTCGAAGGGCAACCATGGGATTCACGCGCGAAGCTCTGCGCGCGGGAATATATCCGGCCAGCAAAGCCACCGCGCCAATCAACACAACCATGGCTGCGAAGGTAATGGGATCGTTGGACCTGGTGTTGAACAGCAGTGCGGCAACGGCGCGCGACACTACCAGCGATGCAACCGCCCCAGCAACAATGCCGACGAGCGCGAGGCGCAGAGTTTTTACAATGACACTGCGTTGTACTTCCGACGCGGTTGCGCCCAGCGCCATGCGGATGCCAATCTCCTGCGTGCGCTGCGTGACCGAGTATGAGATCACTCCGTAAATGCCAAGCGCCGCCAGTACGATTCCGAGCGCAGCAAAGGCGGCCACCAGAAGCATGAAGAACTGGCGCGACGAGTTGGCGTGGATGACAAGCGCCTGGATGGGCCTGAAGTCCGCGATCGGCTGCTTGGGGTTGATTTCGCGGAGAGTACGGAGAACGCTGCCGGCCAGGGTTGCGGGCGGCAGCGTAGTGCGCAGGACGAGTTGCGCACCAGTTGGGCTCTGCTGTGTGAAGGGGTAGTAGATCTGCCAGCCGGTTGCATCCTCGGTGCTTTCCTCGCGGACGTCATCCACCACGCCAACGATACGGGAGCCGCCGCCGGTGTCGAGCATCTGGCCGAGGGCATCTCCGTTCGGCCACTTGGCCAGTCCGGCCAGATAGTTGGCGAGAGCCTTATCGATCATCACTACATTCTGGCTTTTTGGGCCGTCGTCCCAGGTGAAATCCCGGCCCCGGATTCCGGTGCCCATGGCGCGTAGATAGCCGGGTGTAACCACGTAAACTAGGGGTGAACCGGGGCTCTGGTCCGGATGCGCGCCATTTTTGGGCCATGGCATGCCCCATGCGCGATTCTGGCCGAGGGGCAGATAGTCAGTGACGCCGGCCGCCTCAACTCCGGGAATGGCGCTGACGCGTGCGATCACCTCCTGAAAAATGACAGCGCGCTTTTGAGCGCTCAGCGAGCCGTCTTTATCTCCTGGCACGCTGTCGTTGTATTCCACCTTGACTGCGGCGGCGTGCTCGGGCTGGAAGCCGAGATCGACATCGAGGACATGAAGAAAGCTGCGCAATAGCAGGCCCGCACCGACCAGCAGCAGGCAGGCCAGTGCAATCTCGGAGACGACAAGGATGGAACGGATGCGGTCATGTTTGCGGCTTTGTCCCGAGCCCGGGCCGGAGCCCTTGAGCGACTCGTGCAGGCTGCCACTGGCCATGCGGAGTCCTGGAACAAGTCCGAAGAGAACCGCTGAAGTGACGGCGATAAGAAGCGTCCAGGCCAGGGCCGCGCCGTCGATGCGCAAGGTGCTCAGAAGCGGCAAGGCGACCGCTCCCTGGTGCGCGAACCAGGAGACGAGGAGCCAGGCGAGACCGAGTCCCACAACAGCGCCGGAAAGCGACAGGACGAGGCTTTCGGTGAGAAGCTGGCGCACGATGCGGAAGCGGCTTGCGCCGAGTGCGCCGCGCATGGCGAACTCCTTGGAGCGCGAAGCGGCCCTGGCCAGCAGCAGGTTGGACAGGTTGACGCAGGCGATGAGCAGGATGGTGCCGACTGCGGACCAGAGCACAACCAGCGAACGCCGCAGCTTGCCGCTGACGTAGTCCTTGAGAGGAACCGGGACGACCCCGCCTTTACCGTTCTTTTCCGCATAGACGCCGCAGCTCAAGGGAACGGTGTTGTTCCAGCACATTTGCGGCGCCGCTGCCGCTGCGTCGTCCTTCGCCTGAGCAAGCGTGACGCCGGGTTTAGCACGGCCAATCATGGTGATGATGTTTCCCCAGCCGCGGGGAGGGCCGTATAGGTTGAGGGGCGTGATGGCGTCAATCTTTGCTCCGGGGGAAAAGACCGCGCCGAAGTCGAAGCTCCTGGGCAGGACGCCGATGACGGTTGTTTGGGTGCCGTTCATGTCGAACGCTTTGCCCACGATCTTGGGATCCGCGTTGAATTGCGTCTTCCACCAGGCGTCGCTAATGAGGATGACGGGTGCTGCACCGTTAAGCGCATCCTCGGGGCGGAAGACGCGGCCCATGGCCGGCTGCACGCCGAGCAGTTGAAAAAAGTTCGCGATGACGTCGATGCCGGTGGCCGGAATGGGAGCGCCGCCGCGATTGAGACTCAGATTTCCAGGGCCGGAGAAGGCGAAGTATCCGGTCACGTCCTGAAAGCTGCGACTGTACATGCGGAATTCGTCGTAGGCATCGGTGGAGTAAGTAGCGCATGACAAGCCGCACTTGGTGGGAGGCGGCGCGATCCACATCAGGCGGTCCGCATCCTGGAACGGCAGCGGCCGCAGCAGCAGAGTATTCACTACACTGAAAACGGCAATGTTTGCACCGATGCTGAGGGCCAGAATGAGGATGGCGACGAGAGTGAAACCGCGATCACGGCCAAGAGTGCGGAAAGTGTACTTCAGATCCTGCAAAAGGATGTCGAGTTTCATAAGTCCTCGCGCTTCGCGTTGTTGGTCTTTTGCGGTGTCGACGCCGCCGAAACGGATGAGCGCCTGGCGGCGAGCTTCCGTCGCGCTCATGCCGCGCCGCAGGTTGTCTTCCGCGGCCAGCGCAATGTGCTCGGCAATCTCGGCTTCGAGATCCGCGTCGAGCTTGGGTTTGTGAAAGAAAGAAAAAATGCGCGCGAGGCCGCGCCGCAGCGCGCCCATCACAGCCCTCCCTCGGGAGGCATCGCCAGCACCCGCCCCATCACATCGCTCAGTCGCTGCCAGTGGGCGGCGTCCTTTGCAAGCTGCTTCCGCCCGCTCCGAGTCATCGAGTAGAACTTCGCCTTGCGATTGTTGTCGCTGGTGCCCCACTCGGCCGCAATCCATCCTCGCTGCTGCAAACGAACCAGCGACGCGTAGATGGTCCCCTGATTCAGCAACACCACGTCTCCGCTGGCCTGCTCAATGCGCCTCGCAATCCCGTAGCCGTGCTGCGCGCCCATGGCGGCGAGAGTCTTCATCACCATCAGGTCCAGCGTGCCCTGCAACAAATCAAGTTTGGTTTCGCCCATTCCGCGCTCCTGTGTTCATCCCACATCAGTATGACGCATCTCATGTGGGAATGTCACAGGAAAATTATCCACAGAAAAACCCGCGAAAGGCCGTGAATGTGGCGTTCCATGCGCACATTGCGCCGGTGAGAAAGAACCTGCCGAGGGTGTGGACCATTTCTTCGTTCGAAACGGTGAATGCATGGCGCACGGCATTGCCGAACAAAAAAGAAGCCCCCAGCAGAAGCCGGAGGCCTATGAATTCCGCAGCTGAGTCTATAGGGGCGCCTTGTCAATGGGAGTAATGAACCCGATGCCGGGAACATTAAGGGAATGCAGGCGCTGATCGTTGGTCAGGAACAAATCGACGCCAGCGTGAGCTGCGCACGCCAATTGAATCGCATCCGCGCCGCGGATATTGTGAGTCGCGCGCAGGCTGGCGAAACGCCATGCAACCTGGGCATCAAAGCTGATGACCAGCGATGTCGATCGTACAGCGCGGTCGTACTGCTCGATCAGCGAGGCCTGACCGAGTTTCGTGGGCTTTACCAGTAGTTCACCGAGCGTCATCGTGGAGGTTACGATCTGGTCTCCCCGTTCCAGCATCCGGCGCCGGATTTCAATCATCCGGGTGCGTTCCGGCTCAAGCCCCTCGAACATGTAGATGAGTACATTTGTGTCAAAGAAGATTCGGCTCATGCGGGATCATCCCGACGCAGATTCTCGACGTATTCGTCGGCGTGTTCATCGGCCCATATGTGTTTGCCGGAACCGATCAGTCGAATTAGGGGGTCGTCTTCCCATGTGAGTTCCGCATCAGGAGGGCGGGTTTCCTTGATCCAGTCCTCGTACCAATCCAGCAGGGGCCGGTATTGCGGTGGAATCTCCTCCCGGTTCGGCAGAGATTTGGACTGTTTGCGCCGCAGGACTCTTCCCGGATGCGTTAAATCGCCCGGCCGGAAAAGGCGAAGATTGCCGGGGGTTGGCTCAAACAGCATTCGATACTTGCCTGATGACGGAGGTACATTTGCGACGCAGTTCTGATCAAGGTGAGCATTGATTGTTCCACCTTTAACTCCGTCAGCTAACCCCTCCACTTCCAACATTTGCCTTATTTCAGCTTTTTTGAAATCGGAACGCAACGGGTACTTTCGATGGAGCAAAGCGGTGGCGATCCAGATTCGATCTGCTATCAGGACCTCAGCTGGCGATTCAGTGATCATTGGAATACCTCCAATAAGTTACAATAACCTAAATACCATGGTATTTCAAGAAGAAGAAAAAAGCCCCCAGCCGAAGCTGGAGGCCCTTTGAAGTTCGACTTGCAGAAGAAGAGAGACGGGGCCATGCGATTGTTGATCCCTGACCCCTGACCCCCGATTTAGTACATGCCGTCCATGCCGCCGCCGTGGCCGCCGCCTGCGGGGGCTGCCTTGGGCTCCGGAATCTCGACAACCAGTGCTTCGGTGGTGAGCAGCAGGCCCGCGATCGAAGCTGCATTCTGCAGTGCCGTGCGGGTTACCTTGGTGGGATCGATGACGCCAGCCTTGACCAGGTCTTCGAACACGCCGGTAGCCGCGTTGTAGCCGAAGTGCGGCTCGGTGGACTCAAGTACCTTGGCGACCACCACCGCGCCCTCTTCGCCGGCATTGGCGACGATTTGGCGGAGTGGCTCTTCGAGCGAGCGGCGAACGATTTGCGCGCCGATCTTCTCGTCGCCCTCGAGCGTCTTGATGAGCGCGTCGACCGCGGGAATGGCGCGTACCAGAGCCACGCCGCCGCCGGGGACGATGCCTTCTTCCACAGCAGCGCGGGTGGCGTGCAGAGCATCCTCGACGCGAGCCTTCTTCTCCTTCAACTCGGTCTCGGTTGCCGCGCCCACCTTGATGATGGCAACGCCGCCAACCAGCTTGGCCAAACGCTCCTGCAGCTTTTCCTTGTCGTAGTCGGAGGTGGTCTTCTCGATCTGGGCACGGATCTCGCGAACCCGGCCTTCGATGTCAGAGGACTTGCCGGAACCGTCCACGATGGTGGTGTTGTCCTTGTCGATGGTGATCCGCTTGGCGCGGCCCAGATCTTCGAGCTTCACGCCTTCCAGCTTGATGCCCAGATCCTCGGTGATGGCCTTGCCGCCGGTGAGGGTGGCAATGTCGCCCAGGATCGCCTTGCGGCGATCACCGAAGCCGGGAGCCTTGACGGCAGCAACGTTCAGCGTGCCGCGCAGCTTGTTGACGACCAGAGTCGCGAGCGCTTCGCCTTCCACATCCTCGGCGATAATCAGGAGGGGCTTGCCGCCGCGGGCAACCTGTTCGAGCAAGGGCAGAAGGTCCTTCATGGCGCTGATCTTCTTTTCGTAGATCAGGATGTAGGGATCTTCCAGCACCGCTTCCAGCCGTTCGGTATCCGTAACGAAATAGGGGCTCAGGTAGCCGCGATCGAACTGCATTCCGTCCACGGTTTCCAGGCCGGTGTGCATGGTCTTGGACTCTTCGATGGTGATGACGCCATCTTTGCCGACAACCTTGACCGCTTCAGCGATGATGTCGCCGATTTCCTGATCGCCGTTGGCGGAGATTGCGCCGACCTGGGCCACGGAACCCTCGTCAACAGGCTTGGAGAGCTTGCCGAGAGCGCCGCCCTCGGTCCACTTGCCGTCCTTGTCGCGGGTGCCGATGATCACGGTCACGGCCTTCTCGATGCCGCGCTTCAGTGCGGTTGGGTTTGCGCCGGCCGCTACCGTCTTCACGCCTTCGCGGAAGATGGCCTGGGCCAGAACGGTCGCGGTGGTGGTGCCGTCGCCGGCCACGTCGCTGGTCTTGGAGGCGACTTCGCGAACGAGTTGCGCGCCCACGTTTTCAAGCGGGTCTTTCAGGTCGATTTCCTTGGCCACCGTCACGCCGTCTTTGGTAATGGTGGGCGAGCCAAACTTCTTCTCGATTACAACGTTGCGGCCCTTGGGGCCGAGCGTCGCCTTTACAGCGTCCGCCAGCGTGTTTACGCCGCGCAGGATCGCCTGACGGGAATCTTCACCGTGCAAGATTTGCTTTGCCATTTGCTTCAATCTCCTTCGAACAGTTGTCAGTGAACAGTTGTAAGTTGTCAGTGATCGGTTATCAGTGAGCGCAATCGTGTAACAGGCGTTCTTAACTGACAACTTACAACTGACAACTGACGGCTCGGCGCTTACTTCTTGATAATGCCGAGAACTTCTTCCTCACGCATGATCAGAAACTCTTCGCCATCGATTTTGATCTCGGTGCCGGAGTACTTGCCGAAGAGGATCTTGTCGCCTGCCTTCACGTCCAGGGGGAAGGTCTCGCCTTTGTCGTTGGACTTGCCCTTGCCCACAGAGATAACTTCGCCTTCCTGGGGCTTTTCCTTGGCGCTGTCGGGGATGATGATTCCACCACGGATGGTTTCGCCCTCTTCCATACGGCGGACGAGGATGCGATCATGAAGCGGGGTGAACGTGGTTGTAACGGATGTTGTTGCCATTGCTTCGCTTCTCCTTCACACACGGCAGGGTTGAGCCCTGGCCGTGGGTTTTGACTGACAAGTGAAAATAGACCTCGGAATTGGCGGAATGCGGCCCTTTGATTGGCAGCGGAGAACCTGCTTCAGCAGTTCCGCCCCTGGGGTGCTAGCACTCTCGTCTTCCAATTGCTAACGATAGGGAAGTGAGTGCAGGGTTGTCAAGAGGGAATCGATAAAAATGTGAGCGTAATGCGCTCATAAAGTATGACATTCTCGAATAAGGTGAACTGTTCGGGGCTTCATGCGAGGCTTGATATTCCCGGCCGAACCCTACCTGGGCTGAAGGCCAGCCCAACAGCCCCTGTTTTCCGGGGCATGGATGCCCTGTTCCTTTTGAATACAGCCATGCGCGCATGGCGAGGTGTAGAGAAAACCATTTACAATGGACAGCATGTTTCACCGCAGTTTCATTCGCTTCAGCGTTATCTTGGCCGGGTTGAGCCTGGCTGTGTGTTCGTTTGCCGCCGGCGGCCAGCAGGACACCACCAAGCGCGGCCGCAAGTACAAGGCCCCGCCGCCGACGGCCCGCATTGAAGTCACCATTCTGCGCGATGTGAACGGCAAGCCGATTGAGAACGCGGCTGTGGTTTTTCATCCCATGCAGGGCGACAAGGACCAGGGCAACATGGAGTTGAAGACCAACGAGGACGGCAAGGCCATCATCGATGTGCTGCCGATTGGCTCGATGGTGCGGCTGCAGGTGATTGCGCACGGGTTTCAAACCTTCGGAGACGACTACAAGATCGAAAAGGCCGATATGGCGATTGAGATCAAGATGAAGCGGCCGGGGGCGCAGTACTCCATTTACGATAAGCACGACGGGTCGTCGATTGGCGGCAAGAGTGCGGATGCGGCGCCGGCGACGGCCAAGCCGGCCGATTCCACAACGCCACCCGACGCGCCGGCGAGCCAGCCCCCGCCGAGGTAAGGCTCCGGGCTGCGGGCCATGCCACCTCAGCTCGATTGAGGGCCTTCCCGTGATAGCGAACCAACTCCTCAGCGGCAAATCGGCACTGGTAACCGGGGGCTCACGGCGCATTGGCCGGGAGATTGCCCTGGCTTTGGCCGAGGCCGGCGCGGATGTGGCGATTACCTACCGGATATCTACAACCGAAGCTGCGGAGACTGCTCGCGAGATTGAGTTCTTCGGTTGCCGCGCGCTGGCCGTGGAATGCGATGTGCGTTCCGAGAGCCAGGTGCGACGGGCAGTTGAGGCCGTTGCGAGCGAGTTTGGACGGCTGGATGTGCTGGTGAACAATGCCGCTGTGTTTGAGTCAGTGCCGCTCGACCGGATGAGCCTGGAACAATGGGATGCGGTGTTCGAGACCAATGCGCGAGGGCCATTTCTGGTGGCGCGGGAGGCATTGCCGCACCTGCGCGCCGCGGAGGGACGGATTGTGAACATTGGCTCGCTGGGCGGGATTCAGGCCTGGGCCGATCATGCTCATTATTGCAGTTCCAAAGCTGCTCTGCACATGCTGACCAGGGCCATGGCGAAGGCATTCGCGCCGGAGGTGAGCGTGAACTGCGTTGCGCCGGGGCGGATCGAGATGGACGATCACAGCGAGGACGAGGTTGCCCGCTTTGCTGCGAAGACGCCGATGAAACGCAATGGGACGGCGGAGGATGTGGCTCAGGCTGTACTGTTTTTTGCTACGGGACCGCAGTTTGTTACCGGGCAGATTTTGACGGTGGACGGCGGGTTGGGACTGCTGTAGAGGGGCTCAAGGATTTATCGGGGCGAGTTTACCGCGCGAACAGCTTGCCCCAGAAGCTTTTTGCGCCGGAACCCTGAGCTGCATTTGCGCCCTTATCCGCAGCGCTCTTCCCCTTCTCGACCGGGTCTGGTTTCGATCCTTTTGGTTTGGCTTTGTTTGGATAATGGCTGGGATCGAACTTAAGCGGCACATGCTCCCACAGGCCCTCGGGGATTGGCTGTGGCGGGAACTTCGCACCCTCGACCGCTGCCTGCGGATTGGTAACACACAGGCGCTCGGCTGTCTCCTCGCCGGCCTTATCTTTCACGTAGTCGTATCCGCGTTTCAGATGCGGCGGCCGCCACTCAATGTGGTGCGCATCGGTGGCTAGGAAGTGTATCCAGTTCCGCTCCAGTAGTTCGTTGGCGAGGCCTTCGGCCTGGCGGCCAAAGCGGCCATACAGCGAATTCGAAGTCACCTGCACCAGGCATCCCTCGCGCATCCACTCGGCCAGCATTTCGGGGTCGTGCTGCATTACGCGGTTGCGCTCGGGATGGGTGATGATTAGCGTGTAGCCGGCAGACTGCAACCGGCGCATGGCCAGGGTCAATTGCGGAGGGATCACGCTATCGGGAAACTCAATGAGCAGGTAGCCTTTGCCGTCGATTGAGTAGCGCAAGGGGTTGGCCAGGGCATCTTCAACATTCTGTCCGTTGAGGTGGAAGTCGCACGCCAGGCTCAGCTCCATTTCACCGTCGAGGAGTTCGCGCAACTCGGCCAGCCGCTCTTTGACCAGCGCTGCCTGGTAGGGGTATGCGTCAGAGGCGTGCGGAGTACACACGATCCGGGTTACGCCTTCCCCGGCGGCCTCGCGCGCCATGGCCAGCGACGTGGCCAGATCCGGCGCTCCGTCGTCCACTCCATAGATCAGGTGATGATGAATGTCGATCAATGCTTGCCGTTCTCCTGCACGAACACCAGCCTCAACGGATTGCCAAAGCTTCAATCATAGAGGCAAAGATCTTCAAGCCGTCCGCCGATCCAAGCAACTGTTCGCTCGACCGGTCGGGGTGCGGCATCATGCCCAGCACATTTCTCTTCGCGTTCAGAATGCCCGCGATATTACCCAATGAGCCATTGGGATTCGCTTCGGGCGCGATATCCCCATGCGGTGTGGCGTAACGGAAGGCGATCCGGTCCTCGGCCTCAAGCTCATGCATATCCTCGGGCGTGCAATAGTAGTTGCCCTCCATGTGGCCTATCGGAATCCGCAGTACATCTCCTTTTACAAGTTGGTTGGTGAATGGACTATCGGCGGTTTCCACGCGCACATGAACCTGCTTGCAGATGTATTTGAGGCCGGCGTTGCGCATCAGGGCGCCGGGCAGCAGACCGGCCTCGGTTAGGATCTGGAAGCCGTTGCAGATGCCCAGAACGAGGCCACCGCCGGCGGCGAACCGCTGCACCGATTGCATCACGGGAGAAAAGCGGGCGATGGCTCCTGTGCGCAGGTAATCGCCATAGGCAAAGCCGCCCGGAACCAGCACCGCGTCAACGCCGGCAAGGTCTTCGGAATCGTGCCAGAGGAAGGTGACAGGCTGGTGCGCAACTTCGGCAATCACGTTATACGTGTCGTGGTCGCAATTGGACCCGGGAAAGACCAGAACGCCGAATTTCATGCATCTAGGGTATCAGTTTCACTCTGCGGGGGTTGTAACTTTTTTGTCACGGCGTTACCACAGGCGGGAGGAAGCCTCACAGGGCGTCTTACAGATGCGAATCGTCGCCTTCGCAGTTCCACAACGCCAGTTCCTCTTTGGGAAGCGGTTCAAAGAACTCAGGACCTATATCGATCTGGCCCTTGTACATGCCAATAGGGCGCTCCCCGCTCTTGAGTTTTGGCGGTGTGGGTAACTCGTCGGTGAACGACGGCTGCTCCGTGGACGGAATATTCTCCGGCATCGTAGACACGGACTAACTAAGGGATGTTAGGTTCCGCAACAGCTTCTTCCCGCATGCGCCGGTGCGAATCGCCCACAAACCGGCGCTGGAGTGCGCGGGCGATTGGAAATCCAA
>Ga0302200_10001081_pt1 | contig 26199 bp, 31 predicted proteins | sample II_Bog_N3_1_FD_194585 | JGI IMG/M metagenome (GOLD analysis project Ga0302200, IMG submission 194585) | Peat permafrost microbial communities from Stordalen Mire near Abisko, Sweden - II_Bog_N3_1 | ecosystem: Environmental > Terrestrial > Soil > Wetlands > Peat | place: Sweden: Abisko... | reverse complement strand
CCATTGCCTCGCCTCTACCGGACGCACGCTATTGAGCCACGATTGTGCAGCCTCCATCCAAAGTGCTCCCTTTCTCATTTCTGGCCGCTGTGCGTCCGTGATTTCGTATCTGCGGAGGAATGCTGCCATTTTCTCGCTGTCACTCATTGGTTTGTTCATCAGTTTTCCTCCTCTTCAAGGCCTTCCCAGAGAAGGGAGTTTATTTTGACCGCCCCTGCATCGACAGACTCAACAGCCAAAAGAGAACCAGAAACCTTGATGAGATCCACCTTTTCCGAATGGAGAGGGGAGCGTCCGGAATCCGATTCTTCAAGTTCGTAATTTGTGACCTTGAAGACCGCTCATCCCTTCTCGCCGGTGTATTTTCCATCGATAGGAAGAGGGTAGTCACTTTCAATGAAATTGAATCTGAAGGTATTTGCGACGGTGCGTTCCCCCGCTGTACCCGATAAACTCTATAATCCGTTAATCGATTTCATGATCCGATTCATGACGGCGGCGGGATCGGATTCCAGAATCCGCATGTAGTCGATGAACTGGCAGACATCCAATCTTCTCTCTCCTGCTTCGATCTTTGCCACGAGCGACTGAGGTCTCCCGAGTTTTTGAGCGAGTTGTTTCTGAGTCCATCCCTTCTGTTCCCGTAAATCCTTCAGGGTTTTCAGAAGAATTTCCCACTCGGCAGTGTAAAGCGATTTTGTGAGGCGTTTATTCAACACACAGGATTTACCCCTAAAACCGGATTATCCGATTTTCTGGATAATTGGACTTGCCTGAAAATTGTGAGTCTCTAAGAGTAGGTGAAATTTGCTCATCCCATGAAACGCCCATCCCTCATCGGCATTCTTCAGGCTGTATCAGCAGCTTTTTTATTGGGAATGCAACCCGAGTCGTCCGGATAGGACACATCTACTCGCATCTTTTGAACACCCAGCAATTCCAGATTTGCACTCTTCAGGGGCAGCAAGACGCACTCCAAGCCACGAGGGATGGATTGTGCGGAGATCAGCAGCCTGATTCACGGGCAGGGGAAAAACATAAACCCACCCAATTCAGTAAATATCGGTTCTCCAAGATCAAAACTTGAAAAATAACATATATGAAAGCCTCTACTGCAATTATACTAACAAATGATATTGGAACACCACGCCAAGATAGAATATTACGAAAAATAGGCCGCACAGGCCTCCTAATAATTGTAATATCCTGCATTAGCTCTGTTATATCCCATTCCTTATCACATCATCAAAACACAAAAACAAGTGAACAAAAACTTATTATTAGGTAGTATCATTATGTTAGCGCTCGTCGTTGGCGCAACAGTATATCTTACTATAAATATTTTCACCAGGCACAACGGGTTAAGCACTCATTATAGAAATATAAGTGTGCCAAACTCAGTAAAAGTTGAATCTTCAGGATCTGCATTTGAAAAATAGGCTTTGACTGATGAAAAACTCTGACAACTCATTTTAACATCATGAACAAATATCTAATTATTATCATAATTATCGCAGCATTCCTTGCAGGTGGGGTTTTTTACGAAACGATCTTTGTGCCACACACGACAAGAGCCCCAGCCCGAGCGGAAGAACTCAATGTCCTTAAACCAAATAATGTTAAACAGATCGGTGTAGCCGGTAACCCCTTCTAGTATATGCCAAGAATTATTTGTTTCTCAATGTATTTCACCATCATAAGCGCAATCTTATGCGCGTTGTGCGTAATGACGCCGGAACATACACTAAATACCTTTCTTAGGACGATTTTTCACTGATTTTACCGGAGTTTGACATCTCGGTGTTTCTGATTGTGAAGGGTTGTTCTCAGAGGTACCGCCCCATCTTCCAAAAAGCAGGTTCCATCGCCTAAAAGCGCGGGATTCATCGGCGAAAAGGGTTGAGTATCCCCAACGAAGAAAAACTTTCAGGCCAGCAGAGGGAGCCCCTCTAGGAAACCAGTCGGTCGGCTTCCGCCGACCAGTCATCAAGATTTTAAAGAAATGATCCGTGGTGTTGTTGCCGAATGTCGGCAGTCACAAGAGGTTTTGGCGGTCATTCTGTCCCAATAAGAGGTCAGGAAGGCCACAGATAGGCAATCGAGCAGAATGGCAACCAGTTTATTATTAACCTCTTGAGTGATCCGCCAACAACGGATTGATTTTTGGTTCTCTCCCGCAACCGATCGAACAACCGCAACCACGGTTATTTTGAGATGCAAATCATGCCATTAAAATGCCCCGTGCCGCTTCCAGGTGCGCCACTAGAGCGTTTTTCTGGCTTCGCTGACAAAAATTGGTGGGGGTGGCGCTAATTTTGTCTTTAGGAGAGATTCTTGGCTATTTTCTTCCTGTAGGCTTCATCTGTCGCCATTCTTTTGCAGCCCGCGAGTATTCTCCCTATCCACTCCCTCTCTTCCTCGTTGCGGCAGAAGGAGGATGAGGGGAGGGGAGTTAAATCCCGGTCATTCGTGACGATCTCCGATGGCAACATGGTTGAGTTGATAATTTTCATCATTCAGCAGGATGAGGGAGGGCTGTCATGATCTGTGTCACCGCAAAGATACATAGGAGAGTATAGCGTGTTTGAAGAAGATTTTTAAAATTTTTTGATAGACGCAATATGTCTTAGCATTCTGCTAAGAAATTCTGAGCACGCTTTCGCGTGAAGACTACTGAAGACGCCGTATTCACTTATCTTCTGTTATCTCTATCCTGTTAAAATAAACAGCTCGAAAGATGGAGACAAGTCGATACTTCTAAATACATGGATGAAGACAAGTGAAAACAACTTGAAACTTGGCGCTGCCAAGATAGAAAATGCTTCTGTGCCGGGAAAACCATTTCAATCGAAGTTTGAAGCTCATGTCTCAACCATTCAAGCGATGCGGAGACAGAGGAAGACATGGCAAGAAATAGCCGATCATTTGACCGAGGCTGGATGCCCGACAAGCAAAGGGAATCTCTTCAATTTCTTTAAACGCTGGAAGCGCCGACCTTATGCGTTTGGTGCAGAGCCGGTCGCTCCGCCACCGGTTGAATCTTCTCCCGTTAACATACTTTTCGCACCACTCTGATACAGTCGTTTGAAAGCTTCCGCAAACCATGCCGTGGATTACGCTTCCAACGATCAAAAGAAAATCCCTTGATGCCGCTGATTCCGGCGACTTCATTAATAGCGTCTTTAATATCGCGGTTGAATCAGTGGATGCCTTACTGTGGAGCACTTGAAGGCGATGGATAAATTCAAGTTTCGTTGTTCAGAAGGGCACGAGTGGGTGGCTCATAGCGGCAAGATGGGATCTCACCGGGGAAAATGGTTGCGAGGAACCGGGTGTAATGAATGTTCCAATAGGACTTCCAGAGGAGAGAGGCTAACTCGTCTCATCTTTGAGGCAATTTTTGAAACCCCATTTCCGAAAGCACGCCCAAAATGGCTGCGCGGCAACAAGGGGATGCCGTTGGAACTGGATGGTTACAGTAAAAAAATGGGATTGGCCTTCGAATACCAAGGGCAACAGCACTATGGACACGAACCACTTTTTCACCGGACCAACTCGTTTGAGCGACAGGAAAAGAGAGATGAGGAAAAACGGCTTTTGGTGAAAATTTCATCAATCAAGATCCAATTGATTGAGATCCCATTTTTCAGAGATAATAAAACCGTTGATGAAGCCGTTCAATTCATCAAAAACATCCTCCTAAATCAGGGTGTTGAATTTGATGATAAGAAGAAAATATCCATTGATCCTTCGGCTCTCTACAGTGGCGATCTTAAAGCCAAGATTGAAAAAATCGTAACCGAGCGGGAGGGGCGGCTTCTTTCTGAAGGAGTTCTTGGCAGCACAATCAAGATCAAGGTGGAATGCAAGAACGGGCACAAATGGGATGTGACTCCTTCAAAATTGGAAAATGGAAGGTGGTGCCCAAAATGTGGCAAACTAAAAATGGCGAACGCCTTGCTGCTACCAATAGAGGATTTTCACACAAAAGCCGCAGAACGAGGTGGCCGCTGTCTATCTACTGAAAACAGAGGCATTCGCTTTCCTCATGAATGGGAATGTCATATCCACGGCTCTTTCTGGGCTACACCGAGAGATGTGCTTTTTGGGGAGAACGGGGGAACATGGTGCCCAAAATGCGGACAAGAAAAATGCAGAAGAACGAGAAGGCATCGAACATTCGAAGCTGTCAAGGCGGTGGCCCTTGCTCGTGGTGGTGAATGTCTTTCTCAATCCTATGATTCATCACGTCAAAAACTGCGTTTTCGTTGTTCGGCAGGGCATGAATGGGGGGCTACGCCGGATAGCATAAAACAAGGAACTTGGTGTAAAAAATGTGGAGCTAAAAGAGGCGGCTTTGCTGCCCCTGATGCCAAAACAAGCGGATTTACAGCAAAAAAATTCAAACCATCATTGGAACTGCTCTCTGTACACTGATCCTCAAACTATGACCACCTCCCTCCCTCCAGATGAATTGCCCCTAGATGGCGAGGCGGTTTCTGCCACCCCTCCCCCAAAAGAATCCCCCTCTCCTTCCGTTGAGGTCTGGCCTGATTCAAACACTCTCCGTGAAATGAGGGATCTGCATCTTGCAATGCTCAGAACCAAGCAAGTTTTAACACCAGAGGAGGAGGAATACTTGGCCTCCATGCCACCAATTCAAGATCTGACGGAAGAGGAGAAGGCTTACTATAAAATCCGGGTTTTGACTCCAGAGGAAGAGGCTAATCTTGCAGCAATGTCCGATGCCATTGACAGGGCATGGTGGAAAGAAGAGGGAAAAGCCTATTACGAGAAGTGGAAAAGAGACAACAAGCTTGATGCTGCTTCTGAAAAGCCACGCAGAGGCCGCAAAAAAGGGCAGAAACCCAAAGTTGTTCCTGCCACGGTAAAAGCTCCGAAAGACTGGCTTACGGCTCCTATCTGGACGCCAGGCATTCAACGCGCCGGTCGTTCGGTCGAGGTGTTCGATCATCGCACAGGCCAGGTGAACACTTGGACGCTCGGCATTGATAATCCGATTTCCAAGAAGCATGAGCCTTCCAAGGAAATTTCCATTCACCACATCAAGGTTGCCCTGGCGGTTCTCTCTTTTTGGGAAGGGAGGAACCCCGTTCCTATGTCGGTCAATGAACTGGCTCTACGGGTTGCCAATAGCCGCGGCGGCCGTTACCAGCAGGACCTTCTCGATAAGCTCAATGACCTACGTCAATACTGGGTTGAGGTGAAAAATGAGAAGGGAAGAAAGGATTATTTTCCCCTCCTACAAAAAATCCGTCTGCATAAAAATCCACCGCGCAAGGCTCCTGATACGGTTTCAGAAGATGAGATGTGGCTCGATGAAATCGAACTCGATCCGAAATTTGCCGATCTTCTGAATGACTACAGCCGCTCGATGGATCTCAATTTTGAGACGCTGCGGACGATCAAAAGCGGCATGGTGCAGAGTATTTATCTCTTTCTGCCCTCCAGGGCAGTTCATCATGCCCAGGAAGATCCCTTCAAAATCACAACGGAGAGGCTTTGGCAGGATTTGGAGCTTGATGTGGCTCCGAAGAGTGTTCGTAAGAAAGCCCTCACCCAAAATAACCCGAGCATCATGGATCAGCTCGACGGTCTGAAGCTTTTAAGCGGGGTTCTCCGGGTCTCTCTGGAAGAGACGGTCGATAAAAAGGACTGGAATCTTCTGGCTTGGGTGGAAAAGGGTGTTCATCCGATCCATAGCGGCGGAAAACTCCGTGAGGCATGGCTTGCCCGTGGCCACTCTGCCGAGGAATTCAAGACGCGCATCGAGAATGTTCATAATCTTGAGCCTTACCAATTCGACAATCTGGAAGTTCTTGAAATCAATCTTGAGAAGGGGGAACTCTTTTTCTGCCATGCAAAGGCCCTCCTGGGGGATCTTGTCTTCGATAAGATCCTGTCGGAGGCCAAGGCGGAGCAGTTAGAGGGCCGGTCTGATGTCAAAAATTGGGAGGCTGTGCTCCGCTACAGGATCGAAAAGGCGATCTCGTGAGTTACTGGGAAGTTGTGGTCACCGTGTCATGAAATATCTCTCTTCTCTTAACCGCGTTGATCTCCCTACATTCCCCATTTTTTGGGCTTAAATCTTTGCACAGGGTTGGGACTTCTAAGCAAGATTCTCTGTCTCTGTAAAACTTCATTTATTTCCCTTCTGTGATGAAAAGAGAGATGGCCCGTTTTTTTACAGGGTTGGGACTTCTAAGAAAGATTTTCTCTGGTTGCTTTTCGGAAGGTGACGAGGCTGCAATGAGATTCATTATTATTGCGTTGCAGCAGGTTTCGCCTTCGATGCCGCTCATAATGGGGGAAGGGTTTCCCCCTGGACTGAGCCCAAAAAGTCTCAGTCGCACCCCCATCAGCGGGGGTGATCCCCCGCAACGCCCCCAAGGGGAACCCCTGTCGTCAGAGATTGAGGCCCCCGGCCCCCTTCTTCCCTTGCCCGATGGCCTCAAACTCTTCCTCCCCCAGGACGGCAAGCGGTATTCTCCTCCTCACACTTCGTGTTCCCTATCGGTGAGGCCGAGAAAACACTCTTTGCTGATCGACGATTTGGTTGAAAGAAAACCCATGGGTTGGGACTTCTAAGAAATTGGGACTTCTAAGAAAGACCGCCAAAAAGGGTTGGGACTTCTAAGAAAGAATTGGCGAAAGGGTTGGGACTTCTAAGAAAGCCGCTCTCTTTTAAATCGCCTCTCCCATAAATGGTTTCCCATAAATGGCATATCACCATTGTGAGGAAAAAATTTTTGCGGCGGCCAAGGGGGGGCTCTGCCCCCCGCTTCGCGGCCCCCCCCGTAAATCGTCGGTGCCTTTGGCACCTCTGAAGGCCTAAAGGCCTTTTCTAGATTGCGCCTACGGCGCTTGACTAGTCGGTTCCTACGGAACCACAACACGCCTTACGGCGTTATTAGATTGCGCCTTCGGCGCTGGAATTGTCGGGTGCCACAAGGGCTCCCCGTTATCTAGAGTTTAAAGTTTACTGGTGATCCTCCTTCCGAACCACCACGCCGCTAGCTCCTTTCTATCAAGGGAGGGCTGCCGCCCTCCCCCCGCTAACGCGGGTCCCCTCTCCCGCTAGTAAGGAAGACTAAAGGGGTGCAGGCTCGAAGCGTAGCAAGTTGTTGTGTGTTAGGTTGTTATGACACATAGCGCCGTTAGGCAATCCACCGAGTAATACTGGGGCTAACCGCCCCAGTCCCGGTTTTTCTACAATTGTGGGCTATTTTTGGATCGAGAAACGAAATTGGAAGCTTCTTTCCCAAGCCAAGGTGCCCAACCAGCGCGTTTTATCCTTTTTCCCGTGCCTCGGCGAGGGAAAGCCAATTTTTGGCGATTAGAGGGCTTTTTAACGGCCTTCCCGTTTTCTCCGGTTTCGATCCGCTTGACGAAGATCGTCAACCAAATCCTTTCCTCCGATTGAATGAGGTTCATCAGGTTTTGGAAGAGGAGGAGTTTCCTCGCTGTGGCCTTTCAGGGAATCGTCTTCCACCTTTTCAGTTTTTTTCGGCCCTTTGCCCTTATAATTGAGTGATTGGTAGATATTCATCTTTTAAAGCATACCACATTTTCACGCGAGGCAGATCGGCAAGAACCGCACAAAAATTTGTGCGTTTTTCATTTGACTGCGCACGTTTTTTTGTGCATACAGTTTTGCAATGAGTAAAAAAGAAAAACTCTTAAAGAAAATTTTGGGAGGAAACGCCGATAAGTCTATTACTTGGGATGAAGCAGCTAGCGTTTTGGAAACGGCGGGATTTATAAATGAAGGAGGGAAAGGCAGTCATAACAATTTTCGTCATCCAGACGGCAGAAAAGTCAACATACCACGAAGGAATGTAATCAAACCAATCTATATCAAACAGATAAGACTACTACTTGAAAAATAAAATCATTAACACAACCTCTTGGCGATGAGGTAAATATAATAAATCAAATGAAATATCTAGTGAAAATCTATTGGAGCGATGAGGACGAAGCCTATGTGGCCGAGGTTCCAGCTTTGGAAGGCTGTGTTTCTCATGGCGATAGCTATGAAGAGGCCGCAAAAAACATTCAGGAATCGGTTGATTTGTGGCTTGAGGTGGCTCGCAAATACAATGATCCAATTCCAGAGCCAGACTTGGCAGCAGAAGAGATTCGGCGGGTGGCGCCACTCTTGAAGATGTCAAAGCTGGCACGCATGGCCGGGATGAATCAAAACACTCTCGCAAGCAAGCTGCGGAGGCGTACCAAGTTTACGCCTTCCGAAGCTGGCCGCTTGTTGGAAGCCTTGGCGCACGCTTAATCCCCTCGCCTACAGAAAAAACATATAACCTAATAGTCTATTAGGTTATAGCTGTTTCATAATGAGCGCCAAAAAAAGTAAAAACAGCCACGAGGCAATAATGGGAGCCTTTCAGGACTTCCTAGATGAATCCCCGGAGATTCGCACCGACATTGTTCTGGTGAAGGCGTCTACCAAGAAGAAACCCAAAGAGGTTGAGTTGTTGAGGCGCGTCCATGCCTATGCCAACGGAACGGCAAAGGTCACAACGCGGACAGTCAGAATATTTCCTACGCGCCAGCGGGGCCAGGTTTGAGGCAGTCCGAGCAATTAGGTTTGTAAAGGAACTTCCCAAAATCTGTTTCTTTGCAGTAGCCGGTGCCGAGAATGGGCCTTCCAGCAGCTCGTCGGAGGCACCGGCTTCCTGTGTTTTATCTCTTAATCCCCTCCCCTACAGAGAAAAATTCTGTTTCCTATTAACCTATTAGGCTATTAGGAACCGTGGTCCCCACAGGTTTGGGTGCCTCGGCAAGTTCAGCGGCAATGGCTTTTTTCAAACCTCCGGCTTGAACTTCTTCAAAGATCCCCTCTTCCTTCAGCCAATCGTCAAAGCTACTCCCTTCGTGTGGGTTTTTTGGAGAAGCTGGCTGATTCATATATACTATTACCCTAATAGGTTATTTAATCTTAGTGAAGATGGCCACAAGTTGCCGTTTTGAAACCCATCGCTCTTTTTTGCCTGTTTTCGTTTCAGGAATGGCGCAGATGTTTTGCCCATGCCACATGAGAGACCAGAGTTTCCTCGCGTTTTTGGCCCATGATCCTTTTTTATCATGCACTCTCAAATTTCCCATTTTCTTCCTTTGGAATCAATAACCTATTAGGATAATAGGTTATTGACACTATAAGGCTATTAGCCTACTTGTTGAACCGATGAAATCCATCACCACTGAACAACGACGGTTTGCAGACGAGCATATCGACCTTGCCAAGAAAGCTCTTCGGGATCTTGCCGAGCATGGGCGCAATCTGGATTTGAAAACCAGGGATGAAATCAATGTAGCCCGCGATGCTCTTTCTCGTGCCGAGAGCCATCTCGCTAACCAGCCGAACGAATAACCTATTACCCTAATAGTCTATATATGAATATTGCACTCGTTGCCAAAAAGGGAGGCGTTGGAAAAACCACACTGGCGCTCCTCCTGCATGAAGCCATCAAGCAGACCGGCCAGACAGTGGCCGTGCGCGACTATGACGCCCAAGGATCGGCCTCCAAGGCCCTTGCCAGGATCAACGGGACAAGGGAAACACCAGGAGAGACCTATCAAGTTCTCGTCATCGACACTCCACCCTCTTTAACCCTGCCTTCAACGGCTGCGGCAGTAACGAGTGCCCAAATCATCCTGATCCCTACTTCACCCTCTCCTGTGGACATTTGGGAGGCTGACGAGGCAGCACGCTTTGCCAAGGACAAGAACCCCAATGCCATTGTTCGGATTGTTCTCAACAGGACGAGAACAGGAACCCTCCTCACGGATGCCGTGCGCCAGAGCCTTGAGGGGGTCTCTGCCGAGATCCTGCCGGTGACGCTGGCAGACCGTCAGAGCTACCAGCACGCCCTTTTAGGAGGGTGGGGGGCACTCGATCCCAAAGCCGAGAAAGAGATGTTCCAGTTCACCGTGGCAATCACCTCCCTTCGATAACCTATTACCCTAATAGTCTATGAGCATTGACAAGAAATCCCTGATCGCACAGATCGGCAAGAATATCGTGCCGGCCAAGCCATCGCCGGAACTGGCACCTTCACCCGTGAAGGTGCAGCCAGTGGCCGCTACAGTCGCTGTCCTCGAAAAGCCCAAGAAGGCTGCGACACGCGCCCCAAAACAAGAGGAGCCATCACTAGGAAGCGGCAAACAGGCCGCATTCTGGCTCGACGATGAGGATAGGGCGCTTTTTCACGAATTGGGGATGCTTTTGTATTCCCAGGGTATCAAACCCTCTCACAACCTCGTTTTGCGTGCCGCGTTGCGCCTTGTGCCACGCGATCACAGATTGACCGAAAAGGTCAGAGAACTTCTTGCCCAGGACGGAAGGAAACTCCGCCATCAGAGGGGAGGGGAGTAGTATTATGGACAATGATATTGAAAAAATCCGCTCTTGGATTCGCGCAATAGGGGTCAGCCTCGTTGTCGGTTCATTGTGCATGATCATTCTGACGCTTCTTGAATTTTCTAAATATCACACGGGGACAATAGCGGACTGGCCATATTTAGGGCTGTGTCTTTTTTTTGTAGCAACAACCATTGGAGGCATCATTCTACTAAAACTAATAGCCTAATAGGTTATGCTATTGCTAATGGTGATTGTTCAAGTATCGGAACAATTCCAAAACAGCGGCGCTTTGAATGATGGTGATGATGGATTGAAAGAATTTTTGTGGCTTCACAGAAATATTTATTGAGGAGAGTTGCTTTTCAATAGGGTGGCTGTGTCAAATCGATGTTCATGTGAGTCAGGATGTCATTGTTCGTCGATAGGCGTTATCTTCCCAGTCCCACCGTTCCCACTATTCGCCTTTTTGAGGGCGTACCCCTACGGACATGTGTCAACTGGGTGCTTCCCATTGCCGACACGGTTCGCAATGTAAAAGTGCAATTCATGTGAGACAGAATGCCATTTTTCAACATGGAGCGGTACTTCACCGTAGGAACCATAGGGACTATAAGAGTTTTTAAGCGGCATCCCTGCCCAGGCGGGAAAAATCCCCGCAGGGCAAGCGGCCCAAGGCTTTGTTGCAATTAGTTGCAACTTCGCCCTTTTTCTTGCCCTCTCCTTTTCTCTCGGTTATGGCTTCCTCTGTTCTCGCCATCCAAGCGGGAGCCTGACCAAGCAGCTTCTTGATCCATAAAAACAGAGATGCAGCCTCACAAGGGCTGCATTTCTGCTTACTGGGGGAGGGGAGGAGGCCGATTCTTCAAGGTCGCAATTTGCGACCTCAAGTTTCCACAGCGGCCACCGTAATAGTGTCGAAAGGTGGAAAAATGACCGTCAAAGGTTGGAAAATGCCCGTCACTCCATCGCGGAATGTGAAACAACCGGATCTTCAATATCCTTGTCCTCAAAATCGGCAATGAAGTCAGCGATAACGCGCATGTATTCGCTCTGATCGGCAGTCATGTCGTCTTCGCGCCCCATCATAGGGTAGATAATTATCCACGCTTCCTTTGATTCCCCGTTGGTGTGAATCGGGTGGGGAAGGTACTCCATGCAAAGGCTGCGATAATCCTTCGGCAGATCGTCAAAGGAGCGGGCGGTTTTTGGATTGGCTCTCATTATTCAGTAGGGGATGGGAGTGATGCCTTCGCCTCCCGACATAGAGAGAATGCACTTCCAACAGGAATCTTCAAGCGCTCGGCCACCTTCCGGGCCGATAAACCCTCAGCAATAAGCTTTGTCACCTCCGGAAGGAGAACATCCAGCTTGCGCGGTCTCCCGAGCGTCACGCCCCGTTCCTTGGCCGCATCGAGGCCAGCACGGACACGCTCAACAATCACCTCCCGCTCAAACTGAGCCACCGCAGAAAGCACATTGAGTTGCAGCCGACCGGCAGGGTTGCTCTCGCTGGTGTCGATGCCTTGACTGGTCGATACCAGTGCGCAGCCATGCGTTTCAAATTCCCCAATGAGCTGTGCCAGGTGTTGAAGACTTCTCCCCAGGCGATCCAGTTTATAGATGGCGACAATGCCAATCTTTCCGGCACGAACATGGGCCATGAGAGAATCAAGCCCAAGGCGGGTGAATTTGGATCCACTGGCCGTATCTGTGAACTCGATGATATCCGCAGAAGGCCACCGCCGCGACACATACGCCCGAACCTCTCGCAACTGGCTATCGTGCGACTGTGCGCCGGTCGAGACACGGCCATAAATGCCGATGAACTTTTTCACCTGGTCAGGTTTCCGAAGGAGGTTCCTTGCGGGTGTACCTCACCTTGATAATTTCAATGGCTTCTTCCGAGGAAATTTCGCCGAGGATGACGCGCTCCTGATCCGCTAGGTCTTCAGGCGATGGCTTGAGTCCCTCAAGAGCTGCAATGGCCCTGGCTTTCTCAAATGCGCGGCGGCGTTTTGCAATCGCTTCATGGCTTTTGTCGATCATTTGCGAAATGCTAACAAACTCCGCACATTAAACAATAGTTTCTCATGCGGCTGTTTTCAGAGCAGTTCTACTCAGTGGAACAATCGTTTTTTACCAGGGGGATTTTTATGCAGTGGAGGGGAGAGTAAACCCTAATAGTCTATTAGGGTATTTTTGGCCAGGAGGCCGCACCATCGAGTCCGGAGCCAGCAATCTCACTGGCACCTCAGGGCACCAGCTATAGGTTCATCATGCCGAGTGAACTTCTCTTTGATGATTTCAATGGCTGTCGTCGAAGAAATGCAAGATGGTCATACTCGCGAAAGAGCATCCTTGGAGATAAAAAGGTTTCTCTCAGCGAATGCGGGCGGTGACTCAGTAAGAAGCCAGGACTTGCTCTCTGGAAGGTTCATTGAAAAGAAGGGGACCTTCGCAACCCTGCTCTTCGAAAGAGCCCAATGAGGAGTGGTAAGCCTGTACTTTTGGCAAAGAGTTACCGCAATGGCAGCCAGATAAGCATCTGCCACTCCATCATCATTGAGAAAACCAACCAGTAGTTCAGGTTCGCGTTCGAGACGGTATTTCTTTCTCCTGCTGTGATAAAACACATCCAAAAACTCACGGAATGCAGTGCCAAAATCCGTTTCAGATTGTAGCACGCGCGCTGCAATATCCTCTATGCTTTGGGGACATTTCTTTTTCATCTCATCGGGCTGAACAACTCTACTCTTCCACTTTCGCGTCGTTGGCTCTGTCGATGATCTCCTTGAGTTTGCAAGACTCCTCCGGTGTCAGATGATCCTCCTCCTCGGTATGTGAGGAGAAGACCTGAATCGCTGCATCCACTTCGTCCACCTCAACCCTTAACAGGTCGGCATAATTCCGCATCAGTCCGTCCAGATGGCGGAGCAGCTCTTCCTGATCCCCCTCCATCCATTGCCTCGCCTCTACCGGACGCACGCTATTGAGCCACGATTGTGCAGCCTCCATCCAAAGTGCTCCCTTTCTCATTTCTGGCCGCTGTGCGTCCGTGATTTCGTATCTGCGGATGAATTTCGCCATTTTCTCGCTGTCACGCATTGGTTTGTTCATCAGTTTTCTCCTCTTCAAGGCCTTCCCAGAGAAGGGAGTTTATTTTGACCGCCCCTTCATCAACAGACTCAACAGCCAAAAGAAAACCAGAAACCTTGATGAGATCCACCTTTTCCGAATGGAGAGTCGAAAAAAGATCATCCAGATTAAGTCCCTCGATGAAGAGTTTTCCTGTTGAATGCTCGATAACAATCCGCTTTTGGTCTTTATCCATCACCAGTTTGATGATGTCGCAGTACCAGAGTCCGTAGTGAATTTTAGTTTCTGAATCCTGAAATCGCAGCCTGGTTGTTGGCTCTGATAGCTTCGTGAATGGTTGGCGTGTGCTCATGGTGTTGGTGGTGTCGTTGAAAGTTATCGCTCCTTCTCAAAGCCGCCCTTGTCTTTCGTGGGTTCTTTTCGGGGATTATTGACGAGTTTCGCGGCTTTTCGATGCCCTTCCTCCATTCTCGCCCTGCCGGCTTTGTCAATGGAGATAGCCTCCGATCCTTTTACCGGAGTATTCCCTATTTCTCGCTCGCGGGGCTTGTGAGGCTCTTTCTCCGTGCGCTTACTGGCTTCCTTTGCTGGTTCTTTTTGCTTTTCGGACTGTTTGGCTTTCATTTCCTCAAGCCGCTTTTCAATAGCGCCCTTGGTCGTTTCTGGAGCTGCTGTTTGCTGTCGCTGGATGGAAGCCTCTTTCCGTTCCTGTGCCTTTTCCGAAGGGGTGATGGGAGAGTCTGGAAGTCGATTCTTCAAGGTCACATTTTTCGACCATGAAGACCGCTCACGGCCCTTCATGGCCTTCCCCTGAGTGCGTACCTTAGCGGTGGTCTTGTCCTGCCGTTGCTGCCGCTTCTTCGACTCTTTAACGGCCTTGGCTGGTGACTGCTTCTCCTCCGCTTTCTTGGGCGTTGGCCGTGTTTTCTCCTGCTTCTTGGCAAGGGGATCTCCAGGCAAAGGTTTCTTTTCCAGGCCGTGCGCTCTCTCCGAACGCTTCGCCAGGTCTTTGTGAACCTTCGCCGGATTGGGAAAGCTTGGACCCGTAGGGGCCGAGTGTTCACGAGCCGGAACCGGCTTGCCGCTATCGTGCCGCTTGTGTGGATCTCGCTTCACCGCCTCAAGGGAGGGGAGGGGGGCTTTGTGGAGTGGCTGACTTCGTGTCTCTCGATCCGTCTTGAACAATTGGGCCTTGGCATCCTTCACATCCAGCGCACTTGTGCGGGTTGATTCTCGCAGGGTGGAACCCATTTTTTCCTGATCGGCAACATGAATGCCGAGAGTTTCACGACCGCGCGAGGTGGAAACATAGAGGGCCTTGGAATCCATCCGTGCCGCCGCCACGACAACATGATCGACCGTCTTTCCTTGGGAGGCGTGGGAGGTTACGGCGTAGCCGTGTTTGAGATCCGCAAACCCTTTCGGGATGGTATCTCCTTCCTTGGTTCTGATGCTTCCATCCTTCTCAAATCCTGAAATCGTCAGAATCTTCCCGCTGACGAGGCCGGACTCTTTTTCATTGGCGCGGATCAAAACCTTGTCACCCTCCTGCACCTCAACCTTTCCCATCGTTCCAACATCCAAGCGGGTAACGCCCATCTTCTTGAGATCTTTTTCACCGCCCTCTACAAAGGAGATGATCTTCTTTTGATAATCCACTTCACGGACGGTCTTGTGTTCTCCCCGATCCTTAAACATCACCACATCCCCGGGCTTGTAGCTCGCTGGTTCCCTTTTCTGGGCATCGGTGAGGTTGGCAGATCGAAAGGAATCTATTTCCTTCCCTTCGCCCTTCAGATAGCCGCTTTCCTTGAGCCCCTTGCGAATATCGGCGTTGAGTTGGTCAAGCTCGGCGTGGGTGGGGGCGACTGCAAGAACCTGGTCGATATGCTCGCCACCTTTGGCCTTTTCCAGATAGTCCGCCGCAGCGTTTTTGAGATAATCGGCCTTTCCTTCGTGGATGGCCCCCCATTCCTCCAGTTTTTCCCATCCCAGGGCGTAACGACTCCTTGAAAAATCTTCGATAGCGTGTCGGTACTCTTGGGGCTTTTGGCGCGTGTTTTCCGAAAGGGTGGAACTGTGCAGATTGCCGTGATCTTCAAGATTTCGCATGAAATCACCGGCTTCAACGGATGAGTGCTGTTTCGAGTCTCCCACGAGGCAAAGCCTTTGATGCTGCCGTTCCGCGAACATTTGCACCTGATGCCCTTGTTTTACGGATTGCAAACCGGCTTCATCGACGAATACCACCAGACCCTTTTCTAAAAGGGGTTCATGAGGAGGAATTGACTTTAGATTGAAAATGCTCGGTATGGGAAATTTCCAACTGTGTTCTTCTCTCCTCTTGTGGGCTGCTTCCACCTCGACGAGATACTTTGAAACCGTCATGGCGTTTTCAAACCCCTCCTTTCGGAGCGTATCGACCGCAGACGAGGAAGGGGCCAGGTAAATCATGGAAGCTTCCCGCTCGGCAAGCTGTGCGTTGGCTTCCTGCAACATCGTGGTTTTACCGGCACCGGCCACGCCACGAATGGAAAAAATTCCATCCTCGTTTTCCAGGACATGCCGCACGGCTGCCTTCTGTTCCTCCTTCAGCTCAAATCCCTTGTGCTCCTTCGTCCATGCCGACAAATCACCGACCGGCTTCTTTTCGGAGAAAGGAGCCTCTTTACCTTGACGAGCCAGGCAGTTTGCAACGGATTCGGACTCCAGGGACAGATTTTGGCGGGTAGTGAGAACAGCCGGTTTTTCCGTCCCATCAGTGAGTTTTACAAGATTTGGATCCTCCTGCATGGCCGAGCGGATGAATTCGAGATCCACTTTTCCTATGCCGTGCCGAAGGGCTGCCGCCTCGATCTTGTGATGAGGTTCAATAGACGATCTTTCAAAAAGATGTTCCCTGGCAAAGCGGAGCGCATCCCTTGAATCAGCCGGATTTAGGGCAAATTGCCCTTCTCTTGCCTTGGCTGCTTCAATTTTCTCTCGTGCTTTGGCTATCTGTTTGGGAGTGAATTTGGAAAGCTGGAGCTTGATATTCTCGGCTTCCGAGGATTCCAGCATTTTGGGTGTTTTGGTCTGGTTGGTCAGCACTTGGCGTTCTGCCGGCGAAGGCTCCATCCCGTGCTTTTTTTGAAACTCTTTAACGGCCTCTTCAATTTCTGCCGACCGAGAGGAGGAAACATCTCTCATCTCCTGGGGAATGGCCGAAAGTTCGAAAGTTTTAATGCCGGGGCCTGTTTCGATGTCGTACCCGAGATTCTTGGCACCAACGGCCATCCTGTTCTGATAGTCCAGGGAGGCCATTTCAATGGCCTTGGTCATCTGAAATTCTGTCAGCCCCCATCTCTTTCCAGACCCGTCCTGCGTTACATTAGCAACCACAAGATGAGAATGTAACTGAGCATCGAGATTGCGGTTGCTGGTATGAGTGAATTCAGCGGCAAGCAGTTTGCCGGTGGTGACAGTCTCTCGGTTTCCGACCTGCCGAGCCGCAAACTTTTCCAATTCCGCAAAAGACCCTTTTGATGCCTCTTCATGGAGTCTCAAAAGTCGATCATCCCCAAAAGTTACAGCGGCCACGGAAACCGACTTTGGGGGAGCCACCTGAAAGGCAAAAAAGGAGACACGGTTTGAAACCGTCGGGTGTTCTTTAATCCAGGCATCGACCGCCTCCTTCGTCGGCTGCTCCCCTTCATTATATTTGTGAGCAATCCGCAGCGCCTTGAGGGCATCTTTCTCGTTAGTTGCTCGATCCGTGTTAAGTCGTTTGGTCAACTTTTCCGATCCATCGGGCATCAACCCTTGGCGGAGATTGTCAAAAACAATATCCCCAGAACCGATGGTTTTTCCATCAAGTCCAAACTCGGCAGCAAGCTTTCCGACCCACTGTCCCTGAATCTTTTCGTTCTCGTTGTAGTAATCGTTTTTTTCCAGATGTTCCGCGAGGTAGCCACCCCCATTGGAAATTTTTGACATCGTGAACATGGAAAAAGTGAAGTTGAAGGAGTGAGGAATAAAAGTTGAAGGAAGGATTAGATGGGTTGGATTTTGGTGGTATGGATTGGGTGAGGTGTGAAAGTTGAGAGTGTTGGTTGAAAAGGGAGTGTTTAAGGATGGATGGTTGTTTTAGAAAACGGAAGGGAGTTTTAGGGTTGTTGGGATTTTTTTGTTTTTTACACAATATGTCTTAGCTTTCTCTAAGATATTGTGAGGACAGAAACAAAGACAACCAAAAAACAACTAATCTACAACACAGAGAAGATTTTTCTTGCCTTGTTGTGTCTGTGTTGTATTTTTATTGCAAATCCAGATAGACCAATGCAACAGCAAGACAACAATTCATCATTGACAGACCAGCAGGGACGCAACGCTACTGTAGCAATGTCGAGTAAACTGGACCCGTATTGCAGCAAGATACAGCAATGGAGACTGGAAGGACTCACCTGGCGGGCTGTTGCCGTGAAGCTCAAAGAGGAGAGGGTAAAGGCCACTCCGGACGAGGTTTTTCGGTACATGAGAAATGCCAGAAAGAGGGCCGAAAGGATTCTGGCCGAGGTTGCCCCTCTTCAAGATTTAGAAAAAAAGCGTGCCGCAGGGGTTGCTCAATCCCCTTCTGCCACCACCTCCCAAGGTGCCATTACTTCCCCAATCATCCCTCCCGTGCCGGTGACGGCCCCCCAGGACAAACCGGCAGCCGAAGACCTCTTGACCCCCCTCCCAACATCTCTTGAAGATGATCCCTTAAAAGGATGGGGCGTTGTCACGCCAGAATCTCACCCAGAATAACAACAGAAAATGACCACAAAAAATACAGAAGAAATCTCCCAAAAGTTCATTGCGTGCCTCCAATCGACGGGGCGAGTTGGCAAAAGCACCTTTGCGGAAACCCTGATTCATTGGCTCAATTTTGCCGGGATTCGGTTTGCGGGGATCGACTCAGACGCAGAACACAAAACCCTTTCCAGCCGACACAAGGAAATCATCTTCTTTAATGCCGTTGAAAGCCCTGACGCTTTCGTGAAACTCATTGGAGCAATCCCGCAATCTCCGGTGGTCATCGGCGACTTTCCAGCCCAAGCAACGGGCTTTCTCCTGGAAAACTGGAACAACTACAAAGTTTCGGAAGTCCTGGCATCCAGGGGTTCAAAACCGGTGAATATAATCTTTGCTGCCGATGACCAGACTGCCCAGACATCGGCGGCAAAAATCTGGAAGCAGTTTGGGACATCCTCCGATTACCTGATTGTCAGAAATCCGGCGAGGGCCAAGTCGGACGAGTTCGACAAGCTCGGCCTGTATGCAGCCCTTAAAGCCGCTGGAGCCAGGGAAATTACCCTTCCTACAATCTTAGCGGCCACTCTGACACAGGTTCAGGAAGTGGCAAAAGCGCGGAGGGCCTATGTGACGCTCGATGAGGCGGCAAAAGACCCCTCATTTCCAATGATTAACCGTTTTGACATCGAGGCGTTTCAAAACAAGGTCATGACACAGCTTGAAGACGCGGCAGACATTCTCCTTCCCTCTCTTGGACTGATCAAAAACAAAATCCATCGTGCAGCGGCCGCAACTGCGGCCACGGCAGAAATTGACCCCTTCAATCTCTAAAAATGGACGATACGAGGCAACATGCGCTTTTGAGCTATATCCTTGAGGGGATGTCTCCAGAGGAGCAGCAAAAGGCACTGGTGGCCTTTTCAAGCATGGCACAGGGAGATCCAAACACCTTGCCGGTGCAGCTCGCCCTTTTCATGAAGGGGGCAGCCAAGGCCATGCAGGAAGCGGGTGACAGGATTGCATCAGTGAAAGAAGAGGCCCCCAAGCTCATTGAGGGTGAATTTGCCAAAGGACTTCTCAAACAAGAGGAGTTGCAGCGCTCTTTGAGCGAGGGCCTTGGCAAATTTCTTCCCCAGGTCGAGAAGATCAACAAGGGCATGGAAAATGTGCCGTTTGCGTTGAAACAACTGAGTATCTGCGCCGCTAAAGCTGAAATTGCGGCAGGAGAGGCACAAGAAGAGGCCAGCCGAATGCGCGGCAATCTTGGGAGATTTGCCCTTCTTCTGATGGTAGCTGTCGTTGTAGGTGTTGTTTTCGGGTTTCTCGGATGGTACGAAATTTCACGCACCTTTTTTCCTCCTCCATCAATTCCCCTTACCTACACCGGAACAGTGAAGATCCGAGAGGTAACAAGTTATGGAGCGACCGGCACAGACACCGAAACAGGTCAAACCGTGTTTATCTCAGGGGTTGACGAAACAATGATTCCAGGAAAAATACGGACCTTTAAGGGCTGGGGAGTCACTGGAATTCAGATTAAACCCTAGCCATGCTCCGGAAGCTCCTCTCCTTCGCTCTCGGCATTGAGACACCGGCCAAGTCGGTTGTTTCTTCTGTCTCTAAAGCGCCAGTCCAAGCCGGTTCCCGCACGGCTTGGAATCTGGAAGACCCTGTTTTTTCGCTCCATGTTTCCCCACCAGATGACGACTCAACGCATTCTAAAACAGCTCTTACCCTTGGAGAACTTTGCACCGGCACAATCGTTTTTGGAGGAACGGGAAGTGGCAAAACCAGCGGCACAGCCGAACATCTTGCCCTTGCCCTGCTTCGCTACGGCTTTGGTGGACTTGTTCTCTGCGCCAAACCTGAAGAGGCCCAGGAGTGGGTAAAGAGAGCGGAGGCAGCGGGACGGAGCAACGACTTGGTTCTTTTCAGTACCGAACATGAGCCCCGATTTAACCCCCTCCAGTTTGAAGCCGATCAGTTTCGCAATGCTGTCCACGGGTTCACTGAAAATCTACTCCAGATCCTCCGGGAGCTTTGCGAGACGGACGGAAAACAGGGAGATGATCCCTACTGGCCGCAGTCCAGGGACAAACTCTTCACCAACACTCTCGACCTGATGCAGCTTGCCGGGCTGGAAATCAGCTTTTCCAGCCTTCACTCGGCCATCATTTCCTTTGTCCAGGACGAGGCAGTTTCCAAAATGCTCGAAAAAGCCCTTGAGAGAGTTGCCACGATGTCAGAGAGCCGCCAGAAGGATTATCTCCTCATTGAAGGGTATTTCAAAAACGAGTGGCAGATCCTGCCTGAAAAAACCCGTGAGACGATCAAGAGCCTTGCCACCAATGCCGTGGAACCCTTCGCCCGCGGTGCCATCCGTGAACTTTTTAGCACGACCAGCACCATTACGCCGGAGGCTCTTGGAAAGGGGAAGATCGTCGTTGTCGATCTTCCGGCCATCACCCTTTCAGCCGGTAAAGTTGCCGCCGTAGTATGGAAATACATGGTTCAAAAGTGGTCAGAACGTCGCTCGAAGGAGGGCGACAAAACCCGCCCCATCTTCATCTTTGCCGATGAATGCCAGTATTTCGCCACGCCCAGGGACGCCGTTTTTCAGTCCACGGCTCGCAGCTCCCGAGTGGCAACCGCCTATCTGACCCAGACGATCGGCAGTCTTAATTTCTTCGGCAATCCGCAGTTCCGCCAACATCGGGAAATGCTCCTGGCTAACCTCATCAACAAGGTTTTTCACCAGAACCAGGATCACGAAACAAACGAGTGGGCAGCCAACCTCATCGGAAAAGCCCTCATTATGAGGACTTCAACAAATGCCGGTAGCTCGGCTCAACATTCAGCTCCACAAGGGCAACCTGCCGGTGCAAGCGGCTCAAGTAGCTACGGAAAATCAAAATCCGAACAGTACGATTTCCTTTTTCATCCCATCAGATTTCAAGAACTTCTCCACGGCGGAAACAGCAACAACCTCATTGTCACAGGAATTCTTGTGGCGGGAGGACGCCGCCAATTCTGGGGTCGTAGCTTCGCGGAAATTGCTTTCCGCCAGGGAAAATTAACAACAACCGAACCACCACAAAATGCAATTGCCATCTGAAAAAGAGCTAGTCGATAAGGCCAAGGATGTTTTCAAACTCGGTCTCTGGATTGCCCTCACCCCGGCAGGTTTTTTACGCTGCCTTACGAACAAACAAATGGGGGAGCAGATGCTTTCCAATACCCTTGTTTCAGCAATTCTGTGGGCTTTCTTGTCATGGACTGCTCTTAGCGGAATAGCTGCCAACCAGAAATATCTATTGACAGGAAAGGATATAATTCACCAGTCGCAGGATATGGGTGTTTTTTCGCCAAAAGATGCTACCAGCATGGCAGAGCTTCTTAACAAAAACATGGCACTTGAAACCTCATCTCTTCTCAAGATAGACAGAGCCACAATCCTCCTATTTTACGGACTTTGCACCCTTTGCCTTCTCCTTCAAATTCTCGACTGGTGGAGGCGCGACACCACCCACGGCACCTATATCCTTTCAAAGAACATAGGTGAGCCACGGCTTCGTATTGGATGGCTTGAAAGCGCCTTTTATTGGCTGGTAATTGCCGCAGGGTGCTCCCTTCTCCATCTCTACTTTTCCTCATTCCTTTTCATACTCGCCTTTTGGGCGGCGCTCCTTGAATTCTCCCTGATCTGGCGGAAGCAGCGCATGGAGCTTCTAAATCAGCGAGACGCCTTCCTTATTGCTGAGATTGCCGGGTCAAATGAAACACGAGTCATCGGTCTTCAGGGGGCCATGCGACTTGCTGGCGTTTCTGGAATCGGTGCCCTGAAACACAAATATCAATCGCTCGAATAATCCCCCTCTTTAAAAAACGACCAATTATGAACCCACAGAATCAGGAACAGGCCACCATGATCGGCAACATCCGCGATAAATTTGAAACGGAGGATGTGCGATGGTTCGGAAAGAAGCTCATTGCACAACTTTGGCTTCGCCGCTTTCTGCGGCTTGGCGTTGCAGCCCTTCTTATCTCCTACGCCTACAATGTAGCCAACGACTGGTTAGAAGGTCGTAAGGAGGCTGCCGCAGACAAGACCGCCGCTGGCCCACAAAAACCGGCAGAAGTGACGGGGGAGGTTCTTCCCGCTGGCCTTGAAGCCATCCAGAGGGTGAGGGTAAATCCCCTTCCCCTGGGCGAAGCCCTTCTCTCGGTTCTCGACCTCGACAACATCACCCCGGAGCTTTGCGCAGCCAATCTTGCAGCGATCCAGGGAAAGGATTTCAGCAAGCTGAAAGGCCGAATCGTTACCAAGCTGACCCACTATAAAACCGAGTGGATTAAAGGAACGGGAGATAATGTAACGGTTGTGGAACGATTTGTGCCGCTTGACCCGCAGCTTGCAGCCACGGTTGCAGATTGGCAGATCCTCTCCATCACCAAGACAACTCTCGACAAGTCGATAGCGGTGAGGGAGGGAGTTGCCCACGAGAACACCCCTCCAACCGTTGCAAATGATTCTGGCTTGGGCGGCTTTTCCACAAAAGAGGCAGCTATTGACCTTTTCCCTGTGAGCCGAGACGGGAAGAAAATCTACTGCATCGACTTGAACGGCTTCCTTCCTCTCGACGAAACAGTTGCGACCGTGCCCAACCTTCCTGGTTACGGGGATCAAGGCACAACGATTGACCTAACAACGCTCCCGATGATTAAGAGAAAATCCCTTGATACCGCTGATTCCGGAGACTTCATCAATAGCGTCTTCAACATCGCGGTTGAATCAGTGGACGACCAGGGAACCATTAAAGGCCATCTCCTCGATGCCTCTTTGCATCCTACCGACAGGAGCATTGAAATTAGATCAGCAGACAAAGGAGGAACACTTAAACCAGGCCAGGGGGCGCGATATGACGGCAATTATGCGCTGCAAGTGATCCAGAAAAGCCCTCTCATCATCATCGACCGCACGGTTCATGCACTCTAAATCTCTCGCTCTTTCCTTGATGCTGCTTGCCCTGCTTCTTGCAGGGCAAGCCAGGGCACAACAAGCCTTCGAGCTTCCTGCCGCGCCGAAGGCCACACCAGCCAGCACACCGGCTCCAGTTGTCACTTCTCCCCAGGTAACAACGCCGGAGGCATCAGCTCCAGTGAGTATTCCGGCAACACCGGCCACATCTGCGCCTCCTGCAGGTGTTCCCTACACTACCCCCGCGAAGGTGACGGCCAACACGATGCCAAAACCCAAGAAAACGCCTAAGACAGTCGTTGCCAAGCTCTATAGCGGCAGGGTGAAAATCACTGTTTGTAATGATAAGGCAGCCGTCGGAATCGACCAAACCACCGGCAAGACCATAGGTTGCATTCCGCGCTTCAAGGGGGCCAGTGTTGGGGAGTTGGTGGATTTCAAAGGCAACCAGATCATGGATCAAAATGCGACAACCATTGCGATTGCTCCGAGGGCAGGCATGGCAGATACAAGCCCGTATGTTCCTCCTCCGAATGCTGCTCAGGTCGTAGGCGGGGCCATTGGCGTTGCCGGAAGTGTTTTGGGTATTCTGGGAAGCATTCACAGATAATTCAACCAGTCCAAGATCGTGCACCAGCTGAGCTTTTCGCCCATGATTGAAACGCGTAGATGTGCACAGTTTCAAAATACCCTTGAAACGATAAGATCTATTGCAAGGGAACGCGGAGGAGAGTGCCTTTCTGCTTCCTACGAGTATTCAGGACAGAAACTCCGCTTTCGTTGTTCTGAAGGCCACGAGTGGGAGGCTGTTCCGGCGAATATAAAGTCTGGGACATGGTGTGACCAATGTTCCAAAAGTCACTTTATAAGCGAACAACTAGTTCGTCTTATCCTCGAGGAGATATTTGGTAAATCATTTCCGAAAAAGCGCCCAAAATGGTTACGGGGAAGCAGAGGAGCCTTACTCGAACTGGATGGTTTTAATGAAGAACTAGGGATGGCCTTTGAGTACCAAGGATCTCAGCATTATACCGAGCAGAAATTCTTTCATAGGCACAGGCCAGACTCGTTTCAGCGACAGCAACAGAGAGATAAGGAAAAGCGGAACATTGTATCAATCGCTGGGGTAACGCTGATTGAAATACCATATTTCAAGGACAATATAACCACAAAAGAAGCAGCGCAGCACATCAAAGCAGTTCTATTGCAGAACAGGATTAAATTTGATGATCAAAAGGAAATAAATCCTGATCTAGTCGCTCTCTATAGTAGAGGTCTGAAAGCCAAGGTTGAAAAGATTGTAAAAGAACGAGAAGGGAGGCTTCATTCCGAAGGTGTTATTAGTAGTGTAATTAAGGTAAGGGTAGAATGTAAGAACGGTCATAAATGGAATGTTACACCATCAAAACTAGAAAATGGAAGGTGGTGTGCTAAATGCGCCAAGGTGAAGGCAGCGAATGATCTACGCCATTCTCTTGAGTTTCTTCAGGCCAAAGCTGTAGAATGTGGTGGTTATTTAAAATCAACAGAGAGCAAGGGATTTCATGTGAAGCATGAATGGGTATGTCCACAGCATGGCGGCTTTTGGACTACTCCGAGGGAAGTCATTCATGGAAATCACTGGTGCAAAAAATGTGGAATAAAAAAAAATAAAAAAATAAAAATGGATAACACCTTCAAAAAAATGAAGATGATTTCCATTGAAAAAGGAGGAGAGTGCCTTTCTACATCCTATGAGTATTCAGGGAAAAAACTGCGTTTCCGTTGTTCTGAAGGCCATGAATGGGAGGCTATTTCGGAGAGCATAACTCAAGGAACCTGGTGCCCTAAATGTGCTCATAAAAGAGGGGGCTTTGCTGCCCCTGGTGCAAAGAGAACAGGATTTGTTGTGCTCAACGATGGTCGTCCTAAAGGGTGTGAAACAAGGAGAAATAAAACGCTCTCTAAGGTCAGAGCTCATGCTCTTGAGAAAGCAGGAAAATGCCTTTCGGAATCCTACGATTTTGCAAAGCAGAAACTCCGTTTCCGTTGTTCTGAAGGCCACGAGTGGGAGGCTACGCCGGATAAAATAACTCAAGGAAGCTGGTGTCCAAAATGTGGAAAGAAACGAGGAGGATTTGCTGCCCAAGGAACCAAGCGGCCCGAAAGCGGCTTTGCTGTAAATAAAAGCGCCGCAGAAAAGGCCACCCAGACAAGGAGGAATAAAACACTCTCACAGGTTAGAGCGAAAGCTCTTGAGCGAGGTGGTGAATGTCTTTCTGCATCGTATGATATTGCAAAGCAGAAACTCCGTTTCCGTTGTTCAGAGGGCCACGAGTGGGAGGCTGTTCCGGCGAGCATAAAGCATGGAACGTGGTGCCCAGAATGTGCTCATAAAAGAACGAGCAAAGTTGAAAACCTCTAATAAATATATCCTCTATGACATCAAATCACCCTCCAGATGAATTGCCCCTAGATGGCGAGGTGGTTTCTGCCACCCCTTCGCCAAAAGAATCCCCCTCTCCTTCCGTTGAGGGCTGGCCTGATTCAAACACTCTCCGTGAAATGAGGGACCTGCATCTTGCAATGCTCAGAACCAAGCAAGTTTTAACACCAGAGGAGGAGGAATACTTGGCCTCCATGCCACCAATTCAAGATCTGACGGAAGAGGAAAAGGCTTACTATAAAAACCGGGTTTTGACTCCAGAGGAAGAGGCTAATCTTGCAGAAATGTCCGATGCCATTGACAGGGCATGGTGGAAAGAAGAGGGTAAAGCCTATTACGAGAAGTGGAAAAGAGACAACAAGCTTGATGATGCTTCTGAAAAGCCACGCAGAGGCCGCAAAAAAGGGCAGAAACCCAAGGTTGTTCCTGCCACGGTAAAAGCTCCGAAAGACTGGCTTACGGCTCCTATCTGGACGCCAGGCATTCAACGCGCCGGTCGTTCGGTCGAGGTGTTCGATCATCGCACAG
>Ga0302200_10001073_pt1 | contig 26354 bp, 26 predicted proteins | sample II_Bog_N3_1_FD_194585 | JGI IMG/M metagenome (GOLD analysis project Ga0302200, IMG submission 194585) | Peat permafrost microbial communities from Stordalen Mire near Abisko, Sweden - II_Bog_N3_1 | ecosystem: Environmental > Terrestrial > Soil > Wetlands > Peat | place: Sweden: Abisko... | reverse complement strand
AGTGCCGGCATTGAGTATTGCGCGCGCACCAGTCCGGTCAGCGATGGATTATCCAGAACGCTTCGCAGATGATAATGAACTTCTCCTGGATCGCCTTGTTGTCTTTCGTATTGCACCTGGAAAGGAATCTCCTGCGGGAGAAATTTTTCGCCCACCTCGGAATCTGCCAGCGCCGGCCAGAGATGCCGGCCTCGCAGATTCTGTGATCGCCACCAATTCAGCAATGCGGGAAAACTCTGGTCCCGGGACGCAATCGACCAATAAAGCTGCGGCGAAAAATAGTCCACCCACCCGCTCGCGAGCCAGCGGCGGGAGTCGGCAAAGATTTTCTGGTACGCGTCAAAACCCTTGACCGACGGCGGATTTTGCGGGCGCCAGATCCCAAACGGGCTGATGCCGAATTGAACCCACGGCTTGGCGGTCTTGATGGCTGTGGACAATCGCAAGACGAAGCGGTTCACGTTATCGCGCCGCCAATCATCCCGACTCGAACCGCTATGGATACCGTACTTTACCCAACTCGCTTCATCCGGATATTCCATGTCGCGACCGGATGCATCCTTCTCCGGATAAGGATAAAAATAATCGTCCAGCACCACGCCATCCACGTCATAACGATTGACGACGTCCAGCACCACCTCGATGGCCCTCTCCTGGGTTGCCGGTTCCCCGGGATCCAGAATGGTTTGGGTGCCATAACGATGCACCAGTTCCGGGTGGGTGCGCGAAATGTGGTCGGGGGCCGGCGGAGAGAAGGATTTAGGATGGCCGGCGCGAAAGGGATTGAACCAGGCATGCAATTCCAGCCCGCGTTGATGTGCCGCTTCGATGGCAAAAGCCAGCGGATCATACCAGGGCTGTGGTGCCTGGCCTTGCCTCCCGGTGAGAAATTCGGACCAAGGTTCAATCGCGGAGGCGTAGACTGCGTCGCTCAGTGGACGCACCTGGAAAAAGACCGCGTTGAAATGCAGTTGGGCTGCGCGGTCCAGCAGGGAGAGCAATTCCGCCTTTTGCTGCGCCACCGGCAAGCCGGGCTTTGAAGGCCAGTCGATGTTCGCCACGGTGGCAATCCATGCCGCCCGAAATTCACGTGGCGGGGCGGGGGGCAAAGCGCTTTGCATCGTCCAGCTCGTAGCCTCTCCCGCCAGAAGCCGGGTTATCGGTGCCAACCAGAGCACCAAAAAACAGCATCGCCGAATGGACGCAAGGATCATTAAATCATGGTGGCGCGGCCGTTCCGCTGCGGGAAAAGATCATACCCCTCTTCAAAAGAACGGATTGTGCGCCTTTTCTTCTCCAACTGTGGTCAGAGGACCGTGTCCGGGGCAAATTAGGGTGCCCGGAGGCAGGGTGAGAATTTGTTCCCGCACTTTCGTCCGGGCCACTTCCCCCGAACCGTTGCTGCCTCCCATGGAGCCGGCGAAGATGGCATCACCGACAATGGCGACATGCGGGGCGTCCTCCTGCCAATTGCCCACCAGATAGGTTACCCCGTCTTCGGCGTGACCAGGTGTATCCCGGTGGGTTATCCGCAACCCTCCTAGATGGATGATTTCGGCCACTTTATTGCGTTGGTCAACGGGGGCGTTTTTTGAGCCGGAATGGACGCGAGTCTTGGGAAAGGCGCGGCGCAATTCAGGTAGCGCCTCAATGTGGTCGTAATGAGAATGCGTGATGAAAATGTGGCGCAAGGCAAGTTGCTCGGCGGCAACCAACTCGAGAATTGGTTTCGCAGCAAGGCCGGTGTCGAAGAGAGCCGCTTCCCGGTTCACTTCGTCCCACACCAGGAAACAATTCACAGCGAAATCGTCTGTTCTGGTGGTGATCACGCGCAGTTCCCGCCAGACGGAAAGGTCTTTGGGGGCCGGCAGCCAGCCTTCTGCGATGCCCGCGAGTTTTTGAGGATCCAGGCCGACCATTTTTCCGAGCGTGGCAAAATTTAATTTTTTAGTCGTTTTCCCGCTGGCTTCCAGTTCCGCGAGCTCCGCTTCGGATATTCCGATGGCGCCGGCCGCGGTTGCCGCGGAAACATTCGTCATTTCTCGGGCTTTGCGGATAATGTCACCGATATGATCTTCAAGATTCATACCTTAAACGTTAACGAATTTTTGCACTACGGCAAGCGCGAGCCTTGAATCGCGCCCGACTTTTTGTTACCAGAGAGTGTGTTCGGCAAACGACCAAAGGAAAGGGAGCGCTATTATTTGTTTCCCGGTCAGGGCGGAAGAAATTTCCGCCGCAAGCAATTGTTCATTCTCGGCTGGGCTTCCGCCGCGGCCCTGATCTTCGGGCTCTTGCTGGCCTTGCTGATCTGGTGGTTTTCCCGGCCGCTGCATTGAGCCGCGCTTGACCGTTGGGCGGTGATGGTTAACATGCTCACGTATTCAATGAAATTGTTCCGGTTCAACTTTCTGCTGCTGGCGGTGCTCACAGCCCCGGTCCTGGTCTGTCGCGCCGATGTGGTGGACGGAATCGAGGCGGTGGTGGCTGACAAAGTCATCACCTTTGCGCAGGTAGAGGATTATACCCGGCCTGTCGAGGAAACTTTGCGCACTCAATACTCCGGCGAGCCCGATGTTTATCAACAGAAACTGGACGCCGCGCTCCACGACAGCCTTGAGGTGCTCGTCGAACGGGCCCTTATTTTGCATAATTACGAGACCGGTGGTTATAACAAACTACCGGACAGCCTCGCGGATCAATTGGTCCAGGACAATATCCACGAACGTTTCGGCGACCGCGTCACCATGTTGAAAACCTTGCAGGCCCAGGGCATGACCTTGGAACAATACCGCAAGGAATTGCTGGACCGTTACATCGAATCCGGTCTCCGTAGCGAGAATGTCCAAAAGACCGTGATTATTTCTCCCTATAAGATCGAAACTTATTACCAGACACATGCCGATGAATTCAAGGTGGGTGACCAGGTCAAACTCCGCATGATCGTGTTGAACAAGGCGTCGTCCGACGACACGAACGCCTTCGAACTCGCCCGCGAGATCGATTTGAAACTCAAAAGTGGCGCGTCGTTCTCCGACATGGCCGGACTTTATTCCCAGGGTTCACAACAACATCAGGGCGGCGATTGGGGCTGGATTGACCGCACCACTCTTCGTAAAGAACTTTCGGATGTTGCTTTCACCATGGCCAAGGGGCAGGTCAGCCAGCCGATCGACACCCCCGACTCCGTTTATCTCATGTTGGTTGAGGATAAAAAAGCTGCCGGGCTCAAGCCGTTGGCCGATGTACGCGATGATATCGAAAAAAACCTCCAGATTCAGGAGCAAGCCCGTCTTTCGAAGGTCTGGATCGATGGCTTGAAAAAGAAGACTTACATCCGGTATTTCTTCAACTGAGGTCTATCCGTCGCGCCCACGGAGTTTTTGAATCGGGTGATGCCTTGGGACCCTTGTCCCTCAACTAAAAACCAAAGATCCTCAACTCAAAATGACCGGCTGGATCGGCATCTCGCTCGGCGACGTCACTGGCGTCGGACCTGAAGTCACCCTCAAGGCCATCGCCTCCGAGGCTGGTCGCGACGACACGCGATATTTAGTGGTAGGCAACGAGAACGTCCTCCGGCAATTAACCACCAGGCTTTCCCTGAATCTGCCGTTGTCTTCCTTTTCCGGTTATTCCGCCAGCGGAAGGTTTTTCGTAACCGACCCGTTGAACGGGACCCTGCCTCCCACCAACCTCGCCGGATCACCGGACGTGGCCCGCGCGTCGGTGGCTTGGCTGCGCGATGGCGGCCAGCGCTGTTTGCGAGGCGAGCTCGATGCGCTGGTCACCGCCCCGGTCAACAAGGAATCCATCATCCGCGCCGGACAAGAGCATTTTGTCGGTCAGACCGAATTCCTTTCCGAGCTCGCCGGCACCGATCAAACGGCAATGATGCTGCTGGGTCACGACGAGAAAAATCGCTGGCTGAGGGTCGCCCTTGCCACGGTTCACATCGCTATCAAATCCGTGCCTGAAAAGTTGACCCGAGAAAAAATCCTTCTGGCCATCGAATTGGCCGCCCAATCCTGCCGCGATCTGGGTCTGCCGCGCGCCCGGATTGCCGTTGCCGGTTTGAATCCCCATGCCGGTGAGGGCGGGGAATTCGGTGATGAGGAAATTACCACCATTGCGCCAGCTGTGCAGGTCGCGAAACAAAACGGTTTTGATGTGATGGGACCGTTGAGCGGCGACACCGTTTTTCATTACGCCCTCTGCGGGGATTACGACGCCGTGGTGGCCATGTATCATGATCAAGGGCTTGCGCCGCTCAAGGCCGTCGCGTTTGATACCGGCGTGAATTGGACCCTTGGCCTGCCCTTTATCCGCACGTCGCCCGACCACGGCACGGCTTACGACATTGCCGGCAAGGGTGTCGCCAATCCTTCAAGCATGATTTCAGCAATAAGTTTGGCCAAGCAGCTGGCGAAGAATAAAAAATGATTCTGCTTTATAATCGATAAGTTCGCCCATACTCGCTGTGCTGAGGAACGTCATTAAATCTTTGTATTCGCATAAATATGTAAAATTGATGCTGTTTTGTATTTTAGGATTTAGAATCTTTTTAGGCGCGGTTTTTTAATAGGAACAACAATCACTTTGGACGATGATATCTTCGAACTGGCGTCCGGGCAGGCAACGGCGCGCGGACTATCGCTGGGTAAAATAGTGTCCAAGCTTGCTTTGTTCTGATGCAAAGTCGACCTTTCCTCAAGAGCCACCCAAGATGGCTTTGAGTCCGACCACATGGGTCACGACTTCGATGTTACCGTTTGAAGCTTCGGAATACGGGCACGTCTGGTGCGCAGCCTCCACCCGCTTCTGGGCTACTCCGTGTTCCAAACCGGGCAGGCTGACGTTAAAACGGGCCTTGAGGAAAAAAGCATTGCCGGCCTGACAGAGGTCCACCTTCGTGTCAACGGCCGTCCGCGGCGGAAGTGGGATCCTCATTTTTCGGGCCGCGATACCCATTGCCCCTTCAAACCAGGCCGACCAGCCGGCGGCAAACCACTGCTCTGGATTGGTGCCACTATCTTCGGGGCCTATCGCCACCAATCGCAACCGTCACCTTCCAGGATTAATTCCGCGCTAAAGTCCAATCTGGATTGAGAGAAAGACACGAAATTATACTTTTTAGTTTTTGAATCAGCGAATCGAGGATCCGAGGCCAGAGGCCCTCTTACTTTTTGGGTCCACCTCCGAACATGGAGCGCATGCGGGCGATGAAGTCCGGCTCGGGAAGTGTTTGCCGAAGTTCAGTAAGCATCAGGCTGCCGATCCCGGCATTATTCACAACGACGTCAATTTCCCCGAATTGCTCTATGCCTTTCGAAATAGCGTCGGAAATGCTGTTAGGATTAGTGACATCGAGGGACGTGACAAGCAACCTGTCGCCATCTTCGAAAAGTCGTGCCTTGGGCGAACGCATCGTGGCGATTACATTCCAACCATGGTCGAGGAATAGTGCGGCGGAAGCTTTGCCGAAACCCGAAGAGCAGCCGGTAATAAGAACAGCATTTTTGATTTCATATGTATTTTTCCTAAGTCGCTTTTTTAACTTCCCCACAGAACAGACACGGCCAGTACAGGAGCAATAATGATTTTCAAAAAGCAGCTTTTATTTTTTTTGAACTGCTTGTTTTGTCAGCGCTCGTCGTTGAAGGTCTGGGTATTAGTTTTTCGCGGTGAGACCAGAGCGCAACGGTGCGAAAGCGGCCCGAAGTTCCTGGGCGAATAGTTCGGGTTGTTCCCACGCGGCGAAGTGACCGCCCTTATCCACTTCGTGAAAGTAGATGAGGTTGGGATAAGCACGCTCAGTCCAGCTCTTGGGCGCTTGATAAATCTCGCCCGGAAATACTGTCACCGCAACGGGGATCGTGATCTCGGCGGTTTTCTGATCCACAGCGTTAAAGTTGTTGTTGTTATTCTCCCAGTAGAGTCGCGCACCGGAGGTCGCGGTGCCAGTGAGCCAGGTCAGGGTGATGTCGTCGAGCATCTCCTCTCGCGTCAGCGACCGTTCGGGTTCACCGCCGCTATACGTCCATTGTGCGAACTTGTCGTAGAAAAACGCAGCCAGTCCGGCCGGTGAATCAGCCAGTCCGTAACCCAGCGTTTGCGGGCGGGTCACCATTAACGCAGCATACCCGCAGTTCTTTTTGTAAAATGTATTCAGTGATTCAAACGCGGCCTTTTCCTTATCTGATAGCCCTGCAGGTACGGGGCCACCGGATTGCAACACTTTGGCTACTTCCGGCGGCACCGTTGGAGGCATGTTGACATGGATGCCCAGCAGTCCCGCTGGTTTCTGACGAGCCATTGCGTCCGCAACCACCGAACCCCAATCTCCGCCTTGCGACACATAGTATGCGTACCCCAGGCGTTTCATTAGAACGTCCCAGGCGCGCGCAATGTGGTCTGGGTTCCAGCCGGTGCCGGTTGGCTTGCTCGAGAAGCCATAACCTGGCATAGAGGGTATGACCACATCGAATGCATCTTCCTCGCGCCCGCCATAAGCCGAGGGATCAGTGAGTGGACCGATGGCCTTGACCATTTCGAGAATCGAGCCAGGCCAGCCATGGGTGATGATCAGCGGCATGGCGTTCGGATGACTGGAGCGGACGTAGATGAACTGGATGTCGACCCCGTCGATCGTAGTCACAAACTCCGGCAAAGCGTTCAATTGTGCCTCCACCCTGCGCCAGTTATAGTTCGTTCCCCAATAATTAACGAGCGATTGGATTTTCGCCAACTGTACGCCTTGGGATTGATCCGCTACCGTCTCCTTGTCTGGCCACCGCGTAGCCAACACGCGCCGGCGAAGGTCGTTGAGCGCCTCTTGGGGAATATTGACGTGGAAGGGACGGATGGCTGCAGGGTCATTCGTGGGACTGGTGGCCAACACACCGGCAGCTGACATATTCATTATTCCGGCTGAAAGGACCAGCAAAGCAAAGATGATTCGCAAGGTGGGAACTGTCCGCCAGTTAACGCTCGGGCCGATTTCGATCTGTTTTGTCGTTTTCATTTTTATTTATGTTTTGTGTTTATTAATGGTTATTAGTTTAAACGGTGATAGAAAGTGATTTAAGCGTGAGTCAGATAATGCAAACCAGGTTGGGAATTGCGATATTTGGGCACGAAAGACTGCAGGCATTTTCAAATTGTTCCCAGTCGGCGCTGTCTTGAATTGGAGGAGTCGTGACCCGCTCACCCGTGTCAGGACCAGCCAGGGTAGCATCGATCATGTCTTCAGACCTCATAGCCCATGCAGCCGGTCTGACAATTTATCTTCCGGGCAAGTCCCCGATCCCTCCAACTGCCATTCAACAGCAAACGCATCGCTATTCTGTTTAATTGTGGGCAATGTGCGTATAAATACCATTTTGGGTGACGGAGTTTTCCGTTGTGCTCTGTCATTTGTTAGAACTAAGTTTCTTTGTTTCTCATTCATGAGCCAACACTAGCACCCAGGTTGCGGTGGTTGGTAGTATACCTTGGTGTTAGAAAGCTAAACTCAAATGAGTTGGAGAAGCCTTATTCCCGCAAATCCATTACTCATTTGTCTGGATATTCCGTGCGGCATTCTGTCGGCGGGGTTTTCCGGCGGCTGATTCAGTCTGGATTGATTGAGCGATCGTAACCAGATGCAAAAGGAGAATAAAGTGACGAAAAAGGGGTGCGCGATCGAAAAATCCAAGAGAGATGTTACCACGGTAATGCTTAACCACAGGGTCTCAGCATTGCGCTGTGGTCGCGAAGAGGGGACAGACGATTCGACCCAGAGAGCACAATGGAATACAGCAACAGAAAACGTCAATGACCGCTTCACTGGGTTAGGTGCCTGTATCCTTATCCGGCTAACGATTGTGGGCGATGGCGGCACGTACGGCGACTACCTCATCGGCAGTAACCGAGCTGCTGTTATTACCCCACGACTGGCGAATGTAACTTAAAACTCCGGCCAAATCTTGATCCGACAAATTCGCCCCCACAGGCGGCATGGAAAGATTCCATGATTGACCTGATACCAAAATTGAGCCGGTCAGTCCAAGCTGTGGGACGCGAACCAGGTTTTCGACGTCTTTGGAAACCCAGTCAGAGCCTGCCAGCGGCGGAAATTGGTTTGCTTTGCCAAGACCATCATCGCCGTGGCAAACACCACAAACTGATGTATAGAGGGTCCGGCCGCGATCGAGCAGTGCAGCGTCACCGGGTTTAGGCTGGTATTGGGCGACGCTTTCAGCGGAGGAAAATGGCAAATAAACCTGCCTGTCAAACCAGCCGCTGTGCAAGTCAAAATAAACCGCAGCGAGATACAGTAGAATGAGCGTCAACACGGTTGGCCAAACCAACGGCGGCGAATTTGCCGCGACCGGCTCAGCTTCAAGTTTCAATTCGGTATTCACGATCTGGTTCAGCGCGAATTATTTTTCGTTTGGACAGGGCAGAACCGTAATTTTAAAATGCATTGATTAGTTTTGTTGCCTGGCGATTTGTTTTAACTGCCAAAACCAAAGCGGCGGCCAAGGAAAGGTTAGGTGCAGTGTTCGTGCTCAGCCTTGACGGAAACGGTCGGCTGCCAAGGCGACTCTGTGGTTTAGGAAAACAACTTGGCGCGTGGCCTCTAATTTGGATAATGAGGCCTCGACTTTGGCCGGGTGAATGTCAGGAAACGATGGAGGGACTTCGATGGAAGTTGGTGCGACCGCCAGGTTGCCACCAAAAATAGACTTCAGGCCGTGGCGGGTTGTAAACTCCGCGAGTTCGGGTATGCTTGACGTGGAAAACCTGCCATCGCTAGCCGTGTATATCACTGCCAAGGCAGCATCTTGGAATTTTCGCCTTTTAGCCCAATGTTCAAGCCAGTGGCACAACCAGATAGGCAACAATCGTTCTCTGCGGCCGGAAAGCACAATCAGATGTGCGTCCATCGCTTCCGTCAGAACTTCCTCTGCGGTGCGCGGGACTTTCAACAAGTCCACTCGATACGGATTGATGTCCCAATGTATGCCAACGTTGGCGTGTTGAGCAGCCCGATGCAGGGCGGCATCGGCTTTCACTGCCGAAGCGAAATCTTGATAAATGATCAATGCTTTCATGGTCGAATCTTTTAAGGCGTTCAATTTTGTTTTTTATGTCGAGATGGTCATGGGATAAGACCTGGGGGTTGCGACTTTGGTTTTCATCCTATTGATGTGGCACTGAACGATCGTCTAGTTAGCGCGAACAGTTTTCCGGTTTTAGGCCGCGCACTCGAATGCTAAAGTTATTGCATGGAGCAAAGCTTCCTCGCGGACGGGCTTGGAAAGGAAGTCGATGGCGCCAGCGCACAGCACTTCGTTGCGAATTTCAGGATCCCGGTGTGCAGTAATGAAAACAATCGGTATGCGGTGGTTTTCGGCGGCCAGGCGACGTTGCAATTCCAAGCCGCTCATTCCCGGCATTTGCACGTCCAGGATGAGACATTTGGTTTCATTCAGGTGCGTTGAACCTAGAAACTCCTCAGCCGAAGCGAATACTTGTGCTCTGAATCCGTTGGACTTCAGGAAACCCATCGTTGCTTCACGGACAGACTCGTCATCGTCCACGATTGAGATTAGCGAGATCAGATGTTCTGCTTTTTTCATCACAAGACAAAGCTAAGGCGTTTGTCGTGATCCTGCCATCATACGTAGGTGTGAAACAGGTAACCCAAAATCAAAGGGGGAGGGCTTTTCCAAGGTGATTACCAGCCGGACGTTTAATGTTTTTGTGGACGAAGACTATTCTCCCAGCCCCAATTTTTCGGCAATTCGTACCAGCTCGGGAACCGATTCAGCCCGCATCTTTTGCATGACCTGGCCTCTTTGAATTTTCACGGTGACTTCACTGGTGCCGAGTTCACTGGCAATCTGCTTATTTAGCAATCCACGCACGACTAACTGCATTACTTCGCGCTCGCGCGGCGTGAGCATCTCATAGCAAGAGCGCAATCCGGCCGCCTCGGCGCGAAGATTGAGCGCCCAACGATCGCGCTCGATGGCCCGATTGATCGCGTCGAGCAGTTCCTGCTCGCGAAACGGCTTGGTGAGAAAGTCCACTGCCCCGGCCTTCATGGCCCCCACGCTCATGGGTATATCGCCATGGGCGGTGATCATGACAATCGGGATTGGATTGTTTTCGGCGGCCAGTTCTCGTTGGAGTTCCATTCCGCTTTGCCCCGGCATGCGCACGTCAAGCACCAGGCAGGCAGGCACTTCCGGCCTTGGGTGGCGGAGAAATTCCTTCGCTGACGAAAACGCCTCGGCATGCAACCCCACGGAAACAATCAAGCCTCTGAGCGCTTCGCGCAGCGATATATCATCATCCACGATGAAGACCGTGGGGCCGGCCGGCTTGCTGGCTGGTTTGACTGGCGGCTTCATGCTGCACCTCCTCCGGCGATGGGCACCGTGAACTTGAAGGTCGTGCCGTGGTCTCCATTCGACTCGGCCCACAAGCGTCCACCGTGGCTTTCAACAATGGAACGACAAATGGAAAGCCCCATCCCCAATCCATCCGGTTTGGTGGTGTAAAATGTTTCGAACAATTGGTCCTTTTGGGTGGAGCTGAGACCAATGCCCGTATCTTGAACCGCAACGAGGATCTCCCGCCCCTCGTAGTCCCTTATGAAAAGTCGCAACACCCGTGGACGATCCGTCACTGATCTCATTGCATCAATTGCGTTTACCGTGAGATTTAACAAGACCTGTTGCAGCTGCACGCGGTCAGCGGTGACCTGCGGTAATCCTTCAGGAAAATCCGTCTGAAGTGCCGCCCCATGCAGATCCATGCGCGCTAATGCAATTGTCTCCTGTATTACCTCGTTCATATTCAGCCGCACCTTGGACGGCGGTGACTTCTTCAATAAACCCCGAATCCTTCCAATGACCTCCGCCCCCCGGTTTCCGTCGCGAATGATCCGCGAAGTCGCCTCCCGGGCTTGTTCAAGATCCGGAGGGTCACTGTTGAGCCACCGCAAACACGTGTTGGCATTCATGACGATTGCTGCGATCGGTTGGGTCACTTCATGAGCGATGGAGGCGGACAATTCGCCCACGGTTGTGAGGCGCGCCACATGCGCAAGATTTGCTTGCGCCTTGCGTAGTGCCTCTCCCGCAAGTTTGCGTTCCGTAATGTCCATGATCGCTCCCACAAATTCAAGCCTGCCAGAACGATCCCTGACCGCGCGCGACTCCACATAGAGATGTTTGACCTGCCCATCCGGCATCAATAACCGATGTTCGAAATGCCAATCCTTTGCTGCTCGCGAAACACTCTCAATTTTCTGTTTTACCAAGTCGACATCTTCCGGGTGAACCCGTTGGAGAACCAAGTCCACCGTTGGCCTGAGGGTTGGTACGTATTGAAAAATACGAAATGTTTCCGCAGACCAGATAATCTCGCCGGTGGGAACGTTCCAGCCAAAACTGCCAGTATGGCTGATTTGTTGCGCCTCAGCCAAATAGGCTTCCGTTCGCTGCAGCTTCTCATCCATCAATTGGCGCACTCGGGACACCAGATGAGTGATGATGAACGAGATTGTCAGAAAAGCAAAGACTGCCACAGCATTGATCGGGTCTTCAATTTTAAAAGACAAAATCGGCGGCGCAAAAAAGTAAACCAGTCCCCAGCCAGCGAGGAGCGACACGACTGCCGCCGAAATGAACGTTCCCCACAGAGACAGCAGGACAATTACCGTTAGATAAAGCAATATGGCGGTTGGCAATTGGAGTTTGAGGCAGAAGCAAACCAGAGTGATCAAGGCGATCGCAAGACTGCCCCCCAGGCAACGCACGACTTCTCGCAGGATTCCAAACTTTTGGTTATAAAACATGCGGTTTGGATGGTTATGCTTGAATCAATGGTAACCGTCCGTAAAACCGGACTCTGCCGGCAGACCCCGCTGCCACCATTTTCTGAACGGCGTGGGACGAATTGAATCCAGCGGCTTCCCTGGCGCCAACCGTTGTGCTGCCAGAACAAGGTTTGGGCATTTCACTTAAAGCCAGAGGCAGCAAGCTGTGGATGCAGCCTGTTTTGCTGCTATCATTAATCCAGATTTTCATCTTTTATCCATGCAGTTCAAGTGCAACCTTGGAAATCAACCTCCGATTCAAGGCTGTTTTCAAGGGCGCATTTCCCGCGCCTAATGCAAAGCGAGGTTCCAACCAAAATCGGCTAACTGTAAGTAGACTTTTTTTGGTTGCCCCATTGGTTTTCTGTTACCAAGTGGCAAAAAACCAAATAACAATCATAATATTGACAGCGCGACTTCTTTCAAGAGTAATCCCCCCGTCCAAAACGGCTCAGTTGCGACCAAATTTCCAGCCGGGATGAAGTGGCATGTAAACATCCCGCAATATGCTAATACTTCAGCGGGCACTCCCTTGCAACTTGCCGTCGGGGGCGGTCCCGAACCGACACCCTAACTCGTCGGCGGTTGCTGCGGCGAAGGTTGATTTCCGCCCGGAGGGGGTTTGTTGCCAGGCGGGGGTGGTTTTCCACCGGGTGGCGGAGGTTTGTGGCCCGGTGGTGGCGGGTAATGGCCATGCGCGGGAGGACGTGGTCTGGGAGGCGGATGATACCATGGCGGCCTTTGGTAAGGAGGCGGACGATAGTAGGGGTATCCCCGATTCCATCCAGCCCAAACCGGGCCGCCGCCAGTACTGTGGTAAATGCCCCCATAATACCAGTCAATTTGGCTATTTTCTATGAAACGCCCTGCGGGAATGCCTGCACCGAATAGGACCAAAGGTGTCCGTTGATTATAAACGTAATGAGGAGGCGGGGCGGCGATGGCCTCAGGTTTGTACGCCGGCACATAGATTACCGCATGATTTGCCGGCATGATCTTAACGACCGTGTTGGTCACAAACACGATCTGATTCTCGTATGTCCTTTCCACTATGGCTTGGTTTACAGTCACCAATTGCTCGGGGGTTGTGTGCAATGCCCCGGCTGTTTCCGCCCTTGCGCGAAGAGCCTGGATGGCGTCCATCAGTTCCATCGGTTGCTCACTAAAGGCCTGGCCGAGTTCGATCGTCCAACTCAATTCATCATGCATTTTTTGAATCACCGAAGGAAACTGCGCCAGGGTTTTGACATCGGAGTCCCAAGGCTGATCGTCTTTATTTACCGCGCTTTGGTCCATTGCAATGTAACGCGCTGCCAGGACGATGTCTGCCGGATGCGATGCCGCCGGTAGAATGACGGCGATCAATGGATCAGGGTAAAGAGCGATTGGCGCGGCGAGTGTTTCCAGGTCGGCGGCGCTACGTTGTGCGAGGCCGGAAAAAGGTCGCGCATACTGGGCGGCACCCGGTTGCTGGGCGATGCCTGGTTTGATTATCGCCGTGAACAGAGCGATTAACGCCAGATTACGAATCAATTGTTTCATATTATTTTCAAGTTTAACGGAAGAACGGTAGTGCCGTTCAGTAGTTGTCCGCCATAACACCTTCGGGTGATTCGGGTAACCCTCGACGTCAGTCTTTGGATCTCATTGGCGAAATTCCTGAAATCTTATTTGCCCAGCCGTGTCCGGCGCAAACGGCGGAATAGAAAGTTCAGGCTGCGCCACGCAGATTGGAGTTTGATTTTCTGCTTCAGCGGTCGATTCTTGTCAAACCTTGGAAGAACCGCGCGCACCGAACGCAGCCACCGCCTGGCCCAAACGAACTCTATTGCCAGGATTGCCAGTCCAGCGGGGATCACGATGAAAGCAGGACCAGGCAACACAATCATGGCCACACCGATGGCGAGTACTGTTCCTCCCAAGGCGACAACCGCAACCCTCTTCAACCATTTCATGCCCGGAAGCGGTTCAGTTGCTTGGCTCCCTCGCTGCAAGAAATTCAAAAAGGATCGAGTCTTGGATGGCCATTGCTGCGCAGCACGAAAACCCTTTGTGTCCATTTGTTTGACGGCTTCCTTGGAGACTGCATTTGGCGGGTCGAGGATGACAACTCGAACTAGTTGACCACCAGCGGTCTGGGACAAGTTGATCGTTGTCTGTTTTTCTATACTCATGACAACGGAAGCCATTGAACCCATTGTCTGGCGGCGATTGCCGTGAACCGCAAGTGATAACCATGCTTTAAAAACACGGTGTCACAAAAATCAGTCCATCTTTTCGGGTCATTGCTTATCTCCAGTATCCGCGGTGCCATGCGTAGTATCCGCGGCGGTAACCGTAATAAGGCCTGACCCAAACCGCGCCAGCCCTCGGCGGACGCATCCAATACTCTCTATGCCACACCCATCGGTTTTCCCAGTACCACGCACCCCCGACCCAAAAGTATCCTGGCCCGGGCGTGACGATGACGCTCTCAACGGGGGGAGCGGGTGGCCTAGTGCTTACGTAAACCACGGCAGGAGAAGGTGGCGGCGGCTCAACCACTGTCTGGCTTTGATAATGTGCGTATTGATGACTCACACAGCCGACCCCCAAAATGGCAATGGCCGCGATGAATGATGCAGGATTTATTAACGGTGCATTTTTCATAATATTAATATTGGTAAGAAGCTCAGACGCAATGTGACGATCCATTTACGGTCCGTCTCTGCAATGCCCGAGCGAATTAAGCGCATTGCCAATGAACCTGAGGGCGACCCTGACGATTTGGCAATTCTGATAAATCGCCTGACCACGTGGTCTTCTTTGAGCAGCCTATATCGTCGCGATAGACCCGAGCGATTGTCGATCGTCCTTTGGGATATTCGAACGATCTCAACCTCATCGTCGACGTACTCAACCCCAAGTTTCTTGATCGAGATGTTTATTGGCTCGGGCAGGGTTGCAGTGGATCTATAGACAGGCTGGTCCTCGTCCATCGACATCTGGTCTTTTAATGTTTCATTCATGGAGCAACGCTAACACGACCGACCTGTTTGGAGCCATCGTACCTTGGTATGAATTAGCTAACCCCGATCTTATATCAGTGGATGAGTTCTTTCATTTTGCCTGCTCAGTCTGGCGTGACCGGACATGCCATCGCCAATTGTGAGTGCTTCATCGCAGTCAAACATCATCGCCCAATTGAAACTGCTGTTCGAGTCGGCTCTGCGCCTTTGGATGATGCGGTTCATACCAACGTACGATGGCAGGCATCCCCGGCAGAGCGTTAGCCTTCCCCATGATTAATAAATATCTGATCAAATCGAAAATGAGGGCCCGGTTCACCAAGCTGCAACAGGCATCGCTCCGCTAAGAAAGTGAAAGCCGACGAATTATGAATTCCAAAACAAAGACTATCATTTTGATCCATGGGTTGTGGACGACCCCGCGCATTTGGCATCTCTTTCGTGATTACTACGAGGAGCGTGGACACCGGGTTTTTACCCCTATCTGGCCGCGCATGAAAGGTGAGGTCGAAGAAATCCGCCGCGACCCTTCGGCGCTCGCGGGCTTGGGGCTCCTCGAAATTGCCGATGAGCATGATAAATTCATCCGAACTCTCGAAGAACCGCCAATCATCGTGGGACATTCGATTGGAGGTTTGATCACCCAAATGTTGTTGGACCGGGGATTGGGCTCGGTTGGTGTCTGCATTGCTGGCGCTGCCCCGAAGGGAATGTTCGGGCTGCCTTTTTCGGTGGCGAAAGCAGGCAATCCCGTCCTCTCAAATCCCTTCAACTACGACCGCAATGTGGTGCTTGCATTTGGGCAATTTCGACGTTTGTTTGCACAAAACATGACGGAGAATGACGCGGCGGACGCCTTTGAAAGGTATATAATCCCTGGGCCGGGACGCCCAATGTTCGAAGCATCTGTCGCAAATCTTAGCCCTTGGGCCGCAGCGAGGATAAACTATCGGAATCGCCATCGCGCCCCTTTGCTCCTTATCGCCGGAGGCGAAGACCTGCTCGTGCCGCCGGTTCTCAATCGTATAAACCACAAATTGTACAAACACTCAGACGCGACCACTGATTATAAGGAATTTCCATATCGCTCACATTTCATGATTGCCCAAAGAGGGTGGCAGGAAGTCGCGGAATATATTTTGGCGTGGACTTACGCTGCGACGCGTCGTGCCGCCACCGTAAAGTACCCCGCGCCCGATGCTGGATGGCGTGCTCAAAAACCTCTTACTGCAGTAGCTGCCAAAGAGCAAATCTGATCTTTCTCAATTTCCTAAAATGCACCATTCCGAAAGCTTGCTTTTGAATCTGGTCGTGGCGTTAACGATCGCATTGTTTTGCGGTTGGCTGGCGGTCCGGGTTCGATTCTCCGCCATTGTCGGCTATCTCGTGGCCGGGATCATCTGCGGTCCGTTTACGGCTGGCTTTGTGATCAATCCCGGTATGGCTGAAGAATTGGCTGATATCGGGCTAGTGCTATTGATGTTCGGGGTGGGATTGCATTTCCATTTTGGCGACTTGTTTTCTGTTCGCCGGGTGGCCATACCGGGTGCCGTCATTCAAAGTCTGGCCACAACGTTGGTGGTCACAGTGGCTAGTCATCTGCTTGGATTAAGCTGGCTGAACGGCATCATCGTCGGCTTGGCGTTCTCAGTTGCCAGCACCGCTGTGATGGCCAGGATGCTCTCAGATCATAACCTGTTGACCACGCCGGGGGGCAGTCTGGTCATCGGCTGGACCGTGGTGGAAGACATTTTTACGGTCGTCGTGCTGGTGATGTTGCCTGTGCTGGCGGTCCCATCAGGCGCGACGACCGACGTTGTCACGCTGTTAAAGGAATTAGGGATCGCCTTGGGCAAAGCCGGCTTATTATTCATAGTCGTCGGAGTGTTGGGGGTGCGATTGGTGCCGAAGTTCTTGGGGATGCTGATCGGCTCGCGCGAAATGTTCAATCTGGACGTGCCGGTAATCGCGTTGGGGATCGCGTGGATCTCCTCGGAATTCTTCCATGTCTCCCTGGCGTTGGGCTCGTTTTTGGCCGGAGTGGTGGCCGGGCAATCGAAATTGGGGGAGCAAATTGAAACTACTTTAGCACCGCTGCGCGACCTGTTTGCCGCGCTGTTCTTTCTATCGATTGGCACGTTGCTGGATCCGGCATATCTGCTGGCCCACCCCTTCGGATTGGGGTTTGCCTTGGGGGTGATTGTCTTGATCAAACCGATGGTATCTTTCGCGCTGGTATTGGGAATGAAGCAACCGTTGCACACTGCCTTGATCGTCGCTGTAGCACTGGCGCAGGTCGGTGAATTTTCCTTCGTTTTAATCCAGCAAGCCACCGGATTGAAGCTGCTACCAATAAATGCAGGTCACCAACTCGTTGCCGCCTCAATTATCTCAATCATACTCAATCCAATCCTATTCGCAAACATGGACCGAATCGAAAATCTACTCAGCAAACTGAAATGGTTAAAGGTGAGCTGACGTACATTTCAAAATCTTTGAATTTAGTTTCAAATGAGCTTTGAAATTAACCTCCAGTAAAAGCTCCAGTAGAATAATAGTGCGGCAATAGTCAGAGGGTGGTTTGAGAATATTGGCAGATCTTTCCAGGATAGTTCTTGAGGCCAGGGAATCCCTGTGAGAATGTTGAAAACATTGCAGAACGAGCGCAGATGGTTATGCTGCTGGGGATTATGAAGGTAAGTGTGATTCGCTTTATGATGTCCGATTCCAACTTTCGCCTCCATCGAAGGCTGCGCGCCGGGCCGTCCTTATCCAATCAGCTCGCGTACCTTTAACTTCATGTCGCCATCTCGCATCAGCGACTCCCCGACCAGAATCGCGTCGGCGCCGCATCGTTTGAGCCGGTCGACTTCCGCGCGCGAGTGGATTCCGCTCTCTGCCACCAGAAGATGCGGCAGGGGATTCTTTGTCGAACGGAGGATGGCTGCGAGATCTTCGGTGGCTGCCAAATCCACTTTGAAGGTTTTAAGATTGCGATTATTGACTCCGATCAGTGCGGGCGAAATCTTCAAGGCGCGTTCCAGTTCAAACGCATCATGAACCTCCACGAGTACGGCAAGGCCGGATTCCACCGCGAGCGAGTGAAAATGCCGCAATTGTGAATCGTTCAAGATCGCCACGATCAACAGGATCGCATCCGCGCCCCATTCGATCGCCTCGAGAATCTGGCGTTCATCAATGATGAAATCCTTGCGTAAGAGTGGCAGTTTGACCGCGGCACGGATCTGGCGCAGATAGTCCAGCGATCCCTGAAAGAATTGTTCATCCGTCAAAACCGAGAGGCAGCTGGCGCCGGCGGCTTCGTAAGCGGTCGCGATACGGACCGGGTCGAAGTCAGGGCAAATCACGCCGGCGGACGGTGATGCCTTCTTGACCTCCGCGATCAGTCCGATGTTTCCGAAGCGCGGTTGCCTGAGGGCGGCAATGAAATCGCGCCGTTCACCGTGTTCCAGCATGGCGTCGCGCAAATCGCCGACCGCGATGATGCGCTCCGACAGCTTTGCGACCTCGCGTTTTTTTTGATCAACGATTTTGTCTAAAATGTTCATTAGCGCCGGGCGGTTCTTTGTCTGCTGCACTTATATTTTAACTCAGAACCTTGGCTCCGCGGAGTATTATTTGCTATTGTCCGCTCCCTTGAGTCTTGGTGGCAGGTTTATTCCTCCTCATCCTTGATTCCCTGCATGCGTTTGAGCGGGCATCCGGCACGGAGCCAGGCGTTGACAAATGGGTCGAGAGCGCCGTCCATCACGGCTTGCACGTCGCTGGTTTGCTCGCCCGTCCTCAGATCCTTAACCATGCGATAGGGCTGGAAAACGTAACTGCGAATCTGGTTGCCCCAGGAAATACTGCCCTTGTCACCGTAAAAACGTTCCATCTCGCTCTTGGCTTGGTCAAGCTTGAGTGCGAACAGTTTGGAAATCAGCATTTGCAAAGCAGTCGCCTCGTTTTGCGCCTGGCTTCGCTGCGCCTGGGAAGCAGCGACAAGTCCGGTGGGAAGGTGAGTCAGGCGGACGGCGGTCTCAACCTTGTTCACGTTCTGGCCGCCCTTGCCGCCGGAACGAAACGTATCGCGTTGCAGCTCACTCTTGGGGATCACGATGTCGGTTTGGACCAAGTCGCTTAGCTCGGCAATCGTGTCCACGCTGGAAAAGCTGGTATGCCGGCGTTTGTTTGAATCAAAGGGCGAGATGCGCACCAGACGATGCACGCCGCGCTCGGCCTTGCAGAAGCCGTAGGCGTTTTCGCCTTCCACGCGGAAGGTAACACTCTTCAGACCGGCGGAATCTCCGGCCAGGGCATCGGTGATTTCCCATTTCCAACCGCGTAAATCAAACCAGCGACCATACATGCGCGAAAGCATTTCCGCCCAATCCTGAGCCTCCGTGCCGCCGGCGCCGGCATTGATCGTGAAGATGCAGTTGCACTTGTCATGCGGCCCGCTGAGAAAAGTGCGAAGTTCAAACACATCCAAGTCGGCCAGCAGGCGGTTGGTATCCTGGGTGATCTCGGCCTCCAGTTGCAGCTGCATTGGCTCAGGTTCGGCGGCGGCCAATTCCAGCATTACCTGAAGATCTTCAGCCTGTTTGCCGAACCGCCCCAACGGATCTAATTTGCCGCGAATATCGTTGGCTTCGTTGATGACTTTTTGGGCTGATTCCTGGTTGTTCCAAAAACCTTCACCCGTCATTTGGGACTCAAGCTCCGCCAGCCGTTGGTTCAATCGGGCGACGTCAAAGAAACCTCCGCAAGTGGGTAAGCTTGTCGGCGGCGGTGGCAATCTGCGGTTTGACGAGGTCGAACATCCGGGGAGAATACGAAAAGTACTCGCCGGAATCCAGACTGGATTAGATTCTAGCGCGGAATTCTCCCGTTGCCCTGGGCTTTTTCCTGTCTCCTCCGCCAGCGTCGGCATGCTTCGAGCGAGAGCAACAACAGCAACAGCCAAAACAGCCAATCAAAAAAACCGCGCAAATAATGGGCAATTTTTTGATTCTCGGGAGACATTTGGGTTGCGTCGGCGTCGGTGGTTGTGCTGATGAGCACAGGCGAATTGGTTGAACGCGGGATGGTTTCTTCCACGGGGTTGTTGGAGGGGATTTCGAGCGATTGCGTCGCCGAGTTTTGGACCAGTCCCGGCGGGTGGCTAAGCGGGTAGGTGGTCCGATTTCCGGGTTGCATGGACGGGTTTGCACTTTGAGCATTTGGCTGGGTGTCGCCGGAATTCGGGTTGTTGGCGGGACTGGGGAAATAATTCGGGGAATTTTGCGGACCGCCGCCTAAATCTCCGCCTCCCGGCGGTGCAGTATTGCCGCCTGTCGGTGGCCCGCCGCCTGAGCCAACGTTTGGCATGGAAGCAACAGCGCCGTTCGTAGTCGTATCGGGATAAAACAACTGGTTATCTGCCGTCTCTTCGGAGGCAAGAATGGCATTGCGGGATTCCTCCACGTGATCGTCCGCGAACAGAACATTTCCTTTGTATCCATGCAGACCACTTCCCCAGTGTGCACCCGGTATGGAAGGTATGGGGCCGATCGATATGCTAGGGGTGTAGGGCGGAATGTTTCGACTGGGAAAATTGCGGTCCGCCGCCAGAATGCTGCCCGAGTTGAAAGGATCGGCCTCCACCCCGATGGCGTAGCTCAAGTTCCAATTATTGAACCGGTTGAAATTCGTTGACGCCCACCGGTCCAAGTCCGCAGGGCAATAAAGCAATTGGGGGGTGCCGAGTGCGCCCGAAAGAGGAAGAAACAATCTATAAGAAAAATAAAACTCGCCCGGTATTTGCTGGCCGGCGGTCACATATTCCATCGAACCGCCGTCATTTGTGCTGATTTGCGCAGGAAATTTACCGCCGTGATCATTGCCAAACAAGTGGTTGGCCAGCCCGATTTCCCGCAGATTATTTGTGCATTCAATCCGCTTGGCGCGGGCTTGTCCCTGCTGCAAAGCCGGCAACAATAGCGCTGCCAAAAGCCCAATGATCGCAATGACCACCAGAAGTTCCACCAGGGTGAAAGCCTTCTGCTTATGACAAGAGTTCGGGGTTGTCATGGCTTCTCTCGACTTTAGCAGAAGCCATGCCGTGCTGAAAACCGAGGAAAACAGCAATTATTATTTTAATCATGCGTGAAACCCACGCAAAGCGCGCGAAACTCACGCCAAAACTTTAAGTCCGCAGCTCATCCTCCGATCAAAAATCAGAGCTCGTCTTCGCGCTCCGTGAAAAACAATTGGTGGGCTCGATCGTAATCCGCTTCCGGCACCAACACGTTCGCCGCGCGATTCAAATCGCCATCATCCGGTGCTGCAGGATCAACGAATTCCTGGGTGGCGGCAATGCCATGCTTCTCCAGCATTACCACCATCAACTCCGTTTTGACCACCGGCCCTGTGAAAAACAACTTCATCCCTAATAGTTAACCATCGATCGCCCTGAACAAAAGCCTGAAGCGCCCGCATTTTGAGTCGAAACGTTGCCTGAAATTATGGGATGGCGATACGATTGGTGCTGAGGCTGAAAGCGTTTTGCAGGGCGCTTATGTTCAATTGCTGAACACTTCCGTCTGTAATTGCAACGTTGCCAGTAAATTTATGTCGTGCTGCCGACCACGAAATCGATTGGCTGCTGGTAAGTTTCAAAATGCCCGATTTAACCGTAACCCCTCCAACTTCAAAATTATCGTCACCTGTTAGGAGCATTTGGGGATCTTTTTCGGTGGCATTCACGCCGATGAAGTAACTAATATTCTTTGCCGTGAATCCGTCAGAAAAATTGGTTGCGACAATACGCTCGTCGTCCGCGGGGCAAATCAAGATTTTCGGAGTGGAAAGTTCGTTGGACATAACCTGAAAACCCCCGACGACATCGCCCGTCGCCATCTGTTCCATTGCACCTCCGTTGGTGCAGGAGACGGCCATTGGATAGGCATCGTTATTATCGCCCTCCCAAATCCGATATCCCAACGAGATTTCCTTGAGATTATTTACGCATCCCAATCTACTCGATTTGTGGTGCGACGTGGCAAAAGTTGGAAGCAGGAGCATCGCGATTATTGCGATGGAAGCTATCGCGACCAGAACCTCCAATAACGTAAGTCCACCATTTCGTACTGTTGAGCAGTTTGTTTTCATGAAATTTGCTTAAGCATCGCCAGTGCCATTGCAATTTCCTAATGAATCCGCAGTTCTACCTCCCAATGAGGCGTGAAATTCACGCGCTTTGGCGCGAATTTAACGCGGTTGAATGAATTCACTCTCTTTTAAGACCATTCTTGCTTCGCAGGCCAGAACCAGCGGCTTTTAATCTAAGTCATTACAAATCTGGGCGTTAGTTATGGTTCTGTCCTTCTGCCCTCAAACTAACGCTTGACGAGTTGGCTTCGAATCTTTAGCTTAAAACAACTAAAGCGGTATTGTGCTGGCTGGCCAGCGTGCGAAAGTCGGAGACATTGGTCCTTCCGACTTTTTTGTTCGCTGGATGCAGTTCCAGTGTGCGCCGTATTGTTTCTGTTATGAACGCAGATTTTTTAGCAGGTGTAGAATTTTGGGAACGTGAGAAAGGCGTCAGCCGTGAGGTCCTCATGGGTGCCGTCCAGGAAGCGTTGTTGTCTGCCGCTAAGAAAGCAGTCGGCCCGGCGCGCGAATTGCGTGTTGAAATGGACCCGAAATCAGGCGATATCAAGGCTTTTGCTAAATTGATCGTCGCGGACCGGGTTATCTCTCAGCATGACCAAATCTCAGTTTTTGACGCCCGGCGCATCAAGCCCGACGCCAAAGTCGGAGACGAGTTGGAAAAGGAAGTTACCCCCACCGGCTTTGGCCGCGTGGCTGCCCAGTACGCCAAACAGGCGTTGATGCAGAAGATCCGGCAGGCTGAAAAAGCCATGTTGCTGACGGAATTCAAAGACCGCGTGGGCGATATCGTCAGCGGCACTGTTCGCCGCTTTGACCGTTCCGACGTCATCCTCGACCTCGGCAAGTATGAGGCCATTATGCCGAACAAGGAACGTGTTCCCACGGAAGAATATCAAGTGGGTGAACGTATTCGCTGTTACGTTAAAGCTGTCCAGGAAGGCTCTCACGGGCCTGAAATCATTTTGTCCCGCGCTGATCCACGTTTTATCATCAAGTTGTTTCAGGTCGAGGTATCTGAAATTAGCGACGGCACGATCGAAATTAAAGGTATTGCCAGGGAACCCGGTTTCCGCACCAAGATGGCCGTGTATTCTCGCGATCCCAAGGTTGACCCGGTCGGCGCCTGTGTCGGCATGCGTGGCCAACGCGTGAAGAATATTGTTCGCGAGTTGAATAACGAGAAAGTGGATGTGATTCCCTGGTCTTCGGACATCAAGGCGTTTGTCACGAAAGCCTTGGAGCCTGCTCAGTTGAAGAGCATCGAACTGCAGGAAAAAGGCAAGCGTGTGAAGATTCTCGTGGCGGAAGACCAATTGTCCCTGGCCATTGGCAAGCGCGGGCAGAATGCCCGACTGACGGCACGATTGACGGGTTGGGAAGTGGACATCGATGCCGAGCACGTCGTCACCAAGGGCTTCGAGGAGAAGGTAGCCGAGGCCGTGGCGCAGATCGCATCCATTCCAGGAATCACCCGGGAGCAGGCGGATGCCTTGGTGCACGCCGGGATTACGCGACTGGAAGATTTATTGTCGGCTGATGCCAGTGATTTGGCGGAAATCGTGCCCGTGGGTGAAAGTGCCGCGGCTATTTTGGAGGCGGCGCGCGCCGAGGCGGAGCGCCGCAAGCTGCAGGTCGGTGCGGAACCCGCACCCGCCGGCGGTCTGTCGAAGCATTGATTTTATGCTTTGGGCCGGAAAAATTTTGTTTGAGCAACTTGAGCCATGAAGGCCAATTGCCCATTTCGGTCGGAGTTGGTGAAAAAACATTATGCCCGTTCGTATTTACGATATAGCGAAGAAATTTGGTCTGGAGAGCAAAGAAATTCTCACCAAGGCCAAATCGCTGGGCATTGCCGCCGCCAAGGTCCCGTCGAGCTCGCTGGATAAAATCAGCGCCGAGTGGCTGGAGGGTGAAATTCTCAAGGATCGTCCCGATGTTGCCGCCCGTTTGTCCGCTCCGGCGGTTGTGGAACCTCCCAAGCCTGCACCGGTTGAAGAAAAAATAGTTTTCATAACCGCCCCGCCCTCGCCTCCCGTGCCGGAGGTAAAACCCGAGCCAGTCATCGCTGTCGCACCAGTCACTGAACCCGAGCCAGCAGCCGCTCCAGCAACCGCTGAAGTTTCCCCGGCTCAACCGCAGGTTCAGTCATTTCCGCAATCTGGGGGCATCGTTGAACCGTCGGCGCTGCCCAAACCCTTGGCCCCGGTCGTGCCTCCGCCTCCGCCGAAACCGCAGGTCGGAGAAAAAGTCGGTTTTATCGTCCTACCTCAACGGCCAGCTTCTTCGCGTCCGGGTGACCGCGATCGCGGTGGTTCACCGCCACCCCGTCCCGCCTCACCTTCCAACGGCATTCGTCCGGGGCAGCAACAGACCGGTGGCCAGCGCGGCGACAACCGGCAGTCTTTCCAGCGCGGCCGAGACAACCGTCCCCAGCCGCAATCTCGCGAACCAATTAAACCTGCCGCTCCCAAGTTTGTCGCGCCGGTCGGCGGAGAAGTTATTATTATCAAACCGCCGATCGTCGTTCGCGAATTGGCGGATCGGCTCAAGCAGAAACCGTTCAAGATCATAGCCGATTTGATGGGCTTGAATGTTTTCGCCACCGTCAACCAGACCGTGGACGAAAAAATCGCCGCGCAACTCTGCGCCAAATACGGCTTCCGCTTTGAAGCGGAAAAACGGGCCAAAGGCGAGGGTGTTGTCCATACCTCGGTCAAAAAGATCGAGCTGGACGTCGACGACAAGCCCGAGGATTTAAAACCGCGCGCCCCGGTCGTGACGATCATGGGCCACGTGGACCATGGCAAAACCTCGCTGCTGGACGTGATCCGTAAAGCCAATGTCGCTGCCGGCGAGGCTGGCGGCATCACTCAGCACATCGGTGCTTACACGATTTCTGTCCCGCATCCCGAGCGCAAGACCGAGCTGGCCCAAATCACCTTCCTCGACACGCCCGGCCACGCGGCCTTCAGTTCCATGCGCGCTCGCGGCGCCAACGTGACGGATATCGTCGTGCTGGTGGTTGCCGCAAACGACGGCGTCATGCCCCAAACTCTGGAGGCGCTCGCGCATGCCAAGGCGGCCAAAGTCCCGATCCTGGTGGCCGTCAACAAGATTGATCACCCCAATGCCAACGCGCTAAAAGTACGCCAACAGTTGCAGGAAAAAGGGCTCGTGCCGGATGACTGGGGCGGTGACACCATCTTTGTCGAATGTTCCGCGCTCACCAAGCAAGGGATCGATAAGTTGCTGGAAATGATTTTGCTCCAGGCTGACTTGCTGGAGCTGAAGGCCAACGCCAATCGTCGTGCCAAGGGAAACGTGATCGAGTCCGGGGTCGCCCCGGGCGGTCCGACAGCGACGGTGCTGGTGCGCAAGGGAACCTTGCGGCTGGGGGACGTGATTATTTGCGGCGAATATTATGGCAAAGTGCGGGCGCTGATCAACGAGGAAGGCCAGCGATTGAAAGAAGCCGGACCTTCCGTGGCCGTCAGTGTCCTGGGCCTCAATGGGGTGCCGGAAGCCGGCTGGGAGTTCAGTTCCGTGGATGATGAGAAATCCGCGCGGGCGCTCGCAGAGGAACGGGCCTTTGCCGCGAAAAACGAGGATATGGAAAGCCGCTCCAAGGTCACCTTGGAAAACCTCTTTGCCTCCCTTGAAGCCGTCCAAAATAAAGTCCTGCGCGTGGTCGTCAAGGCCGATACCCAGGGTTCCGTGGAGGCCATTGTCGAGGCCCTCAAAAAAATCGAATCGGACAAGGTGTCCCTGGAAGTTTTGCACAGCGCCGTCGGTGCGGTCACCGAAAACGACGTTGCGATGGCTTCCGCCTCGCAAGGCGTCATTCTGGGTTTTCACACCCGCGTGGATAGTACCGCCGCCGAGAAGGCAAAACATACCGGCGTGCAGATCAAGCTTTACGCCATTATTTACGAATTAATCGACCAAGTGAAGGACTCGATGGCCGGCCTGCTCGATCCTGATCTAAAAGAAGTGGTGGTCGGCTCTGCCGAGGTCCGGCAGATTTTTGAACTTTCCAAGGGCGTGCCGGTCGCTGGTTGTATGGTCAGCAGCGGCCGCATCGTGCGCGGCAAGGTTCGTGTGCGCCGCCGCAAGGACATTATTTATGAGGGAATCCTTCAATCCCTGCGCCGGTTTCAAGACGAAGTCAATGAGGTGCGGGCGGGCATGGAATGCGGCCTGCGCATCGAGGGTTATAGTGAATTTCAAGTCGGTGACGCCATCGAGTGTTATACGGTGGAAAAGGTCGCGGCGAAATTATGAAGAATTGCCGCCCCGGACTTCGCGGCTAGTGC